>Ga0209489_101078_pt1 | contig 55419 bp, 25 predicted proteins | sample SiratrowhiteBW_FD_187527 | JGI IMG/M metagenome (GOLD analysis project Ga0209489, IMG submission 187527) | Root nodule microbial communities of legume samples collected from California, USA - Siratro white BW (SPAdes) (version 2) | ecosystem: Host-associated > Plants > Roots > Nodule | place... | reverse complement strand
GTGGGGTGATTTTTGAGGAGTTTTTTTTTTTTTTTTTTTTTTTTTTTTTTTTTTTTATTTATTTTTTTTTTTTTTTTTTTTTTTTTTTTACATATTAATCCCATTTGCTGTATTACTTTAGAATTATTATGATTCAACTAAAACAAAAGCAAAAGGAGACACTAAATTATCTTAAAATTAATTTAATGTTTCTTTTTTCTTGTTAACTTTTTCTTAGTCTGCAAATAATTAAGATGGTTGTCAGGTTGATATTTTCAAAGAAGTAATTGGCATTATATATTTTGAAAGTTTGGAGTCCTTATTCATCTGTCTCTTTCTAATCTTCAAGCATTATTGTTTAATATAAAATAAATAATATTATATTAATTGGTGGGTATTTATGAGCTAAAATCAACAACTTTTTTGTTGGTCACACTTGAATTTTGTCAATGGAAGCAACCCTAATTAACACCAAACCAAGACATTCAATGAATTTAACAATTTTTTTTTTTTTTATAAAATTAACAAAATGGAAAAAGAGAAGAGTTCCACTTCAGTGGCATTAGATGGTAATTAAGAGGAAGATTAAGGGCATAATGTTTGACACAATCTTTCATTTTGAGAAAAAAGACAAAAAGGAGGTCAGCGGAAACATAAAGGTTTGGCCGTCCAACACTGTCTTTGCAGCTTTAAATAGGAAAATTAATTAATTTGAGAATAAAAAAGAAAAAGAGAACACTTTATTTTCTATAAATTTGATTGCTTTATACCAAATTTACCATATTAACCATGGATTCAAATGTGCACACACATTTTGATTTTGATTTTGATTTTGAGAATTTTTAATTGCCCTCACGGACGCCAAATTCTTCTTAACCAAATTGTATTTATCGGGTTTAGGAATTTATTCAAATCATATAAAACCTTTTTAATATATTTTATTTATTTAATTTAAACACCCTTTATTATTACCTTCTTTTTCTTCCTGAATTATTATTATTATTATTTAGCTTTTAATTGTTGTAACAGTAGTATTTATTTTGAGCTTTCCATTTTTCTTTCTTTTTCAACTCTCAATTCAAGCAGCTTTGGAAAAACCATCAAGCCAAAGAGTATTTTTCACCTCCTGAAATTTGTAAGTGGCCTTCAATTTTCCAGAACAAACAGTGTATTTTTTTTTTTTTCTTTTTTTTTTTTGGTGTTTTCACTCTCTGGGGTGAGCACAGTTGAGTTGATGAGTTTCTTGTTGAGCTGAAAAAGAAATCTGAATACAAGTTTTCAGCTTTGGAAGAAGCTTGCTCAAGTGTGGAATCACAGTGACAGGTCATGATCTTTGCATTCTGAAGAATATCCACACACCCTGATGTTGATATGCTTTCCATAAGAGAATATATATAAGGAGTTTTGTTTCATAATGTTATTTTTGTTTTTGGTATTTATTACTATTTTCCTCCTTTGTTCCAGCTTTCTGTCTTTTAAAGATTGGAAAAATGCTGGGTATGAAGCAGATTTATGCCAAAGGGTGTTCTTTGTTTTTCTGTTTTTGAAAAGCTTATGCAGTTTTTGTATGGCTTCTGCTTCATTTTTGAACTCCAGCCTGAGAATATTTGAACAAATGGATGATTTTTTTCTTTTACCAGGTTTTTCATAATTATTTTGGTCAAGTGGGGATTTTTTTTTTATGAAAAACTATAAAATTGTACTATTTTACTAGTTTTTGTTATTTTGCTTTTAGTGGCTAATATTTTCTTTTCCTTGCCAAGAGGTAAATTTCTGGTTCCTCTGTGTTTGAAACCAAGTAACCGGTTTTCAGACATGAGAACAAAGACCAAAAATCTTAACTTTTCTAGCAGATATCTGCATTTCTTATTATGATTTTCTACTCAGAACCCCAAGTGTTGAATTTTTTTGATTTTTTTATTGCATAGTTAGATTTCCCAACGGATCTTGCTAATAAAGTGAAACAGCTTCTTGTAAAACTGAAGTTTGCATCTTTTCATTACCTTAATGGTCAGTGAGATGCTCCTTAGATGGGTTTTCACAGTGTCTTTGTAACATGCTCTAGAAGGTTTGCTTGAAGGCATTGATGCTTTTGGCAAAAGCTATAATTTTTTAGTGAATTATGCTGTAATATTCCGTTTACATGCTAATTGTTCTTTATTCTATTCTGGGGTTGTAGGTGTTGGTTTGGTGGGAGTGAAAAATCAATTTTTGCATGGAAGCCAGAGAAGGTATCAGTTCTGGGGTGACAGTGATAGGGGCAGAAGCTCCATCAGCTTATCATGTGGCACCAAGAAGTGAAGCTCCAAACCAGGTTCATGTCCCTGATGGTGGTGGCGGCGGCATTGGAGGCGGTGGTGGCATTGGTGGTGGTGCAGCTAGTGGTGTCTCACCTGTGAGTGTGGGGTTGGATGGAACAGCAAAGAAGAAACGGGGTAGACCAAGGAAATATGGGCCTGATGGGTCTGTCACTATGGCATTGTCACCAATGCCAATCTCATCTTCTGCACCATCTTCTAATGATTTTTCATCTGGCAAGAGAGGGAAGATGCGGGGTATGGAGTATAAGCAGTCCAAAAAGTTTGGTTTGGATTATCTGGGTAAGTTATGGATCCTTGTCTCTTTGATGAGTTCAATGTTGATGATTGCTCTTGTTGGTAAATAATATGGTTTATCACCTGAGTTTCATTTTGTTGGTAACCTTTGTCTTGTAGTGAAGTTTGTTTCTGTTTCTGATGATGAATTACTTGTTTGCGGTTCTTTGAATTTGCATCTTTAGGTAATTTGTGTTAGCAAGGGAGTCTTTACCTTTGACTGTCATTTTGTTACATCTTTTGTGAGGATGATGAGATATTTAAATTTCCTACCACTTCTATGATATTAATTCAAATGATATAAATATCTAGTGAAAATATGAGTCTTTTCTTAGATATTATTGATTAGTTTCTAAGTTCAATTCTGTTCAGTAATATAATATCTATTGTTGGTGCTTCTGTAGGTGACTTGAATGCATGTTCTGATGGTACAAATTTTATGCCACACATCATCACTGTCAATGCTGGTGAGGTATGCTTCACACTGGGAAAGGGCAAAGGAAAAGCTTCATTGATTTGACATTTTTACATGTTTGTTGGCCTTTTATATGTTTTTTTAGTTTGAATTTGAATTATGAGTCTACTGAAAATCCACTCTAATATCTGTTTCAGCTGTTTTTTGTTTTTTTATTTGTAGTTTTGTGGATGACAATGACTATAGCACAGTTCATAAAATTAATCCAAAAAATATATGATCACATGTATGGATTCAATAGAAAAATTGATGTTTTAAAAGTTACCACCAGTAGTTGTAACTTGGAAAAAAAAAAAAATACCAAATAGTGATTTTGCTTGAATTTACACAGACTTATTAAAAAGCAAGTTTACGAACAACAAGTTAACCTGTTTCATGATGTAGGATTGTGGTTTTGATAACCATTAGTGTGTAACTGTTAGTATGGTTCCAGTTCATAACAAAATGTTTGAATGTGTGGGAGAAAACTCCATGTTTTGTACTTTATTATCCATTTGAAGGAAAAAAAAAAAGACTTAATTTATACATTCTCTAAGCAATGCTTATGTGCTAAAACTCTCTAAAACATAGTTTATTGATGTTATCTTGCTTTACTGTTTGGCTGTTGTAGGACATTACAATGAAGGTGATATCCTTCTCTCAACAAGGGCCAAGAGCTATATGTATCTTATCTGCTAATGGTGTGATTTCAAATGTTACACTTCGACAGCCTGATTCTTCTGGGGGTACTTTAACTTATGAGGTGTGACATTAATTTATGTCTTTTTTGTGAGCTTTCCTTTTTCCACACTCTGATATTTTAATGCAATTTTACACAAGAATCCTCAATTTTTTGTTTATGCCTTTAAGTCATTTGAATGGCAGTTGAACAAAAAACTTTGACAAACAAGAGGATGCATTCATTTTTTTGGTTATGCTAAAGCTTTTTTGGTGTTGTAGTTTGTTGAATAATGATGTTTAATGTACTTAGGAAAGTACGTGTTCATGTATAATGAATTTACATGTTGCTTGCTTAGGGTGTAATTAGAGAGGAAGGAGATGGAGAAAAGGGAGAAATGATAGAAATACCAATTTTCACTGTTTGCTTGATAGGAGTAATAGGTTATCTTTTTCATTTTTTTTAGTTTTTTAAAAAGTTTAATAAACTTTTTATACTGAAATTGCTAAAGCAAAATAAGTAATTTTTATTAAGAAAAAAATAACTGTGTTAAAACTTTAATCTTTTTTTGGTAAAGGGTCTGATTGGACAAGCTTCTTTAGAAGAGAAAAATAGGAAAGAAAGCCATGAATTTTTCTATAAGCTAAATTTAGCTTTTGCACATATTGAAAAATAAAATCTTAGAGAAGTTATATGTTAAAATTTTTATAAATTAGCTTGTGCTTAAGCTTATTTAATATTTTTTCTTATTTCTCTTTCTAAGAAGTACTCATGGGGAAGATTGTCCTAAATTTAACTTTTTTAATTAGTGTATGAACATTTTGCATTGAAGTTATGTATTACTTTTTGACTCTCCTAATCTGAACAAGCAGAGAAAAGTTTCTTCAATTCCCTACTTTTACTTTTTAATTCCAATTCTGCATTATTTTTCTTTTACTTATATCATTCTTATCTACTTATCCAAATAGATCATCAATGTTCATTGGTATCAGTCTTGAGGAAGCTGGAAATTGCATCACTTGTCATAATCTTAAGGAATAGTCTCTACTAAGTTTATCAATAGTTTATATATATATATGTGTGTGTGTGTAATGACATGCAGAAGTAATATATACATATATATACATACATACATGCATATATATATATATATATATATATATTGACATGTACATGATGGTTCTATATAACAACTGTTACAGTTTTTCTGAAAGCATTTTCTCTTGTAGGGCCGTTTTGAGATACTTTCCTTGTCTGGATCATTCATGCCTACTGACAACCAAGGTACAAGAAGCCGGTCTGGTGGAATGTCTGTCTCGTTGGCTAGCCCTGACGGCCGTGTTGTCGGCGGTGGAGTTGCTGGTCTTCTTGTGGCTGCTAGCCCTGTGCAGGCAAGTCATCTTCCTCTCTTCTCAATAGTACATGATCAATCATGCACAAGTTTGCATGTGTACCTGAATGCTTGAAAACTGAACCATATAATATTTTTTCCCCCACATGATCCATAGATTAACTTTATTGTAGATTCTGTTGAAGTCAGGGTATAGTTCTTCCTCAAGTAAAGGATCACTGGCTGCATGTTCTCCAAACATGCATTAATATTTATGAAATGCGCTTTTACAACAGATGTCATGTTTGGTAATTACAGATCAAAATCAAGTTTGCTTGCTATAGTTGAGATGATAAAAGTTTCTCAATATGAATTAAAACCAATTTTGTAACATCAATGTCCAAAACAAAGTTTGCTAATACTCACTTTTACATGATGGCTTATGCATGGTCCTCTTCATGTTTAGGTGGTGGTGGGAAGCTTTTTACCAAGCAGCCAGCAAGAACAAAAACTAAAGAAGCCCAAGTCTACTGATTATGTAGCAGCTGCTGTTTCTCCAGTTATTGCAGTATCTCCTGCACCAACACCAGCACCAGTAGCAGCACCAGCACCACCAGCACCTCCAACCAATGCTGAAAAAGAGGATGTGAATATTAATGTAATGGGTGGAGGACATGTGCTGCAAAATTCTGGAACTCTTAACTCTAACCTCAGCCCTTCCAATGCCTTTAGAAGAGACAGCTGGGTCAACATGCACTCTATGACAGACACAAGAAAGTCAGCTACTGATATTAACATATCTTTGCCTGATTGTTAAGTTGAGGATCAACCTGCACTCTTGCTGACAAAGTTCATGACTCAGCTGGTTTATTTAGTGTCTACAGTGTTCTCTCTCATCTAAAGATTGTTTCAAACATGTCTGATGTCTATTACCATAGGATGTAGTTTCAGTGTTGTAAGTTGCAGCTAGGTAGAGTATCTGATATATTTATCGGCTGATTAGGTAGATGCTGCACTCTGCAGAATTATGAGTAGGCTAATTCGGATGTAATGAGAACTTGTTTGCATATTTATGACTGAATTTGTTGAAGCATTTTTTTTTTCCCTTATAATTTGGTATGTTGAGATTTGTTAGTTCTTTCTATAGTTTAAGGATGTGTTTTGATTATATATATATATATATTTTTTTGAAAAATTTGTGAAAGTTACAAAACTAGAAGCCATGATGATCAAACTTAAAAATGAATTATAAAGAAACTTGCTTTTGGTTAAAAGCTATGGACAAATAGAAAATGCAAATTTGTAATTATTTGTCTCACTTGTTTGGTTGAGAACTCTTGTGATTTTATATGGTTGTTTGATTAAAGTTATGAAATTCAAAGTCAAATACAAACTTATTAATGATTTGAAAGAAATAATTGCATCCATTAAGACATGGTTTAGTGAAGCTTAACCCTCACTTTTTCTTAATCATTTCAAAGCAAATAATCTTGATCATTAGTTGTCTGTTGAAAGTCGAAACTAATAAATCTAGTTTATACAATTTGGTTGTTTAATTTTCTGCATAATTGAATCAATATTTTCTTTATCACAGAAATTAAGTTAAAAAACGAACATTTATTACAGAAAATAGTATCAATATTCTGAGGTACATGCTTGAACTCAAAATTCATTTCACTGTTTACAGATTTGGTACTGTTGCAAAAAAGTCAGCAACTCCTTAAATTCACTTATGTTGAAAATATATTAGCTTCATCATCATTTGGATTATAATAATTGATCTCCTAAGACAAGTTTTAATAAAAGTAGTTGAAAAACTATTTGAGACTTGGATTACATGTTACAGGTGAAAAGGTAGTTGATAGCTAAAGGTTGGAAATGGTTAAGATGCTTCCTAGACAAAGGAAAAGTGAGTTGCTACCCTAAGATGGAATATCCTACCATACATTTATAAAATGTAATTTTAATAGATTTGAGGTAAAACGTGCACAATCTGTATTGCTTAAATTTATCATTAAAATTAAATTATAAAATGTACAAAAATATTCTTTAAATCTTAGATTGATTATGACAATAATTAATATAAAAATAATTATTTATCCTGTATCAACCTCAAATAATCATATTATCACAAGTGTAAAAATAATATTTAATGATGACTTTTTGTGATAATTATAATAAACCTATTATAATAAGTGCTTAGTGACAAACATGTAAATATTGTAATATAATTTTAATCTGAACAAACATATTAAATATTTATTATAATAATTTTGATCAACTTATCTCAGAAAGTATTTTTTTTATGTTATTTTAAACTAAAACAATCATAGTAAGTGATTTATTATATCGATTTAAATTAAAATAGTCATACTTCCTAAATTATGATGTCAGTTCAAATTAAAACTATAATTTGTTGCTTCAAATTATAATTTTCATAATAAATTTTTCTACAATAAAAAAAATAGTCTTAAGTATGAGTCTGATATATGTGACAAATACTCACCATTAAGTATAATAAAAAATAACTACTTAACTTTTTAAAATTATATATACTAAAAAGTACTTTATCATTTTTATAGATGATATTTATATATTTACATTATAGGTATATCTATTTATTGAATGAGAAGTCTCAAGCAATGAATGTTTTGAAAATTTATATAAATAAAGTATAAAGACAATTAGATAAAAAGATAAAAGTTACTATGAAGATATAATGAAAGTGGACAACGAAGATATAATGAAAGTGGACAACAGCTTGTGTTTAGTACACAATGTCATGTACACCACAAAAAAAATAGTGTCATAAAAGCGTAATAAAATCTTAATAGATATGGTTAGGAACATGTTAAGCAATTAATCTTTACTTATATTATTGTGGATTATGCTTTAAAAACTGTCATGTGTCTATTGAATATAGTTTCCAGTAAAGCAGTTCAAAAGACACCTTTTGAATTGTAGGAAACCTAGTTTGAGACACCTGTATATTTGGGGTTGTTAGGACAAAAATTAGAACATACAATCTGCACGAAAAGAAATTGGATGCAAGAACAATCAGTGGATATTTCATTGGTTATTCAGAAAAATCAAAAGGGTACATGTTTTAATGTCCTATCCATAATATAAAAATAGTTGAAACTGAGAATGCTCAGTTCATTGAGAATGGTGAAACTAATGGAAGTAAATCTTCATGAAATGTGAAGATTAAGGAAGTTAGAGTACAAGTTCCTTTAACTAGTACTTCTGCTTCAAGAATTGTTGTTTCTCATGTTGATGAACCATACAACAATCAAGAAGAACAAATTAATGATCTCAAAGTTAACAATGAACCTATAGTAGAATAAGCACAAGAAATAGTATTAAGAAGATCTCAAAAAAAAAAGAAAATATACTATTTCGAATAATTTTGTAGTTTATCTACAAGAGTTATAAAATGACTTAAATATTGATTATGATTCAGTTTCATTTTCAAAAGCCATGAATGATGATAATTCTAATAAATGTTTAGATTTCACAAAAGATGATGAGCTTAGATTAACGCAACAAAATTTTATATGGGATTTGTGGAATTGTTAGAAGGATACAAGAGAATTGGGTGTAAATAGGTCTTTAAGACTACACGTGACTCTCATGACAACATCGAATGTTATAAGGTTCGACTACTTGCCAAAGATTTTACTCAAAAAGATGACATTGATTATAAGGAAACATTTTTGCCTTTTTCTAAGAAAGATTCTTTCAGAATCATCTTAACATTGGTAGCTAACTATGATCTTGAGTTGCATCAAATAGATGTTAAAATCGCTTTTTCTGAATGTGAATTTAGAAGAAGATGTTTTATATGGACCAAACATTGGGGTTCATTGAAGAAGAAAATGAATACATAATGTGTAAACTTAAGATCCAGGAACAAGTTTATATTTTTGATTTTGTATGTTGATATCTTGCTTGCAAGTAATGATCCTGGTTGAGACTAAAAAGTTTCTCTCTAACAACTTTGAAATAAAAGATATGGGTGAGACATACTATGTGATAGGAACATAAATGTTATGTGATAGATCACAATGATTGATGGGTTTGTCTTAGAAAACATATATTAATAAAGTTTTAGAGAGATTCATAATGGATAGATGTTAAACATCTCATGTTCCTATGCAGAAAAGAGACAAATTTAGTCTTATGCAATGTCCAGTGAATGATTTGAAATGGGAACAGATGGAGAATATCCTTTATGCATCTGTTGTTGGGAGTTTGATGTATGCTTAAACATGTACAAGGTCAGATATTAACTTTACAGTTAGTATGCTTGGTAGATACTAAAGTAATTCAGGAATGGATTACTGGAAAGCTGCAAAGAAAGTCTTAAGATACTTGCAAGTTACAAAGAACTACATTCTTACTTATAGGAGTTTGATAATCTTAAGGTGATTGGAAATACATATTCAAATTTTGCTAGTTGTATAAATACAAGAAAGTCTACATTTGGTTAAGTGTAAGTAATTCTATGGAAAAGTGCGAAGTAGTCAGTCATTGTTGCATCCATCATGGAGGCTGAATTTAAGGCACACTTTTGAGGCCACATTTCAAATTAATTGGCTGAAGAATTTTATTTCAAGAATTGGAGTGGTTAGCAGTATTGCCTAGTCGTTGAAAATTTATTGTGATAATTCTTTAGTCATCTTTTCTAAAAATGACAAGTATTCCAAAGATGTTAAACATATGAAATTAAAATACTTTGCCGTTAAAGAAGTTTAGAAACATAGTGTTAATAAAATATGTTAACATTGATCTTGTGGTTGCAGACCATTTAACTAAAAAAGTTATCACCTAAAGTATTTACTGACCACATAGAGAATATGGACATTATGAGTAATAGTTGTCGACATTCGATTTCGTCCGGGTGAAAAATAAAAAAATAAAAAATAATTTTGTTCATGCTCATTTTTTTTAATTCATAATCATAAAAAAATTAATTAAAAAATTTAGTTAAAAAAATTATTAAAAATTAAAAAATGCAAATAAAAAATAATTAAAGAAAAAAATAAAAAAATGAGAATTAAAAAAAAACTAAAAATAAATAAATTATGTGCTAGGTTACAGCCTGTTTGGTTGAACTGATTTGAATGAATCTCAAGAGGATGAATTTGGAGGGATGAAGGCTATTTGATTGACCTAATTTGAGAGGATGAATGAGGAGGGATTTGTAGGATGATATCTTCGATGATGTTAAGAGATTTGAAGGAATGTAACTTAAAATTACGAAATAATCCTCATAAATGAGATAAAAATTACAAAATATCCTTATAAGTGGGTCATAACTTTGGAAATTACAAAATATCCTTTTAATTGGGTTTAAGGTTTTCATTGTCCACCAGGGTCAATTAGTAATTTTAGAAATATATCAATTAAAAAAATTAAAACAAATTTATAACATCTATAAAATCATTTCCAAACTTTCAAAACCAATCGCCTCAGATCTCTTCAAATCTTATATATATCCATTAATCCAAACAACCCTACCATCCACTCAAATCCCTTCAAATCCATTCTCTCAAATCCACTCTCTCAACCAAACAAAGCATACAATTTTGTTTGGTTTATGCCTTACGCTTTTGTTTGGTTGAGAGAGTGGACTTGAGAGAAAAGTGTGTTAAAAGTTAAGTTGTTTAGATGAAGGGATGAATGATGAGAAAAAGAAGGGAAAATTTATAAAAGTTTGTGAGTGATGTGATATGTGTAGTTGATCAAATAAGTTTTTACTAGATGAAATTATAATTAAAATTTAAAATTAAATATAATTAATTTATTAGATTGATAAATAATTATTTTAATTGATGAAATTATAAAAAATATCAATTACTTTAAAATTAAAATTAAAATAGAAAATTAAGTTATTATTATTAATAATATTATCATTTTATAAATTTATTTTAATTATTATTATTATTATTTTAATTTTATTATTATTATTTTTATTATCATTTTATAATTTTATTATTTTTATTATTATAATTATTATTTATGATTTTATTATTACTTGTAATTTTTAATATTAATATTATTTATATTATATTTTTTAAATGATTTTATTTTTATTAATATTTCATAAGTTATTATTTATTATTTTTATTAATATTTTATTATTATATAATTTTTTAAAATCATTATTATATTAATTATTATTATTATTATTATTATTATTAATTATATAAGAATATATAGCTTTCTTTTGCAAATTCTTCCTGTGTAGTGAAGAAAGTTTCTGTACAATTTTTTTTTTAGATAATCGATTTTTATTAATTTTTTATTCATTAAAAAAATGTAACTTTGATCACAAATCTACCTCGCATGCATGTAAACAGGTGTAAAGCGAGCGAGGTGAAGAGATTCAATCGTCAAAAATTACAAGGGAGATATATCTATAAAAAGAAGATACGTATATACGAACAAAAAAAGAAAAGAAAAAGAGGAGTTGAAATTAAGAGAAAGAGAGAACACGGGGATTACAAGAATTACGTGGAGAGACGATTAGGACGCTAACACAGAAATCAGCTAGAGCATTCATCCAATAATCAGAGGTACAGAAACAAGAAATTGAAAACTCAAAAGGCAAAAAAAAAGAAACAAAGATTCAACAACAGAAGCCAGAAATTCATGTAAACAGGTATGAACTTTAATTGATTTTTCTATGAGTTCTTGATTGTTCGTTGATGCAATGTCAAACTTCTCTTCTGATGTAATTGTCTTGTTATTTTTCTTCTATCAATAATGCTGCAAATCAGAACGAGTTAAAATTTGTTTTCTATCAAGAGAGCTAATCTGAGTTTCTATTAAACTTACTGGAAAGCGGTCGTTTCATTGCCTTTCCACCAATTGCTAGAAACAGTTACAGAAAGAAAAGTAAAGTATGTAAACCTCGAATTTTCTTCCTCGCGCCGCCGTGACCTCCGTCATCTCCAGCGGCTGACTTACCTCAATGCACTTAAGTTAAGACATGCTTAAGTCCCAATTTCATACGCTGAACCAGTGTCATCACCAAACAATTTCTCTTAATTATTTTAGGGTTATTAGGGTGATTGAACCTAAAGAGGTTTGGGCTTGATTTATTAAGAGACTTAAATGAAACAAAAAGAAAAGTAAAAGAATAATAAACGTGAATGAATTAGATTGAAGCGATGTAGAGTGAGATTTTGAACTTGCCTATTAATTGTTGTGGTATGATGTTTCCATAAACATGTGCAAACACATTTCCAATTAGAAAAATAGTTACACACTTCATTTATGTTTCACCGCCAACAACAAAAACTGCATTCAATATTGAAATATACTTACAACATACACTTTACAGAACCCCTCAGAGTATATGTACCAAACTAATAAGCTTATCTTGACACACAATACTGATACCCCACTAATTAAAGCATATGTATAAGCCCTTAGAATAAAATTTAGTGATAAAGCTAACAATATTGACAGATAAATAGAGGTTTAGACATTTGGGTAGTGTGATAAGAAACGGCGGGAGGGAGACAAACCAAGAGAGTATAAAACCCCATTTGAAAACCAACTGATCTCTAATCTAGCTTAATTGGTCGAGAAGGGGGCGTGGTGGTTTTTCTGGTGCAAATGATGAGGATAAAATTACATTGAATTAATTGTTGGTAGGGATGGATGGTTTTGAAACCACTTCTATTTGTTGTATTGGCCAAAGCGGTGTAACTCAATTGTTTTGGTATAACATTAAATTAAAATGAATGAAAGAGAGAATGCATAATTGAAAAAAAGTAAAAGTAGATCTATTTGGTTTGAGTCCAGAGAGATGAGTTATGGTGCATTTGTAATAAAAAAAATGATGTTGGAATTTAATTAATTGAGCGTAAGTGAATATTAGCATGGAATTTAGTGAGTGTGAGTGAATTAGTTTTTTTTTTTCACCTAATGCTAATAAATAATTAATAATAAAAAGGGTCCAATTGAGTTTCTTTGCAACTTAATTAATTTTGAGCTTATCTTGCTTTTTATTTTATTATTATTGTTTTATTTTATTATTATTATTATTATTATTATTATTATTATTATTATTATTATTTAAAAAAAAAGAATTTTTAGTTTTTTATATATAAAGTCTTTTTCTTGTGTTTTATTTAAAATTTCTAAATGATTGTACCTATCATAGAGATTTTCTTTTTAAATAAAAAATTCGATTAAATTTATAAATGACCATTATGTCATATATGGATTTAATTCGAAAAGTTTAAATTTCATTTGGATTACCAAAAGACCGTAGGCATCTAACCATATCCAAAATAAAGTTTGATTTTTAATAATAAAAATAATAAAATATATAAAATACAAAAATTTCCAAAAATATCAAATTTCTCAAAAATGATAAAAAATTACAAAATTACAAAATTTCTCAAAAACATTAAATTCCCAAAATAATTCAACTTTCTTTTATAACTATATGTCTTTTAATTTAAAAATTATTATTTTGTTTTTATTTGCATTTTTTTGGGAAAAATAAACATCTAATAAACTACATTTGATTTTATTAATTTAATTAAAGCTACTGTCTTAAGACAGGCGTTGTGGGTGCTAATACCTTCCTCACACGTAACCCTTCCGAACTCATCTCTAGTTTGCAAAACTTGTCCTATCCTTCTTTTGGTTCTTTCATAGTTTTTCATAATATGGTGGCGACACCCTTTTTCTATCATATTTTTATTTTTTTCGAAGCAGTTGTGATCCAGGTTGTGATAATAGTGAATGTTACATGTTGTCATTAATGCCTATTTGACTTGAGCTCATTATTATAAACTTTCTGACATCTATGTTTTTTGTGCATACAAATTTGATATAGAAAACAAATTATGTTATTATTGATGAAGATGACATTATGTTTGAATCATTATGGACTTCTGGACTTCTCATTATAAAGTTATATTAAGGAGAAAAATGACATATTAATACATAAAAGGGAATATGTTGATTGAATAATATGTCACTGCTATGAGTTTTATTATTCTTATATCTTTTTTAAGTATGATAAATGATGGAAAGAATTTATTGAAGGTCTTTTAATGGGCATTACGATTTATGATGTGATTATTATTAGATCATGAGGTGTTATAGCACCACATGAGTCATGTGAAATATAATTATGGGTCTGAATGTGATTCAATAAAAATAAAAATCAAATAACCTATTAATAAATATGAGCGGTTATTCATTTTATAAATAGTTGATTGTAACTTGATGGATGTTGGAAAAGGAAAACAAAATTAGGTTTTGTACTTGTAGTGAAGGTTCGCCACAATTGACCATTAAGAAAGACTATGGAAAAGAAAAGTGATTGCAAGAGATAGATTGAAATAAGGAGGTTAAAGAATTCATTTTCATTGGGTCTTTATGGATCAATGTAAGCCTCTCTCACTATCCTATTTTTATGTGAAAATCATATAGTTTAAGATCCTTATGAATGTGCAAAATTTATGATTGGTCTTTTATGATTGAACTTACAAAATGAGCATTCTTTGAGATTTTATCCACTCTTGGATATTCCCCTAGGCATTGTTGGCAAAACAACCACTCTGGCTATGGTAGAAAGTTTATATGTTTGTACGATCAATAAATCATTGGGTCTAGTTACTTCGTTCAGATCATTATTTTTACTATCTAAGAAGGGATCACGTCTTACAATGAGTACAGAGATGAGCCTTTTCCCTACTTTGTAGTATAAACATTCACAATGTCTTCCATGAAGCTTTTCTGGATCTGAGATTTGGCAAAATCTCTGCTCTTACCACGAAGATCTCTGTCTTTTTCTTCTTATTTCTGGATCCTACAACATTTTGGCATAATATAACCTCAACTCTCTCAATTTTCATGTTGATTAAGCACTTTATATAGGCATTGGAAAAAATATATTTATTGAGAAATGGTTTCTAGTCGTTGAGCAACATCCTTGATTTTTGGTAATACTCATCTCTCTAGGTTGCATAGCCTTTTGCCCTTTCTGTGAGAAAGTTGGTGAAGAAATCAGTTTTAGCTCGTGCTCTAGAGATCTTGATTTTGACTTGTACTTGGAATTAAGCATATCTTTGATTAGATAGAAGTAAGAAACATGTTTTTTTGCAATAACAAAATAAGCGTACAAATGTTCGAGTGATATAAGGTTAGCTTAATCTGTGACCTACTTGACCTAAATTAGAAGAAATTCAACCCATGACCTTGCGAGATTAAATCTTTCCAATTGTGTCAAATTCCTTATTTTTAGAGGTAGAGATTTTTCAATTTGATCGAAAACAACTAAGAAAATATTGTGAAGACTGTCTCAATAAAATGTTGCTAAAGTTTCTAAATTGTTTGGAGCTCTAAACTGCTTGATAGTTTGAGATTGTTTGATGGTTTAAGTCTGTCTATCTTTTTTTAATATATCTTTCTTTAAAGGTTCTTTTTTTTTAGTATCAAACTGTCAGCCTTGCATCAAACCTTAACTTTCTATTTTTTAGTTTATTATCATAAAATTCACCTACATGATGCTTCAAGTACTATTTACGTATATTTTCGGTTAGTTTAGGTGTGATTTATATAGTTATGATGTTTGACCCAAATGAAAATTGTAAGTTCAATGTTGTAAGATAAAATTGTCAGGTAAATGAGAATTTAACAAAAAATAAATTTCATTATAAATTTCTAAAATGAGCATGGATGAAGTTTATTAACATTTCAATTAAATCATGTTAATTTTCTTCATAATTAATATTTTCCATGAAATTTTTCTTTTTGTTTATCTTTTAGCTATTTATTTCAGAGGTTATTTTTTTTTCATTTGTATGACAGACACTATTTATGAATTTGTTTGAATTATTCCACAAATTTATTTCAATAATTCCACAGCAACATGTGTAACTCTCCCATTAAATGAATTTGAAAGGGACAATGCAACTAACTAAGGATTGAAGATTTGAAAATGTTTAAGCATCAGCTTACCTTATACACGGTTAGAATCAAGAATATGTTAAATTTAGCAAGTGATCTGAAGTAAAAGAAATTGCACTAGTGAGTGAATAATATGAGAGATACAACTCTCTTAACTGTGTCAAATTCCTTATTTTTACGAGTATTGAACCTTCAATTTGATCAAAAACAAAGAAGAAAAAAATATCAAATTCTCCTATTTAAAAGGGACTCATCAATTAATACAATTGTCAAATTTAAAAGTACTTTACTTTTTCTATAGAAAACTAGTTTTACTTTTTCTTCTTATTTTCTCTTCTAAAATGTAAATGAAATTTCCTAATAAAATTTATTTTCATCACCAGCTATATCACAAATTAAGCAATCATTTTTCAAAATTTTAAAATTAATTAAAATTCCTTACATTATAAACTATAGTTGTTAATCATTGTTTAAAAAATGTATAAGCTTTATCAGAACAATGAATTTATTAACTAAAATCTTAAATTATACATTTCTAATTATAATACAATAATATCATTTTAAAATATACATCATCGCCTACTTTCGTTTTTTCAATTTTTATTTACTATGCCATTTAATTTTTCAAAATATACTTAAAAACCTTTATATTATTCAAAACAACAATATCAAAGCTTGTATTCACAAATATTTTAAATTCAACTTTCAAAATTTTTCTAACATACAGATTTAAAAAATTAGTAAATATTAAACAATAACACTTAAAAAAGAATTCTTTTTATGTTATTAAGAAAAAAAGTGAAAAATGTTGTAATATAAGGACCTGTTTGCAAAATCTTCTTCCACGTTCGATTCTTGTGTCTCCGCAATCTCCAATTCCAATCAAATCCATGTTTGCTTCGGTGAGCAACAGCAGCATCAAGATTTTACGCCACTGCGCTCTCCGCCGTCCACGTGTCCTCACTCTTGGATTTTCTTCTCTTCTGCACCGGTTCGGTGCCTCAGCTCCGATGGACAATGGCGGCAACAACCGCTTCTCCTCCTACGCTCACGCCTCTCCCAGGTTGCTTCCAATCTCTCCTAAACCTTCCTCTAAACTCACCAATTTCCTTTCTCTATCCACTTTTCGGAATGCCTCTGTTGTCAATTTCGAAGGATTTGTTCGGTTTAGGGAATGTGATTGTGAATGGAAGGCTTAGATGATGTTATCGATGCAGCTACTGGCAGTGAGAAACTACGTCGTTTTTCAATATTTCACTGTTATATCGTTGTATTAGAGATTGCTATCTTTTTATTGTGGATGAATTCTTGTGATTGAATATTTTCATGTTTTCGCTACTCAAGGAGGTGAAATAGAGGCGTTTTGTTGGAATATTCTAGTGTATAAAACTCTTGGACAATGATGCTGATAAAAAAAAAAAAAAATTCTTGGCGTGTTCTAGTGTACAAAACTCTTGGGGATTGAAGCTCAAGATGTGCGGTTTCATTGGTCTGTATACATCAATTTTTGCTTGTTATTAGAGGAATAGAAGTGTTGCTCTGTGTAGATACGGTTAGTGGAATGAATATTTTAGCCCTTATTTCATGGAGATGGGTTTGACATAATACAAGTTACTTTGGGAGTGTGGTCCTTCCTGTGGCTACACTATCCTAACTTTGACCTTGAGGACAGGGTATAGTTTTTATGGGGGAGTTGAGGTAATGAAGTGAATGTTGAGTCTTGTGCTGAATCTGTCTAGTTGGTTACAAGGGCAATTGGCGATTGTAGCTGAGAACAAGGGAAGTGGATTGGATTTGGAGGAGGGATTGCGGATCAAAAAGGATTTAAGGCATGTAAAACAGTAGAAGGAGAGGGAAGGCAAGGGATCAATTGGTATTCCCTTCTAGGGTTGCACTCTATAGTTTCCCTCTTCGCTTTAGATATCTATCTCTACGTCTCTTCTTCTAAGTTTTAACTAGCTTCATTATAGTTCTTGTTCAATTTTCTGTTTTTGACTGTTTCTTCTGCAATGTAATGGAATTCCGACTTCATTATTGTGATTCAATGCTATGAATAAGTTTCTGTGTCGTACATTGCTTTACATTATGTGCACTAATCAATTCACTCTGTCGCTACCATTGTGGAATCGTGCAGAAAGTTTTATGCTTTTTGATGTTTATGTTCAGTTCTGGCAGTGGCCGTGGAAAGGCTTTTGATATGAGAAATGATAGAGAAAAAACAAGAGGGCGTGGTGGTGGGAGTGGCTCAGGAAAGGACAAAATTGACGCTCTTGGTAGGCTCATGTAAGCATTACTTCTCTCTAATAGTTTTTTACTTTTCATGAACATTGCCTTTCTTTTCTTCCTTCATAGCTGCCAAATGTGAGTTTCATCAGTTGTTGTGTTTAGTTTTTGTATGAAACATACAGTGACATTGTTATTCTTTTTCTGTGTGGAAAAAAGTTTGGGAAACATATGAAATTTGTTTGCCTTCAGATTTCAGCAACAGAGCGAATGAGCTTTGTGATGTGTCTTTGTTACGCTGTGTTGTAATTGGTTCTTCTAGGAAGTAAACACTCTGAATTTATCTCTGTTTAATATGTGCAGGACTCGAATTTTGCGACATATGGCAACTGAATTGAATTTGAATATGCGAAATGATGGTTTTGTGAAAGTTAATGATTTGCTAAAGCTGAATATGAAGACATTTGCTAATATTCCATTGAGATCACACACTGTTGATGATATTAAGGAGGTCTATTATTTTCATATATTTTTTCTTCTATGTTTCAGCACATGTTCATTCCATTTTTATGCTGCCTCGCCAATACTGGTTCTTTTGTAATTAGATTCTTGAGTCACATTATCTAAGGAGCATTCGGGTGAAAATATAAAAAATAAGTATATAACATTGTCATATTGTTGATATTAGATGAACTCTTCAATATTTATTGTTACGAAGCATAAAAAATCACTTAATTTTATTGCATGTCAAAGATAAATTCCCTGTATTGATTTACTAGCATCCTTTCTCACTTTTGTAGAATTTTAGAAGATTGATATTTGTGTTTCCCTCGTAAAAGCAGTCAGAATATGGCTAACAGCGTTAGAATTTAACTGATCTATCATTTCTGCTTTCAGCAACTAATTCTGCAATAATTTAGGAAATTGACTAGGAACATTAGCATGGTATTTTTCTGTCATCCAAAGAATTTACGTGTTGGTTATATTAGTACTTTTGACCTAGTCTTAAATTTTACTGAACTTTAAGTAATGTACATGGCTTCTGTTGCCTTTTAATGACTATTTATGGTTATATGACCTCCTTTTGTTTAAATTATACTTATAAATGTTATTTATATTTGGTTTTATCTTTTCATTATTGTAAAAATTTGTTGTAAGTCCATATAATTATAATGTGAATAAACTGAAAGAGAAACATTTTATTCTAAAATATCTTTTGGTTACTCTCTTAGGCTGTTCGAAGAGATAATAAGCAGCGATTTAGCCTCATGGAAGAGAATGGGGAACTATTAATACGTGCAAATCAAGGTCACACAGTAACGGTAGTGTATTCCTTTTAATCAAGTAATGACAACTTCATGTATCCAATTTACTTTTGAAGTGTTGAAGAAATAATAGAACTTAAAGTTTATACTCTGTAATGCAACATATGGTAATGCGTCTAATTTTCTGTTAAAACTTGCTTTTGCCATTGTCATGTTAAGATGCTAATGAAAAACTCTAACAATGCTTAATGTCTTGTGTTGTACTCTCTTTCCTTTTGTCTACTTCCTGAGATTTTTGTTTTCTTTATAAGAACCTTTAATATGACTTCAGTAATATATTCATTGCTTTCATAGTTAAATGAAGTCCAAAGCACTTTAGATACAATAATTTTATTCAGTTCTGAAAATATCCCATATTTGTCATGTAAATTCTTTCCTTTAATGCCTTTAGACTCTAGAGTGGAGCTAGGCATGTGAACATCATAATGCAGTGGAACTGTCTGTTTTATTCTATTCTCTTTGGCTCCCGAGTGGTGGAACCAAACTGTACCACTTTTTTAACCTTATGTTCTGTTCTCGTTTTAAACTATACCAAACATAGAACAGAACTCATATATTATGCGTTTTCCTTTTCCAACCTGTGTATCAAACACTGCCTTGAGGTTGATTTGATGGAGATATAATAACACCAAAAGGTTTAAACAGAAGAAACACTAGTTGGAATTGGGATTCTACCAGCCATATTCTGTCTTGAAAACCAGGAAATGTTGATAATAAATAAGTATTATGAATTGTTTCTATCGTCAATGGGCTAAACCTTTTTTAACTCTGGGTTGTATATTCCCTTTATATGAGATATATTTAAAATTGTCTGTCAAGTGACAGGAAAAATTATGCCAGTAATGTTGTCCACTGCCTTGCCAAATTCTGTTGTTTGCCTTTTTCTCTTAAGCAGATGTGTCACTAATATTTCTTTTTCCAATTTTTTATAGTTAAATAGGAGAGTAATGTTCTCAATTATGTTATGTTGAATTTTTGAATTCATTCAATTTTGTCCATCTGCCCTTACAATACGATTATTGACTTTTCATCTGCAGACTGTTGAAACTGAAAGCTTATTGAAACCAATCCTTTCAGCTGAAGAAGTTCCAGGTGCATATTATTAGATTTGGAGTTTTTTAACTAGACCCAAGCTATGATGAACGTTGTACATAGCAACAAATTAATTTCTGTATGTTATGATGCTTTGTGCATATTTATAATTTAAATGTATGTCTTCAATGGTGGACATGTTACCAAACTTAGTGTTTTCCAATAACCTGGTATTATATAGTTCTAATTACTTAAATCTATATACATCTGCCTTTTCAACTCATTCTGTAAATTTTTTTTTTTTTTTCTGTATTTATATTTTATTTCTTACCTTTGCTTGATTTTGTGACTGTATGCAGTTTGTGTGCATGGAACCTACAGAAAGAACTTGGAATCAATTCTAGGATCTGGGCTGAAACGCATGAAGAGATTGCATGTTCATTTCTCTTGTGGTTTACCAACAGATGGAGAAGTAATTAGTGGTAATGTGATATACTTTTTAAAATGAATTTAAATATTGAAGTTTAAATTTTGATATTTTTGTTTCAATTTTTTTGTTAGGAAAGTTAATTTTCCATTAGGGATATTAAGGATGAATGGATGATACTTAAATTTAAAAGCCAGAAGGAGTGACACTGGGGATGTCTATTTTGATTGATAATGTAGCTTTGACCAAATGTGGAATCCAACTGGTCCATTTATAGTTTTGCTTTTTACCCTCTGTGTTCAAGTTTTTTCACCAAGGCCAGGGTAGTAGAAATGCTAAAATCCTACTCGTAAAAGGAAATCAAATAATAATTAGTCCATCATCTAGAGATATTGTTAGACCTTTGGATTAACACCTTTTGGGTAAGCAGGAGCCTGAGAGACCTCGGAGGGTTTATGCTAGGAGGAAGTTTAAAAAACAGTTAGAGGAGGACAGCTAAGGTGGTTAGGAAGTTAGGATGTCTGTTAGTATTTGAGGGTGGTCTTTATATAGGCCAACTCTGGGGTTTAGGGGGTTTACGTATTGTTGAGTTTGATGATATTTTTGACAGGAGAATTCCTGTGAGAAAGGAAACAATCTTTCCTTTGTTAGTGCTGTGAACTATTGGTGGTCCTAATTCAATGAAGTTTTCATTCAGTATTCTTGTGTGTACGTGATTTTTTTTGGTTACGTGTTGGAATTGGAAGTTTGAAACGTAACAGATATGGGGTTACCTAAATCTTTTAGTAAGATTGGAAGAAGAATGTCTGTGTACTTATTAGTATTAGTAACTAAGTTATTTCTCTCCAAATGATTAATCATATTAATATTATAGTGGTTGTTTCAATTTAGTGAAACAATACTTGGTTCAGAAGTACCATTAATGATCCCAGCTTGGACCTAGTCGCAGCTCTTTACCCCTTCACAACCTATCGATTGGAGGGTGGAGAGACCTTTGAATTGGAAGTCTCCTTCATGGACGGTAGTGGGGCCTCCAACTAAAGTTCATGAGTGAAAGAAGAAAGAGGTTTAGGGTATAATTGGGAAGGAGAATTCTGCTACTGAAGGAGTGAAGGGGGCTAATAGAATAGAAAGCTGTCATGAGGGGATTGGAGAGGCAGATCGACGTGGTAGTGAGGGGTATCACTGTGGGGTGATTGTTGTCACTGGGCAGAAATCATTCTGAGTACTTTTTCTTTTCGCAGTTTCTGTTGCCTCTTTCTTGTGGTAATTGAACTGTAATCAAGGCTAGTTCCTTGAATTCCCATCAAACATTACTAGTAAATTTCAGTTCCTATCACTCCTCTTGGCTGACATTGGAATTATTATGTCCTGTCACTCCTGTCATCCTATGAAATTAGTTTCTCATACGAAAGTACTAATGTGTAGCTTGATCTTTAGTAGTTTCAGCTATTTCCTTAGATGCAGTAGGCTCTAACTGTTTGACACACATAGACTTGCTTCCTCACTATACCAATTACTTACCTTTTTTTTTATTTTGATTTTCCCAGGTATGAGGCGAGATGTCAATGTTCTTATCTTCATTGACGTTAGAAAAGCATTGGAGGGTATGATATGACAATATTACAAACAATGTGTTCTTTGAAATGTTGATTTCTTTGTTGTTTGGTGATGGTAAGTAAAAGACTACTTAACGCTTCTGTGATCCTATTTCAGAAGGTATGAAGCTTTACATTTCTGACAACAAGGTGATCTTGACTGAAGGTTTTGATGGCGTTGTTCCACCCAAATTTTTTGAGAAGATAGAATCATGGCCTGCCAGACAGCCTATTCCCTTTTGAACTGTAAGTTCGGGATTATTAGATAAGATTGTGTAAACCTGTCGCAAGAATTACTGTTTGGTTTCTTGTTTCTTTTGTATTCTTAGAGCATTCAGTTACGTTACTTTTGGTCATTGAGTTATTCATATATGTAAAGATAGTGTATTATGTACCATTATCATTACATCTTGTTGATTTTTAATTATTTATAGTTATTTAAAAATTATAGGAATTACCATTATCATTAATTTATATTTCTCAACTTTTGAAGTAGTTTGGTAAAAGAGCTTGTGTAAATGTTGAAGTGAATAAGCTAACTTTAAACTGATGAAAGAATTTTAATTAGTCATACTTTTTTATCTTTTATATAAATATTTACAAAAAAATTCATCCGAGACCGCGCAGACTATATAGTGTAAGTGTACCATCCATTTTGGGAATTCCTTTTTGCAACCCCCATGATTTCATCATGCACCTCCGTGGAATGTGTAAAAGACAAAATATATTCATGGAAAGAGCTACTTCATGGATTATACTTCAACAACATCCCTGAATTGAATGATTTAAAAACTTTTTCTATAAAGAAAAAATTCAAAATTTTACATTCTAAAAATATATTCTAAATTATAAATTTTTTATGTTCAAAATATTTCTTAATTGTTGAATCTAAAAGTCAAATTTAAAAATCTATTGTAAGTTACACAATTCAAAAATTATTTTTGTTAATTTCTTTTTAAATTGTACTATTCAAAGTATGAATCATGAAAAATATACTTGAAAATATATTATATTAATTAAACAATGAATGAAAATACTTAATGATATTCAATATAAAAATAATATTACATAATAATAAAAAGATAAAAATAAAAAAAAGTAATAATACTAGTCATGGGTGAGACAAGGGGACTCGCACTTTCACCTCCACCAACTGCAGGTCATGCTTGACAATTGTTATCCCAAGTTAAAAACATTGACGAAAAAATCAGAAAGCCTTTGAAAACATGGAAAAGAGGCATCTCAAATTAGAAAAGCCTATAGCATCCAAATTCATCACAAAGGTAACTTCTAATACAAATCAAAATTCTTGAAACTAGAATGACTCATTGTAGATTGAACTCAGTTAAAGAGTAAACAAGTGGCCAAATTAATGAACTTCAAGAACATATGGGGTTACATCTTCATTCCGTTCCTTCCCCGCAAGTTTCAATTACTGTTCTCAATGATTTCTACAGTTCATCAAAGAAAAAATTGCTTTCAATGATGATCCTGTGAGATTTGTTTCAACTGCTAAAGTAGACAAGGTCACAAAGTCTATGAAATAATATCTGCTTAGATGATGATGATGATGTGACTTCTGCCTCAGTTTATTCATCATATTGTGTCTTGAGATGCCCATCCTTTCTTCTCCAACTCTTGTCGCAGTGCCTGACACCAACCAATACAAGGATTTGCATCCATTACAAAAATATTCTTTACCTTATATCACTAATTTAGAACAAAAAATAATTCATTGGGACACAAATTTAGTGAATCACATAAAACCTTCAACAAGTATTTGACATGATATAAGGAAAAGGAAGTTTGTTTTTTTCCTGCAAACCAAGAATTTCTTTAAACATAGAGAAAGCACATGATAGGAGGATAAAACAAACCATACCTTTATTCTTTTTCTATTCAGATCAAAATCAAAGTTCCCCACCCGAGATGCAGATCGATACTCCACAGTAGAACCCTTATCAGGTGGAAACCAGAACTCAACATCATCCACAAACTGTTCAAACAAGACACCAAAAAGGAGAAGGAAATTAGAGATGGATCTTAATATCAGCCAAAAATATATAACATGGTTCTTTTTCTTCATGATGAGTTTCACATACCCCCAAGATCGAGCTTTGATACTCCACACGAACATAGTCTTCTTTCCTTTCAACTATCCTTGGTGTAAATTTGTCTGGTGTTGTTGATTCAATCTGTAAAAATGACCCGGAACTGGTTTTTAACTTGAATGATTGAAATAATTTGATTTGACTACATCACTAGTTAAAGAAGGATCTTCAACACTCTTTTAGATTATTATTAGTAAAATTTTATTAAAAATCACCAAATTATGCAGGTTTCACTCCTACTGAATGAGTTTATTTTGTAAGTTTATAATTTTCAATAAATTTTAAGCAATACCAGAAAAGAGACTGTAATAGAAATAGTGAGTTGCAAAACTCTCCTTTGATAAATTTTTATAAATTATAAGGAAAAATTGCAATCCAGTGAGTTCAGGTAGATATTTTACCACGTCTATCAGTTCCTCCATGGCTTCCTCTCTGCTCACAGGACTTTTCCTGCCTTCAGGATTATAGTTCCTGAAAAAGAAGGAAACAATTAAAACAAAGTGACATCATGATTCATCTATGTCCAATAATAAAGTTTGCAATTTGGTGGGACCATACTCAATACAAAGACCAGTCTAGAGAAAAGTTTCTTTTGTCAAAAAAAAGAAAAAGTAAAGATTGCACAACTTCACCAGCCAAAACTTGTGTGACCAATATTCTTTTGTCAAGTCAACAATGTTTCAAGTAGTTTAAAACGTGATAAATTGTTCCAACAAGTGCCCTTTGTCTACTGCAACGTGATTCTCACAAATATTTCACAACATCTTTTGGACTAAATCCAAAAGATACATAAATAAATCTTGACTGCTTATCTCCCAAATTTGGCTTACCAGATTCTTCTCAGCACGCAATTTTGACGCAACGTGTCACTTATCCAAAAATGAAGCCTCAACAGAACCACATAATGGAAAGACTTCATCTTTGAACTCGTTTGAAAAAACTTAATCAGACTTTTGTAAGTCTAGGTGTTTAAAATAACTTTATGATGTTTTTAAAGTTGTTTTCAGTTTTCTTCAACAAGATTTTCAAGAATAGCTTGTGAGAATAGTTTAGAACTTGTACATAATTACTTACATTAAGAGCACTTAATCAATAAACAATGAAACTAAGGTGTTTAAATTGTTTATCTAAACACAACTAAAAAACTGCATTTAATTCACATATTCATATAATCCCAAAAACCAATATCAAAAAAGGAAAAGAAGGAAGAATTTACCAAGGAGGAGCATAATGTGTGCGATCACTGATATTCTCAGAGGTTGATACACAGTTCTTTGTTGCTGGACACAGAGCTAATGCTGGTGGGTTTTTCTGCACTCCAAGATAATCAGGTTTTTTCCCACTGCACCAACACAAAACCCAAACCCAATTCTCTTCTTTAACAACCACTCATTTCCAACACAACTAAAAACCAAAAGGGTCTCAATACCCATTAACAAAATCGAATCTTGAATTAAAAATTTACATTAAAAAATTAAACTTTTTTTTTTCAAAAACAGAGAAGGGGTACCTGAAGTTGAAGATGGCACCAATGGTCGCTATTTCACTGCTTCTCAATATGAGCTCTCTTCAATACAGAAAAAAATTTGCAAAGTGAATAAATTTCAGAAGATGGTGACGAACAGTCATGAGCAATCAATAGATGAGAGGAAGAAAAGCTAAGAGTGTGAAGAACCTTCGGTTGATTTGGTCGGTGGGAACATCATGGTTTTGCTTCTGACAGAACAGAATGCGGGGAAAAGAGGAAGCACTGATTCTGCCATTGTTGGGTTTGGTGCAAACCTTGAGGTAGCTACCGAAAGAGCTTGAAGGTATCACTGAAGCCATTTTTTGGGAGGTGAAAAAGATGAAGCTTTGAGAAAATGAAGAAACTTGGGACAAGTTATGATCTGAAATTGAAAAATGTGACACTTAAAATATTAGAGAAAGAGATGTGAATCATGTGATGAATAAAAGAAGGTGGACGGTGGGAATCTTCCTTCAGCACCATTTTTTTTTTCTGATTTAGATATTAAGAAAAAATAATTAAATTTTTAATCAAGAAAAAAATGGATTTTTGATTCTTGCATTTTTTAACTTGTTTTTAATTACAATACTTTAGATTGATGAATTAGTTTCAATCTTTTAGAATAAAAAAATTAGTTTTTTATACTTAAATCTAGTATTTATGAATACTTTTTTATTGATGAAAAATTGATAAAAAAATTATATAATATGTAATATTATTTCTTCCTTTTACATGAGTTTTTTGCTGTCATAAACACAACAGAAAGACTAAATCATATATTTCGTAATTTTGAAGACTAATAATTAATCAGTTTTAAAATACATTGATGAAAACTAAGGTTAACAAAAGAAATAGAAGAAAAAGCTTGTATAATAAGATATGTGATCCTTCAATCAGAAATATTTCTAATAAGGTGTTGCATACTGTTATTATCCATATATATATATATCAATACATTATTCTTGATAAAGTTATTTTCTCATTTTTATTCTCATCACCGTCCACACTTTGTTTTACCTATTTTTTCAGGAATTTCTGTTTGAAATATGGTAATTTCTATTATCTGTATATATATTTTGACATGCTATCTATCTACAAATTGTTTTGATTTGACTATATATATATAATGAGAAAAATTATGTTGGCTGATTATTATTTCTATTAAGTGCTCTATTATTAGTTGAGTAAATATATAAGATTTGCAAAAATTAGTAAAATTATTCAATTAATATTAAATGTCTGGATATTATATTTAAATTATTTTTTGTATTGACTTAGCTAAATAATATTATTTCATTATTATACAGATTGAACAACATTTTGGACGGAACTCCAAATCTAAAAGGACACAAATGCAAGTGCAGTTAAGTGGGCTGGGAGACAAATTCAAAAGATATCATTGTTTGGTGTTAGTATTACCATAGCATTAGATAGGTAAATAAATAATTATCTGATTATGTTTTTAACTTCTGAAATTTGGAGTAAATCTATTTCCATCTTTCAAATTGAAAAAGAAAATTATTTTTCTCAAATATAATAAAATATTATTTTTATTCTTAAATATTTGAAAGATTAGAAATAATTTAAAAATTCGTTTTATTCGTCTAAATGATTGAAATCATATATATTTTTTATGTCGAAAAACTAAAATAAGCTTTTAAATTTACATGCCAAAATTAGAATCATCTCAAATTACAAAATAAAACTAAAAACATAATTATAAATTCTTAATTTAATAAAAATAAAACAATTTTTAAATAAAAGAGATGGCTAAGATAATTAAGTTTTCGACATCTTTTATGATTGTGGTGAATTGTTTATGAGATAGGCTAGTATTAATATGGAGTTTTCCAACCTTGTAAAATTAAAATTTTTATTATCTCTCTCAAGTCAATTAGATATTAATATTAATTTTTTTATATAAAACTTGATAATTATTAAAGATAAAAATATATATTTAATTATCTTAAATTATTTTGATAGAAGATAATTATATATTAACATTGTTTTTTAATATAAATGCGATAATTATTAAAGAACAACGCGTTTTTAATTACCTTAATTATTAATATAATTTTTGAATAAAACTCAGAAAATTTTAATTTTTTATACTGAGTATACTTTTATCTTTAATTATATTAAAAATTAAAATATATCAAGACTGTATAGAATACAATACTTCCTTAAACATGACTAATGACTAGAGAAAAAATGTGTTTCGTGTATGGAAAGTTTTAATAAATAAGATGGTTATAGAAGATAAATCTTAACAAAAAATGATTAAATTTTAAATTCAATTGATACAAAAAGTTATGCACATCAAAGAAGATTCGGTTAGTTGTTTATTTTTCATATATGATTTTATTTGTTATAAACTAGATAAATGAGTATGGATGTTGCTGATTCATTATTTTTCGACTAAACAACACTTTTTTGAGTATAAATCCATTGATTTTGATAAGAAGTTTAACTAAGTATGGAAATGTATATGAATGACTTGTGTATAGAATATCTGAACTTATAAAAATAATGTTTTATTAAAGTTTGATGTAAAGAAAGTATTTATCTTTATCAAATCAAAACTTTAGTTTGGATTAATAAGAAGTGTAAAAATGTTTCATTTACATACTCTTGACTTTGGTATCTTAACCTTGTAGAATGTATGAAATAAATAACCTAAAAATATTCTTAAAAAACATTAGAGACTGCAGAGAAGAATGTGATTGTTGTTGTTATGTCAGTTGTTAGTATGTCTGTTTAATTTGTTGTACCTGGTATAAATGTTAAATTTATAAGATTTAAGAACAGAGATGTACAACTTTGTCGACATTGTGTATATATTATACCTAGCCTAACTGTGATATATTGTTGTTAATCACACTATCAGGCTGTAGAACTTAGATCGATTCCTTTATGACTTTGTAGGTTTATAAAAGTATGAAATTATACTAAAAAAAAAAATTCAAATAGAACTTGTATTTATAATGAAAACCTTATCCATACAATACTCATAAAATAACAGGTCAAGATTATATTTCAAGCTCATAATTTTATTAAAGAGACGTCACTATTGTAAATTGCTATCGCTGTGCACGGTGTAGAGAAATTGTGTGTGGTACCACTGTGTATAGTGTAGAGAAATTGTGTGTGGTTTTATAATTTAATTTTATTATTCTCTCTTGTGCAGTTTGTAAAGGGTTAGAATATTTTTTTATATTCTTTATTAATTTATTTTATAAGGATGAGTTAAGTTTAAAGTTCATTTTTAATATAGTATTAGAGTTTATCCTAACAAGGTTGTTGAGCCTATCAGATTATCCTTACATATAAATTGTAAGCTTGAGTTGAAGAATCTCACTATCTCAATATAAAGAGGATGTGTTGGAGATCTCAAATAAAAATGACACATTCAATAATTTACAAGTGGATATAAACTTTACATCATTTTATAAATCGACCTTATAAGATTAAGTTAAATTTAAAATTCACTTCTGATAATTTTTTAATAAAAAATTAAAAAGTAAATAATTTATAAGTATTTTTGTAAAATATATTTATTTTAATATAACCAGACTATAATAATTTTTAATAGGAAAACATTAGATTGTTTAATATAAAAATCTATTATTTTAATATGAAAACGCTTCACCTACTTTTTAGTTTTGCTTTATTACTTAATTAAAGATTATTTTATTTTGTAATAATTATTACACAACTATTATAAGAAGAATTTCTCTTTAAGCGGGAAATCCGAACTCAGCAGCATTCATAGAACTCTCCTTCTTCTCCAAGCTTAACCTCCCTCTCTCTTCTTTTCCATCCATGGCTCGAAACAAGGTTCCATTTTTACTTCATCTCTGCATACCCTTTTACTTCATTTTCACTTCACTTCTCTGGGTTTGTGGTTTTACTTCAATATTACTCATTTTTAAGGGAAACCCCATTTACAATGTTATTGTCTTTCCCTTTGTTATTCTAAATTTCATTACTTCTGAATATATAAATTTATTATATTTGCTTTGTATTGCCTCAATGATGTAAAAACAAAGGAAGCTTTGATTTTGGTGCTTGATGTGGTCCCATCCATGCATTCTGTTCTTCCTGAGATTGAGAAAGTCTGCATCTCGCTTGTACAAAAGAAGGTATTCATCATTCTCACCCTCTTTCCTATTCAAAGTTTCATTTTTTCTTATTGTTCTTATTTGAGTCTTGCGTAGTTACTTATTCAATGTTATTTCTTAAAATCTAGTTAAAAATTCTGTCTGTTTGGTTTTGTGAGTTACACACGATCCTTTTTTGTTGGTTCTGATTTTGTTTTATTTGCAGATGATCTTCAGAAAAGATGATCAAGTGGGGATAGTGTTATTTGGAACTAAGGGTAACTTTAATGTTTACTATGCTAACTAGTAACTATTGATCTAACACTTTTTTTCCCCAATATTTTATAATTATTAATTTAACTATATTTTAGTATAACTATTTAAAGTTATTTCTTATTATGTATAATTGTTTTCTACAATATGCTAATAAGATAAAAATTTAAGATAATATATATATATATATATATATTATCATTTAGAGAGAAAGGAAGAGTTATTTATTCATATTGTTTGTTCTTGTTAAGCTACTATTACTATAACATCTATAGGACCTGTATAAGAGTAACAATTACTAGTCTTTCCAATATGATTAGAGTATCTATATCTCATGACAAAATTCGATAATCCTATATATCGAAATGTAGTAAAGTTTGCAAGTATATATGTTCATGTTTCAACTACTATCGAGAAAAAAATTATAATAAGTTTGAATAATTTGGTATATTTATCTACTTAAATTGATATTTTTATTTTTATTTTTGTTTCATGCAAGAGACAAAAATAAGAAATTAAGATTAAATATCATCTAAAATAATTTGATGATAAAAACAAATCAATATATATTATTTACAATTTTATTTGTCTATATTTATTTTACTTTTATTTTTATATTATAAAAATTAGTTTTATAGGACCTGAAAATTGTGTTTTTTCATTGTTAAAAGAATAATATAAGATTATTTTGTCTTTCTTAATATTTAGTTATTTTCAAGATCAAAACTGTTAGGACAATTTCATCAAATCCTTATTTTATTATTAATAATAATATAATTATTGTTTCTAATTTTAGGTTATTGTCATAATACATATATGATATTAATAGTTATTATCATAAACAATTATTATGAAAAATTTAAATTTAATAATTATCCCAACTCAAAATATTTTAAATTAAAATTAAGAACTATATAATCATATATATATATATATTAAATAACGTGAAATGCCTAAAAAAATGGGTTAATCTACTCTACAATGATAACTATTAAATAAATAAAATAATGTTAACATATTTCACCAAATAAATAATTATAAAATAAATAAATAAATAAATAAAATAAGGTTAAAAACATTTTATTAAATAAATATAACTGTAAAATAAATAAATAAACAATATAATAGATTTTTTATTCCTTCATTTTAGTGATTAGAGTATCTTACTAGGAGTAAGGTTAAGGTTTGTAAAATTTTCTTGGAACCCTTTACTTTTTCTTCTTTGCTCTCGTACTTTACTTCTATATCTTTTTATTTTGTTTTTTACTCTATCTAGGCAGGGGAAATTTTTGTACTTTTTTTAATTGTGATGATTTAATGAAGAGATATTTTATTTCTTCTTTATCTCTTTGTCGAGAGGAGATAAAATTGTATGATTATATATATATATATATATATATATATTATTAATTTTTTTATTTTTTACATTAAATATTTATTAAAATAATTTTCTTTTATTATTAAAATAATTTTTGAGATGATACATGCTATGTGTCACTGGAAGAATCCCTCTTATACTTTGCTGTTTGTTTTCCTTAATTATGTCATTTTCTTGTGATGGCATCTGATCAAGGGCCTCTCTCACTTGTGATTATGTTGAAATTTCCCCACACTCATAATAAGCTTACTTCGGAAGTTGGTGGTTATCAACATGTTGTGGTTTTAGAACATCCTAAAGTTGTGGCTGGAGATATTGTTGAGGCTTTACAAAAGCTGCCTCCAGGAACAACTCATGGTGATTGTATCCAAAAATTTCTTGGTTTTATGTTATGCTATATTTTACTTGTTAATTGATAACTTTTTTTAGCCTCTCAAAACATTACCATATGATTGAGTTTGCTATGCAATACAATATTCATATTCTTCTGATTCTGTTTTTGATGTAGCATTAGGTTTGTGTAACTAAAATCAAGTGATACAATAAGTAGCAAAAGCTTTTAAGATTGAGTGTTTAAATTTCCAAGAGGAAGTTGATCCTTTCCTACTGCCATAGATTTTATTTTATCAGCTTGCTGTTACTCATTTCTATGTACCTTGACTTTGGGGGTAGTTCTTGATGCTGTCATTGTTGGCATGGATATGTTGATAAAAAAATTTGGACGAGAAAAAAAGATAGATAAACGTCTGTGTCTTATTACAAATGCACAATGTCCAATAAAACAATCTTTTGAAGGCACAAAGGAAGAGCAAGTTACCACCATTGCCAAAAAGCTAACTGCCCGTGGTATGAAAATGGAAAGTATTATTTTAAGAGGAAAGCTTAGTCGAAATGCAAACAAGAGAATAATGGATGAGAATGATCGCTTGTTAAATATCCTTTCAAAGGAACCATCAACAACATTGTCGTATGTGGAGAATCCAATCTCTTTGTTCGGTGCTCTTAGAGCAAGAAAAAGATATGTAGTTACAGTTTTCAGAGGGGATCTTGAATTCAGTCCAAATCTGAGCATTAAGGTGAGATCTGTGTATGTAAATACATTTAATTTCAAATGCCATTTTTCCAATGACCCCATCAAATGTTACATTTTTTTGGAGTTATGCATATCATGATTTGTGAGCAGAACTTAAAGTTGAACATTGTTTAATGTTGGAACATTCTTATTTCTTAGCAAGAAAAAAGGTATTTTCTTTACTTGAAAATGTTAATGGTAATCAGGTATGGGTATACAAGAAATCAGCACAAGAGAAAACTCCTAATCTGAAGAGATATTCTGATAAGGCTCCTCCAAATTACAAAAAGGCTACACATGAAGTCAAAATAGATTATGAGTACAAGAGTTGTGAAGATCATGGCAAAGTTGTGCCCCCTGATCAAACAGTCAAAGGCTATTCTTATGGGCCTCAAATAGTTCCCATATCCTCTGCTAAGTGGGATGCTGTTAAATTCAAACCAGAAAAGGGTGTGAAGCTTTTGGGATTCACTGATTCTTCTAATGTGTTTAGGTAAGATTGTACATGCTTTAGAAGAATGTATTTGATTTGAGTTTACTAATGGAGATTTCCTAACTCCTTATTTGTTTATTCCTGTCTGAAAATGAAATGTGCATTGTAGACACCATTTCCTGAAAGAGGCATATGTGTTCCTACCTGAACCTGGAAATACAAGAGCCATGCTTGCAGTTTCTGCACTTGCACGAGCCATGAAGGAAATGGATAAGGTGGCAATATTACGCTGTGTCTGGAGAAAGGGACTAGCGAGTGTTACCATTGGAGTCTTGACACCCAATTTGTCAGATAAAGAACATATTGTAAGTGTTACTTGTATTTTTCTAGTTTTGATCAATTTTGCAACTCTTCATATTTGTTTATCTTTCGCTTCTCTAATTATGGTGTGCAGCCTGATTCATTTTACTTCAATGTACTTCCTTTTGCTGAGGATGTGCGAGAGTTTCAATTCCCTTCCTTCTCAAATTTCCCTGCTTCAAGGCAGCCAAATAGACAACAGCTAGAGGTTGCAGCTAACTTGATTAAAAAACTTGATCTTGCACCAGATCGGCAAGAAGTTCTGCCACCTGACTTTACCCCAAATCTAGTGTTAGAGGTACTTATTCTCATTTCTTCCTTTGTTCACTCATAATTCCATCTTATTTTTTCTACTAAATCTGCATTTCAGATGTCTTGTTGGTTAGAGTGTTAAGTATAAAAGTGAGTCTAAATTGCAACATTATATAGAAATAAAAAAGTTAAGCAATATATAAGAAAGAAAACCTATAAACTCATCATTTCCTTCGAATTTTGGGTTAAAGTTAGCGTCAATTCTTTGTGTAAGTCTAATACAGGTCTCATTGTTATGAGATCTTCTCGATGCTTCCCTCCAGTTTTTCCAATGTAGAATTAATAGTGGATGTTTTAAGACATGGAAAAGTATGCTTAATCTTTGTTATCTTGTATATTTTGAAAGCTAATCAGCATATTTACCCCACTGAAAAAGTTAGCATTGATCTCTAATCTAATAAACTGTCCCCTCTATCCCCTTTAAAGGATAATCTAAGATAAAGTTAACAGATATATTTCTTCAAACTTTCAGCGCTTTTATCGTTTCCTCGAGCTGAAATCAAAGAATCCAGATGTTGCAGTACCTCCTCTTGATGACACACTCAAGAAAATTACAGAGCCTGATGCTGACCTGCTTTTGCGAAACAAATCTGTAATAAACTCATTCTGCAGGTCTTTCGAGCTAGAGGGAAATCCGTTGGTAAGACAAGAATGAGTTATTTGCTCTCATTCTTTGAAAGTCTAGGCGTTTATTAGGAAGAAAGAGATCTTTTTCAAATGATGAAGAGGTTAAAGATAGTATTACTGCTGAACCTGCCAACCCAATTGAAAATGCATCTGTTAAAGTTGAGAAAATCGAGGATCTGACTCCTGCCCAAGATTTTGAAGCCTTGATTTATAAAGATTGTCCAAATTGGGTTGTGATAGCAATGAATGAAATGAAAAATAGAATATTTCACCTGGTGGAGGATTCTCACAAAGGTAATAACTATCCTAAAGCATTGGAATATTTACTTATGCTTCGCAAGGGTTGCATCCTTGACCGTAGTAGGAAGCCTAAAACGAATAAAAAAATGAAGGTTTTTTTTAAATTAAACAAATAATTAAAATGATATTTTTATCTAAAATTTATTTTTTGAGTTTTTTTAATACAAAATTATCTATTAAATTATCATAATTAATTTTATTTAAAAAATATTTTTTAATAAACAATAAAACTAATTTATTTAATCTTTGTTGAGACATTGTTAATTTTAAATAAGATTTGATTAGTTTAAGTTTTGCAAAACTTTTTTAGCTGAAACAACTCATATTGGAATTGTTAATATTATTCTATATATGTATTTGGAGAAGAATTTATTCTTTTTATATAATTAAGAATCTCAATTGATTTATCATTTTTCAATCTTATAATCTCCTTTAAGATATTTAATTCTGAAAAAAAATCTAAGTTATCAAGATCCAATAAATTATCATGTTTCAAATACTTTTCATTCAAATATAATTTATTTTTTTGTTTATTTTTATAAATTTATCCATAATCTCTTTTTATGATTCCACAAAAAGTTCTAACTTTTATTTTTTTTTTTGAAGTTTTGAATAATCCGATTCAAATTTTCTAGTTGCCATATTTGTATAATTTTATATAAAATTTAAAATTATAATATATATAACAATGAATATAATTTATAAGTATATAAAATAAATCTAAGTTAAAAAGATAAATTGGGATCAATTCATCAATCTCATTATTTTTACCTAATATTGATGTATTCAAAAAGGAGTTAAAGTGAACACAAACTCTTCCTCAATTAATTTAATGCTCAAAGTCCAAGTAAACATATGCCCATAAATACACAGTATAGAATAACGAAATATGAAATGAAAGAAATTTGAAATTGAAAACAAGTTGAAATAAGGAACAAAGAGACAAGTGAAGAAAGAAAGAGAGAAATGGAACAGTCAAACAATGATATGACATGATAATATAGTTGGAATATAGGAAAGAGATAAATTAGAAAGTTTTGAGAAAGATTCCTTAACTGTTCACTTTTTTTTTAAATATTATTAATTTATTATAAGAAAGTTTCAAAAATATTATTCATTAAATAGTATTTATAGTACCAATATAAATTTAAAGTTATTAAATAATATTTATAGCATCAATATAAACTTAAAGTCAGTTAAAATATTTAAATTTTTAATTAAAATTTTATTAGTATAATTTTAAAATTAAATATTTTTTATTTTATACTAATATGTGAATATTAGGACTTTTTGAGGCCTTGAGGCCTAAAACATATTAAATATTTTTGAGGTCTTTATGGCCTTGAGGCCTAAAGTATATTAAATTTTTTTGAGGTCTTTGAGATTTAAAGCGATTGCTTTACCTGCTTGGATCTTGAGCCACTCCTAATCCTTGAGCAGGTAAATGGCTAGGATTTTCTCTCTTCAACCCTTTATTTGTTATTACTCCTTGAATTTTTAGCTTGTTGAATTAACAATTTTTCATTTGTGAAGAAACCAAAACCGTTCAATGGTTTCCTTAAGCATATATGTCATTTCTGTCAAGAGAAAGAAAGCCTTCACAGTTTCTGTCAGTATCTTGCTTCTGAGGATCTCACCTTCATCTCCCAAGCAGAAGCTGTAGTCAGGTTCTTGTATTCTCACCTTTCTCATGATTCAATTCATGCAAGTGTTTTTCTCTTCATTGGATCATAATTTGTTATTTGGTTTCTTTACAGTGATGTTACTAATGAGGAAGCCAGAAGTTTCTTTGTTAAAAATCTGAAACAATAGTTGACTGATACCTTCACTATCTCTACTGAAGTAGAAAACTGCAAACTTTTTTTTTTGTCTGTGATGATCAGCTTCACTATTTGTACTGATGTGGAAAGCTGCAAACTTTTTTTTTGTCTGTGATGATTAGATATCTGAAACAACTGACTTTTGAACAAACAATATGTAGGAATATCATGGTACATCATTAGTATATTCTTCTTTCTGTTTTAATTTCTTTATGGATAAATAAATTTTAATTATTTCCAATATTTTCTATTTGATTTAAAAGTATTATACTTTAAGATAATTAATGTAAATTATGAATTAAGTCCTTTACAAAACAAAATTCCATTTGTAATTTTTTTTATAAATATGAATAAAGAAAATATTAATTATTTTTTATTAATAAATTTAAGAGTGTTTCCGATGCAAATGTCATAAAAATAGTTTTAAATTTAAGTATAAAATGATAAATTCTCATTTGAACAATATGATGTAATATGTTAAAATTAAGAACTGAAATTTATAAAAATTTCCCGAGTCTTAACCTTGTAATATGATATTTCAGTACCATTAACTGATACGTCATAATGATTAAATTAACTGTTTAAGTAATAAAAACTGAAATGCAGGTAAACTTGCTGTAAAAGTATGAGTTCTTATAAGATTTTATGGAGCAAAACTCATAAAAATATAGTGAGTTGCTTCATAGTGAGCATCGCCAACGTAAGAACTTATAAGAAACTATCATGAAGTCTTGTTTTAAATTTTTAATAACCTTAAAAATTTTACATTTGTAACTTTTATACCATTAATACACAGATATTTCATATTTCATTGGAGATAATCGTCCGGCATAACAAAATTTGGAATACAATATAATAAACATTCAATTTTTTCATCCGAAACATCTTAAATTGTGTATAGTTGTAATGTTGTATTTTTTCAATGAGTCAAATGGGTTAATTTATACTTAAATAAAAAATAATGGGATAAAAAATGATGGGATGAGATGTAACCTTGACATATATTTGGTGATTAGGGTGACTCAGGACATATGTCATCATATACACATGCATGTTACTGTGTATGTAAGATTTATTAATGTTATTAGGAATACATGTTGACGATATGTGAGTTTGGATGAGATGTAACCGTAACATGTATTGAGTGTTTAAGATGGCTCAAGACATGCGTTATTACATACATGGGCAGGATTGTGAATGTTAGTGGGAACACATTTTGACCATATGTGAGTTTGGATGGGACGTAACACTAACATGCATTATGTGATTGTATTGATTTAGGATACATGTCATCACATATGCAATGCACGTTGCGATGCATGCAAGACTTGTCAACATCACAAGGAGGAATATGTGCCGACCAAAAGTGACATTGGATGGAATGTAACCCCGACATGTTTTGGGTGGCTGGGGTGACTCAAGACATATGTTATCACATACGCAATAAACATTGTCATGCATGCAACACTTATCATCCTCATTGGGAATGCGTGCTGATCATACGTGAGTTTGGATGGGACCTAACTGTGACATGAATTGGATGGGTGACTTAGGACACATGTCATCACATATATAATGTACTTTTCTATACAAACAAGACTTCTCAATGTCACTAGGAATGCGTGCTGACTAGAAGTGTCCTTCGATGAGATCTCCACATTATAAATTGAACCATTTATGAAATTAACGTCACAAAGCAAAAACAATTTGTCCCTTAAAATCCGTATCAAACATCATTCTTTCCAAAGGATCAACATTCTTCTTTATTCATCCTTAAATGGAGCACTAGTACATCATAGAGATTTAGACTTATTTCAATTCTTATCTCTTTTGTTTGTAAATGGAGAAATTATATAATGAGATGAAAGTGTTAAGTTCTAGTGTGTGTCTTCTAAACTATTTTGGATCCTATACAACAATATTTGTAGTCTCTTCAAAGACAAATTTTTGCACTACTTTGGACCTTTCAAACACCACAATACTAAGGAATTTGTATTATTGACAAACTAAACTCAATGAGCAGCGCTAAGTAGATATGATGTTACTAAGATATCAACAAATGTTCATGTATATCAAATGATAAGTTGTAAGTCTCAATTCCCTTATAGTATAATCATTAAATTATATGCTAAGTTTACAAGATCTACTAAACAAATTATGACTCTTTAAAACAGACGTACTACAACCTTAACCCCATCACTTCCACCCAAACAATACTTTACTTCAGAGGACTTATCGGTCTTACTTATAAATGTACAACCCAAAACAAAACAATGATAATCTAATACAACTGGTCTTTCATCAACTGTTACACAAAAAGTCACCAAAATTAACTAACATCCTTTACTTCATGTGGTTAATAAAATAATTGTTCACTATTAAGTACAAATCAAATCTAACATTAATGTAGTATAAATGATAAATCATTGGTAAAACACTCAACTTCTACAACCAAGAGTGAAACATAAATAAATTAGGCAAAGTGAACTCTCTATCCAATGAAAAAAATTTACACAAATCAACTTCTAATGAATTGATTTAAAGACATTACTTATATCAATCACCAAACATAGAAAGATCTACATTTGATTAAGTGTTTATTCATTTAATTTAATTTATATTTATTTTCATTCAAGGTGTAGTTCATTTCTAAAAATTAAATGAAATTTCAAATATTTTTTATTCCTTTAAATTTTATCTATTTTTAATTTACTTTTTTCCTAAATATTATTATTTAAATTTATTAACATATTTTTTTATACGATACGTTAAAAGAATATGTCAAGTCAATTTTCAATTTATTTATTTATATAAATTTCAAATTTATTACTATTATAACAACAACAATAATAATAAGAATAAATGATAAAAGAAAAACGGAGAATAATGTTACTCCAAAAACTTATTTCTATAAATTATCTTTTTCCTTTACATTTTTATTTAAAAATAATTTTTTCAATTTATAATATTTTATTTATGGTATTTCTTATTCATAACTCTAATTTTAATTATATCAAACAATTTTCATTATGTTTTTTACAATTCTTTCTTTCTTCTTTTTGTTTATAATTTTTCCTATTTACATATTTTTTGAATTTAATTTTTCTTAAAATATATGTACGTGTAAATAATTATTTGTTTAAATATTTACTTGTCTAAATTAGTATATTAAATACACTTTTTTAGATAAATATATTCTACAGTTTTTTTCTAAACTTATTGTCTTTTGGAAAAAATTTATTTCTTACGAAAAATCGTCCCTTTAATTTTTTTTAAACAAAAAAAAATTCAGCTCGAAATTTGGTTCCCTAGCAGTCAAATTTCAACTAGTTTTTCACTCACCAGCACCCAATCTCAATTCAAAATTGAGCTCCCTTATGACCAAGTTTTGAGCTAGCATAGTAAATTAGCTCTATATGTAAATGAAAGGCACAATATGTTAATTGGGGAAAATTTCAAAATTAACACCTAACTGGATGAAAAATTCACTTGTATTAAGTGGGTTCTACTTGTATTAAGTGGATTCTACCAAAGAATAATACCTAACTTGTTGTAAGCAAAATGATCTCCAAGTGAATCTTAACTTTAATAAAATAAACAAAGTTCACCCACATATGTGTTTCAAAGTACAAGAGTTTTCTCTCAATTTCTCACCACTTAATGTCTTAATTTATATTATTTAAACTATCAATGAAGTAATAATATATTTGTTAATCATAGGTTCCAATACTTAATATTTACAAATCATAAACATATTATCTAACATAATTCACCTCAAATGAATTCATAAATATAATCAAGTCAAATACAAGATTAATCACTACAAATATTTCATTTATGAAAGAAAATATGCATATATCTATTAATTAAATATAATACTTACCAAGATTCATTATTATGTAGCTTGAGTGACTTTTAGTGTCTAAAATATGAAAAATTCTTTGAACTACTCTTGTTCAAGGTACAACAAACCGCTTGAGCAATGTGTTCTATTGTTTAAGTGTCATGTCAATGCTTAAGCTATATACATTAGTATGATAGTTAACAAATAATCTATAGTTTCACTCAACTCACCAGAACTTCGTTGTTTGAGCAACAAGTTGTTGCTTGAGCAATGTCAATCCAATGAGAGAGAAAATTATTGTTATTTCACTCTTGCTCAATTTTTAAACCACAACTTAAGTGAGGAGCACTATTGCTTGAGTTTTCAACTGGTCACTTGAGCAATAGGGTTTTGCACTCAAGTTTAAACTCCCTTAATGCTCATGCAAGATATGTAAGCAAATCAAATTTTGTAAAAACTTCAAAACAAGTTTTCAAAACCAACTTTTCTTATTTTTACCTTTACACTAAGTTATAGATTTGTCTAACACATTTTTATCTATTATGTATTATATTTTAATTTGACTCCTTTAATTAAATATCTAATTCAAAATCAATATAAATATTAAATCCAATCAATATTACAAGTCAATAAGTAACTACAATAACAATTATTTTCATACTCAAATTGATTACAACCAAAGTTAGCTTCCCTAAAAATTACTTTCATTCCAAGTAATAGTTAGACAAGAATAAAATTACATTAAAAATTCTAAACACCTAGAGAAACATTATCAAACAAATCAAAGCTTTTATTATTAGATAATTCAAGAGAATACCTTTCCTCCACTGACATAATCAAGAAAATTGTCAGATTGTCAAATTGTCAAATACCGACAAAATAAGTTTAAAGAGAAATAATTTATAGATACTGTAATAAAAAAAAACACTTTTATCAAATTAATTTTTTGTTAGATGTAATTGTTTTATAACTTACTGGCTTATATATTGTATGATTTGTTCATGAAAGAAATGAGAATTTGAATTAGATATTAAAAGAGAAATGATTAAGAAAAAGTAGATATCAAGAGAGAAATAAGCTGAAAATAAAAAAAAAAAAGGCAAAAGAAAGAAAAGACGACAAAAAAGGGAAAGAAAAAGAAAATAGAAAGATCCAAATTAATGCAAAATTGACTCATTGAAATGTATGTTACAACTACGAAATATTGCAAGCATAATTCTCTAATATAGTATTTTTAAATTAGATTCAAGTTATATAAAACAATCATTTACAAAAACAAGTTATTACATATAAAGAGAGGAGTGTGACACCATACCCATGCTCATTTATGGACCATAGTAATACTTCTAATTAATTTTCTATTTATACATTCTTTGAAAGAAATTTTAACTCAAAATTCATATTGATGAATAGTTTTATATATATCATAAACAAATTCGTATAAAAAAATTAAAACAGTACATTTAACTCAAAATTTTAAAACAATAAGTTGATGAATAGTTTTAATATATTATCCTCTTATTCATTAAAGTGAAACTTCCTAGTAAACTTGAATATCTAATTTCTAATGTTATTGTTGTAAATAAAACCCTTCGAATGTTCCGCACATGCACACTTGCCATGCAATCAAGACTATAGTGTATGTTTGATTTATCAAAACTATGTATGATGTGTTTCTTTTTCCGAATGTGTGGTGTCTCAACTCCATATGTATATCTCTCAAATGACTAAAATATATATAATTTTAACTTATGTTCGTGTTTTTATGTATTCTTTTTCATTTCTAATATCAAAGAGGATATATAGATAAAGGATACAAAAGATATGCTTAACCCACATACTATAATCTCACTCTCAATATTCATACAAAATTTTATCATAACAGAGGATTATTATTAATAAATTCCATTTAATAAAAGGAAAATGATCTGAATTTCTTTTTATTAGGACATATTTAGATCACGTTGCATTTACATTTTTTTTTCTAATTTACGTATGCAGGGCCTATTATATATATAAATTCAAGTAATATCTAATTTAATTTACGTATTTTTTTTCTAATTCCATAACGATCAATAAAACTGAAATTGAAGTTATTGAATTAGGAAATAATATTTTTGACATGAAATTCGAGAGCACAAAACCGTAACCGAAACTCAAGTTGGAAGTGTCACACGTCCTACGCTCCTTCCTTCCCTCTGACATATATAACAACTTTCTCAGCCTCATTCAACGACTCCAACGCTTCTCTCTCAACCGCTTCCGATTCCCAAATCGCCACCTCTTGCTGAAACCAATCAACCATGTCGTTTTCCGATTCCGAAACCTCCAACGCCGCATCGGAGTACAAGCCGTTCCGCCAAATCAGCCGCGACCGTAACATCCTTTTCCTTTCCGCTTTCTCTTTCCTTCTCCGTTTAATGTATTTCGTTTAGGATTCCAAACTTCGCTTTCAAGCTTCGATTTCTCGCTGCTCAACGGAGCTCCGCATCCAAACATATCTCAATCTGCATTTCGTTTCGAAATTGAATTTCGGAGTGTCATTCGAAACTAACGAATATGTTGTGTTTGCTATTTTTTTTTTAATTTTTTCGTTCCTAACTTTTCATACCTGTCTGGTAGAAAGTTGTGTGAAAAGAAATATGAATTTCGTAACTGTGAATCTCGCTGGAGAAATTATACAATGGAAGTCTGTCATTTGAAACTGAATAAGAAGTTGTTTGAGAAATATTAAACTGAATGTAGACAGACTAAGTAAAGTTTTATATTCAAATTTTATGAATGACTTTTTTTTTTTTACATTGATTAAGCTGTTAGTAATATATTATACAGTAATGTCATGATGACAAAAAGAAATGTTGTATTTTGTGATTTTTTTTTTTATTTTTTTTTTCTCCTTAACTTCGATGAGTCCAATCATTTTGAAAATGAATCCATCCAGAGAAATTTGTGTGCAATGAAATATGAATGTCGTAACTGTGGTCTCTCTTTGTTTTATTTTATATATTTAAATCAAATAGGAGAGGAAATTAATTAAGTACTGTGCTGGCTTAGCTTTCGTGACATGTTTCGTAATCATTTTTGGTCGTTGGATGCTAATAGGGTTATTATATGAAATGCTTAGATCGGCAAGGTCACCCGATTCGAAGGCATGGAAGGTATGTCTTCAGACTTTAATGTGGATATTTTTACCACGTTTATATCTTCTCATCTCATTTTTAGTTAATTGAAGCTGATATATTTTGGTCACTTTTTCCTTACTTTTACAGGTGCTCATAATGGATAAAGTCACCGTGAAAGTTATGTCACATTCGTGTAAAATGGCAGATATTACAGACCAAGAAATTTCCTGTGAGAACCCTTCAAAATCATATCGCCTTTTGACTTTATGTATTTTTCTGTTATGTCTTTTTCAATGGCCCACTAACTCTCTGTGACTGAGGGACGGCTTCTTCATGCACCTCCATACTTTTCTTCCTGCACCTCCATAATTCCAGAATCACCAAGATATCTATCCAGAATACAATTTTTTTTATTCCGATTCTATAATCCGGAATAAAAAAAGTAAGGATGGTGCTGAAATGATGAAGAAAATGAAAGGGTAAAATGATACTTTGGCTTTAACTATGGAGGTGTGCGAAGAAAACATGAAGGTGCAGAAAGACGCAGTCTGACTGAGGGCACAAAATGTAAATGAGTGATTTTGAAATCACTGGTTTTGTTAGAAGAACTTATCATTAATGATAACGATTCAATGGTCTAACACATAGCAAGTGATAACTGGTTTCAAATGTTCCAACAATTTCAAGAAGCCAGGCAATAAGATCAGGAGTGTTTCTGAAATGTATGCTATTTTAGGTGATTGGAAAAAAATAATGCGTTAAAGGACCAAACTTACATCCAAGTTGTATCCTTACCATCGAGTTCTATAACTCAATAGTGACAAATGGATTTCTTTTTTAAACTTCTGCAACACATTTGGTAGAGGTTATTTAATACTATTATAAACATCTGACTGTCATCATTTGACTGAAGAACAGAACTTGTATAAAATATAAATCATTTGGCACAAAATTTTTCATTTGTTAGTCATATTATCATTTTGCACATGATATCGTTAGTCTCAGTCTTTTTACACTATATAGTCCTCTCCACTCCAATTGACAATGTACATATGTCAAGCTCTTTTAGATTTGAATATTGAACATTAAATTAGATGCTTTTTTTCTTTTCATTTTATTTTATGTTTTTCCTCCATATTTTACTGAACCTACTTTAAAACAGCATCTATTCTGTGATTACTCTGTGAAAATATTGATACAGTATCATTTGTTAATATCATATTGCAGTGGTCGAAGACCTCTTTCGCAGAAGGCAACCATTACCATCTTTGGATGCTATTTATTTCATGCAGCCTTCTAAAGAGAAGTAACTTCGTCTCTTAGTTAGAATTTTCTATATATATCACCAATAAACATAAAAGTATCATCTAAAAAGTAAATAATTGGTTTATTATTCCTGGACGACTCTTTCATTATAACACAACATTAATTGAATTTTCATAAATTCTAGCAGTTTCTATTTTTATTTCTTGTTATGTAAAACATAGGTACAAAAAATTTGCTAGCATTCACTTCCACGCTTGCAAATGTGTATAGTTAGCCTTCTTATTTGTTTCTTTTCTCGTTTGCCAAATTCAATTTCAATATATATATATATATATATATATATATATATATATATATATATCTTTTGATGAGTTTCTTCATAAGAACTTTTAATAGAAAAAATAGTAGAAAGCAAAATTGAATTCTCCATAAGTTAAACTTTACTTATACACGCTAATTTGTGAAACTTCTGACATTAGTTTTTCTAAATTTTTACTTTTATCTTGTGTATAAACTATTTTTAACTTACAGAAAACTTATTTCATATTTTCTTCTTAAGTTTCTCTCTTATAAGTTCTTATGGAAAAACTTGTTAAAACATATTCAGTCATTCATACACACACACATATATATGATAAGTTTAAGGTTAGAGTATAAGACTTTTTTATTAGAGTAAGGTGACATGATATAAAATTAAGGATTTTAGGTCCTGAATAAGTTTCTAGATCTTAAATAAGCCTTTAGTTCATTACAATAAAAATATTTTTTTTTTTATCTTAGAAATGTATATTTCTACTCATATTAGAGTGTGGGTTTTATAATTATAAAGAAATCTTAGCAGTGATGTAATACAGTAAAGCCTAAACAAAAATAAATTAAGGCATAAAGTATTCTTGTGATAGAGATGGCATAGAAGTTATATTAGAAGGTGGTGTTATATTTTTCCTTTTAACTTAGTTATAGAAGTCTTTGTAATAATGAGTGGGAAAAGAGAGAAAGAGAGAGCACGTTAAAGAAAATTTAAAAGAAATAACTAGGAGCCATAATAGCTGATTCTTCTTCTTACCTTATAGTAGGCAAACCAAAGTTTCTGTAAACCATCACCACAGAAAGATTCTCAGGTTGCCAGGATTTTATATTATTCAAAATTTTCCTTTAACTAGAAACAAGTCAGAAAATTTCCTGAAGTTTTGGTGATTGACTCTAGATGTTTTGTGAATTATGAAGTTATCATGCACGCGCATACAAATATTTGGAGTATCAATGTGTTCATAGAGGTACAAAAACGATTAAACAGAACGATGACCATGGGTATGGGACTTGCATAATGCAAGACGTCGGACAGAAAATATAGTTTTTTTTAAACAATCCAGGTATTGCAGCACGCCTCTCCCCTGCCTTATAAGAACACACAGTAAAAAGTGTTGGGTTAGTGGAAAAATTCAAGGAAGATTTACAAGTCAGTCATGAACATACTCATGTAAGAGACCCAAAATATTAAGACAATAGATTTGTGGTATTTCTTTATATATATTGTTCATACTTATACAATGGGGGAATTCCAAATCATATTTCAATTCCTAACAATCTCTCCTCCTCATGTGAGTCTCCTCCTTATGTAAGTCTCTTTCACATGGGTCTACTCTCTTTCTTCGTAGGAAAAATATTTCTTAACCACCAATACCTATTGATGATCTTTACTTGTACAGTCATTTGTCATAATTAAACACACTTAGTTCAATACAATGAATTCACAAATCTAGATTCCTCAACTACTTCATATCGTACGTGTCTAGCCAGTCACCAAGTCAGCTCACATACTACTTGTAGTTTTTTCCAGAGAAAAAACTAGAGAGATTCAACACCAGATCATAATTAGCAAAATCATATAAGAAATCAAAACATCACTTCCAACATAAAAATCTTTAGGCAAATGGATTTGTAGGTGTTTCTCATATCTTCCAACGAGGAGCTTTCAACTTAATCTTAAATTCTTAAAGAAAAAACTTGTTTCTGTCGAAAACTTATTTCGGTTTAAAATAATTGAAGCTTGCATAGAACTGGCAACTTGATATGTGAAATTGTTCCAATTAAGTATACAACTGTTCTGTTACACTTTAAATTAAGAAAAGTACATATTTTGATGTCTATGCCATTCATCAATGTAGCTTTGGAATCTTAATCTATCAGCAATATAAGGCCACAAGTATTTGTGTTAAATTCTAAGTCAGGGTTCAGTTATTTCTCTAATCCTTTTTGTTTCCAATATTATTACCATTTTAACCCAGTCAAATGTTTTCACTTCCATGCATTAATTTGAACGGACTTCTTTCGTCTGTTGATCCTTTTGTTTTCACTCTCTAGTTTATCCATATTAAGCATATCTTTTGCTAGCTTGCAGTGTGGTCATGTTCCTGTCTGATATGTCTGGAAGGGAGCCCCTGTATAAGAAGTATGGGAAGCATTCTAAATTTTCCCCAAGTTTAATATTGTTTCAACATATTTAAGCTTATCTCAGGAGAAAACTTAACACATTGTTTTTTCTTCTTAAATGGGGCGGGGGCTATGTTCTTTCTTCCTCTGCATGTTTCAGAGCCTATATATTTTTCAGTTCACCGATCCCAAAGGAACTTGTAAACCACATCAAGTGTGATACAAGTGTCTTACCACGCATAGGAGCATTGAGAGAGGTCGAGATTTTGTTATCCCTTTCTATCTAATTGATATCAGCAAGTGGTCAACATCAAACTGTTTATTTATTGAAATTACTTTTGGTTCTGTTTTGCAGATGAATTTGGAATATTTTCCAGTAGATAGCCAGGTAGTTATTGAACTTCGCAATTTATTTGAAGTATTTACCTTTATGCATACCTGAAATGAAATAGTTTAGAAACCATTAACCTACCTACCTACTCAAAATTTCGGTGTATAACAAAACACATTTATTTAATTGTTCATGGTACTGTAATAGTTGCAAGAATAAATACCTGGATGAATTTACTGATTTCAAAATGGAATTCCTATATGATTTTGTCATATGATCCAAAGGTTTTATTTATATTCTTAATCTTGCCAGTCTAAACTTAGCAGTGTTCTCAAGGAATTTGGGATTGCAGTGCATTCAAAGTCATGATTTACGTGACACAACCAATATAAAAATACTAGCATAAGAAATACAAATCCATGGAAATTTGGTCAACAGAGTAATAGTATATGTTATTGAATTTATTTTCAAGCGAAGAATCACCTTGAACTTCTTAAATGATGTTCAAAACGAGGGGGAATATGGGATTTTCTACTGAGATGTACATGATGCAGGGGTTTACTACTGATCAAGAAACAGCAATGGACGATCTTTATGGCAACACTGAGAATACTCGCAGATTTAACACCTGCTTGAATAATATGGCTATTCGAATAGCTACAGTTTTTGCTTCATTAAAGGTATTACCTGCACACCTTATACTCGATATTTGTAATTAACGTATACTGTCGACTCACTGTAATGAGAGTTACAGGTACTTTTTAAGTCATCATTTTTCTTCTTTTATCCCGTTTGATTTTTACATATTTTAATATAATATAGCCTTTCTAATTTCCATTCCTTTTTGGTAAATATATATTTTGCTGTACGTCTAACAAACTATTTTAGCAGAAGTCACTCAGAATCAAATAATTACTACACTATGATTTCGTGGGATCCAATAAATTTCATATTTGTGACCACTTCTTTAACTTTTACCCATTATTTCAGTTCAAGCATGCTATGGTTGTTTATGTGGGTGGCGAATTCGAGTCAAAATAAAACTAGATTACTCTTTACTTGTAATGTAAGGTACAGCAAAGGGCATTCTTTTATTGACAATGAAAATTAAAAACATTTATAAGGTAATCATGCTAGTAATTAAATCTATTAAAGATAGTAACTATCATCGATTAAGATGTTTAAACGTAGTGTCAATAATGATCTATATCTATAGCATTTTTTCAAATTCTACTACACAAGTTATACTTTACTTTCCCTAAATTCCTTATCTTCTCCATATAAGGTATAACTTCTGAAAGAGTATATTCAAAATGTTCGTATCTTTTTAGGAGTTACCATGTGTGTGGTATCGTGCTTCAAAGGAAAGTGACGAGTCTACTGCAACAGCAGTTCGAGAATCAGTTCCTACCAAGCTTGCTAGTGCTGTTTGGGACATGGTTTCTAAATATAAATCTACCATTCCGAGTTTTCCACAAAATGAAACTTGTGATCTGCTCATAGTTGACAGATCTGTAGATCAGGTTAAAACTGTCTGTTCATAATGAATGTCTCCTTTTATATCTCACCTTTAACTGTGTTTAATCTGCATCACAGATTGCTCCTGTCATTCATGAATGGACCTATGATGCTATGTGCCATGATTTGTTGAATATGGATGGAGATAAATATATGCATGAGGTATCACTTTTTGTTTATTTGCCCTTCCCTTCATCATTATAAAAATAAGGGTACTTAAATTTAAACTTTGGACTTACTAATAAAAAATTATTTGTTATTAGTTTTTATAAAACAAAAAGGCTACGTATATTGATTACAGAATTAAAAGGTAGAGCTCTCTCATTTAAAGTAAAAAAAAAGTCCCTCTCAATTTATTTTAAGGATCAACTTTGTTGAGTCGGCCTTCTGGTATGAACGTTTTTGCGTTTTGCTATTTCTGATTTTCACATAAAAATCATGTTAGGTTCCCAGCAAAACCGGGGGTGAACCTGAGATCAAGGAGGTCCTACTACAAGATCATGATTCAGTCTGGCTTGAACTTCGCCACGCTCATATCGCAGATGTACGTCTCTTTCACTGTCGATATATTTCGATAATTTTTTTATAGAAAAAATGATATACAGATTTTGTTAAAATGAAATAAATTTATGCAGTATTATTTCTCTAAATATTATTTTTATCTTATCCATAAATAATTTTCACATATAAAAGAAATTTATTTTATTTTTAATTTTTACAAATATTTATAACAAATTTACCCGAATTCATCTAATATTATCAACTCGCAATTCATATATTTCTCAAATCTCATTGCTCTTTTACCGACATTAATACCAGGCTAGTGAAAGACTGCATGAAAAGTTTACCAATTTCGTATCAAAGAACAAAGCAGCACAAATGCAACAAAAAGGAAGGTTTGCATTGGCACCTTTCTTCTTCCTTTATGAAAAATAATGGCCATTTCGTGAAATGCCTCCCAATTAATTAAGGTCCTAGCTTTCGCTATATTTGTCATTATTCATTTCGAGTATGATATGTTTGGCAAGTTTTTTTTTCTTTTTTCTGAAAAGTAATTACTTTTTCTAAGATCACTTAGAAAAGTTTCCTATTTAAAAATACTTAGACAATCCAAACACATGGTGGTAACGAGAGGAGAGAAGAGAGAAAAAGATTATAAAAAAGGAAAAGATCTCGCTTTTTGCTTTACAACTAAAGGGAAAATATGAATAATATATCAAGTGGGTGCTAGCTTCTTTAAAGCACGTTCTTTTAATATATTTAAACTACACAATGATTAGTGAGATTTATTAAATAAAGAATGAGACTTATATAATTTTTTAATTTTTAACAAATCTCATTCAAAAATAAAGTGTATTTAAATGAAGTTGTAAGAGAGTTTATTGTTAGTCTTTCTAAAATTTTAATTGAAGGAAAGTAAAGTAAAATAACATCTCATGAAAATTCTATAAATATAGACAAAAGAATATAATCCATCTTACGTTTGAGTCTCTCTGTCCCCTGCCCTTCTTTACGTTCTGTTGGGACTAAATGCACTATTATTAGTCTTTAAATCCCATATGCCTTTAAACCTTTTATTTTTATTTAAAATACTTTATTGTTATGATTATATGGTGATAAATAAAACCATAAATCTGGAATTTGTGGTGAATGAGAGTATAAATGTTCTACGAGTAGTGGCTAATATTGCAGTATTTCAATGTATAAGTCAACAATACTGAGCAAGAATTATGTGATACTTGGCCCAACTTAGAACAGCCTCAGTCTCAATGTGGACAACTTGCACAGTTAGTCACTTAAATTGTTGAGGTTGTACCAAAGAATAGGAGGGAAACAATGACGGGTAGGCTTTACACAGAATTATAGAGAGCCAGAGAACCAATACCAGGGAATTAGAGAGATAATGAGAAGGAACCACTAGGATCTATATAGTGGTAAAGGGTATAAGTGACATACACAGGGTTCTAAGTTTCATTCTTGTTAGAAAGAAAAAATAGAGAGCTAGAGGAGTTTAGATTTAGTAGCACGGTTTTTGGTTTTGTATAACATAGACACTGATCAGGGCAGTTTCTGCCATACAATACGCCATTATATGTATGAATTTATTTTGAAGGAGACATTCTGTGCTTGCTACGAATTTTTTAGATAGCATAAAGCAGAAAAAAGAAAGAAAATGGAGATTAAATAAGAAATAGGAGTGTACATTTAATTCTGTAAGAAAAGAGAAAAATTAAATAGTGTCTCGTTATAATAGTTACGGATTATATGGGTGATGATACCTCACAAATATAAGGGGATACTGATCCCACCCGAACCTAACTAAAATGAACAGTGAACTTGGACTAAACTAAGATTAATTACATATCCAACAGGAAGATTTATATAGCCTCCCAAGCCTTCTCCAAACAGGTTACGTTGCTGCCTCCTACCTTTTGCACTTATTTTGACTGAACCCAGTCGAGAATGCCACTTATTTTTGACCTGTAAATTTGATTCTCTCCAGAGATGGTGGTGAATTATCTACACGAGATTTGCAGAAAATGGTTCAAGCATTGCCGCAATACACTGAGCAAGTGGAAAAGATTTCACTCCATGTGGAGGTGATTTATTCTATCTACCATTCATCATCTTCTATTTTTCTTAATGGTTTGTCTAGGGATAGTATAGTATTTGATTGCATCTTAAGAATAATGACAATGGAGTGTGAGAGAACGAAATGACATACTTCTTGAAAAATGAGAACTCGCAAATGACATATCTCTTTCAACTTGATAAGGGTCGCATTGTAGTAACAAAATAAATATATTTCTATGCTGACCATTCTGCTTGATGAATTCAAAACAGATAGCTGGAAAGATCAACACAATTATCAGAGAAACAGACCTTAGAGAGCTTGGACAGTTGGAACAAGATCTTGTTTTTGGGGATGCTGGAGCCAAGGAAGTCATTAACTTTTTAAGAACAAAGCAGGTCTTGAAATGAAAAGATATCAGAATAGTCAATAGTATTTTATTATGAACACTCTTTATTCATAATTTTGTGCCCGTGCAGAGTACAACTCCTGAATATAAGTTGCGTTTGTTGATGATTTATGCAATAGTCTATCCTGAAAAATTTGAGGGTGATAAAGCTTCCAAGCTAATGCAGGTCATTGTCAACTCTTAACAAATTGTACAGGTTTCTTGTATTCTCCAAATTTTTATTTTTGTTGCACATGAATATAGTTAATTTGCAAACATATGCTTGGTATTCCCATTTCTCATAACTTCAACGTTTGTTATACAAGATGCTCAATATTCTCATCAGATTCATATTCTTCAGAAGTTTACGTAAATTTGAATAAATTGAATCTGGGTGACTGGCTAAATCTCATTTATTATCAAATTAGTTTTTTAATAGTTGAATAGAGGCTGAATTCCTTGAAAATGGATTGGTGCCTAATTTATCCGTCTTATTCACCTCATCCAGGTTTATATAAGGTACAAATAAAGCGAGGGAAAGTCATATGAGCAAAGTTCATTTATGCCTCTCGCTTTATGTATAACTTACGCCTATATGAACCTGGATGAGGTGTCTAAGAAGGACAAATTAGGCACCAATCCGTTTTTCAAGGAATTCAGCCTTTATCAACTATTAAAATAATTCAAGATCAGCACGAATTAGAAAATTCTGTATAAAAGACGTGTGTAAGTTGTGCCTAAAGTGGTTTTATATATTGATGGTTCTGCTTATATAATCAGTTGGCAAAGCTATCACCTGATGACATGAAAGTTATCAGTAACATGCAACTCCTGGCGGGATCATCAAACAAGAAATCATCTACCGGTGGAGAAGGCGGTTTCTCACTCAAGTTCAGTAACCAGAAGGTAAACTTACGAATTCATTTCACAGTATCTTTGTACATCAAGGGCTATTTGGTTGACATACACACACACACACATATATATATATATATATTAAATATTAACAACTATTTATATTTTTGAAATCAAATGATAATATTTAAATTTCTTTTATGAAATTTTTTTATTGTTATTATAAAAGTAATTAATTGCATACTTTGAACATTTTATATGAATATGCTATTTATTTTATATAGTTTTATTATAGAAATAATTGTATTCATTGTCTTTCAAATAACAAATTTAATATTATTTAGTTTTTAATGGTATTTTTTTATCATCTTTTAGTTTAAGTATAAATAATTATATTTAGAAAACTTTCTCAATTTTTTTGATATTACATAATTTCATTATGTATGATTTGAGAATGAAATACTATATTAATCTTTATCATTGTGGTAAACTTAATTATATGAATATTACATAAATGATTCACTGGTTAAGGTTTTAGATATGTTGTTTGAAAAAGAAAGCTTTTAAATGCACTTAGTATTCTTACCATACCATACTTCTACTTCTATGGATACTTTTGCACTATTATATCTTTTTCTCGTATCAAACATATGATAATCACACTTATAAAACAAACACAATATCCAAGAAATATAACATATATAAAATTTGTGCATATATATAAGGAAAAAAAATACAAGATTGATATATATATATATATATATATATATATATATATATAACAAAGAAATAAATTATAGTCATGTCTACTCCAAAACGAAAAATTATAGTTACAAGGCTAAGAGTTTTAAAATGATCTTTGTGGGATTTAAATACAAGATTTAGATTATTATTAATCCAATCAAGTTAATTCTTATCCTATTCAAAGCTAATGTAATTACTAACAACTTTTATGTTGATCACTTTTTCTAATTTAATACAAAACATACTTAAACACATAAGTTTTGCAGTACATTTTCCACACCCTTGTAGATGCAATTACACCATTGTTAGTGAACATCTTACAAACTTTTAGATCAATGAGTCTCTTCCACCTCTATAGGTATAGTCACACCTTTGGAGGCAAACCTCTAACGTAAATTTATATCATCGAGCCTTCTACATCTTTGTGTTCTTAGTCTTACACATCTTTGAGCTAACCTCTATAATGCTAATTTTTATATAGTTAAGCTTCCACAACTCTGATCTTAATCACACCTTTATAAACAAACGTGTTATGCAAATTCAATCCAAAATAACTTCAAAATAACTTCAACTCAAAATTCAACTTAGCTAAGAAACAATAAGCAACCAACTACAACTACAAAATTATACATCATACATCATAGTTACAATAACATTTAATATTTTTTTTTATAAATAATCACCACATCTATTTTGTTTATTTTTTATACTTAAATTGGTCACTAGTTTTGAAAAATCCACCCATTCCATAATCTAAATTTCTTGCAAAATGTCACCTATATAATTCTCACATATTCAAGAAGAATATAGCAATTCCATCAACCTACTTTTGCATGCAAAATTTGTAAGCAATCCAAGATCTCTTTATTATAGATAATCTAAATTTGGAATTGATTTAAAGCAAATTTTCCTTACCTCAACTTCCATGTGCTATGAGAAAACTAGAATTGAAACGAGATGTTGAAGCAAAAGACCATGGAAGACTTCTTCATCAATTTTAAGAATCAAACTTTATTTAATAACAAATCAAAATTGAATTAATTTCTCACACCTAACTCCATGTGCATCTGTCTTTTCCATGGAAGAAAATGAAAATTGAACAAAGATAATAGAGAAACATTTACCCATTGTAAAATTAAGATTGATATTTGAAATCTCTATATGACTAATTTAAGGATCAAAGGAAAGTAAAAGAGAAGAAAATTTTCTCAAAGGTTTAAGTTGAGGAGAAAGTAGGAGGGTTGAAGGAAGAGAGAAAAAATGTTTCACAATAAGAGAAAATTTTAACCTTTTATTTCTCGACCTCCCAATGTAATAAATTTGATCTTATATATTTCTAAATCACACTCTATTATAATTTCAAAAATATCTAAGCCTACTATAATAATAAGCTTAACCATATATATTATAAATACCACCTTAAATTATTGTGTTCACCTTTTATAACTAAAGAGCAACTATATATATA
>Ga0209489_101077_pt1 | contig 55473 bp, 23 predicted proteins | sample SiratrowhiteBW_FD_187527 | JGI IMG/M metagenome (GOLD analysis project Ga0209489, IMG submission 187527) | Root nodule microbial communities of legume samples collected from California, USA - Siratro white BW (SPAdes) (version 2) | ecosystem: Host-associated > Plants > Roots > Nodule | place... | reverse complement strand
TATATATATATATATATATATAATTTAAAGAATCATAATGCTTGTGTTGCATTATTTAAATTATTAATATTTATAAATTAAATTTTAATTGTTGATTATAATTAAATAATTATATTTAAAAATAACAAATCTTTTAATTTATTTAATTAGAGACATTAATTAATTATGATTTATAAAAAAATTACATAAGTATATTTTAACTTAACCTATCTTGACTATGAAGAATTAGTCTCTTCCAACTTATTTTTGAAAAACTAGAAAAGAGACAAGTTAAAATAAGATGAACTAATATGTTTTATTACTTCTAACTCAACTAATTAGTATTAAATGATATTAGATGAGTTAGAATTCAACCATATTAGACTTGGAAAGTAAATAACATGAATCATATTATAAAGTTCAATTGGTCTAACATAAAAATGCTCTAAATTGAGGTAATCATATTATAAAGTTAATTTAGTCTAACATAAAAATGTTCTAAATTGGGGTAACCTCGACTACATAAATCAAATCATTCTTTTCGAAAAGTTCTATTTAGAAGTATAGACTCTCTTTTGAAGAATCATCTAAAATGAAATTTAATTAAAGTATTCTATACGAAAGTTTGGATTGACAGGGAAAAAAATTAAAGCTAAGCAAAATGAATGAAAAGTTTGTAAATACTTAAATTAATGCAGTAAATATTTTTATATAAATATATTTATAAAATAAAATTTTGAAAATAATTTAATGTAAAAAATGGTTTTTAAAAATATAAATTAAAATTAAAATACTTATGATAAAATTTCAATAAATAAATATTATAAAATGAATTAAATAATACAATAATAAAATTTGAATTATTTTATTTTAATTATTTATCTTATTATATTTAAAAGTATTAATATTAATAAATTATTAATACTAATTTATAATATTAAAAATAATTTTTATTGTATTAAAATCATTATCAATTATACATGTATATAATCCATTATGTTTTTATTTATAATTAATTATCATTGTAGTTTTGATTCAAATTTATTCTATCTAATGAAAAAAAAAAAGGTCTAAAATGTATAATAATTTTTGTTTTTTTATTTATATTTTTTTTCTATTTTTCTCTTCTTTCCATATTTTGTTCAGGCATAGATACTGAGAGACCTTTAAGGTCCTTAGCTATATTGATTAAGGTCTTTAGCTACATTGATCACTAGATAATCTGTGCCAATGTCATAGTTGTAAAAAAAACTTAATTACTTTTGAATAATATATTATTATCCTATTAATATTTTCCTATTTTATATGTGCAAGATGAAAATATAACTAAGAAAAAAAGTTAAATTAATTTTAAATCTTTATAAAAATAGCTCCTTATATTTGAAATATGATTGTGTAGTTATAAAAGTTATTGGAGATTTTTTCACAAAAATGGTGCAAGTTTATTCGTATATTAATGTAACGGATAAAAAAAATTATTATATTTTTAGATAAGTCGTTGGTAAAGAAGACAGTTTTAAATAAGAGAAGTTGTCAACATGATATACAATTTCAATAAATATAAAAATTTCACTACAAGAAAAAAGTTATTTAGAGACCAATTTTTAGCTATCAAGTGAAATTGTTGCTAATTGTGACCAAAACAGTCACCAAATTAGATTTTGGTTACTAAATAACTATAAAATAGAAGTAATGATTGAATTTAGTGACCAATTCAAGATATTGGTATCTAACTTTAGCTACCAAGATTTTAGTGACCTACACAATTAGATTCTAAGTTAGTCTCTAACTTATTTAGATACCAATTTAGAATCTAATGGTATAGGTCACTAAAATCTTGGTAGCTAATGTTAGATACCAATTATTTTGACTTAATTGGTCCCTAAATTCATATTTTGTAATTATTTAGCAACCAAAATTTAATTTGGTGACTATTTTAGTCACAATTAGCAACAATTTCATTTGGTAGCTAAAAATTGGTCTCTAAAGCTTTTTTCTTGTAGTGTTTAAAGTTGAAGTTATACTTTTAAACTAAAGTCACCATCAAGTTGATGACTTTTATTATGATTTTTTGAATTGAAGTCATCATGCTAGCATTGACAACTTCTATTCATGATTTCTATTTTAATTTTTTCAATAAAATTATAATATAAGACATTTAACGTTGATGATGACTTCAATTCAAATAATTGCCTTCAATGTTAAATTTTTGTACTTATTAAAATCTTATATCATGTCAATAACTTATCTTATTTAGAGTAGTCTCCCTTGTTGATTTACTTAGAAAGTAATATAAATGCTTTTACCCATTATTGTAATTAATGAATAAAATTACACCATTTTGGTACAAAACCCAACCATTTGATTCGCGATGGGTTCTTAAAACGTATATTGGATTAAAGTTTTAAAATTATATGGTCTAATAGCTATTTTGAAATCATATATATGTTTAAAAATTCTAAAAGGAAAGTGTAAAATAATTTATAATTATTACAATGTCCATGAGATCTCCACAAAACTTTTTTGTTTTTTCGAATGTCTTAGAATATTGACTTACTCTTTGTTAGTTTGAGCAAAGGGGAGAGTATATTTGCAAAAAAAATAAAATTAACGCAGTTAGTAGGATCCTTGTGGTATATTAAATGCATAATAAAGTCTATCTACAAATATTGAGATTGTTTCCTTCTTCAATGTGGACTTTATTAAGCTTGTGACATGGTCAGAGGTTACAGTTACTTATTTATACTATTGGGTCATTTTGGACTTGGAGAGTGAACCTGTATCTTCTTTTATCTACATGCATTTATGCGTCGATTAATATGTTTATTAGTTTAAGCCTATGCAGTCATGTGATTAAGGGTGCTAATAATACCAACTATGCCCCTTAAGGTAATCTATGTACTTAGATATTATAGGCTGGTCTATACCATGACTTATTAGTTCAAGGCATTATATCTTGAGATGTCCACGGTCATGACATATCGTATTGATTAGAGTTAAATATATTTGAATACTCATACACTTGTTTAGAATGGTTTAACATTCTGAGATGTATTGCACTGGAAGGTATCAAATGGGTCTTGAATATTTGCTCGAACACTAACCCTTTAGGCTTGAGGAAGTTTATTATGAAAAGTCTTTTTGAAAGAAAAATCCATTTATTTGTCGATGTATCTGGTCCTTATTGTATATTGGTCCCTATACTTGAGTAAACATAGTGTGAACCTTCTTTTCATATTGAAATGGTCTTCCAAGAAGTTGTGGTTAGCTTTTATGGGAATCACTTTAGCTATAACCTTATTTGTTTATGTTCCTAAAGAAAAACTCACAAGATATTGTTTATTTGCAAATATGTCTCTATCTTCACTTAATCGTTGCAGCTTATATGATTGACTATGAGCTATTATGGATAAGCTAAGCTCCTCTACCATTCTTTTACTTGACATATTGTTGGAACTACTTTTGTCAATTATAGTGAGCATGATTTATCATTAATTAGACACCTCAAAAGGAAAATATGTTTTCTTTAATTGTTCCTAAAATATTTTTGACTCTTAAAGGGTGTTTAGCCATTAATAAATCATAATTAGGGACTTTACCCTCATATCACTTGATAATTGTGATGTTGAAAGAGAAGAACAATGGAAGAGTAAGACTTCTCATATTCTACTTCACTACTTCCAATAATACCACAATTATTTATAATATTAATAGTATTATTAATATGTATTAATAGTATTATTATTATTAGTATTTTAATATTATTAGTATTATACTTAATAATATTGATACTGCTGTTGATAATAATAATAATAATAATAATAATAATAATTATAATAATAATAATAATAATAATAATGACTATATGATCACAAAGTTAATGTTGGTGTAGTGTTTATGACTTGTGTAGGTAAGATAATGTCTTTCACAAAAATTTTCAGACCTCAACTTTGTCAACGAGTTAATCTACAATGTCACTTTACCACCATTCTTCTTGTCTTGTTGATGCAACTATTGGTATGGATCTTATACCCAAGGTCATCTAATTGTCCAATATATAATAGATTTTTCTTCAAGTCCTTCACATGTTCTACCTCTTAAACTGTGCATATATCACCATTATACATTTTTATTTTGACATGACGTCAACAATCTCTAAGATATTATCATTTCCCATGAACACAGATCTATTTGAGATAGGTTCATAAGTGTAAAACTAATCCCAATATGGAGTCATGTGCCAAGTTGCACCTGAATCCACTATCCGTGTATCATGTAATTATTTTCCACCAATAAAGCTAATTAATACTCTACTCACTAGAATATCTTTATCTTCTAAGGTACTTGCAACACAACCTTGTGAGGTTGATGTTTCAAAGTTCTTTCATCCATTCTTCTTATGACAATAAATTTTCTTTGCATGCCCTCTACTGCTACAATAGTAGCATTTAATATGCTTTTTACTTAAAGACTTTGATCTATTATAATTTTAACTTCCCACTAGAGCCACATTCTATTGATCTATCTCTCATAATCTTCAATGTCTTTACTTGCTTTGAACTTTTCATGGTTTTTACTTTACTTTTTTCTCCTAAATTCTTCTTTAAGAATAACTCTAACAACATCCTCTAATTGTAGGTGTCCATCAATATTTTTTGTTATATTGATAATGAGTAGATCATACGAATAAGATAAACTCTAAAGTAGAAGCTTTGCACATTCATTTTCAACTATGTTGAAATATACTATTGAAAGTTAGACAAATAATATATTTAGATTATTGATATGGTTTGTCATTGATGGGGACTCACTCATTTAAAGAGTTTAGTGTTTTCTCTTCAAGAATATTCTTGTGTGAAGTGACTATGAGAATGTCACAATCTCATTCACAGAGTCTTCTCCATAATATTGGATAAAACCATTGAAATATGTCATTGAAAGTTAGACAAATAATATATTAAGATTATTGATATGATTTTTCATTGATGTGGACTCACTTATTTAAAAAGTTTAGAGTTTTTTCTTCAAAAATATTCTTGAGTGAAGTGACTATCAAAAGTGTCACAAATCTCCTTCATTATAATCTTCTCCAAAATACTAGATAAAACTGCATATCCTATTGCTGCATGCAAATTTGTGGTAGCTTTGTCATTAGTTGTTTTCCACCTTTGATTCATGATGTCTATATGTATTTCTTCAATTACATTTACATAATTGTATTTTTTCAGAATTTCTTCATCTTAAGTTTCCACAATTAGAAACTATTTTCATTAAACTTCTCTATGTCATATTTTATTATCATGGCTTTAAAATCTGCTTATGCACTTTTGACAATGAATAATATTACCTAATGGAACAAAAATTTTAAATTATGAACTAGTACACCAAATAAGTTCTCATAAAAGAGAGGTAACCCACTAATGGACAAACTTAATACTAAGTCTTTCATTTGCCAAAATTTCATAGACGTGTATTTTCACCCTACTACAATCTATATCTAGTAACAAGGATAATTACTTTTTTATGTGAAAGATCAGACTAAAGTACACTAAAATTTTTTTACAAAATTATTCTAGTGACAATAACAACGGAATACAATCATGAATTAACCTTTGATAACACTATTAGGTGCAAGACTAGTAACATAAGAACTCACAACTAAAATAAAAGATAAAAAAAGAACACAACATATAATAAGAAATAAGGTAATTTTATTAAAGACTATTTTAGACTATGATAATTAATTTTAGTTAAAATTGATTTTGAAAGAAAGTGATTTATATTTAAGCATACTTTATGAATTGTGATTTTAATAAAATTAAAGTTGTTTGTATAACTCTATCAAATTAATTTTACGTATAACTAATTAACTTTTTAGCATAAATGAATCGTTAATAAAGTTGACCATCGATAAAATAGCGATTATTTTTTTTAAATGTATTTATTAAAGTGCATTTGAATAATATAAATAAAAGAAAACTAAAAAGATCAGATTTAACCCAAAAAAATAATTCACATCATGTTTGAATTAAAATTGAGAATATACTTTAATGTTTTCATACACATTTCAAACTCGAAAGCAAAAAAAATTAGAAGAAAGAAATTATTGTTTCAGGAGTCAAAACGATTTTTAAACTCACGTCTAAATATATTTTTTGTTTTGCTTAAAATAACATATATCTCAAAGTGGAGAGACAAATATTTGATATTTTGATGAAGTCAAGTGCTAGTTAAGGGACAAACTTACTCTCGAGTATGTAAAATTCTAATAATTTTGATTAAATTTTAAGATAAAAAGTATAGATGAAATAGCTAATATGAAAAAATATAATTTATACTTCATTTATATTTTTTAACGCGTTCTTATATTTTTAACAAAAAATTAAGAATATTTTTTGGTACAAAATGAATAATATTTATTGAACATGGTTTTGCTTATAAATTTTCAAAATTAATTATAGTAAATCTGTCAAAAGATTTCATTAAGACATTTATTTTAAAATTCAATAAATTTGTATATATATATATATATTGAAAATAAATTATCTGTTGATGTATTATTAAATAAAAACAAAAAAGCAACTTTGCAAAAACTATTATTGGAATAATTTCATCCTATTATTGTGTGTTTAGTTTGATATTTGAAATGAATGTTAAAAACAAGCCATTTAAAATAATTACAAGTTAAACATGAAATCATAAACCTGCTTTTTGATGTATTCAATAGAAACCAAATATGCATTACATTATTAGAACTTTGTTTAAATTTTCTATAAAAATTTACACAATTGAATTTTCTACAGATTTTTAATAATTTTTATAAAATTTTAGAATTATAAAAAAACTTTTGATGGTGAATAAATATTAATATACAATATAATAATCATCTATCTAAATATTATTATTGTTATTATCATCCTGCGTATATCTGAACACTAAATTCCCGTGCATGCTATAAAACGGAAGCCACTGACAAATTGACACGTGGAGGGTCCACTTTAAGGTATCTGACGACGTTCTTGCTCTGCTCTACTTAAGTTAATACAATGAAAAATTACTCATTTTTCATAATAACAACTCACACCTACGACAGCTGTCGCCACGCGCCCGTGAGGCACACGCGAGTTCCCAACATGGCGGAGCCTAACAGCGCGTGTTTATCACGTGCAGAGGGCGCGACTGGGAGAACTGTTTTTGCCAAAAATACCATAACCGAGTAAAGCACGATAAAAAGAAACTTGTATGAAACAGGAAACTCAGACCAACCCTAAGCTGCACTCCATTTTATGGTGGAGATTGGAAGAAGATAAAAGAGAAAAGAAAAAAGAGAACATTTGAGGATGAAAAATGCTTAGTAAAGAGAGATAAACACTTACAAGTATTGGGTTGTTGTTTGCTTTGTTATCTTTCTCTCTCTTAATTTTTCCTCTCTCTAGGGTTCCAAGTTTTGAACTTCAGAACTCTCTTGTTTTTCACAAATTTGGCTGCACTTGGGTACTGACCCAGAAAAGAAGGTTCAACAGGTACCTAAGAGAAGGAAGGGGTGGAAAAAATAGAAACTGTACGTATGAAAGAAGAAATAAACCAATAAATAAGAAAAGGGTAAATTTTGAATAAGAGTGGGGAATAGAATAACACAATAATAGTATTAATATTGATAACAATTTAGTGGGAAAATATGGGGAGGGGAAGAGTGGAACTGAAAAGGATAGAGAACAAGATAAACAGGCAGGTAACGTTTGCGAAGAGGAGAAATGGCCTTCTCAAGAAAGCCTATGAGCTTTCTGTTCTCTGTGATGCTGAGGTTGCCCTTATCATCTTTTCTTCCCGTGGCAAGCTTTATGAATTTTGTAGCAGTTCAAGGTATGTGTTTTTTTTGCGTTTTTGAACTCATACTTATCTCAAATTTAACGAGTTTCATCTTTCTTTCATATATTTATGTTTGTATGTGCAGATACATACATATAAGATTGTTTGGCTCCCCTTTGGTTTAATTATGTTTGAGAAGATTAGTATTTTTCATTTATTTTTCCTTGTTTTTTAATATTCCATCATTGAATCTTATTTCTTTGCGGATTCTGTGAGTTCTGCTGGCCTGAGAAGAACTTTCATGTTTCTCTTTCCTACTTTTATTTTTTCATCTCTTTCCAATGAGGCTGAGTTGAAGTAATTAATCAATCTTTCAACTTTCGTTTGGTCTTTTGAATGTAAGCTTGTGAGATCTGGTGATGCAGTTCATGATCTGAAAAATAAGTGATCTTTTGTTTTCCTGTACGGAAACTTTTGGTGGATTTTGTTGATGGATTACCTTTTATGTTTTCTCTTACCCCTCATGCTTTGAGGGGTTTCTTCTTAATTGAATGTGATTTCTTTTCCTACTTGGACTCTTTTTACTAGCCAAGAAGGCTAATAGATCTGTGTTTTTTCATATTATAAGCTGATTTTGTTTGTTTTTTTCCTTAAAAGTTTGGTTATATCTATGTATGTTAGCTGTTGACCAAGATGTATTAGCAGCAGTACTTGATTGTCCTGAAATGAAGTTCTGTGACAACTTGAACACATCTTAAGTCCAATGAAACAAGGACAGAATGTGAGCATCCAGTGTGCTGCACCAAAAAGAAATAAACACTATATGTTCACTCTAAAACAAATAGTTGGACATTTGGAAAGCAATAAAGGGTGTTTTATTTCATCACCTTACCACTGTTTATCAGTGTACGGAACCTTTTCCCTGAAATTTCTGCATTTAATAGTTATTTATTTTTCTTATAAAGAGGAACATTATTATTATATCTATTTATCTAACCATATATATAAATATATAATGTGACTTTTTAGTATTTTCCATGTAAAATTTCTATTTTCTTTTCTGCACTTTATGTTAAGTAATTATACTTTCTTCTCTACCACCTTTAATTAGTGTTTATTAATTTGGTTGAAACTTTTTACAGATTTGTATTATACCTTACTATTAAAGTCAAGTACTTCACTAATGAATTTATTAGTACTGAAAATTGATGGGACAAATATGAGGTTATGAGTCTATCTCATTGAAGTTAAAGTTTGTTATGCTGAACATTTAATGACAGTAAATGAAACCATGTTATTGTCTTCTCTTAATTTTTGTTGATTTCTCTATCCTCTCTTGGGGAATTTTAGACATTAAGAATGATCTGTTATTGAAATAAATTCTCACACCTACTGTGTTTTTTCATAGTATTAGATAATTTATGTGGACAACTGCACAACAGATTAATTTTAAAGGCTATTTTGTCATCAATGTGATTATATTGCTTGACTGCTATTAAAGTAAGTATGAAGGATTCAGATTTGTGTCTCAACTTAAGGTAGGGGATTAAAGGTTAAATAGTATGAGTTGATAAAGATAAAATTGACCAAACAAAAAGTCTCCATAACTTTGGATATAACCCTATTGATTGGCAATTAGAGACTAATTCACAGCAATATTGCCAATAATAACTTTTTTTTTTTAAATTTTGTTTAACCTGCCTCTAAATCATACTATCCAACAGTAGCTATTGTATAAGTAATGCTATTTATGCTTTTGTTAAGTTTTGACACAACCCATTAAGAAGTGCAGGTGCATGCATGAATTTGGGTTTAAGTGTAACTACAAGGTGTAAATATAATTCTTCATGTCTAGGGCTTTAGAGGTATATTCTCTCTTGTTTTAGCATGTTGACCATAAAATGAATAAATTATACTTTTAAAAATACATGTGTTCTATATTTATCTTCTAATTTTATAAAGTTGCCCATAAAAGTATATGCCTATTTCTTTCAAGTTCTCACTAGTTTGATATTCTAACTTCCCATTGTATTGCTACTAAGATCAAGTGAATCAGTACAGGGAAAATAGTGCTGAACATTCAGAAACTTGTTTTTTTTTATCAGCAGATTATACTCAATTCTATATACAATTTTTTAACTGAGAGGGGAAATTTTGCAGTGATATTATTGTGTGAACTTGTATTTTTCTTCAAAATTTGCCCTAGAAATCAAGGTCCTGATATAATAGATAGTAGTATATAGCACAAGTGCTTTACTAGTTCATTAGAGTCATGTAGATAGACCATTAATCACCACTCGCTTCTACACCAGCCTAATTGTTCTAGGCCATTGCATGTATGTTTTGTGCAGCCTTATTATATTGCATCTCATTAGCTCCTCTATGAACTACTTCATGTATATTAGTTTAGGAAACTAGTTAGAAAATTGTAGATTTTTATGAAACCATTTTATTTGTTTTTATTCATCTTGGAACGTCAAAGGTAAGTGTGATTTAGATGAATAATATAATATATAGTATAATATATGCTCATGCTGCTATAATTAAGTAGTGTTGTATGGCTATTCATACACGATCATCAATTTTACTAGTTCTTCCTTTCTTTCTTCAATCTGCAGCATGCTCAAAACTCTTGAAAGGTACCAAAAGTGCAGCTATGGTGCAGTGGAAGTCAGCAAACCTGCAAAAGAGCTTGAGGTATGAAACTCGTTGTTTAATACTTTTTGTTCCAAAATAACAGCAGTTTAGGCTTTAAAATTAAAGCACTAATCTTTTTTCTCTTAATTTGTTTCTAAATATCCATTGAGAGAATATATGCATTTATTACATATGAAAGTAATGCATTTTTCAAGAAAGAGATTATTTTAGTAAAATTATTTTACTAAATAATATGTTTATTGTTATTCTTAATAGTATGAAAAAACTTTAAACTACCATTGTTATAGGATGAAGGTAGTAACATTACAGAAATAACATCTCTTAAAAGTCTTGTTAATTGCAAGAACTTTGATTGCCATGAAGATATATATTATGTAATTATCTTTTCCATTAAATAATGCAAGCCACTTTGTTATTCTTCATTTGTCATTTGCTTTTGTAGCAGAGCAGCTACCGTGAGTACTTGAAGCTGAAAGGAAGATTTGAATCTCTTCAGAGGACACAAAGGTGAATTTCATGTGAAAGTATTTTGTAGAAGTCCTTTTAAATTTAGTACTGAAAAAAACCAATAACTTGGCCTTTACTATTTTATTTTTTGTGGGTTAAGGTTTGAGAAAATTTTCTTCAATTCAGTTAGTTATGATCATTAAATTTGTCATACTTTTCAAAAATGGTTTACCATTGCATCAGTAGTGTTTTCATTAAGACCATGTACTTGTTCCATGCTGCAGAAACCTTCTTGGTGAAGACTTGGGCCCATTAAATACCAAAGAACTTGAACAGCTTGAGAGGCAACTAGATTCTTCTCTCAAGCAAGTGAGGTCCACAAAGGTAATAAAATAAAATATCAGTGTTAACTTTTCAGAAATTTATAACAGAAATATCATTAATATGATACTTATGCTATAGCATTACCCCTAGCCACTCCACAAAATGTAGTTTTTCCCCATCTTTCTGTAGGATATAACCTTTTATGTTCTATACAAGGTAAACTTGGGACATGTTATACATATGGTTGGAAAAGCTAATTGAAGATTCTTATGTTCCCTTGTGGAAAAAGCTGATTACTAATTATCTGACACTATCTGGAACATTATTTTGCAGACTCAATTCATGCTGGACCAGTTAGCTGATCTTCAAAATAAGGTATATAGTTTCAGCATAGCTATATAACAAAGAAACTTTATGTTTGGCTAACACTTCAAGCTATTGTTTGCATACAGGAGCAGATGTTGGTAGAAGCAAACAGAGCTTTAACCATGAAGGTAACATTAAACACCATCCATAAAGTTCATCCTACAACAAGCAAGATGGGAAATATAGCATCCCTCGTGCTTGGTTCTTGCAAAATAAATTTGTAGAAGACATACATCTGTCTTTGTGTTACAAATTTTGCTTATATTTGTTCATATAAATCCATTTAGAAGTACAACCTTCCATCTACATCTTGACCAATCAGATTGGAATTGGATATTTGGAAGTTAAAATGTTCTAGCAAATAATCCTTAGGATTAGTCTAAGAAGTGAATTCAGAAATGAATTTCTCCACAAAAAATAATAAAATCCTTATGCATTGATACTATTGTTGTTGTTCTGTTGCATAATGTGATTGTGCACTTGTTTCTAATATTTTACAATATGGAAACTCTATTCAGAAGTGTTTAATGAAAGTGGCAACCTTGTATCTTTCTTCAATTCACATTAATCTCCTCCAATGATGATTTGGTTCATGACTCCTATGTTGGCAGCTGGATGAAATCAATTCAAGAAACCAGTATAGGCAAACATGGGAAGCTGGCGATCAAAGTATGCCTTATGGTACTCCGAATGCTCACTCTCAAGGCTTCTTCCAGCCTTTGGAGTGCAATCCAACATTGCAGATAGGGTAATATATAACCAGTTTCTTGTACTTCTGTATTGAGGGTGATTTTGAATTGTATTTTAATGCCTGTTCCTTGATGCAGTTCTGACTACAGGTACAACCCTGAAGCCTCAGATCAGCTAACTGGCACAACTCAAGCTCAACAAGTGAACGGTTTTATTCCTGGATGGATGCTTTGAGCTAAGCTAAGTATTTAGCTGGCTACATAAATAAACTTAGCAGACACCTAAGGCCAAAGTCAAAGTGCCTCTTGGTGTTGGAAATGTGTAAAGGCTGCTTGTGCTTCTGTTATTTGTTTTGGCATAAAAACAGCAGTGACTGACTTAAAACTATTAAAACTTTAGCCATTGACATTTGGCTTGTAAGAAGGTTACAGTATTTTGAATATCTTTGAAGGACTAGTATTATCTGACTGAATGACCTCTTAATGTCATTTTTCTTTTGCAATCAGTAACTATTCTAACTGCTTTAACTATTGTTTTTAACATCTTGCATTCATTGGTGGGAGATTGTACTATGTCATAAGAATTTTGTAAATTTTACTGAGGCTATGACAATGTCACTTGAATTTATTTCAAGGGTGAACTACAAAAAGGAGGAAAAACTCATTTGATTTTTCCGTTTGATATCTTAGCCAGCAACCTTTGTTCATTATCATTAACTGCATCAGGGAAAATATGTAAAAAGAATATCCTTAGACATGAAGTATTAGGAAGAGATGTTAAAGGGTCTTTCTGCAACTGGGCCATAAGAAGGAAGCTGCCACTAGGATCTAGCCATTGTTAAGGATTCTGAAGAAGTTACTCAAGTGAAGATCAACTTTAGTAGGGAATTTGCTTGGCAATGTTGATCTCTAATAGAATACTAAAATTGCATCTCCTTTTGAGTTTGTCATAATCTTTTTCAACATCCATTTCATATATAGCCATCTTTTGCTTAGCATTCTTTAGTGGACTTAGTTGATGAGACAATGACCCTGCATTGTCTTAAAAAGTTGTACTCAAAAGGTGAATTATGAACAATAATTGGTTTTCTTCTATTCTCATCGGTTTTGGTTAGTGCCCTGAAGTCAAATGCAGTTGGTCTAAATTGAGTTAACAAATTCAACTGTGTACAACATTGGTTCAAGCAGCGGTACGAAAACTTGTACCTTGTAATCTTCTAGACTGTTACAGTGACACTTTTAAATATTTTGATGAACTTGGAGATTTCATCCTCTAGATGAACTGTACCTTGTAATCTCAAAAATCATTGTTGCAGAATTAATATGCTTCCCAAAAATAATATGCTGGGCTGAATCTTGAAATAATGCCTTCTGTAATTTATCCAATCTGACAAAAAGATAAAAATATCTTCAATGTTTATTGATCACACAATGAAATTCAGATCTAATCGTTATTATTACTCGTAATATCAGTGTTGTATTAGAAATCGGCATCGACGATAGATAAATCATTTTAATAGTTTATAACTAAATACAAATCTTATTTTATAAATTAATTTTGTAAAATTAAATTAAATTTAAAGTTTATTTTTTAAAATGATTTCTGAACTTATCGTACCACCTTTAAATATATAATCTTATATATAAATTGGAATCTCTCAACAGCATAAGAGAGATGTGTTAAAAGATTTCATGTTTACTATAAATAAGAATTTTTCAGATATATTTTTGAAATTTTTGAATTAGATTAAAAGAAATTAATTTTACTGAATATGTGGGTGGGGGCAAAATTGGCATGGAAGGAAGTGAAATGGGTTGTGCGAAAGGGACTGAAAGTGGGAGAAGTGGGAGGGTAGTTGGAGATGTGAAGATGAGAAAATAGAGAGAAGAGGGAATTGAGGACCACAAGAAGTGGCCATGCCTCCACCACTTGTTTTGTTTGTCCTCTGAACTTCCATTTGTCTGCAAAGAATAATCATTTCTAACTTTTTGGGCCAAGGCATCACACAATCTTCTTATCATGGATTTGATACTCAACTTCAAAACCTTTTTGCCAATCAATTGAACACTAGATTGATTAAGTTGTTCACTCATAATGTTCATCACTCAATGCCTCTCTTTGTTTGCTTAGTCAATCTTTAATTACCACAATCAGAGAAACACAATCTTTAAACACATGTTCTATTATGGATTCAAATTCATTGAAAAGGATCAAATTTGATTGGCATCATGTACTACTATAACTCTTCTTAATTAGATTATATGTGTGTTTGATTGAGTGTTTCAAAAATGAAACTGGGTCACATGAAGATCAATATTAGATTTTTTTTTTTCAAAATATTTTATTTTAGACATGAAAAGCAAAACAAAAAATAACACAAACACATCATGGTAAAGGTTATGTTAGAGTTTGTTGTATTGTGTTTTCAATGTTTGGAAATTATTTTGTAAAATAAACTTGAAGAACTTTTTTTCATATTACAATAAGAAAATAAAATTTTAGATGAGAAACTAAAAACTTAAGTTAGTAAATTTAATTTTAGAATATATTTTGAAATAAATTAAAAATATAATTATTCTTGTTTTTATAATTTAAAATGAAAATAAAAACATGAACAGTACATAGTTGTTTCTGTGAGAATATTTGTTAATATCTTTCATTTAAATTATTTTTTGAAGATATTTCAGTTTTTTAAAAAATATCTTTTATATAAAGAGTAAAGTAAATTTATTTATTATTTAAATTTAAAAATTTAGGATTGAAATATTATTAATATTTGATATTTTACATTTTATTCTATACACATACTGAATAAAATAAATCATAAGTTCCTCCACATAATATATTTTATATGCTTTCAAAATCTATAAGTCTCAACAATTTAGTGCTGTTAATTTATAATAATAAAAATATAATTATTTTTAAAAATATTTAAATATACCTTTATTTTAAAATACAAAACAATCTTTAAAAAGAGAGTATAGTTTATTTCTCTGCATTAATTAATTATTGAGTAAGTTGTGCACCAACTTGTTGATGTGGTGGACTAAACAAAACCTTCAAATGTTTGTTTATGATGGAAGAAAGAACTTGATGTTGTTGTGAATGAATATTATGACTTGTATATCAATAGAGGCTTAATTGAGTAACATGTGTAGGTTAAGCAAATTTAATAATGAAAGATTGTCACTGTGAGTAGTTAGTAAAAAAAATGAAAATCTAACTAAACAAAACATTTGAGCTTTGTTCAAGATTCAAAGACACATGAAACACCATGACTCAAAGTGGAAAACATATAGGTAAGATCTCTTAATCCTTTGATCCTATATTAGAACCCTAATTTCCTAGATGATTTTACTTAAGAATCATCTACTATATTTTAAAGATTAGCACACAATTTTGTTCCTATGATCCATGCCATTAGGTACCTTAAGTATAGGTTAAGTTCCTTTTCAAAGGCATTAAACAAGGAGAAATGTTTTTAAATACACTTAAGGATTTGAAGCCAAACACCGTAGCAAAGGACTAATTAGATATTACCAAACATCAGATATTCTTATGAGATTTGGATAGATGAAGTTGGTGGAAATATGGATTCAAATGAATTGAAGATAAAGACAATTAGTTGCAAAGATTCTAATTAATTCCCAGAATCCTAATTTTATACATAGTGGAGGTTATGTGTGGACGAAAAATTCTAAAATTTTAGAAATTTGAATTATTTTATTTTATACATAGTTTATTTGTATAATTCTTCATTTAAATTTGTTAAATTTCAAATTCTTAATTTAGACCAGACAAATATTTTCTCGGCATGAACAAAATTTAGGTATAAATAATTCTTTAATTTGGTATGTGTACTATGTCTTCTAATTTTCTAAAGGGACAACTAAGAGTATCATATCTATAAGAAATCAGTGGTCAAACTTCTATTAACAAAAAATTCCTAACTAAAGAATAGGTGTGATTTTCCTTTGTTGGCAAACAATTGTACGAGTACATTTATAACATTGAAATTTTTTTACTCTCAATTATTTATGAGTATAATAAATACCACCTTTCATCAAATATTTATGCAACATATTCTGAAATTAATATAATGCCTTGTCCATAAAATTTAAGAATATTCTTGGTTCCTTATAAATAACAAATATTGGAGCACTAATATGCTACAAGCAAGCAATATGTTAATATTCATATTAACTAATAAATATTTTTAGTTGATCACATATAAGTGAATGTTTTAATTAATCTTAATATATTGAGTAATTAGTTTTAAGAATCACTTTTAGATTTTTTTGTTAAAATTCTAAAATGTTTTAATGGGCTATCTCATAATTTAGGCTTTAAGAACCGAAATAATCAATATAGTAAAAAAATTTCCAAATAATTTGTTATTTTGAATTTATTTTAATCAACAATTAATTCAAAAGATTACTACTCATATTTTCTTAGAATTTTAAATCAAGAATTATAAGAATTATAGTTAAATAATACATATGCAAGTGTAAACAACATATTAAATCATCATTATAAGATACAAGATAACTATAATTTATACTCATTTATAATTTAAAAAAAGACATTCAGTTGTGTGTAATCTCCTTAAATTACAATAATAGGATAAACAAATTTAATTTTCAATATTAATTTCTATTGAAATTGAAAATTAACTTTTAAACATTTAACAATTTAAAATAACATTTACAATATAAGAATATTTAGTAATTCAAAAATAATATTAAAAAATTTTGTATTTAAAAAAATATTGATACTATGTCAATATAATACAACATACACAGCTTATTTCAAACACTATATAAAGAAAGATAAAAAAACCTCTAAATACTAGGTTAAAAGAAAATCTATTATACAATTTAAGAGAGAATTATATATGTAAATCCTTCACTTGTGTAAAGTTAACTTGTGTAAAGTTAGTCTTTAGAGTAATAAATATTTATATTTTGTATCTTTCTTACGAGAAAATACATATATAAACCCTTGAAACAAATTTTAATGTTTGTTAAGAGTGTTGTTATGAACTTAATCAAGAATGACATTTTGTACTTAGTTAAAAGTAGTATTGTGTATTCGTGTTTTATCTCAAAGAACAATAAATAGATAATTATGATTGACTTTGTGTACTCATTGTAAGCCAAAAGTGGAAAAGAGAATACTTGTAATAATTGATTGATTAGTAAATTCTGAATAAAACTAAATATAGCTTAGGATGGAGTGAACCAATATTAAAACAAAAGTGTGTAAGCCCTTGGCAATTTTATATACCTTTATGGAATATTGCAAACATTTTATAAACTATTAGATGACCTCTATACAATGTCTAAAGACTTATTGTGAAAAGTTTTTGAAAATGCTTTTATAAATTCTATTCAATCCCTCTTCTAAAGTTAACATTTTATTTCAAACATCTTTTTTAAGACAATTTTTTTAAGATTTATGCAATATAGACTTGACATATGAATTATTAAACATTTCAAGTGTGTTTCAGTCTCAACATTATGATAAGCTTTGGAATTATTGATTGAAAGACATGATTCACGAGGTTAGCAAAGAATGTTTTTAACAAGCATGTACATGTAATAATATCTTAAAAAAATGATTCAAAGTAGTATTTGTATCCAATTCGTACAAGTTTCACATGTTAACCTTTGTAGTATTGATATCTTCCTATCATTCTAAGATTTAAGCTTTTTCTAAAATGTTAATGATACCGTGAACACATGAAAGAAAGAAAATGTTTGAATTTGTTACACCATGAAATTGACCTGACGATCGAAAAAATTAGTTCTATTTAAAAATAATTTAAAAAACCATAAGTCTGACCTAATAACAGATTAAATAAATCTTTATTACTTAAGCAACAATCATAATTCACAATCCATTTTCTTGCAATTTATAACTTTCATTACTAATTATATATTAAGGAAAATTATATGATAATATCTTTAATGATATCATGACCAAGACACATTTTTTTATTTAACTTTATTGATAGAGGACTTGAGATTATTTTAGAAGGAAAGATTTGATATTTTTTATTGATTCAGAAAAAAATTCTAATTTGCGTCCTTATCATCTTGTATTATTAATAACTTTTGAACATATGAGAATTTGAATAATTATAATATTTAAAGATATCATGATTTGTCTTGTACGTAAAGAATGTCCAAATATGAAAAAAAAAAAGTACTTTTTACATTGATTATCAAAATTTTCGATAATGCAATCTCTAATATAGTAGATAAATTTTTTCTTTTTAATGAATATAAAAATATAGAAATTACTGAACAACCCCTTAACTAATTAACAAGTGCAAGACTAGGTTAGATATAATAATGTAGTATACTTGAAAAAAACAAAAAAACTTTGGCCAAAAGAATATTTTGAAAAAAAATTATATTCTTTTATAAACAAAAATGTTTGTGATAATATAATTGACATACTTTTGAATATTAAAGAGAAAATAAGAATAATGTAAATATTCATAAAAATCTAGATGAATTTATGTATGTTTAGAATTACCACCGCAAGTTTATGGTAGGGACATAGTTAACATTAATATGTTATATTTTATAAAAAAAAACAAGTGAATAAGTTTTTATGATTGTATACGGTGAGTAAAAGTACTATGAGAATACTCGCAAATGTATATACTTAACAAAGTTATGATACAAAAATATATAATTTAATTTATATGCATCAACTATATAGATTAATAGGTGGAAAATGTGACACGTTCACATTGATAAAGAAAAGCTATATAATTTATGTACATCAATATATTCTACCTTGGTTAACCAATATAAAACATTTTATACTTTCTAACTCAATAACATTTATATTAATTTTGATAATCAATATAAAATTTAAAAATAACCAATTTTAAAAGTCAATATTAAACTAATTAATAGTTAAACTTAAAGTTAATCATTGTAATTTTTTAACTAATATGTTGCCCTAATATACAAATTCCCACTGCATTTTACACTACTATATAGTTAAAATTAAAGTGATAAATTCTCAATGTAGCCATTAGATTATTTATTAATTTTTTAGTATAGTAAAAGTAATCAGATTTTGGAAGACCTCATACAAATTATTTGAACTATCCACTGATACGTATCAACCAGTCTTTTGACATGAAATCTCCAATGCAATAAAATTGCTGTAAATATTTATCTTACAATTACATTTTTTATGATAATCATAAACTGTGGTCTCATTATCAATGTGTTGGTGTAATTTTGAAAGTAGCTAGGTAGTCATTATCACGACAGAAAACTTTTGTTTGTTCTTTGCAAAGTGGCTCTTGTTTTTTTTATTAGTCAACATATTTGTGATAAGGAAGTGAAAGGGGTAACATTTGGTTTCCAATGTAATATAATAAAGAATAATTTTTTTTAGAAAAATATTACATTACTTGTATAAGAATTTAGATTAGAAAATAATTATAATAAATTAAAAATATAAATTTCTAATTATTTAAAATATGTATTACATAATATTGAGATTTAATTCTATAATTAATTGTATTTGTATTTATTTTGATTTTTTTTGTCCAATACCTTTTTTCCTTCACTTTTCAATTTTCAGTATTTTTTTTTTTTAACTTTTAACTAGTTTTCAAATTTAAGTTACCTTTAATTAAGTATAACAAACATCCCCTAAATCATTCAAATATTAAACCATCTTAATAATGTGTCACATGGGTTAATTAGATAACATCCCAAATAAAAATAATATCTCTCTTTAATGTATCACTTTAATGATATATATCAATTTACAAGTCAATATTCCAATATATTAATTATAATTGATTAAACCCGACTCCTAATTTATTTATTAGTTCACAACTCCCATGAGGAAAATGAAATTATAGACTTATAAATTAATACAACTCACCAATTTTCTTAACCATTATAATTAAATTCACATTGTTAGTGGATGACACACTATAAAATATATCTAAAAACTTTATATTATAGATATTAATTTTAGGGTTTAGTAAAGAGTATAAAGTTAATAATATAATCATATAAATTAAAAGTGAGTCAATTTAATTTGGTTTATTTTTCACTAAAAAAAATTTACAATTCGACTCAATATTACTATAAGTTAGGGTTTAGTAAAGAGTATAAAGTCAATAATATAATCATATAAATTAAAAGTGAGTCAATTTAATTTGGTTTATTTTTCACTAATAAAAAAATTTATAATTCAACTCAATATTACTATAAGTTAGTGAATTGATTCACTTAAGCAAGTCTTGTTCTAGTAACTTATTTTATATATTTATTGAAATACAATCAAAGTGGATAGACTACACTCAATATTTATAACAATACACATCCTTTGCACTAAAAATTATTAAGTAAAAAACTAAAATATTAACTTACATAATTAAGAAAACAAATAAATGAAACATCTAAACCATTTAAACATTATTGAATAACATTTTAGATTTTAAAAATATTAAATTATCAACCTACATAATTAATAAATAATTATAATAAAGAAGTGATTGAAAAATAATAAAAGATTGCTATTAGTAAATTATAGATAAATTCATCTCTAATCTAATTCAAACTTATTTAGTCTATAAATTAAATGAATCAAGTTTAATTTAACTTACATTAAAAAAAAATATATTATTTTCAACTCAACTACTCAAACATGTGATGAGACAAGTTGAATAATACATTTAAACCAATTTTTACATTTGTAATTTAGTCATCTCACCGTCATATGAGAATTGAACATATATATTTATTGAAACTTATTGTTTTGCCAACTAAGTTATATTTTTTTTTTGTTGCCAACTAAGATACATTCAATTAGGTTACAACCGACCAATTATAATCATTAAATCATAATAATTTTATCATAATAATCAAATATTTTAGACCATCATGAACTCATCATAAAGACTCCAAATAAAATTAAATGTCGTTCACAAAAAATGCATCCAGTAATATCCAAAGAATAAATCATTAACCTTTATTGTCTGTTTAACAAACACAAAAGAACACCAACAGAGGATAAGCAGCACATTGAATCAAACGTGTACCCAACACAACCAACTCCTGAAGAAAATTGTTGTAACTCAATTTCTTATGTTGTACTACTTTATTCTGTTCATTCTTTAACGTGTATATCTTAGACATATCTTAAGTGACATACTTTTAAATTATGATGACTTACCTTCCATATAGATGATACAAAGTGAGTCAATAAGACCTTCAATAGTTCGAAAATAAGTTTAAAGTCAAAAAAAGTCATTAGGGTTGGTTATTGATGAAGGGTTTTGAAGAATGATGAACTTCATTACTTAAAATTTATCTTTATTTTGACATGAAATCACATTATTTTACGGTTTGTAACAAAATAAAAATCACTTTCAATGTCAAGTCACTGGACTCTTTTTGAAGCGTTTTGCTTTTGTTTTTTTATATTTTTGTTTTGCTGACAATGCTAGCATTCAAGGAGTATCAACAAAGGCTATGGAAGATAGATTATAATGATAACAGATGATGGTCCCCTGCTTCCTCAGCAACGGACACGATTTGAAATTGTTATAAAGCATGCCCATTCAATGGATGTGCTAGTGATTGCCACATGTTCCATACTATTAACATAAGTAAACAAAATTAATGTTCCTTACTATTAACATAAGTAAACAAAATTAATAATTAAAATTCAGAAGAGACCAAAATATTCATAATTGTATTTTAGTCTGTCGGATCTGATTTATAATAACTAAATTAAAATAAGGTTTGTATTTTCGAAACTACAATTTTGGTCCATTATTCTGAAATACGGACATTCTAATTATTTTTGTATTTTTTATGATGACTTTTTCAAATTCATTTTGGTATTTTGAATATTCTTGATTCAATCTTATTTTTTAAAAATTAATAAAGATAATATCTTTACTAAATTGATCTAAGAACATTTGACATGGAAATTTCTCTGTGTTATTTCTGTAAATAGGTCAATTTAATGACGAGTATTTTTTATTATTTATATCACATTACAAAATAGTGAAGTTTCTTATTTTTACATTGTTTTTCTTTTTCTTTTCAGATTGTTATAATATTATATTTTTATCTTTAAGATTCAATAGTAGGTAGGATGCTTATAAAGACATTTTGATGTTCAAGTCAACTTAAAAATATATATTGAGATCATCTCTTATTTATATTATTAGTAATGAACTTTTATCAATATAGACATGTAGATGGTCTTACACTAGATTCTAAGGTTAGAGGCATGATGACCTTATTATTTGCCTACGTGCCTATTAGTAAGTAATAATGTTTAAGTTTCTAATTGGAGGATTATTGGTTGAAATAATCCTTTGGTTGAGGTGTTCTTGATATAATCCCTATAACGATCCAGACTCAAAGAGCTTAAAGAGTAACAATAAGTGTAACATTCCAAAATTTGTAGTATTTTCAAATTCAATGATAGATTATAATATAATATTTTTTAACTAAATGAATTGTCTAATAAATTAATAGACACTCAGTATAACCTCTAGACATGAAGATGGAATTAAAGTAATGGTCTTCTATAATAGTTTTGGCAATGTTTAAGTTTCAACAATTAAAATGTTTCTAGAAATGTAAAATATTTAGAAAACTCTTTACGTATCAATTCATCTATCGTCTAACATAAGACCATCTGTCATATCGTCTAGCTTATTACAAGTTAGAATCATCTAGTCTATTATATATAAAATTTTGTGTATCTATTTCAAATTATCTACCATATTGTAATCGTTCGTCAAGACCCTTTTATATTGTCTAACCCTATGAAATCACCTTATAGATGTGTATCATAATGATATCATCTAGTACACTTTATTCTTGTAAAATATCCAACGAATGAATCATTAAAAGACCATCTGGCATATCCTTATGAAACCTTCTAGTAGGAACATGCACTATGAGATCTTCAAGCACAATCGTTCAGAGTAATTTTACTGATGGATCGTCTATCATGTTGATCCTAATAAATTTGTCAATCAGGTACAAACTTTAGATCATCTAGTACATTTTTTGTAACATCCAGGTAAAACTTATCTTATTCTATAGTTACTAAGATAAGTTCGTCCAACCTTTAATGAATTATAAAACTAAAATATTAACAAAGTTATATCAAATTAGAACCAAACTCGTGAAGAACGAGATATATAAATGACCCTTGAATCAATTAATAATTCAATATAATCTAACTAACTATATATCATATTTGTAGTTTATTGATAATTTATAAATAAGTTATGGAAATAGTTCAAAGGAATTTCTAGAAACAATTGTTAATTAATTTAAACTATTTCACTATGATGATTATGCCTATGCAAAATTTATCAACTGATGCAGGAAATGAGACTTCTTATTCTAACAAAACGGGAATAAAGGAAATAATGGTAAATATATATGATATGGGTAAAAAGGGTATGAATAAATATAAGAGAAAGTAAATATCTCCAATCATTTAATGTTTAAATATACTTGGATAAAAAATCATTATTTATCATTGATACATCAAAATATTACTACATTATTTATATTGTTATGAAATTAGACAAATCAAAACTAAGCTTTAGAAATCATAACTAAACAATTGAATTGGAACTATCTAATGATTACAATATTCCCTATAAATAGAGAACATGAGTTATACAATCTGTATTAGATAACCAGTAAGAAAAACATAAGAAAAAGCTAGGAAAGAAGAGAAAAATCTATTTTAAACTTTGAATGTAAGGGAAATGAGATATATGCATCGTTATTTATTTTCGTTTTTAGTGAGGTACTTTTAAGCTTCACAACCTAAAATTATTTCACAAAAGTTTTGCTGTTTTTCATAGCAAATGGTTTTGATTTTGATATGCTTAAAATTATGCCTTGTGTACTGGTTTTTCAAATGGATTTTGTTTTGATTGGATTTTTGTATTGACTTTGAGTTACATGATCATGGTTTACTTTTGGAATGCTTGTTGTTGGAGGATTTTATCCTTGAGGATTTAAGTGGATAGAAGATATTATATTGGATAGAGGGTGTTATTGATATTGCTAATTTATCCTGACTATTTACTACAATTTCTATTCTTGGGGTTTCACAAATATTATTCCAAAATTATGTCAATTGTTATTCCTAAGTATTTGAAATGTTTTCCATGATACTTTTTCTATTATGATTAGTGTCTTGTTTCCATCAAATTCTTTAAAGAATTATATTTTTAATCGATTGAAAAATTTTATTTGTTCCACTATTTTGAAGCAAAGATTATCTTACTATATATATATACATATATATATATATATATATATATATATATATATATATATATATATATATATATATATATGTCTGTGTGTGTATCACTTTTCTGTTTATCTCTTCATTATATATGAACCACGAGTAAATTAATAGATGGACACTCCTAACTTCCCTCACTCATTCACTGTATCGACTTATTTCTCTCTTAATAGATAGAGCACTAACGTGGTGGAGAATTCAACTGCGTCTATAAGGATTTGTCAGTCAACGTTGACCTTCGCTCAAAATTATGAGATTCCATTGTTTTTAGATGGTCTAGTAGTTGTTACTTTCTTCTTGACCCTGATAACATACAATAATCCTTTGATCGACCTTTTCGCACCTACTATATGATGTGAAATAACTATTTAGAAGTCTATTGTGTAATTAGTACAATGAAGAAACATGTAAAAGAGTAATAATGTAATACATTTTTTGTGTAAGATAAGACAAATATGGAAAGGATATGTAAATACCTATGATCTTAAACGGATGAATGATAAATCCAATAATTATGCTAATATATACAGAAAAAGTAAACTATTGTTTTCCTTTTAGTAGACAATACCTTATTATGCCTAAAGTCATATACTAGATGAATGCTAATAAGCTTGGATACTTATTTAAAGTTGAGACTCTTAGTTCACTATAAGACTTAATACCATGTTCTGATGTATGCAGAAGTAAATAAATAACTAGTTTTCTCCATTACCTTGTAGTGGACGATTCTCTGTTAAGTAAACAATTAGACGAATATGTATAAGTTTTACAAATCACTTAAATTAATCTTTGGTTCATTATTCCATTATTTAATATGAACTCTATGTGCTATTCCAATGAATGACATTTCATAATCCATTTAAATTGTTTAATAAGAATCTTCATTTCCATTCATATTCATGATAATTTCACAAAAAATGTTCTATACGTCATGAAATGCAACTAATCAATCATTCTAAGAATCAATTTGATTATCCAGTAAATGAAGATGTTTTAAAAATAAATACTTTATAAAGGTACATCAAAATAAATATCCATTACACGAAAGTACATTAAACGTGTAAATTATTATACGAATTAAATCTAGAAATGTTTAATTTAATTATTAGATGAAAATCTTTCAAATTTATCTTACTGTTGATATAAGATAAAGTTATATCACTGATAATAACAATAATAATAATAATAATAAGAAGAAGAACAATAATAATAATATTTATAATTATAATATTAATAATAATTATTATTATAATTGTAATAATAATTATAATAATAATTGTAACATTATAGAAAAGTTGTTTTTGTCTGATAGTTATAGGTTCTCTCCAACTGTTGAGAGGTTATTGTTCAACTCCACTAATAAAAGTAGTATAAATGATAATAGGAATAATAGATGTAAAAATAATTTTGTTTGATGGTTATAGGTTATCTCAAACTGCTGAGAGGTTCTGGTTCAATTGCACTAATAAAAATAGTATAAATGATAATAGGAATAATAGATGTAAAAATAATTTTTTTGGTCATTTAGTGACCATTTTTTTAGTCACTATCAGTGATTTTTCTAATAGTGAATGCTTTAGGTCTTCTCCTTCTTTTTCTATTTCTCCTTCTCTTTCATTCAACAATGGTTTAATTAGGGTCAAGAATATTTAATGTAAAGTGGTCTTTTGTTCCCTTGTTTTGTTGTGGCAAGTCACAAAACAAAACTCTCTCGTGAGCACCAACCACCACCTGTAAAATCCTAATGCCTAGAACAATCAAAAACTCTGGTGTTTATGCACACCCCATAATCAATTAATTCATTCCTGTACCCATTCATTTCATTCATTTACAAGCACAAATACTTGAAAAAATCAACAAAATTTCGACCCTTTCACCATGTCTCATATGTCTTTTCTCTCCTTTCTCTTTATATAAAAAAGGAAACCACCACATCTTCTCTCCCACAAATCCTTACCCACTTTTTTTCACACATCCGCGGATACAAATTAGATTGTCTCTCTCAAATATGTCTATAGTATATCAATGAAAACAAACACAACGTAAACATCAATTTACAGAGTTACAAAAATAAAGTTTACAAAACTTTTATATGACATAGTTAAAACAAATAGAGAAAAACAAAAAGATAAAAGTATTTTCTTCCAAGGGAGTTTACAAAACTTTTGTATAATTAACTCCTATAAAAGAAAAGCACAAGTCACATGTCATGAAAAAAATAGAGAAAAATAAAAAAAATAATTATTTTCTTCCAAGAAACAAGATATGTTTTCTTCTTCTAACTGTTCCCACAACCATGTGCCATCGCCTTCGGAAATCCAACAAAAGCATTAAATGTTTTGAATGCATGAACTATTAACATATTTATTTCTAATTGTTATAGACAACGATGATTTAAGAAAATGGTGACGGGGATAAAGTTTTGTGGTTGATGTACTACAAAATTACAAAAAATTCCAAGTTAATTATCTACATTAATAGTGGAACATTCAAAACAAAATGATGTATAAATGAAATGTTTCAGCATAAATAGAGATATCAAGCAAAGATTTTATTAATATTTTGTTTTACAAGCAACAAGTCAAGCTAATAACTTTTTCCCAAAAGTAGTTAGGAAGAAGATCTCACATTGTAAGGTCCCAACCCCTTGCTTTGTTAAATTAACTCATTCTTTTCGAATAATGAATCAAACTTAAGTCTTTTAAAATATTTTTTTATCTCTTCTAACTGCAAAATCTTTCCTTTTGAATACTTTTACATAAAAATTATGTTTTTTTACTCAATAAATGTACACATATATCTAAAATATACAGTAATCAATAATATAATAGATCTCTAAGATTCAAGCCTCTTGTATGAAAAAAATTGGTTTTTGTTTAATGGATTTAATTATATTTTCAGGAATGATTTTTCTTATGCTCCCATCAAAGATGTTTGGTAAATATTTGTGATTCCTTAAAATATTTTAAATTTATTTTATTAAAAGATATATTTAAGAGTGGAAAAATAAATTGAAGGTAAGAAGTTATTTTAGAAAATATCATCCACTCTCATGGGAAATATAAGGTTCTCACTCTTCTACATGTCAATAGGAAGAGGGAGAAACATGTGTAATATAGATTCCTGAAAACGAGTCATGCTTGGGAATATATTTTTTTATAATCTATACCCAACATTTGAATATTACATTCTCATCCTCACACTCTTAGGAATAATTTTTAAGACTTGAAACAAACACATTCCATTTTGTAACTCAAGTTGTCTAGAAATAGAAACATCATTATTTGACTTGAAAAATAAATTATAATTTGTTTTGTTTTCTAAATTTGCTTATAAAATAAGATGAGTTTTTCAAATAAAACTAAGTCAGTCTTTTATTAGATACTGTTTTTAATGTAATTTTGAAATATATTTCAAATTGGTATATATGTCCAAACTTTTAATTCCAACTTCATCTTTAATTTTTTTTTGGAAATTACACATGTTACTTTAATATTTTTTTTTAATTCTCAAATTAAATCTTATATCGATTTTGAGTTTTTTTTAAATAAAATAATAATATTGTCATTAGTTTTAACAAAAAAGTATAAAATTACTTTCACAAAATTAGTTTGTGTTATCTTTATCATATATTATCAATAGTAGGTGAAAAGGACTTACCGACATTATCTATGTAATAAAGTTTTTGAAGTTGATTTCCTTTATAGGAAATTGTCCCTTCATGTTGTTTAAGGTCTAAGAGCATAAACCTTTTTTTTTTCTTATCACATAGCGATAGCATCCATTTTCTAAGTATCAACTTATCTTTCTTTTTGCCCACCAGAGACATTAGTTACAACGATAGGCTTTGGCATGCATATTTTTTTATTTCGGTTCCTTTCATGGTAGACATTAATAAGAGGAATAACTTTCTTATCTTTTCCTTCTTTTGCATGTCAAACAAATGCATTTTACTTTTTAAAAGTACTTATAACTCAGTATATCCTATAACAAAATGATATAGACCCTTTCTAGGCAATTTTTTTTCTTTCAATCTTGTGAGAAGATTTCAGATTCTCATAATGTACATAACTTATATTGATATTAAGATGCTTTATATAATTTCTTTTCTATTTTTGAAACATTTTTGAGACATTATATGACACTTAGCAAAGAAGATCAAGTGTCATAAGGCACATTTTCTTCCTTGTCTAACATATCTTTCTTAGATTTACCTCAAATGAAGTTTTGTTTGTTTTCCACAAAACATATGTTGGTTTTCTCATCTTCATATGAATTATCACTTTTGTTGTCCACATCTTTCCATATATTCATGAGACTGTTTCCTCTCTTGAAAACAGATGTATGTTGTTTTATAGCTTCAGACATTAAACCTTTATGTTGTGCCCATGCTTCTTTTCTTACACTTGAAATAAATAATACTTTTGTTTCTTGTTCTTTGAGGGTTTTTTTTTTATTATTATTTATACTTCTTTTTAAGATAATTCTTATATTGATCTTATTTCTTAACATCACAAACTCTTTGGACGTATCCATAAAAGCAAATTTTTATCTAACAATTAACTCTGAGATAAAGTTATGAAATTAAAAAATCTTGACTACTATAAGATATGCATTTTAAGGTACACATTACACAAAAATTTAGGGCATATGAATGGTGTATCAAACATCTTTAGGTTAATATTAATATTTGTAAGTTTAATTTACATAAAAAAATTCAAAAATAGATTTCGAAATAAAAAAATTATCTAATTTTCTATGTAATACCGTACTCCATTCCCATTTATAAGAAACTAAAGTCTATTTTCTATTTATAGAAAATATTGACCAATTTTTTAGCTAATTTATTGTTAAATTACTTATATACTCTAGAAGTATTAAAAAGTATATTTTCGAGGTTTTGAGATATTCTCTATGCATAACAGTATGACTTAGCTTTATTTCCTAAATAAAAAAAAATCTTTTTACACCATGTATTAATGAATAAAAGCTTGACAACTAGAATTTTTTTTTTTATGAAATCACGTGTTCATTAAATTATGAATTTCCTCCTTAAATATAATTTTTTTTTCAATGTAGGATACTTGTAAAATAAAATTACTTTATTCATATATTCCTATTTTTAAGATACCTTCAACCATGTCCTTTCAAAATAAATAAATAGTTGAATTGGGTAAAAATAAATTAATCAGTATTTTGTATTATTGTTTCAAAATCAGCCTAAAGTAGTTATGCAGACTTACATTACATGTGAGCTCTTATATTCTAAAACCATACTAAGAGAGAGAACTTCATATAATATTTTAACTATTTACTAATTTTTAAGAAACGAATATCAATAAATTCAGAGTATCTTAGAAAAAATAATTAACAAACCACTAAAATACAGATAAATCTTATAAAAAGGATAAGAAATATTATAAATAGGAACAAAAAGAATTAATATAATTTATGTTATCTTAATTAAAATAAATAATTTAACTTTTTTTGTAAATGCATAATAAATTAATTCATTTGTTAGTTACAAATAGAATTAGTGTACAGATAGTCAATATTTGTTAGGTAACAATAACGTTAAAATCAATCATCGTATTAATTTTTTTATTTTTTTTTTGAAACTCACTGTCTTTATCATGATTTTTTTAGAAGACATTTATCAGGTTAAGTAATTTTTATTTTCAACTTTTAAACCATACAAAAGTTTTGAATGTAGGAGATACCCAACAAGTAATGAAACTGCTTAATTGTACATAAACTACATGATGAACAAGTTAAAGAGAACTTATATTTACTAATATCACTATATATCTACCTAACCTAATTCATAAATATGATTAGAATAAAAGAGTAAATGACATTGGCACAAAGAAGCAGAGCAATGGCAAACCTATTTCCATGTTGCCATGTTGGCGTGCGCATGTATGGAAGCTGACCCCACAACCTCGTACGGCACTGTCACAATCCTTGACATCATCGACGTGTCTCTCTCCAACAATCCCTCATCGACAACGCATCGTACCCTATTCTCCTCGTCCACTAAAAACTCGACACCGCACTGTACCAGACACAAACCTCGTTGCTTTCTCTCTCCTCCCTTTTCTTTTTTCCAAAATTTTCCATTATCCTTTTGCTTTTCCTCACCATGGAACAAACTATCTTCACTTTAGAACAGTTTTAGCACACCACAAAAATAGAAAGATACCATGCTATTATATACGCGAATTCCTCACGCACACCACCCACTTTCTCTTCTCGTTTCATTTTTTTTTCCTTCTTTTATCTTCCCTTAGGTATTGTTGCACTCTCTCTCTCTCTCTCTGTGCTCTGCACTCACTCTAGGGTTTCCTTATTTGCGTGCTGCTTTCTTCGTTTATCTTTTCTTTTTCTCTCCCCTTACTCACTCGCTCTTTCTTAATTGGGAAACTTTGAAGATGGGGAGAGGGAGGGTTCAGCTCAAGCAGATCGAGAACAAAATCAGCCGCCAAGTCACGTTCTCCAAAAGGAGAACTGGGCTGCGCAAGAAAGCTAATGAAATCTCTGTGCTCTGTGATGCTCAAGTCGCATTGATTGTGTTCAATGCCAAAGGGAAACTCTTCGAGTATTCTTCTGAATCCAGGTTCGTTATTTAACCAACCACCTTTTCAGTTTCACGTTAATTGTTTGTTTCTTCCCTTTTCCTTTTCTCTCTTTTCACTCCTTAGTTGTTGCCTCGATTGATTCCTTGTTGGGTTCTTCTGTGATAATCGTTTACTTATCTATGTATAACATGAAATTCTGTACTTTGCAAATCTCTCTAAATTAATCAGTTATTTCGTTAATTATCTCTTTTTGTTTTTCTTTATTTTTCCACTTTTTTCCGTTGCTTCAAAGTCAACCTCAAAGAGTACTCACCAGTGTTTTGAATTATAATCACACTTGCATTTCATCTCAGTATCTTTGTTGCTGTACGAAATTAGACAGAAATTAATATAGTTTACATGACCATAATTATGGTTGCCAAGTTACCTAAAACCTTAACCTTGCATTAAGAATCTCACTGTAGATTGTTTTTTAAAGCTTTGGTACTCGGTTTTAGCCCGAAAAGTGAAATACTATATATTTAGCATATGCAACATTCTCATTTGTTGATCTTGTGTTTTCATTATTTTTAGATCTAATTTTGGTTCTAACCATGTAAGCCTTTTTTTATTACATTTGAGATTGTATTTTATATTTACTTCATAAATCTAATTAGTTAATTTAATATTGAAGACAGTGCATCATTTGCTGGCTCAATATCGTTTTGAAGTGTATTGATATATATATACATATATATATATATATATATATACATATATATATATATGTATATAATTATTTGTCTATAAATACACAAATCCACCACGAAGCAAATATATTGACAGTACCCTAGAGCTTTCCATGCCATTGTGGCTGCTACACTCTCTTGGATTTTGTAACCTGATGTGGCTGTTTATTGTATACACTGATATAAATATGATGTAGTATAATATAATAATATGTTGGAAGAGAAAAAGTGAAAGTAATTGATATTTGTAAGAAGAGTTTTGGGATTCATGCACCATTAGTACCATGGATGTGAAGAGAAACCAAAAATAATTATATTGTTTGTACGTCCTAATTTTATAATATATTTTTTTATCTCCCTTTGTTAACAAAAAATTGTCTATATATTTTCAAAAAATACAATTTCTTAACTGATAAAAAGGATGCCGTACTTCTTTTATATAAAATATGCATAATGCCTGCAGATCTAGGCTCTTTTTCTTACACCTACTTCTTTTAGATACTCATAAATTTGCTAAAGTATATTTTATGATATTAATATTTAAATAACAACTCATAAATTTGCTAAAGTATATTTTATGATATTAATATTTAAATAACAACTAAGCATTGCTCCAAAATCTCCCACAGAATATATGTAGGCTTTCCTGTTTGATATAATTGCATTTTCTTAGCTGAGAATATTAGAGCAGTCAAAGATAGTACAATCTTGGAATGACATTATATTAATCTAAACTGTATGTATTAAACTTTAACAGTTGCTTAGTCACCCCCCTCTCTCACACTCACTCTCTCTCTATACATATATATATATAATATTGTAGTCATTATCATAGTAAAATGTACTTTGTTTTGCTACACACTAATTTCAATGAAATGGATTAAAATAATGATTTTCAAACTGTCTATTTTGAAAACCAGTGGTTTGTAAAGTGAGGAATCAATTGATAAAAAATTGTAATTACTATGATTTATTTTGAGCCTTCATCCTGTAAAATGTAATATATTTTAATCACACATTAATTTGAGTGAAAAGAATTAAAATAATGTTTTGCAATGTCAAACTTAAACCTGTATGTAAAGTTAGTAATTAAATTGATCAATACTTGTAATCTGAATGGTCACAGTTGGAGTTTAATCAAATGGAAACTGTATTTTGTTTTTCTGATATCTCTCTCTTAAAGTACTTTTTTGTAGACAGTTTTATGAAATATGGATATCTAGCACTGCATTGCAATATGTTTTTGATAGATGTATCACTTTTTTGTGTGTTGTACAAGGGTGGTTAGAACACTCTTTTAAGTGTTATTTTTATTTTATTATTTTTTGTTATTAAAAAAAATACTTAATTCCGTAATTTCAAGCTAATTTTGGTCTACTAATGCCATAAATGATGCATCTTTATGTATGGATACTCTCTATATATACAGCTTTAATTTGGGGTTGGGATGACTTGCGATGACCTATTAGAAAGACACTTACACCACTAAAAGAAATGTTGTTATTATGATGAACAATCAATATGGGTCAACTTCAAAAATATGTCGATAACTCAGTTTTATAAACAAATTACCCACGAGTGTTTGAACAGAATAGTTTCTTTGAGCATGCATGAGTTGTGAAGTTTAACAACTAGTTACAAAAACATGAATGTTTTTTTGGTCATCATGGTGTGAAATATTCATCATTATATATAAATAATTTCTGATAAGAAAGTTGTTTGTTAATCACGTTAAATAAAATCTCTCCCAGAAAAAACAAAAGCAAGTGCTTCTGGAAAATGGAAGCTTTATCAATGATATCTATATGTAATAAAGAACATGCCTTCTTTTGATTTTTACTTTTGATTAAAAGACTATTTTACTCTTAACCTTAACATAAATAATTAAAATTAAAAATGGTTATTTCCTCTAAGTTATCTACACCAATTATCAATGTTCGATTTATCTAACTTTCCATGTAAGAGTAGTTTCTTAGAGAGAAATAGCTGTTGTCTTGAGAAAAGGTTGCAGTTTTTCAAATCTTGAGAACTGTCTGTGTAGGTCTACATATTCCCATGCCAATCAATACCCTATTGGGTAGAATACCATCTCTTGCACTAGGTCCCTTCTGTGAGAACATATAACTCTATATCCACACTAGGTTCCCTTTGCGCTTCATAGTCTCCAGAAGCTTCATAACAACACATGCATAGTCATTTTATTGTAAATCGTCTTGTTAGATAAATTTCTTATTTTCTAGATTAATTTTACTAAAGTTGACCAACAATAGTGGATAAATAAAATGGTTTTTTTTTTTTTTTATGTTTTTATAAGACTGGAGTGACTTACAAAACCACTTGCATTACTTCAGTTTCTCTTACTTTTTTGTCGTCTGTAATTTCGATCTCAATCTCTCTAATCTTGATTTCTGTCTTGGAGCAGAATACCTGCAATAATATCTCGATATTCAAATTAGTGCTGAAAAGAAGGGGTTCAATATCATAAATAGAAAGAAATTTACGCTTTTACTTTAAGATACTTGCATGTTTATAATATTTTTAATGAGTTTTTAGATGCATAGGTTATTAGAAGAGACCCAAAAATCTTTCAATCACAATTTTTATGTTGTTTAAAGATAATGTGTTAATTATATGATTAGTTGGTAATCCAAAAAATAGGGTTAAATCGACATTTTTGGAAGGTATAGAACTGTATTGACCCTGTTAGCAAATGTGGGGGTGGCTTATGTATTGACCCTGTTACTCAGCACAGTTCACGAAGGTTATTAATTTGATCTGTAAAATCTCACACATAGGGTATGAGGTGTGTAGTTTTTCTAGGTATAAGCTATGACAGTCGCTGGAATACACACCATGCAGTAAAAATTTTGTATGAGGGTTAGATTTTTTTTATGCTCTATAAGCTTACAGTATCGTTTGTTTTCAGTAGTAATTCATCGGATTTCTTAAAATAAATTATCAAATTTCAATACTCTGCAGGAAAAAAAACATAATTAAGAAAGCCATGAGCCAGATTTTTCTAGAAATGTAATCATCGATTTTTGAGCCAATAACAAAATTATTAAAAAAAATAAAATTTTGACAAAACTTACTTTTGAATAATATATTATAACAATAAATATTTATATTTATAAAAGAATAAAAATAAATAATAATTATCCAGTAGGTATAAAAATTTGTTTACATTCAAAATTTTACGATCTTATTAGAAAATGCCATTAGACTACAGTGTACAAGGGTTCCTTCACGTTCTTGTTTAATCCTTTCATTGAAGATTGAAAGTATCTATGGCCATGAAGTGCCCTCTGGCAAGCCAATAGGTTCTGCCATGTGTTCATGTGTAGGCAATTAATGCACTGTAGTGTTCTGAACGATTCTCTCTCTCAACTACCTACATGCATGAAGAGTTAAGCACATCATGTAGAAGCCAAAAGGGTTTGCTCGCAAAGAAGTTTCTGACTCCATTTTTGTAAAAAAGCATTCCTTGAAAAAGGGATTTATCCTTGTCGCGTAGCTTTGACTATGGAGTTCTTCCTCCACAGTTTCACCCACTAAAAGAAACATTTACACAGAGCATTAATGTTTTGAGGGCCCTCTTTGGATCTGCTAATAGGTATTTAGCTTTTGTTGGTTTCTCAGACACTGCGTTTGCATGTGGAGGATCATTTCTCCAATGGCTGTTGAGAGAGAGAGAGAGACAGACAGAGAGTTTATTGTTCTGAACACTGCTCTCCTCTACTGATATGGTAGGGGTAGGTTTACCAGCAATTCAAAAAGCTGACATTTTATCTTCTAACCATTTTCAGGGTTAAGTGAAAATAAGATTTTTGTGTATTTACTGATAAAAAACAAATAATGACATATAGATACATATATAAAATACCTTGATAATATCTACCATCTATTGTCTAATTACACGAATCACTCTCAACTCGTTTTCAAGAATTAGAAAAGATAAAAGTAATTATGTAATGTATTTATTCATTTATTTATCTGAGTTTTTTTTTCTCCTGTTTACCAAAACATTTACCAAATAGAGGTTAGTTAATCTTTATCGTTTCTTCTACAACATCATATTATATATTATATTAACATTTTTCTTTCTATATTGTCGTTCTCGTATTCGATATCAAATATATATGCAAGAGGTATCCATGAAACCATTTTATTTCTTTTTATCTATAACTTTCTATCACATTATATCATCTATAATACATTTAAATATCTTTATCTTCTTTCTCTAGGCATTTCTTATTTAAGTATTCAAGAGCATTGGACTTTCCATTAATAATTTTCCTAAAATCGGAGAAGAGAACTGTTAGTTATGCAATAAAAAAATGTGTGAAAGGAGGTAAGAAAAACTAGTGTAAAGGTGATATCACTTAAAAGTATTGCATGCATGCATACCCATAGAAGAGATAATTATATAATTTATGTAATACTTTTTCATACTATTTTTTCGTTTATAGATACTTAAGAGTATATTTTCATTTATTTTGAGTATTAATTTTTTATTGGTTTTATGGTTCCTCTTCTGACAGTATGGAAAACGTCCTTGAACGATATGAGAGACATGCTCACATAGGGCAACTTGTAGAAGATGGTGATGAATCACAGGTACCTCCTCAAATCATAGTTTTTTGAATATCTATATGCCTAGTTAATAATGCATTGCCAACACCATGAATATGTGGTATTTAAATAGCTTAATTATATTGCTAGTTTGTGATTTTTAACCTTCTGTGTTAATTTTGCAATTTATTCTTCTCATTTTCAAAATTAGGTGAATTTGAATTGGATTCATCTGTTAATTTGTGATTCAATATTATACTGTGACGTTAATATTTTTATTAATGTTTGATGACAAGCTAATGAGTCAATCCAAATTATGTAATTTTAAAACTGAAGAACCAAAATCACACTATCAAAAAAAGAAATCAAAATCGTATGGAAGCTGATATAGTATAGGAAGCTAGAGCTGCTAAAGAAAGAGGCTATTTATAGTGTACATACTGAGAGGTGTACGATTCTCTTTAAATATTCTCGAGGAAGGCATAAGAAGAGCTATAGAACACATGGAGAGAAAAGTTTTGTGATCTAACATTTTGTTTTAACGTGAACTAGGTCTCATTCTGATATTTGCTAGGGAGACAAGATAACATCACCCCTAAGTATATAAACATGTAGAATTTTTAATGAAACTATCTAACATAATTATAGGGTGGGAACCCTAAGAGCGAAAAACGAAATATCTAAAAAGTTACCTATAAACATCCTTTCTTTAATCAATTGAAGTGTTTTTTAATAATAAAACTGTGGAATTTTAATGAGAATATTATTTTAAATGAAATCCCTCCAATGATATTAATGAAAATGTTCTATCACATTTAAAATATATTTTTATTACCCTTTTCTTTTAAAATTATTAGTATAAAATTTGGATTGTAAGACAATTTTAAAGTCATAGTTGTAAAAAAGAACATGATAATAATTTTATAGATAAATGTAATTTTTTTTATAACAGTTGATCTAAAATTATCATTAAAAAGTAAATAATTAAAAAACAACAACAATTCAACATAAAACTATAGTTAAAACTTAAAAAATTAAAAAATAATAAAAATTTCTTATAGAACCATCTATAAAAGAAAAAAAAGTTTGAGAATAGACGACGATTTTTCACAAAATTATTATATTTTTCTTGTTTTTCTTATAATCAATGAATTTTGGTTTCACATGTCATTTTCTTCTATATTTTCATTCTCTTTTTTTATTTTTGTTATTGAAATTTCAAAGTTTGTTGTTATCATGGTTTATCAGTTGTCATATTCTAGTTTCGTCACTGTTTATATTGTCTTCACCAACACACTCATTACCTCTTGTTACACTTATTATCATCCTTATCATTGCTCTCATGTTTGTCATCTATAGTTTTGTCGTATTTATTGTTAGTGTTTTATGAAGATGACTTTACACTAATACATCTTTATAATAAAGAAGTTACGACAATTGTTAAAGATAAAAGTGTCATTGTAATTCCTTTAAAGGTTTAAGTGTTATTGAACAATATAACTTATAACATTATCTTTATCAATGACAGATGTAGAACTGTCTCTAACTTTTTTTTAACCGTTGTTATAAATCTTGTTTATACAAAATAGTGAATGAAATGTTATTTGTTAACTTGCACTTAAAATCCCGTCAACACATGAGATGAAGAGAACCCAAAATAAAATTAATTATAATCATAAGATTGAAACAAAGATTTACATTCTAAGTTTGGTAGGAAATAAACATACTCACTATTTATCTTTTTATGAATTAAAATGGAAAAGGAGTGGACGATTAGGTGTGAGGGAAGGAAAGGAATGCAAAGATCTTGGATTGTGTGCTTTTAGTGGTTAAGCGATTGTTATATAGATATATTTTGGTCGGCTAAAAATATATTAAGTATGAATTCAATCTGTATTTTAACTTATTCCCATAGTAACCTGGTCTTTATCATTAATCTTAATAGAACTTACCTTGTTGGTTACTGTTTGATATTGATTACCACATACAATGAGATTTTTTTGCCATGACAACCTGCATGTACAGCAAAAGTTCCTGACTTCTAATAATATTTTGATAGTAAAAAGGTGAAGGAATATATTATTCTGTTTTATGAATAGCAGAAATTTAAAGATAGCGATAAAGACAAGGTAAGGATCTCTGTAGCAGCACAAAGTGTAAAAGAGAAATGTTCAGAGGGATAGTGTAAGAATGACAAGCTTGAAGTGACTGTGTAGTAGTAGGGAGAAGCTATACATGGAGAAAGGTAAGAAAGGAATATGTTTATCCAATAGGTTGTCTAAATGGAGAGAAGGAGAAACGAGTCTTTAGCAATCCTTTCGTTTTGGGGTGTTCAAAAAAAAATATTGAAACTGGATCAAAGCTTTTATTTAAGATTTACTCAATTTTTTCAATAATTCACTTACAGTAAAATAAGAGAAATCTCATAATAATTTCTTAGACAAAAGAGTTAGAGAGAACAACCACTAAATTTATTTGAAAATTACGTAAAATTCTTATAATTAAATTTATGCGGAACAAAATAAATGTAAAATAATGACAGATAATAAAATTCAGTTAATTATGCTTATATTTTTGCGTTGTTGCAAATTTTTTGTTAAAAGAGAAAAATCTAAAATAAATATATCAAAAACATTTAGGAAATATAAATAATATTTTATCACACTGATGATGTTTTCACTTTATCTATTTTTATTTTGTTAAAATTCATTAATTTATAAAATGTGAAGATTTATTTCAATTTATTTCTGTACCTTGATCAATGATCTTACTTTTGTCGTACAGGTATAGTTTGTCAATAATTACTATCTTTGGTAACATGTTTATTCAATCCTTATTTCATTGATTTTTTTTTTTTAATGTAACTACTTTATCCTTAAGCCATATGTACTGCATTCTGACTATTGCTACATGTGAATTATATAATTTTGTCAACAATCCGAAGTGATATAAGTTCTTTATTGACTTCCATTATTATAAATATTCAACCTTATGAGACGATAAAATAATGATATTTTTATGTGATGTTCAACTAATAAATATAATACCAACAATAAAAATAAAATCTATGATAGTTCTTCAATGTTCAACTTACATTTATATCGCCTTGTACTTTTATTTCTCCTATACTAAGTATAAATACTTACAACATGACTAGTTCTTTACCTTTACCAAAACTTGGCACTAATGTATGTATAACTTTCACTGCATGATCTTTGGTCTTATACAAATCATAATGTATATTAAACTTTGATTGAATAATACAGGACATTAGTCAGAAAATCATTTTCTTTTTTGTCTAAGGTGACTTATCATTAGATAAGTGAAAATGATCAGTCAAAGGAGTGCTAGTTGGTAGTTTTTGTCATGGAGAGTAAGACTTTTGATGATGTTATGGTTAAAGTTGGAAAAGTTTTTCATGATAGAATCCATTTGTAGCAAACGTTTGTTGAAAAGAGGTTGTTTAGACTGCATATATGAAGAAGCGAATGTCACAAGGTAGAAACTTGGTAATCTTCCTATCAAAACTTGGTAATTTTTATAAATACTTGGTAATTAAATGTAGAAAATGAATGCACTACACTTGAAGAGATTAGTCTAATCTTTATAGAGAGTAGCTTCGATTAGAAACATCTTAGAGTATAATGTCAGTGGTATTCAAGAACGATGAGAAGTCAGAATATACAAAAGTTTATCTAAATGACTTTTACAATTATTAACATATTGATGGAATGATTGTTTAAGATTGGAGAAAAAAAAAAAAAAGATTAGGTGGCCATTACAATGCCAAAGGTGGAGTCTAGAGATCGAAAGAGACGTGTCATGAAAAGTCCTCTGCACCAACTTAAAAATAATTACAGTGTTTGCCACTGCCAACTTTTTCACAAAAGTTGTCCCAAAATTGTCATTATTTGACCATGAGTAATCGTCATAAAAAAGTGCTTCAAGAATCTAACGATCTCTTCGAAAACGGTTTCTTACTAACCTTTGTTGAACAAATCTTTAAATGACAATATTTCACTAGTGATACACGGATTCCTTTTAGCGGGGATGCTATGTCTTCCTTTGTTAGTTATGATTTTCATAATGTTTTTTTCGTTAATTATGATTTTAGTGTAATTTCATCTTTTGTTTTTCTTCCTTTTTTAAATATATATTATGACGTGCTTTAACATATAATAGTTTTCTTTTAAAAAAAAAAGGCTGAGTTAGTTTCAAATTAAGTGTGTATGTATACATATGTTCTCAGCAAACAACATCATTTTATTGTAGGGCAACTGGTCCTTGCAATGCTTCAAGCTCACCACCAAAGTTGAAGTCTTAGAGAGAAACTTAAGGTACATTATTGTTCCTTCTGGTATAAATTAACAATAACTTTGAGCTATGTTGGTAGTCTTTCAATTAATTATAACCCTTTTGTCTTCTTTTCTCACACCATTCTAATATTACTCTTTTTTCCAATTGATCATTTCTAAGTAATAAAAAGTCTGCAAATTTAAAACCAAAGTTTTAGGTGATTTCATCAATTTTCTTTAGACACAAAAGGTACAATAAGCCAAATTTTAGATGCTTCAAAACCATTTACCTTTTTGTAAAAATTAAAAAGTACAAATAACTTGTAATATCTTCAATATAGGAACTTTGTGGGACAAGATCTGGATCCCTTGAACTTGAGAGAGCTTCAGAGTTTGGAGCATCAGCTTGACACAGCTATAAAGCGCATCCGAACTAGAAAGGTTTTGCTTTATCGTCTGCAAAGAAATAAGAAAATAAAGAAACAATTGGAGAAAACGCATTTCGAAAACTAAACAAGCATTAGCATATCTATAACATTTTTCACCGGCTAATTCATTGATCATTATGACTTTGCAGAACCAAGTTATGAATGAATCCATCTCAGATCTGCAGAAAAAGGTAACGGGGTTGGTGCTGGCGATTTACTAATGTATATTGGTGTGTGTGTGTTTCTTTGTAATATAAATAGGATAATATAGCCGCATTAAAACTAAAGGTTCTCTATAATGATTGACAGCATTGGAAAGTGGAAACAAAAACATGTGATGCTGGTGGAATATTAGAAGGGTGATGGGAATGTTGTGATAGGTAAGGAGGTGTAGGGATGCTATAAAATGACTGTGAAAAAGGTGGAAATTTTGTTGAAAGGAAAGGGTAGGTTAGGAAGTGTAAACAGTGGTGTAGAAATAAGGTTTTCCCCCAAAAAGTGTAATCAATCAATTCCCAAAACCATATTTGTGCCTTTGATAGGCATTAGATAGAATGGTACATGGAAAGAATTGGATTGGAGGATGATGTCAACCCTAGGGCAACGTCAAATGGTAAAATAAAAATCTTACACATACTTTAATTTGTTAGGGATCAATTTGTGAACACATTTTCAAGTGGAAACCAAAATGTAAAGTTATTTTGTTTTTATGTAGGAGAAATAAAACAAAGAACAATATTGGGTAGTGACTAAATTTATAATTTAACCTATGCAAAAAAAAACACCTCTGTCTATATAAATCTCTGGTGTGCATGTGACAGGCAAAGCAATTGCAAGAGCAAAATGGCACGCTTACAAAGAAGGTAGAAACCACATGTGTCTCTGTAATCTATGAGTTTTCTATTGAGTGAAGGGATAAGGAAAAAAGCTTGACCTGTTTGTTACTTCATGAGTAGATTAAGGAGAAAGGGAAGGCAGTGGCTGAACGTCCACAATGTGTGCCAGAAGCTTTAGGTCAAGCATGCCCTCCAGAACTCCAACCACAACATAGACTTGTTCCTTCTTTAACACACGGGTATGTATCTCATCTCTCTTCTTAGCATCTATAACAAAAATCAATATTTCAAATTTAGCACTGATATGCAAAGCTGAAATGTCTATAGTTTAAAGAAAATTTTGCATATACATACATATATATATATATATATACATGCACATATATTACAGTTTTCATATTATAAGAAGTGTGAAAATGGTGCAGTGAGAATTTACAAGCAGCAGCAGCACTGGAGGAAGTGAATGAAGCAAGAGCAGTTCCTAGTACCACTACTCTCATCCCACCATGGATGCTGCATCATTTTACAAGATAAAGCAGTGTGGCACTGTTATGTTTGTGGCATGTGATGGATGTTAAAAGCATAAGCTATATATATATATATCTATATGTCCAAAACATAAAGAATAATGGTGTAGCCATGCATGTGTTATATAAGTTGATAACTGCTCATTCTTGTATAGGATGTGCCTTCAAATTTGATGATTCTGCCAGAAATGTCATTGGCGGAGAATGCTACTATATATAGTGCAAGTGATTTTTGCATGCAAACGATGGAATATTTACTATGAATCAATAATAGAAGCAAGTAGTGTTATTTTTGACAAATAACGAATGGCGGAACTTAAATAAGAAAACGTGAAGTAAACAGTTATGTGTGCACAAACTAAATATTCTCATTGAAGAAGCAAATCCCCATGCATACCAGAAGGGGAGGAGAAACCAAAAGGTGGAAGAACTTTTTTATTTTACTTCTTTTTCTATTTTTAAAAGTTTACATAGAATCAGTAAAAATATTTTTCTTTTTATTTTACTTAAATCAAAGAACTAAAGATTGTAAGGATAAAGGTCAAATAAAAGGAAAAGGGATTCTTCCGCCACCTTCATAAGTTCTGCCTGCACCTCCATAATCTATTGAATTCCGAAAGTACCCTTGGTTAAATGATTGAAATACCCTTGTAGAAAATAAAAGAAAAATTGGGTGAGAGGTGGTGAAAATGGTGAAGCTTGTGGTCTTGTCGTTCAGGGTGATAGGTGGTTGTTGACCGTGATTCGTGCGTGCTGGGTGGGTTGGTGTTAGTAGCCGTTGAGATGTCTTAGTTATGTTTAGTGCAAGTTCATTTTTTATGTTTCAGATTATTTGGGAGATAATCTAGAATATACTTTCAATAATTTGTTAAGGAGGGTTTATTCTAGAATAGGAGAAAACAATACCGAATTAGTATAATTTAGAAGAGAAAACAATACCGAATTAGTATAATTTAGAAGAGAAAACAATACCGAATTGTATAATTTAGAAGGTAGTTTATATTTTAGATTCGGTAGGAGATTATACAATTTAAAATATATATTTGACATTCAGATTTTACCAATTCATAATAAAAACATATATTTTGTAAGTTTAGAATATAAATTACTTTTCGAATTGTACAATTTAGTATTATTTTTTCTATTATGTAATGAACACTCCTTAATACATTCTGTAAATGATTTTACATTCTAGATTTTACAAATCGAAAATACAATAAATTAAGTATTACATATTTTTTCAATTTGGAATATAGTGTGCTACAATAATAGTTGTTGATTTCGCATGCTTAAAGGATTTCGTTGTTGAATATAAATATAGAAGGCCAAGTTTGGAATAGAATATTAGAAGAATTAGATAAGATCTAAGATATGGAATAATTACATGAATGTATCTCTCTGGGCACATTGAATATGAATGTGTTATGCGATTTTTACTTATTTATTTAAAAATAGTACGACATGATGCAATTACGTTCTCATGTATTTTGTAGATCTTTCTTACATAAGGTTATTTACTTCAATGAGTTTGTAGGTTTGTCTTTCGACTTGGTTTTTGTGATTGCTATACTTGACAAAGCAGCTAGACAACAAGAAATAAAGGCATTTGCATGTTTAGGTTGCGAAAAGAGTGGTAAATATAAAAAATTAAAGACATGATTTAGAGATGATTATTACGGGTACAAGAAGGTGTGATTGTCCTAAATAGGTAAAGTTGTTCTGAACGGAGAAGAGTGGATGTTAAAGGTAATATGCGAGACGTATAATAATGAATTGGCTGACACATTAGTTGGTCACCCTTATACTGGCAAATTAAGACTTGATAAACATCCATTACTTATTGACATGAAGAAAAGTCAAGTAAAGCCGATAAACATATTGCATACTTTGAATGAGAACAATGAAGATCGTGACAACAATCAAGCAATTGTACACTGTCATATATACATATAATAGATCACTTAGAAGATCAAGAACTTAAATGCAACAATTAATGATTTGCTAGAGCGTGACCAATTTATTTATTGGAGTAGGTTTCATCGGTCTTCACATATTGTTAGTAATTTTTTTTTTCACACACCTTGATTTAGTGAAATTGTTGGATGCATTTACCATTGTGCTATTAATGCATAGCACATACAAATCAAAAAAATATAAGCTATCTTTTCTTGAAATAATAGGTTTCACGTCCATAGGATTAACTTTCTCTATTGCATTTGTGTTGTTATCAAGTAAATGTGAAAACAACTTCATTTGGACTCTGAAAAGACTTAGATGGTTGTTTTTAAGGGTAGATATTTTTCCTCAAGTCATTGTTGATAGAGACCTTTGTTTAATGAATGCAATCAACTTTATTTTTCCTAAAACTTGTAACTTGCTATGTCAGTTTCACATTAATAAGAATACCAAAGAAAAGTGTAAAATGCTAGTTGATTCTAGGGAGACTTTAGACACTATCATGGATACATGCAAAATTCTGATGGATTGTAGTGTTTGTGATGCATTTGAGGGGTGTCTTAAACATTTTGAATGTGTTTGTTTGTCATGACCATTATTTTTTGACTATGTGAATAAGACATGTGTTATTCCATAGAAGGAGAATTTTGTGAAGGCATGGACAGATAGGGTGACGTGTTTGGGGAATACGACATCAAATAGGTATGTTTGTATGTATTTGGAGTTTGTTCATAATAAATGTACAACTATGGAGGTTCTAAATTATTGTTGTTTACGCAAGGTTGAAAAGCACATTGGAATTTGAAGTGAATATTGCAAATATTACACATTGAAAGTATAGGAATTATTAGAGATTTAAACAACTTATTCTTTTTCATTCTGCTTTACATTTGATTATATGACATTCAAAAGACATGTAATAGTTCTACTAAAAGTATGAATAATGATATTATTGACTAGTTTATTTTAAAGTTTTTAGACATTCATATTAGACTAAATGTGACTCTTCAAAATAAGTAGGTTAATTGGTCTATGTTTCCTCTAAGATATGTTAAGGCTAATGAAAATGAAGATGGAGCCACTAAAGTAATTTGAAACATGTTTTCAGCGAGGATATTTTTAAGGGTAGCATAAAATATATTAGTAGTTTTCTGCCTATATAAAAGTTCAAAGTGAGTTATACATTGAGATGAACGTAACTATTATTGTTGTAGAGATTTCCAGAAAAGAGAAATTTTGTAAAATTTAGTTGGAATGTAATTATTCTTTAATAGACTTTTCCGAATTTCTCATTGCATGTGAACTTTTTAAATCTCATTGGAATAAAATGATAAAAATTATCTCTAGTTTAGAGTTTAAATTGCCTCACATATTTTAAGATGTTCTACCTAATATTTAGGTTGATAATAAATTAACTTTTTTTTATTTCATACATTATCCTAACTATAAAAGTTAGATTTTTTTTAAAAATTATTATAACCTCCCAGAATTTAGGTTTAGTTAACATTTTGGGTAGGTATTTTTTTTTATTTATTTTGAGTTTGGAATGGTCTTTTATGTCTAATTGTACCTTCTTTTTTTCTTATGGATGTCATGTGACTAGAGTTAATGGTTGAAGTTTTGAGAGTATTAAAGTAGTGATGTCTACCATGATTTGTTAAAGAAAATAAAAACAAAACAATTTTCATATATGGTAAAGTGAGTAGCTCTCGATATTGTCTATTTCTATCATAAAAGAAATAATGTGACAATGGTGGTGGCCATACTTAATAATGATGCAGAAGGAAACTCATCTGTGGGCGCATGCTATGATTGGAATTAAAACACCCGTGAAGACAACGACTTGCTCAAATTTGACAACTAGATACACTTATATAAATGACTCTATTCAAAGTTAACTATCCCCTTTCTCACATACCTCCACCCATATACCTTTCATTAAAACATAACTCTATTTTCGCATCTTTTTCACATAAACTTTTTATAACCAAATTATTTCTTATACACAGAACAAAGCAAATTATTGGGGGATATTTTATTAACTTAAAAGGAAATAATAAACAAAGTGTGTAGTATTTTTTTTAATTATAATTCTATTGAATTCAAAGATATCTCTACAAAGTACTTTTTATTGACTACGGTACTAATTCTCGATTTAAAGTTCTATGACCATTAAGGAGTTCTACAAACTCCTTATATAAGGATTCTTAATGTATAAATAATTCAAAATACAAAAGTATATTTCATAATGATATATTTTATTCAATGTAAAATATTTTTTCTATTAATAAATACATATAAATACAGAACATCACATATGTGAAGACGATCAGTTTAATTATTTTTTAATGTTAGGTTAAAATTTAAAAATTAAAAGCTTTAGAGAATTCAGACAGATAAAGTTCAAAACATCATTAAAAAGATTAATCTTTTTAGATTAAAACTTTGTAATTATGAGAATTATTTTGAATCTTGCTTAATGATGAGAATAAGACTAAACAAACAAAGCTTTTAAATAACACATGGTGTTAAAATTCCTAACAAGGAAATGATAAACTAAGTTTTAGTGTTCTGTAGATAAAGATACTTAGGAAGCTTATGTTTTGACAAGCTTAGTTACCCATTTGTTGAACAATTTTTTGTTCTTATCCCCATAGGCTTACAAAATATTAACTAATATTTAACGAATCTATGTCTTCTTATTATGTTTTTTTGCTGAAATTATTATGATTGAAAATTGATTATTTAAGAAAAAACCCAATTAACCACAATAAACAATTTGCTCAAAATATTGAAACAAACCCACTTAATTATTGCACTACCCTTTTGACTTCAAGTCACAAAATGGTTCTTCATAAACTCTTGAAACTGTCATAATTTAGTTTTATTTAGTAGCATTGTCACATGCAGCATCACATAAATAATGCACCTCACAGATCATCCTATCACAGTTCATTAGTTTGTCTAAACTCTTATAGCCTCTGACATCTACAACTTCACAGGTGTCATGTTAAGCATTGTCTTCACTCTCAGTGTGACTCCAGCAAAGACATATTTCCTACGTGTTTGTCATCTGTACTGTCAAATGTCCTTCTCACAGATTATGTGCTTACTTTTTTATATAGTCTCGTGAACCAACAGACCCTACCTTTGGCATTTCACACACCAACAAAGAACAAACATCCAAACAAATCCAAATTGTATTATTATATTACTTTTATGCATCATCATTATCTTTTACAGATTTTTTCCTTTTTTTTATGAAACAGAAACCAAGAGTTTATCTTTGTCCAACTTTTACACCCCAGAGAAAAAGTGGTAAAACAAACCACAAAGCACTTATAAGGGTGGTTTTTGCATGATTGAAGTACTGGCCTTTTTTCCTGGTCTGGCTTCTGTTTTGAATTGTCTTTATCATAGAGGGGAAAGAGACAGTAAAGAGGCATAAGAGCTTATAATTGAATTGTTGTGTGAGCCTCATTATTTATTTGTAAGCACAACCACCAACTGGTCTTCACTCCTAGACTCGGTTTCTCAAACAACAAGCCTTACACTAATGTCTTTGATCCTTGTAATTCTGTTTCTCAGCCTCACATATGGTACTACTTCTGAGGCTAACCATGACAAGAACCTTCCTTCTGCTTCTGTGGTTGGCACTGTCTACTGTGACACATGTTTTCAATCGGATTTCTCAAGAGCAAGCCATTTCATTTCAGGTCATTTTGCTTCTTCTATTGATGCCATTGTTCAACCCTTTACATGTCATTTGAATTTGGTGGCTAATGTTTGATTATTTCCTATGCAGGTGCCTCAGTTGGTATAGAATGTAAAGATGGGAATTCAGTAGCAAGATTCAAGAAAGAAGTGAAGACAAATGAACAAGGGGAATTCAAAATGCAGCTACCTTTCAAAGTGAGGAAACATGTGAGGAGAATCAAAGGGTGCACTTTGAAGCTAATAAACAGCAGTGAGCCTCACTGTGCTGTGGCATCAGTTTCCACCTCTTCTTCAGTGAGTCTCAAAACAAGAAATCAAAGAGAACATGTATTCTCAGCAGGGTTGTTCTCATTCAAGCCTATTGAAAAGCCAAACTTTTGTTACCAAACACATGTTTCTGTGAAACCCTTTTCAAGAATTCCCCCAAAAGTTCAAACTACAGTGTTCAAATCCAATCCAACTAAAAGTTCAGAGAAATCTCAATCAAACAAAGATTTAGCTGAAGATTTCTTTTTTCCACCACCATTGATTCCTAACCCTTTTCAGCCTCCTCCCCTCATTCCAAACCCCTTCCAACCACCTCCTCTCATTCCCAACCCTTTTCAACCACCAAGCCCACCACTCATTCCCAACCCATTCCAGCCACCAAGCCCACCACCTCTCATTCCCAACCCATTCCAGCCTCCTCCCACCCCACATGCACCACTCATTCCTAACCCATTCCAGCCTCCACCCAGCCCACCACCATCTCTGTTTCCTCCTTTTCCACCAATAGTAATACCAGGTTTAACTCCATCACCACCACCACCTCCACCACCAGCACCCATTTTCCCTATTCCTCCTTTCCCTCCACTCTTCCCACCTCTGTTCCCTCCACCTCACAGTCCTGGCACACCCCCTGCTTCTTCCAAGAATACCTCCCCTTGATTAACTACATCTTACCACTCACTGTGTACAAATTTCTTAACAAATATTTGTAAGAAAAGAAAATAACAAGAGTTAAAGAGGTGATTTTACCTTATTAATTACTTCATTATTTTCTTCTTTTTATGAATATTTATTGAGAAATTTATCTGAACTAGCTTTATATACTGTACAACATACATATGGTTGTCATCTAAATAGTTTGTCATCTAAATAATTAGACATGGAGAGGGATATTTTGCAGAGAAAATAGCTACTGAGAAAATAAAAATCATACATTCTAGCTATAATAGTTATTGTTAGTAATAAATATGAGGTTGTTCACATCTTAAAGCTTCAATCTTTAATCTTTTAAATTTCTATTACTTGTGTGATTTGTGTGTGTATATATATATAAACAATTTTCTTTCGATCCACATTTTTTTTTCTTGTTTGTTAGTGTGAATTTTAAACAATTATAGCATAGAGTAGTATTTATTGTTCCAATATGATTTCTCTCTGTTTTTCGTGTGTAATCTCATATTGCACATATTATACTAATATATGTAACAATTTATATAGTTTTATTTTTTTTTTACCACAGACGATTTCGCTTTTAGTTTTTATGCATTTCTCATATTTTACAAATTATACTAATAAATATTATCAAGAGTATACGCAATATTGACTTTTGTAAGAGTTGGAGAAGCGGACGATGTTATCGTAATTTTTTTCATTGTTAAAGAACACTAGATAGTATTTTTTAATTGATATCTTAAAATAAAAATTAAAAAATTTTTATTTTAATTCCATCAATCCAAATAAATATTTTCCACTTATAATTCTATTTAAAATTATTTATTTTTTATCTTTATTTCTATGTTTACAATAATTTCTTATGAATAATATTAAGATAATTTTTTTAACCTTTTCAATCTCCTCATTTTTTTTGTAATTTCTAATACTCGAATTCGAATATAACTTCTTATGACATTTTAGATATATACAAAGAGTCAGGTAATCTTCCAAAAATTTGACATTTAATTTTATTTTTTTTTACTTTTATCATTTCAAGTCCAAAATAAATACTATTTTAATTGGAATCAAATTAAAGTTTAATTGTATTAATTTATACTCAGAAGTAGAATATCAAATAAATTTCAAATAAATGTTACTAAATAATAATTTTTAGTAACATTTTTATATATTAATACATATATTTATAAAAATATTATTAAAAAATTAATAACACTTATTTAATAAAAATATAATATTTTAAAAATATTACTAAAAAAGTTTAGTAAATTTTTATTTAAAAAATAACATTATAAAAATATTACTAAAAAAATTTAGTAAATTTTTATTTAAAAAATAACATTATAAAATTATTATTAAAAAATTTTCGTAATATTTTTACAACATTATAAAAATATCACTAATATAATGTTCCGCTACATTCAGTAAATATTACTAGATTGTTTATTTTGAAATAAAACGAAATGTCGCCTTTTTTTAATAACTGTTCGGTAATTATTTTAACTACAATATAAATTAATACAACAAGAATAAAATTATAATAAAAAATATGTTGAATCAAGAAGAAAAATTCAAAGAAATAATAGATTAACACAATATGGTAAATCGAGATAAATCACTAAAAAAAATCAAGGAACAATATTCAATATAGTAAGTTAATCAATCTGTCCAAAACTAAATAGCTTCAAAGTAGCTTAATTACACAATTGCTGAGGCTGTCAACCTGTCAAGCCATTTTGAAAGACTCAAGTATACCAAAAGTCTCTTCCTCACATATATAATAACAAGTACATATTCTGTTTAATATTTATAAATAATTATATTAATTAAAAGACATTAAAAATAATATATAGAAAATTTAAATGAAATTATTTTTTGAGAGCACAATGATTACATTTGTTTGTATATAAAAACTAAATAAATAATTGCACATTCTTCTCCCTCAAATTTTCTGTGTGGAAACAACTATGTTTGACATGTTAAAATTGAATCAACACTTAACTAAAACACATAAAACTTCCCTGTAAACTGAAAATAAAATTACCATTCTATTAAGTAGTTTAATTTGATGATATTGTGTGTTAAAACTTCAATTATTATTCACAAGCATAGGTAGGCCATATCTATTGACCATGATGACAAACTAGCAGATTATTTTAAAAGGAAACCAAATCAGATAGCCAACAAGAACAAGACCTCATCTGCATCAAATAAATACCTGAGACCAATAAGCGACACAAATTAGTTTGCATGGTGAAACTAACATTAATGTGAAAATAATCTTAGAGAACAAAGGATTTGTAAAACAAGAGCAAAATGTTTGAGACTAGAAAATTTTGCATAAAGTTATAACAAGATATGTTATTTTTTTTATTTTGGGTTTGGTTTTCGTAATATATTTCTAAAAAATTATTTCTAGAAACTCATTTTCCCAATTCTACCATAAACCTGTGAAAAAAAAAAAACACCATATTATTTTAATCAGACCATCTTCTCTTATACCATCGCAAGCCCTCGTTGTAGAAATGACCACTGTAACGACTAACAAAGCTCCACTACCAACACTAATATTTTTCATTGCACATGTTACTTTGAAATAAAATTAATAAGGCCACGATTGATATTTTAAAAATTTGATGGGTACAAGAAGTAATTAATGGAATGCAGTAAGCCCACGGCAAGGAATTGCAAAAAAGGCAATTGCTTGCTGCACTCCGTTAAATACTTTCTGCATTCTATTAAATCTTTAAAACCTTAATTGTGTCCTTATATAAAAGGAGAAGTGCATTTGTAATTGACGATAACTTAAGACGATTCTAGTGGTGGTTGTGGGAGTAGATGGTGGCTCTTTTCTCTCATAATTTATTGTATGAGTTTGAATTGTTTTAGAGATAAAGAAAAGTGATGTCGATAAGTTCTAGATTTTTTTTTTCCACGTTAAAATGTGTTATAGTTTTCGGAAATCGAGTTCTGAAATGAGCATTTTAGAAGTCGTTTAGGAGTGTAGGGTATCTTTCTAAAAAGAATATTGTGAAAGTCAAGAAATATATTTTTGAAAAAGATTTTTCATAAATCAAAAAAAGAATTTCAGAAAGACTTTCCGAAAGTTAAAATGCGTTACAGTTTTTAAAAATCGAGTTCTGAACCGAGTATTTTAGAGGTAAAGAAAAGTGATGTGGTTAAGTTCTAGACTTTTTTAACATTAAAATGCGTTACAATTTTTGGAAATCGAGTTCTGAAACGAATATTTTGAAAGTCGTTTAGGAGTATAGGATGTTTTTTCAAAAAAAAATTCTAAAAGTCAAGAAATACATTTTTGAAAAAATATTTTCAGAAATCAAAAAAGAATTTCAAAAAAGACTTTTCAAAAGTTAAAATGCATTACAGTTTTTGAAAATTGAGTTTTGAAACGAGTATTTTAGAGCTAAAGAAAAGTGAGGTGGTTAAGTTCTAGACTTTTTTTCACGTTAAAATGTGTTATAGTTTATGGAAATCGAATTCTGAAACGAGTGTTTTAGAAGTTGTTTAGGAATATAGGGTTTTTTTTCAAAAGAATTTTCTGAAGTAATACATTTTTGAAAAAGATTTTTCAAAACTCAAAAAAGAAATTCAGAAATTTTTTTTCTGAAAGTTAAAAAATTATTTAGGAAAAACAATTTGGCAAAATTTTCTAAATATTTTTTATATTTTGGAAAAAGTTTTTCGGAAGTGTATTTTTTTTAGAGTGATGTTATTGGCTTTTCTTGTTAGTAATGGGTGCAGAAAGTAAATGATGGGTGTAGAAAGGAAATTTTGGCACTAGACGGGGCTTTAATGTATCCCGGCCATCGTTGCACACTAAAGGAAATTTTGGTGTTTCAAACTGGGCTCATGAATTCTGAATGCTTATTTGATTAGTTTAAAAAGCCGTGCATAAATTATTTTTTGTTTATGAATGTATCTGCAATTTAATTAAAAGAATTTATCAATTGAAATGTGGCATATTGCAAATCAGAGGTAGTAAATGCTTGTGGTCCAATCTTATATATTAAAGAAATTTTAGAAATGTAGGTGTTTTTTCGGCTGCATTAATTAAAATTAATATATGGATGGATTAATTTTGAGGTTAACAGTGAAATAGATTTGTATATATTAAAGTGATGAAATTTATGTTTGGTTTAATTTTAAATAAATGATCATTTTATTTTAATTATTCATAGGTTAAGTTATAAATAATTAATTTATGGATTAATTAGTTTATTATTATCAAACATTCATTATTATAAAGTATTTATGGATATTATTAGCATAGGTTCTGTGTGTTAATATATCACCTAAAGGAGAACATTAGTATGTATATAATGTCTATTTATTATTTACATTTGTATGTATGTTTAGAGTATGGCTGGAAGTATCTATCCCTATATTTTTACTCTTACAAGTTATATTTCTAGCTCCTGTTGGTCCTGTTGCAGGTAGTGAGTTGTTGTTGTAAAGTTTTTAGCTCGTTATGGTGTGTACCCTTTGTGCCACCAACGCCTCCTATCTAAGGCTAATGACTCTTGCGATGGTATTGAGGGTTAAGAAAGGTTGGACAAGGATATGATAATTATGAACAAAAAAGAACAAAGAAGATGATAACATGGAAGAATGTTTTTTTATTGAATGTGTATCTCTTTGTTTACAATAGCTCACTTAATATAAAATTCTAGGAAACTAAATATGGAAATTATTCTAAATAAATACATTTGATATTCTGTGATATCCTACTGATATTCTCTCTAATACTCTCTTGATTATCTTTTATATTCTACTGATATTCTTTGATACTCCCTTTATTATCTCTCTGATATTCTTATCGATATTTTCTGATATTCTCTTGATTATCTCTGATATTCTACTGATTTGATTTGTTTCCATAATAATACGGCATCCTGTAGGCTGATCTGGAGAGCATTCTCCATGTGACTCTTGATAGCCTGAAGTGATGATGGACCATTTCAGGTGAAGTAAAAGTAGAAAGAGAGTTTTTTTATTCGTTGTGGGGCGACACCATGTACCTTGGTTGGGAAAAGGTTTTACTCGGCTCCATAGTGGGCACTAAATGTTCTTATCGAGATTCGAATAAGCATATTTTCGAGATGAGTAGGAGCTGACTTGACCCAAGTTCGAGTATCGAGTGATTCGAGCTTAGTGATCCAAGGATGAAGGAGGTCCACTTGTAGTAAACACTCTAATGCTTAAGTAAGTGATTAAAGGGTTAGATATGTGTAAGGGAGTACATGGAGAGCAATAGAAGTGAGTGAAGCTAGAATGAAAAGTAAGTACTTCTTGGTGATTAAAACGTTATTTATAGTGTACTCAACTGAAAAAGATTAATCAATTATATGGATCAAGACCAAAACAACCAACTCAACAGTTTATCGAGTCACCGGTCTGTTGGGTCTGTTGTTGTTAGTTACCCACATATCTTGGGCATTCATGAAATGCTCTCAATGTTTCAGGCATAAACAATATAATAATAATATAATAATAATTATTATTATAACTATAATAATAATTATAGTAATAATAATATTAATAAAAATAACAAATTAATGATATTAATATTAATATTAATGAATGATAATAATAATTATTATTATTATTGTAATTATAATAATAAATATAATAATAATTGTAAAAAAGTTATTCTGTTCTTATGATTATGGGTTCTACCAAACTAGTGAAAGGTCCTAAAATTTGCATATTGAATTAAAGTCCTCAGACTGTATATAAGAGTGAATGTTTTAGTGAGAGAAAGTTACATATGCTCCTCATAGGATCAAGTGAGTTTGAGATAGAAAAGTATTTCAGAAAGGGAATAATTATGTTTAAGTGTTGAGATAATTCTGAGAAGATGGGTGTGAGCAAAGTATTATCTAAAACCCATATTTACCGGAACTATTCTCAGTTAAGCATATATATTGTTTCAACTCTCCATCGTCTAAATGTCTTTTATTTTTCGAATATATGTTAGATGTTAATATTCTATAATTATGAGTTTCTTTTGAAAATTGACATAAAATATTATTTTGTAATAAAAGCATATTTTTAATTTATAGGAACTGATACGTAAGAAATGTTTATATTAGATAATTTATTATGTAAATATAAAATAATATATATATATATATATATATGTTAATTAACATTAATAAATATTAAATATAATTTATAACTTCATATACCCTATATATATATATATATATATATATATATATATATATATATATATATATATATATATATATGTAT
>Ga0209489_101076_pt1 | contig 55478 bp, 32 predicted proteins | sample SiratrowhiteBW_FD_187527 | JGI IMG/M metagenome (GOLD analysis project Ga0209489, IMG submission 187527) | Root nodule microbial communities of legume samples collected from California, USA - Siratro white BW (SPAdes) (version 2) | ecosystem: Host-associated > Plants > Roots > Nodule | place... | reverse complement strand
TGGCGGTGTGAGGGGCAACGTTGGTTCAGGCTTGTGGCATGAGGGCTCTCTTTCGAAGCAGGGGAGGACGTGGTTATCCGTGGCGGCGGCGCCAGCTGGTGACGACGGCGAGTACCGTCGACGGCGATGGCGGCTGGGGTTGTCCGGGGAGCAAAAACGCACGTGATGAGGGCAAACGATTGCTACGTGATTCTCGGCTCAATGAAGGTGCAACCTAGGTGGTTCACGGTGACGTCAAGGGCGCTGGAGGGGCTTAGGTAGTTGGAGGTGCAGCTCAAGGTTTAGGTTCTTCGTAGCGCTTGCGGGTAGGAGGGAAGATGGGGAGGCTAGGAGACGACAGGGGCATCTGCAGTTCGTGCTAGAACTTGGCTTTGTTGGTTTCGCCGAGGTGGACCTAGGAGGCGGTGGTGGCGTTGGCATGGGTGTAACAAGGGAGGAGAAGAAGGTGATGGGAAAGAAGGTGGGCACGTTGCATGGTGAGGGGAGGTGTGATGCGTCGGATCTGAAGGTGCGGTGGCTCGTGCTCGACGTCGACGATGTATGGGGGTTGACGCATGTAGAGGTGAGGAAGGAGCGGTAGGTGTTTCCAGGCGATGGTGTGGTGAGGCAAGGAGAGAGTTTCGGTTTGGTTAATCATGAGTTAGTGGGGGTTGCTAGTTCTTGGAAGCGACGCGGATGGGGCTGTGGTGGCGCCGTCGGAGATGAGCCAACTCGAGGAGGGAGGCGTAAGTTGGTTGTCCGGCGGTGGTGACGATGGTAAAGAGGTATGAGTGTTGAAGGAGGTGAGAGAAGAGGGTGGTTATCGGTTTTAGTGGAGGAGGTTTGAGTGGTTGCGAGGGAGAGAGAGAGGCGACAGTGACGCGGGTTGGTTTGGGGGCAAGCGGTGCATGGAGGTAACCTTAAGAGGCATGGAGGGTGACGGTGGTTTCGTGAGAGTGTGACGGGAGAGGAGAAGAAGGCAATGACTCACTCAACCGGTGATATAATGCCACCGGTGAGTGATGGAGCAGCGGCCAGAGAAGGGAGAAACAGATGAAAAGGTGTTTTTTTTTTTTAAAATGAATGGGAGAAAAATTGAGGTGCATAATGTTGAATGTAGGTGATATAGTGAAGGTGGCAGAATATGAGGGGACACAGCAGCTTTATTTTGGAGACAGGAAACATTGCAGCTTTTTGGTGCCGAGTGGGTAGTGGAGGAAACTGGGTGGTGCCAAGTTTGCCTGTACTGTGTAGGGACACCAAGTTGGCCTTTATGGGATGAGTCATCAGTGAAGAAATATTGGAGATGAGGGAGAGTAACGTATCCCTCCACGTAGCATGCAATCTTTTTTTAACAAAATTAGTTGTGGATCCAACAGCAAGAATCAAATATAAGTAGGACCACACATTTCCTTTCCACTTTTATTTTTTGTTGCTTTTATCATTTTTCCTTTTTTTTATAATGAAACTAATTTTTTAATTTAATTGAAAATGGTAAGATAAACAAAACCTGAACCACCTATTTTTTCGAAATCATATTTTTATATTATATTTTTTTCTATTTTCAAAAAAAGCTTAATGGACTAAACCCAAACCTCTTTTTCTAAATTAATAATCATTCCTTCATTATCTTATAATATTTATTTAAAACCTTTTTTTCATTTATTTTTTCAAACTTTTCATTATCTATTTCTCTCTTTTTTTAATCTTTTTATAAAATGATAAAATAAACAAAAGCTGCACATGTATATTTTTTATTTATTTATTTTTTAAATGAAGAAAGAGATTAACATGTAAACTATAGTCTTTTGATTTTTTTTTCTTTTTTAAAATGGAATAAAAGACAATGTAAATTATTATTATTTTTTATTTGTTTGAAAATAAGAGAAAAATAATAAATCTAAACAAACAATAAATTTAAAGTTGAATTTTTTGATTGATTTTTTTTAATTGATAAAAACATTTTTTTATTTAAGAAACTAAAAATGAAAGAATAACGATAAAAATAATTTTTTATATTTTTCTTAATAACAAAATTCAAATTTGATTAAATAATTTTTTTTGAATTTTCTTCGAAAATTAATTAAATTTCACTTTTTTTTTTTAAATAAAATTTATTTATCCGGACGAAATTGGGTGTTGACAACAGTTTTGGGAATCCAGAATGGCATTAAGATTTGTTGTACCCATTGAAAGTTTAGAAGCAGTAGTGATAAGGTAATTTACTTTCTTCTATAAATTTGTAAATGATTTCTAAATGATCAAAATCAATTTTCAGTTTCAAAACTTCATCTTCCAGTTCTTTTACTCTGCCTTCCAACCAATTATTAAGACCTTTCAATCTATTGTTGGATAAGGCCATTTGTTACCTTCTTCATAATTACTAGACCATAGTAATTACCACCTAGGCTTTTGGTTCTTGAGGGACCAAATAAATCTATGTGAAGCAACTCAAGTGGTCTAGTTGTTGAAACAACATTAATCGGTTTAAAAGAGCTTTAGTTTGCTCACCCTTTTGGCATGCTTCACACATTTTGTTCCTCTCAAACTTAAGCTTAGGAAGACCAATTACAAGATCCTTAGATGCAATCCTATTAAGATGATGCATGTGAATGTGTGCAAGTCTCCTATGCCATAACCAAGATTCATCATCTCGGGATAGCAAACAGTTCGTACTAGAAATGATGCTTGAGACATTAAGCATATAAACATTACTTACTCGTTTACCTACAAGAACTGTTTCAGTAGATTCTGAGTCTACTATAGTGCATTGCTCTGGTTCAAATGTGATCTTGTATCCACGATCACACAGTTGACTAATACTCAACAGACTATGTTTCAGACCTTCTACCAGCAACACATCCTTTATGATTACTTTATTCTCGCTTCCTATATCACCAACACCAAGAATCCTTGCTCAATTGTTGTCTCCATAGGTGATAAATCCTGCTTGTTTCCATTTCAAGTTAATCAATTGTGAAGCCTCTCCTGTCATGTGCTTTGAGCATCCACTGTCCATATACCACATCAGTTTACTGGATGCTGACTGTTCCTACAAAACAGATTAGATTTGAGGTTTTGGTACCCAGTTAAATTTGGGTCCAACAGTGTTAGATGTGCTTTTGGGCACCCACCTAACTAGTCCTTTTGGCACATCAAACTTTCTAATTTTATAGTTCTTCACAGAGGGGCCTTTTCTCATACAATAAAAACAGGTTAATGGTGATGAAAATTGTTGTGCATCTGTTTTAAAAAGACTACTATACTTCCTTTGTTTTCTTTGAAAACCAGTTTGATAACCAATGCCAGCTTTTTCAAAAACACAATTTTGAGAACCCAAAATGGCATTTAAATTTGCAGTACCCATTGAAAGTTTAGAATCAGTAGTGATTAAGTAATTCACTTTGTTCTGCAGAGCTTCACAGTTTTCAAAGTTGACTGGCTGACTAGAGTCAAGATTGCTGGAAGCTTTTTAAATCATTTCCAAATGATCAAAGTCAGTTTTCAGTTCTAAAATTTCATCTTCCAATGTTTGACTCTGCCTTCTAACTGATTATTCAAACCTTTCAGTATATTGTTAGATAAGGCCAGTCTATTTGCTTCTTCATGAGTTTCATGAAAAGCTTGAAGCAGTGAACTGTAATTTGCACTGTTGAATGAAGTGCTGGAATCTTCACTACTAACCTAGAATTCTTTCCAGCCATGAAACACAGATTTGCTTCAATATCTTCTTGTGAAGAGCTGCTGGATGAAGATGCATTGTCTTCCCATACAATGTATGCCTTTCTTCCCTTTCCAGCTTTGTAATTCTTCTTTTCAATGCTCTTCTCTCTGTTACCTAGATTTGGACAGTCTGCCTTCATATGTCCTTGTTTGCCACAGCCAAAACAGGTTAGCTTATTTGAATTTGAATCAGGTTTTCTAGTATACCTTTTAGATTGCTGATTCTTTGCCCTGCTCTTCAGCTTGATGAATTTCTGGAATACCTTTGCCAGCAGACTAAGGTTCTCAGTATCACTATCTTCTTCTGAGTTGTCCTCACTAGTTTCAACTTCAGCAGCCTTTGATTTCAGTGCGAGGCTTCTAGTTTTCTTCTCAGCAGATTCCATCTCTTTCAACCTCGTCATTTCCAGTTCATGTTCTCTCAACTTTCCGAAGACTGCCGCTGTGGTGAGAGTTGTCAAATCTTTGCTCTCTGAAATTGTAGTAACCTTGGGCTGCCAACTTCTGTCCAAGCATTTGAGGATCTTGATATTCAGCTCCTCCTTGTCAAACTGCTTTCCAAGCCCGATCAAGTGATTCACTATGTAAGTGAATCTCTTTTGCACATCAACAATTGACTCTTTGCTGCATTCTGAATAATTCATATTCTTGAATCAACGTATGCTTTCTAGCCCGTTTGACGCCAGTAGTGCCTTCATGAGTAACCTCAAGTATATCCCACATCTCCTTTGTAGAACTACACTATGAGACTCTGAAAAACTCATCCAGATTTAAAGTTGAAGTTATTGTGTTCTTGGCTACACAATTATATTGAACACGTTTATTTTCAACATCAGTCAATTCATCAAATGGCTTTGCAATAGATATTCCATTCACAACAGAAACTGGAATGTAAGGTCCATTCACTATTGCATTCCATATACCTTGGTCAATAGATTCAATAAAAATCTTCATTCTCACTTTCCAAAATTGGTAATTAACCCCAGAAAACATGGGTGGCCTGTGTATAAAGGCTCCCTCGGCAAAAGGCAACTTGTTCTCGGCCATGGATCAAAAAAATTGACTAGGATTCAAGTCCTAGCTGTGATGCCAATTGTAAAATATGTTTTCACCAAGTTCAAGAGGGGGTGAATTAAACACTTAAAAGTTTTCGCAAACTGTTTGGAGAATGAATAACTTTTATAGAAAACTATTCAAGAAGATATGTTAAGCAAACAGCAAAGGTTCAACAAACAATTTCAGTACAATATCAGTTAAACAGATCCAATAAACTGAAACCAGAAATCAGTTCTTGAAAGCACTGTGTACAGTAAAACCAGTTCTTGAGAACTTAATTCAAGAAATCAAAGAATTATATCTAATTCAAGTTTGTGAGGAATTACTGATTAAAGAACCTTTTGTCAAACAATCCAAACTATGTTTAATGAATGAAAACTATCTTTATTCAATAACTGTGAAAGATTAATTTTTCTGGAAAAGCAAACTGATAAACAGTAAACCCAGTAAGTTGCGAAAAAGCAGATTTCCAGAAAACTTAATATACCGGTTGTTAATCAGATTCAAAACTGTTCAAAGTAGACTGTGTTAAAAAAGAATATATGTTTTCAGATGTTACTTAAAATACTTTCAGAAAGTTGATGAAGTTATTCAATTAGCAAGATTTAATCGATTCTGAAAATTCAAGAAACACAACAAGATTTAACAAGAACAGTCAAAAGAGAGCAAGAGAGATTCAAGACAGAACAGATTTATCCTGGTTAACCCTTCCACAAGGGCTACATCCCATCCCTTACACCACTGTAAGGATTTCCACTATAAAAAGATCAAACTAGATCAGTTTACAGATATACAACAACTTACTCCCTGCAACAATCTGCTGAACCTACAGCAGAACCCAAAACTATACAGGCTTCACTGTATATTCCAGAACACCCCTTGCTGATCCCCTCAGCAAGTTACAACCTTACAGAACCCACTGTATAGAACAGAATTACCAACCCAGGTAACTAACAACAGAATAAACTTCAATACAATGAAAGAATTATCACAATCTCAGCAATAGAAGCACTTCAATACAACATATTACAAAAGTAATAAAGAAAGGGTATAGAAGGCTTAGTCTGATGATCAAATCAGTGAAGAAACTGTCTCAGTCAAATCAAAACTCCAGTAGTAGTTCGAGAAAACAGTTCTTGATGAAAACCTTGATTGATTGATCACTAGACACAAAGGTGCTTTTGCTCTCTTTGAAAACTCAAATGTTCTTGCTCAAAAAATGTTTAGAATGATTTCAATCTCATGTCTTATCTGTTTCCAACCGCGCCAGATATTTATAGACAACTGTCTTAAAAATTCAATCGATTGTTTTGGAAAACAGTTGATTGTTTTTCTCGAGTTAGTTAAAACAGTTAATCAAAATGTAATTTCTGATTTTAATGATTTCTCAAATCTTTTGTTAATTCAGAAAATACTTATGGAGCTTATCCTTGATTAAGATTGCATGCATCACTTATTTGAACTCAAACTTACCCCACAACACACAATCCTAGGTTCTAGACCAAGTTCTTCAATCTTCATGAAATCTTCATGCATTCCACATATGATCACAAGGTCTTGAACTTCTTCACTTGGTCAGCTTCATCAAATCATCACAACAGCCCACTAGTGCTAACAGTGTAATCAATTGAAAAGTTCTCATTCCATTTTTTATTAAATAACTGAACCATACGTTCATTTTCTTGTCCAAATTCAATCACTATTATTAAACCAACCGTGTAATAACCAAACAGTGTAATCAACGTAAGTGCATTCTATTAATTTAAATTAAATGAATCTTTCTCAAATAAAATGCACCCGTTAGAAAAGGCGGAAAGAAAAGAATAAAATGGTGAAATTGAAAATTTGGCCAGCAACCCAAAATATAAGGTGTATATTAGAAAATGGGAGGTGCAAGTTAAAAACATAGGGTGCAAATAGCAAAAAATATTTTTATTATTTCTTATTTAACTCAGACGAAATTGGGTGTTGACAAGTTGCTAAACTATGTGGAATCTACACTTTTGCTCATAATCCCACTAATACTTGCAAAATAAGTTTAGGCCGAGTTCAAGAGGGGTGAATTGAACTTTCAAAAAATTTTGCAAACAATTAAAATAGTTAAAGACAGGATGAAAGTTCTTTGTTAGAAACTACTGAAAAATGATATTAAGAAGTGCACAACAAAGGATTAGTAAATTTCAGAATAAATTCAATCAATTAAAGTATTTAACAAAACTGGAAACAATGCCAATTAATTTTCTAGAAGCAAAGAAGTAATAAACTGAACACAGTTTACTCAAACAAACAGTAATATCAATTCACTGATAACAAGAAGTAAACTAGATTAATCAATACTATCTCAGATATAGAAGTAGAAGCAATTTAATGAGTTAGAAATATTTTTAGAACAATCAATAACTAATCAGATGAACAGTAGAAGCAGTAAACTCAGATCAATCATACACTACTACAATTCAAATTAATAGACAAAACAATAACCAAATAATTGTTTCAAGAAAAACTTGTTTCAAGAAATTTAATCAATTTAAACAATGATTATAGATAATGGAAAACACTCAAACAAGATCAATAACAAGTTCAGTCAATGATACAGGTGAAATAACAATTCCAAAAAGATACAAAATAACTCCAAAAGAATGAACATTCAATTACGCGAGGAACAGTTAATTACGCAAGGAAGAACATAAACAAGAAGTGTTTAAGAAGAGAGAAAGAAAGATCAAGAACACAAGATTTTATCTTGGTTCATCCTTCCTTAAGAGCTACGTTCAGTCCTTTGCCAACCAACAAAGATTTCCACTAAAAAAGATAACCAAGATTAGTTTTACACAATCTACAACACTTGCAACTCGCAAGCAACCCTAAACTTTGTCGAAAACTTAAATAAAATAATAAATGATGAATAATAAAAATAATTAAAACATAATAAAATAGTATAAATAATGATAATAATAATAATAATGTAATAATAATAATAATAATAATTTTTATAATAAAATTAATATCATGGATTTATGCGTTAATAATTTTGGTTTCTTTTAGTGGTAATAACCAATAAGGTCTTAAAATAAGTTATTATAAAATATTTAATAAATATATTTTATTAATACTCAAACTAATTTATTAACTATTTAAATAAATTCCTCGTTAGTTTATTAACTTTATCAAACATATTATATGTTTAGTTTTAATACTATAAAAAGAAAAGCATTTTATCTATGAAATACTACATGCGAATATAAATATAAATATGTAAACTAATTATTACATATAAAATATTATATACAGATATAAATTTTTAAATAAATTAAAAATTCTGCACGGAATATTTTATTTAAAGATTAATTTTATATATAAATTACATATTATATACATAATGTTATCTATATAGATTTCATTCATATTTAATTAAATATTACATTCAAAATTTTTCTTTATGTAATTTTAAATTAATAAAAAATTTATATGTTATTTTTCGTCACCTTCTTCTTTCAAAGATTAACTTACATCTGTCAAACCGCGTATACATTCGCAGGGTCTCAAAAGCTCGTACCGTGTTTTCGCTCAATACCCACCGTCAACCGCTTGCCGCCACATCGTGTTTTCGCTTAATGCCCATCGTCAACCACTTGCCGCCACACCGTGTTTTCGCTCAATGCTCACCGTCAACCACTTTCTTTCTTCACACCGTCACACTTTCACGGCTATTCACGTAGTTTTCGCTTTTGCCCTATTTGGATCGATCTCCGTAACCCTATGTTACATGCTTTTCTTCTGTGTGCAGAAATGGGAGAGGAAAAAATTGGAGAAATAGAAGTTGCAGACGGAGAAATCTAGGGCTAAGAAGGACAAAAACACTCATGAGAAGGACAAAGGCACTACTAAGTTACATGCTTCTTTTTTCAGAAGTTGAATGATTCGTTTATTTGATTAAAATTGTATTGCCTTGGAGGACTGCATTCAAGTTCTTCTAAACTGTCGACTGCTGATATTGTTTGTTCTTGAATTTTTCTGTTTTTGCTCTATTTTTGGTTAAATACAAAATGGTGTAAACCAAGGGGGCTATTTCCCAAAGTCAACTAATGTAGCAGTGGTACCTGCATGGATAGCGGTTGAATTTTGGTGGGGTGGTCACTCATGGCTCATTTGAATCAAATATCCATGGTATTTTCTCTTAAATAAACCCAATAGCTAGTGTTTAACTGGATAAAGTATTTTATATGTAATTATTTACAAACAGGAAATAGATTTAATCACAGAAAAAATAAGATGTATTCTTTTGAACCAATTAGCTTTTACCTAGTTATTATAAATTACCTGTAATGGCTCCAGTTTGTGGTTTTTGCATGAAGAGCTAGTTAAACATCAGGCCTATTTAGATAGGCCTTCCCATAGAAATCAGAAGATGGGTCAAAATCATTTACCTGAAATTAAGATTTAGAGTGCACTACTTTATAGGAAAATGCATAACTGAAGTTGGAAAATCATGATGTTATAAGAATCTATGTTTCCTTTTCAATAGAGGTTGTTCTTGTTTCATTGCCACATATTGCCGAAACTTTTTCAGCAGTGAAAGTACTTCTGAATCAACTCATGTGTTTGATCTGAGCTCAAAGCATGAGTCCATAAGTAATCAAATATCCCCTTCACACTTTTAACATCATCAATCCAAGCATTCCCAATCTAAAATTCGCTGTACAAATCAGAAAGTTAGAAAAAGATGGCAAGTGGTATGTTATCCCATATATGATATCTGCAGCAGTAATATTTGAACATACAACAATGCCTTTGAGGTTAATATTTTGGGGACTGAATTTATTGTTCAACAAAATAGTATATGCAAGCTGAGGCACATAATGGCCAGCATAGCTCTCTCCAGTTGTGTAGAAATCACTAGTTTTGTACTGTGGAAACCCTTTTAGCCAATTGATGAGGAAAACATAGGCATTTTTAGCAATAGATTTATCTCCTGCATGATCATAGTCTGAAGTAGTGTTTGAGTGGGAAAAGCCCAGCCCAAGTGGGGATTCCAAGAACAACACATTTGCCACATTATAATGGACCATTAAGGTATATATAATGTCTTATAAGGGAATCATAAGGTATAAATTATAGAAAGTACAATTATACGGTTCATGAACCTCGCCTTCATTCCAAGCAGTGTTGTTAAAATCGCGAGTATACTCACTTACTCTATATTCAACGAGTTTCGAGGGGATAACGAGGTGACGCGGAAGGAAACTCGTTCATTGTGCGGATCGGAACGAGTAACCGCGTCATCTCACTGAAACGGAGGATCGCTTGCAGTTCCGAGTCACTCGCTTGCGGTCGTCGCTCGGTCAATGTTGCCGCTCGCTTGCCGTCTTCGTCGCCGCTCGCCATCACCATCGCTGCTTGCGCACGGTCGGTCATCGGCTGTGATCATCTTCACGGTTGGTCGTCTTTTAGTTCGTGCGGGGGCTGTACTCTTCTTTACAAATTAGGGTTTCTTCCACTAAAAGAAGACACCTTTTCCTCAAGGCCCACGCCCAAAATAAAACCCTTTCTATTAGGGTTTTTAAAGTAACTTTGCTATTCTCTCATTTCATTCTCGCCCATTCTCTTATCAAAGGAATTGCTAAAACAAAGCTAAACATTAATCACACATTATTTTTAATGTGTGATTAAAAATAAGTTATTATTTATTATTTTTAATGGATACACTGATTATCAATATAATTTTTTTATATATTAATAACTCTTACGAGTCGGGTTACGATCCTCGAGTTACGAGTTTTTATCCCTTGTCCGATCCTCTTACGAGTTACGAGTTTTACAACATTGATTCCAAGCATATTTGTTACGATAGAGTGTTTAGCTATCAGAGTTTATTCTAAAAGGTCCCAATTCCTCAAAAGCACCGTACCTCATTGAGGAACAACCAGGTCATGTGAGTTTCAAACAGTGTTGTCAAATTCTGAGTCAAATGATAATTCTATATGTGATCTGATTCATAATATATGTTTTAGGTGAAAATTTGTAAAGTTCAGTTGATGATGGTCATAAAATGATTTAACCACGTTCAATCACTGATTAGATGAAAATGCCTTAAAGGCTTTTGATGTCGACATCATCCTAAAAGAAAACAATTTAAAATCACTTATTATCTTGTTGAGTTTATAGCTTAAAAACATAAAATAAATAATGCTTTAAAAACAAAACTAGAAGACAGGAAAGGTAAGAACTTAATGTAATGGTATATGAAGTCATTCTGAACAATTTTTAACCTCCATTGAGCCGCAACACTAAAGGTTTAGTTAAGGGTTATAAGGAGACTCTGCAAAGTAATAGAAAAGTGCTCTTCCAGTCATTGGATCAATAGTGACATAGCCTGAATATTGATCAAAATTCACCTTACAAGACTGGCTAGGCAATTGCATAATCTTATTAGCTTGGCTGATAGCAGAAGAATGTGTTTTTAGTGCATCTTCCTCAGTCCAAGAAAGGGTAGCGGGAGGTTTCCTTGAGCTCCTAAACAGGATCAACTTCTCAAATTTCTCAGCCTGACTAGCTTTGGTGTAGGAAAGAAGAACCAAGAGACTAAAATTGAGTAACAAATCACTAGTAGAAAAAACACATTTCACGATAGGATACTACCGCGGTTAAGAGGGAATTGCATTAAAAAAAAATGTGGTGACATTTTTGAAATTAAGTGTAACGATACCACCGCGGTTGTTAGACAACCGCAGTCGTATTGTCCACAAGACACACACAAGAGATACTACCGCGTACCAGAACCGCTATAGTAATACATAAAAATAATTTTTAAATCAATGTTGTAGAGAGATACCACCGAGGTTATGGAAACAACCACAATTATAGGCACATAAATAATTTTAAGATGCTACACATCTTAGGGTTCGCGACATTCTCTGTGTTCGTGGTAATATTGAGTTATTAAATCTCTAATCTGCTGAACCATTCCAAACTGTGTGTTTTGAAGTGTGTTGTTTTCTTCTTTTCGTCCCTAGGGTTAGTTACGCAATTTGTTCATGCAGGTATTTTGGTCTGTTTGCTATAGTTTCTTCATATTCAAATCCAAGACACGAAGGCTTTTGAGGTTCTCGAGGGAGTCGGGTATAGGGCCCACGAGATTGCAGTCGTTGAGCCAGAACGTTTCGAGGTTGGTAAGTTGCCGATGGAGGGAGAAATGGGCGAAGGGTGGAAGGGGTTGTAGGAGAGGTTAAGCGTTTTGAGGGAGGTGATGTTGAAGAGAGAAGGCGGAACGACGTCGTTGAGGAGGTTGAATATGAGGGAGAGAGGGTTTGGAGGTTCTGGAAGGTTCCGAAGGAGGGGGAACAAGGTTGGAGAAGTTGTTGCCGGTGAGGTCGAGGTAGCGGAGGCTGGGGAGGAGGGGGAGGGTGTGGGGAGGGTGCCGATGAGGAGGTTCTGGGAGAGGTCGAGGTGGAAGAGAGGGGTGCAAAAGGATATTTGGAGAGGGAGGTTTTGGTTGTTAGAGTTGTTGAAGAGGATGATGGAGTGAGGTTGGGGAGGCGACAGAGGAAGGTGGCGAAGATATTCTCCTTTAATATCCTTCCCTTGGTTTAAGGTCTTTAGTTACTTCCTTTCCCCTCTATTTCCGTTCATGGGTACTTGAAATCCTGAGATGTTTAATACTTTAACTTGCTTTGTTTTTTATTATCTTATGCTTCTTTCTTCCATTGCCACCTATATGCCATGAATTTGATGAGATAAGATAACGCCACAAAGCTTTTTTTTTTTACTTTATCTTCTTTTAGGGTTATTATTATATCAGGAAGCTGGCAGATCTTAGCTACCACAAAAATGCCAAGAAGTGCAAAGAGAAGTTCAAGAACATTTTCAAGTACCATAAGAGAACCAAAGAAGGGCGAAGTGGGAAATTAGAAGGCAAAACTTATCGCTTCTTTGATCAATTACAAGCTCTTGAAAACAACCTTGATATCCATGGTATCCAATCCCCAACAAGAGTGTGTGGCGAGGGAAGAAGCGTGGAGAATGCAAAAGATGCAAAGGATCAACAGGGAGAGGGAGATTCTGGCACAAGAGAGGTTCATTGTTGCAGCAAAGACGCTGTTGTTATGGCATTTTTGCATAAGATAGCCGAACACATCAACAAGAAAAAAATAATCTTGAGCCAGCATTGAATACCAACAACAACAGGAGTTTATCCATAAGCAACATTTACTATCGCGGTTGTTGTTAACAACCGCGGTGGTATATCCAATACCACCACATATCACCGCGGTTTTTACTATAACCGCGATGCTATATTCTTTTTTTGCTATTTTTTGCCCATTTTGGGCATTTCTTGGTAGTATGTTATACTTTCCAACGCAGTTATACAACCGCGGTGGTAACTTTAGTACTTTTTATCGTGGTTGGATCTACCACGGTTCCAGAACCACGATTGTAAGCATTGTAGAACCGCGATTAAATGTGTTTTTTCTACTAGTGAAAGTATAAAGAGAAAGCTTCTTCATCTTGTTCACAACTTGGTTACTTGGTTTCTACATCCCAAGTTTTTGAGTATTTATAGACCATAAAGAGTGCAAACAATGCAGAACTATTTTCTTGTGGTTGGAGGTATATGAAGTAGATGAAGACAAAAATATCACTTTTGACCATCCATAGATCAACCGGCTTGTGTCCTTTGTCTCTTATTCAAAAAGAGTTGCCTACCCTTGTTAACTTTTGTTCTGGAATCATATGAAGTAATTTGTAAGAATTATTAGAATATAACTATAGGAAATAGATTGGACCACACTTAATAAAATAAATGTACTGGAATTAAAATATTTTGTGTGATTTAATTTGTAAAAATTATTAGAAACATATTCAAAACTTTAAAAAAAGTTAAGATAAAATTTGTAAGCTCATATATCACGAATATTTAAGTTTGGTTTCTGATTTACAAGACTTTGTTGAACTAAAAGAATAAGTTTAGACTTATAAGGAGTCCAATGAAAGACTAAGTCAACAAGTACATTCACTTATTAATATTGTCCAAACATTACTTTCACTGGATGTACAAACCATATTTTAATAAGAACAAGAGCGACACCAATCATCACAACATGAACGAGGATCATAAGAGAACAATGAAGACCAAAATCAAGATCACGACAAAGATGGATATCCTCACTACTCTAATTATTAGGCAAACAATTTTCATTTAAACTTTTGCACTGTAGTATTTGATTAATATTTGTTTTCTGAATTTAATGTGAATCATATGTTATTGGACCGTTATATATGTATTATCACTACTTGGTTTTATATTATATGTGGATTATTACTTCATTTTTAAATTTAAATATGTTATCACTTGATTGTTAATGTGGTGTTTAGAACTTAATTTTGGATTATGTGGATGGTCTTAAACTTTTATTTTAGATTATGCCTTACAGGACAAAAAATAAATTTAGAATATTTGTAAAATATTTTTTTTTATAACAAAAAATATTTAGATACGGAATTACATAGGAATAGGTTATCTACGGAGTTACATACAAGTTATTTACATAAGGATTTACTTACAAATTTGAAAATTTTGAAAACGAATATTACGACCTTTCACACGGATTTTTTTTCATATGTAGTTTATCTACATAATATTTCGCATGTAATCCCGTAGATAAATTACATACGAAAAATTTCGTATGTAATGTGCATTGTAGTTATCTACGACATTACATACGAATTATTCTATATATAAATTATATGTGAGAAAAATTCTATGTATGAAGTATCGACGTCACATTTATAAAAATATTTCTTTCCATATATAATTTGTTAGTAATTATTGTTTACATATGAAATTTAGACATTATCTACGGATTTTTCCAAAGATAAAATTGATTTTTTTATAGTGTAAATTTAATTTTGATGACTTATTTTATTTCATATTCAATATTATGACTGTAATGTTGCATGTAATGTGAATTATTTAATTTATTAAAATATTTTAATGTTTTGATAGGACTTTCTTATGGACAACATTACTTTTATGAAGCACTACAGGAAAACTATTAAATAGTGTGGGCCAAAAGCCTATGCAAAACACCTAAAACCCATGCATATGCGTAGGCATAACGTGGGAAAGAGACCCACGCTAGTTTGGTTGACGCAAAGCAAAGATAGTGTAGGCTGGTTAGGTGGAGGCTACCTTGCGTGGGCTACACCTACGCAAGCTCACGCTTAATTAAATATAATAAAGCATGGTGGGTTAGACCCATGCAGAAGTTGCATAAGCTTGCGGGGGCTGGACCCACGCTTAAAATGTAATCATGAAGGCAGCGTGGGCTGAGCCCTCGCACATGTAAATTATTAATATTTTATTTCGTGCAGTTTGCGGGGGCCTGACCCACGCTTATAATAAAATAAATAATTTATTTCGTAGCTTGCAGGGGTTTAGCCCTCGCATTAGTAAAAAAAAAATAATATATTATTTTTATTCTTGCATGAGCTTGACCCTCGCATGATGTGAAATATTAAATATTTAATTGGCGTCAGCGTGACCTTAGCCCAAACAAACAACAATTTAAAAAAAATTAAAAATTTGGAAACCAAATCCTGAAAATCAGAAAATATCCACTAACAAGAATACACAAAATTCCATTATAGTCCATTTTGAATTAAAATACTAAATTCTAATTATAGTCCATTGAAACACTAAACTACACAATGTTTAAAAATAAAATTATAGTTTTAAAACAAATGAAAAAAAAAAAAAAAAAAAATAAAATTTTAAAAAAAAAAAAAAAAAAAAAAAAAAAACAAGTAGGCCATATTTAGAACTCATAGAAGGGGCTGGTCGTCATGAGCTTCATCATAGTATGGGTGAACTTGACTAGTACCTGTTGAAGTATTAGCACAATGACGCTCCATCATGTTGGCAAGTTGTTGCTGCATGAGCTTCATCTGGTCCTGCAACTCCCTAGCTATTTCCCTTGCCATTCTTGCTTCTTCCTGCTTTTTATGCATGAACTTCATCTGGTCCTACAACTCCCTAGCTATTTCCCTTGTCGTTCTTGCTTCTTCCTTTGCTTTGTTGAGTTCGTTTTGAAATCGCTCTTCTCGGGCCATCTGAGTAGAGTAATCAGTGGCAGTAGCAACGAATGACGGCTGAGTAAGGGAAGACACTCCTTGGCGGTAGTTAGCAGTCAAGTCTACTGTGCCATAAACTCAACCTCTACTCTTTCCTTCAGCAACCTCCTTCCAAGCTTGAAGCTTGATTGCTGGATCTAGTTGGGGAACATCAATGTTGGAACCTGATGAACTTTCTGATTGTATGGCCCTCAATCGATGATGATAATTTTCCTACACGTTGATTATAACATCGAAATGTTAGAAAATTAGATGAAAAATTAAGAACGGATTAAAGAAAATTTTAAGATTAAATTTACATAAGTCTCACGTGAGCGAGTATCAACCCATAGACCCTTCTTATTCTTGTGAGTGACTATAAACAGCTCATCAGGTTCAACTGGATGACCATTTTTACGTTCCTGCAAAGATTGTATAAGATGCTAGGGGACTCTCCTTCGTGCATACCTTGATTTTCAACATTTTCATAATGAGTTGTGATGTCCGCTACCTGCATGTATGCATCATACGCCACTACAGTAATTGACTGAAACTGCATGTTATCATAACTAGTGGATGCGTAACCTAAGTTGTCATCAGTTCGACGATCTTCTCCGTGATAAAACCATGTGTGGTAGTTCGCTTGAAACCCATATTGTAGGAGATGAGCCCTGACTTGAGAAGGTTGAAGGATTTTCTAACAAATACATCTCATACAGGGACACCTTATCCCTTCATCCTGTGTATATGAAGGTCGGTCAATTACCTTCAAAACAAATTTATGAAGTGTTGCTTCAATCTCCTTGAAGAATCAAGCATATCATACATCCAGTGTCGATCCATCGTTCTACACGTACAACATGAAGTTATTAGGCAACATGCGAACACACCACAACGTTTTGTATCAACTTAGGTAAATGTCTGATATCGTTGCAATCTTCAACATGCATTTGACAAAGTACTTTTGACTTGAATTTATTATATTAATTGATAACCTTACGTAATTACTGTCAAAGCACGTAGGTCGAGTTTACAAGAGTCTACTACTCAATAAACTTAAGTTATGATTTGGTTGTTTGTAACTAATGAACAAAGTCCAGTCATTGGACTAAGTTGTCTGCTTATGAGAAATTGGAATTAAAATTGGAATTTAAATGTAAAGTCATAGGGTAGAAAAAAAAACAAAATTAGTTAAATATAACAAAACTATTATTCTATGTTTTTTTCATATTTATAGCATTTTAAAATTATTTTCTTAAAGTGTGAAATTTGGTTTTAATTTCTACAAAAGAAAAATTAACTTTTTCCTTCTAAAACTTTAAATAATTGATTTTCATCATCTAATATTTCTTTTAACATAAATGAATAATAATTTTTTTCCAATTTAAAAATTCCATCCGTGATATGTCATTTTTAGAAGAAATTGATCAGAATTTTGTAAAGAAATCATTAGAGGATAGTTGAGACTTGTTTGTAGGTAAAGTAACACCATCACCTTATAACCTAGTTTATTGCTATGGCCCACATGTCTTTTACCATTAGTGCTTGACCAATATATATAATGTAATATTAAATAATAATAACAATGAAAAATAATAATCTCAACTGTTAAAAAATTCATCATTTATATTATTTTAAACAGTTAGTATAAAACTTAATAAATTTATTATATATGATATTTGTGATTAGACAGAGCACGGTATCGTTAGCACATGGCTGATTTTGTCATAATAAATAATTTTCCGTACGAGTGCCACGTAAGGTTCACTCTTCTACTGAATTGGTATAATGGTTGATTCAGTGGAATAAAATGTTTATGAATAGACTTGTTTAGTTTGTTGATAATTGATAAAGTGAACAATTTTTTTCTAACACTAAGTTGTGTAAACCAATTTCTACAAAGACTAATATGATCCACATGAATGTATCAAGCTTTTGCTGTCAAACTTTTTACATAATTAGTGGCAAATCATATGTGCAAATGGGTCGTGATGTTGTTATTGTTACCTCTTAAAATATTAGTATGTAGGTATAAATCATTTATAGCCTTTATCCTTTGGGGATCACATTTGCCATGACACTGCATCACCGCCAATAACCTTATCCGTAACCTACAATTGGATAGAAGAAGAGAATGTGTATAAAAGTAGAATAATAGTATTAAAAGCATAAAGGATTTGAAATGAAGATTCTTATTCTTAAGGGTTAAAAGAAAAAGTAGGAGCAAGCAGTAATGATGGTTACTTAAGGAAGGTAATTAAAATACTTAGGGACAGGAAATTGGTCTACAATACAGTGATGACATGGAATGAAATGGATAAATGAAAGAAAAGAGAAAAGAACAAGGTTACGTCTTCTCAATCCTGTTAGGTCTCTGTTTCTAAAAAGCACACCCAATATGTTAATCTTTCTAATTCTCACCCCCATTAGCCACCAACTTCATTATCAAGGCCTAATCAACTTGAGCTTATCTCATCTTTAACTAAACCAGTTTCATTTTGGGACACATTTCTTAATCTAAAGTTGTCGGTCCTAAGGGTCCATCAAAGATCGAGACATGATGAGTATTGAAAGGCGAGGGAGGAAGAACATGATTTGCTTCCTCGGGCCCTAAATAAGAAGTTAATTTAGAATTCAAAAGAGAATAGAGCAGTACCCTAAACAAACATAAAAACTCCAACACAACCTCAAAACGATAATAGAGAGGAAAATTAAGTTCAAACAAGATAAAAAAAAAAAAAAAAAAAAAAAAAAAAAAAGTCAAAAGACAGTCAAATTTGAACGATGATGCACGAGATTCAATTGTTTTCATTTACAGAAATGATATCCCAAATCAATCCTAAAGTCCAGGTCAAAACAACCGTGCTAGAAATAGAAAATGTCAAATTTTATGATCTAATTAGAAAGATCAGTTATCTAAAATTTTTTCCAATTGACATTGATAAAAATCTGACGACTGATGCTGTCAAAAAATAATAACGACATCAACCAAAACATAGAATTAAAAGGGAAATAGGAAAAAACCGTTTATAGAGACTTTAACAAATGAAAGAAAGACTCGTTAAAAGTTATAGAAGAAAATACGTAGCTAACCCTACCAAGGTGGGAGATGGTTGTTGTAGTTAAAGAGTATAAAATATCAAAGAATGCATAGTGTAATCCACAACCTTCTCTTGCAATTGTACGTAAAGTAATTCTATGTCAAGGCTGGCTGCCACAAGGGAATCTAGAACAGGTTATGGAATAATCTATTGTACTGAAAAGTAAAGACTAAAAAATAGTTATTGAGTAAAAATGCAAACTACGAATTTGATGTTGGTGTCTTTATACGTTTGGCTTGGTTATGTTTTGGGTATATTTCCTTACATTCATGTTACGCAAAGAACAATTGTTATGCAAAGAACACAGGTTATTAAAACACACGGCACAGGGTATTAAAACATTCCCAAACTACAATACCACCATCGTTTCAAGCAGCAATGCACAGAGTATTTTCAAAATAGACAGCAAACTGTTCAACTAACTTGTAGTGAAGCTCAGACCACTGTCGACCACCGATCACACCCAAACGCCGACCACTGCACGCCCAAAAGTCAACCCAAAAATGAAAATCAACAAATGTAATGACGAAATCAGAAATTAATCTGAATAATAAACTGAAATCGAACTTACAATGGAGATGAAGATGCAATTTGAACCAAAATGGCGAAGAAATCAAACAACACAAGCAACAGGCAACACAATGGGCTATAGGGTTTAAGAGATGAAGTTTCTGAATGGTGAAGAAAATTGAAAAATTTTGGTAGTTTTATAAATCAGTATGTGTAGGTTGTGCTTGGGCTAAACCCACGCTTTAAACAGTAGACCATGCAGCGGCTCAGCCCACACATATGTGGCATTGACCGTGCGACGACTCAACTCAGCATATGCTTTATACACTTCTTACATATATTAATTTTAAGAAAATATATTAATTTTCAAAAATATATAATTTTAAATTTTCTTAAATATATAATTTTTAATTTATTTCTTAAAATATTGTGCCATAAGAATAATTTTTCTCATTTACCCTTTCGATGAGATCATATATTTCTAAAATCGGTAAAGCATTATAACAAATTCCTTCATTGTTATAATCCTGGTCATAATTTATATAAAATAATTATTTTTGTATAATAAGATATAAAATAAAATGTGTAATTGTTTTTTATGGACCTAACAAGTTTATTTCTACTAGTTCGTAGGAATATTAAAATAGTTAATAGAAAAAGTTTTATTTTTTAGCATTAAGTAAATTTTTTAATAATTTTTTATGTACAATTATAGAAAATCAAGTGTTATGATTTTAAAATGTAGTTAAAATTACAAAAAAAAATTTAAAAACCTTTTATATTAATTTTTATGGATAAATGACAACCTCATAATTAGTTCAATTTTTATGGATACATGTACAATTACCTGAAAAATTTATTCACCCTCACATGTTTTATAATTGATGACCTCCAATGTTACTTCAAATACTAGTATGTTACTCTAGGTTAAATTAGAGAAAATTATATTGAATCTGTTACAAAATTGAAAAAATTAGTAAATTAACATATTTTTTTAAGTATGAATACAAATTGGTTAATTTAAAGATATAAGAATTAAAACTAACCTTTATGAAAGATATAGGGACCAAAACTCTATTTTTTCTACAACATATTATTTACATAGCAACATAGGTAATATATTATTTACATACCAACCTAGGTTCAAACATACATTCCAAATTGATTAGAAATGAATTAACTCTTTATCATATATTTTTATGAAACAATACTTATATCAAGTTAATAAATCACTTTAATCCTATTTGAATAGTATTAGTAATATAAATTTTTTTACTACATTGAGATATTGAATTATTTTCATATATTTAACCAAGTCAAACATTTCATTATTAAATAAGTATTTATTATTTATTAAAAAATATCTCATTTCGTTATACATTATATTGCTATAGATAGTGATATATATATATATATATATATATATATATATATATATATGTTTATATGTTTATGTATTTATATATTTATATATGTGTGTATATATATATATGTAAATTTTGGTATTTTTGTTTTTTAAATGTGTTTAAATAGATATATAATAAAAATTTAAAGTATAAATATAAAATATTAAATCTTTTGTGTTGACATAAGCTGAAATTAAAGCAAGTCTAAAGCCTAATGGTTGTTCTTAAGCTCAACTTTATGACACAAGTCATCATATTTAATAAACACAACCTAATATGATATTAGCACTCCTTAATGAGTCTCAAGCCAAATTGAGACTCTCAAGTTCAATTTATTAGCTCATTCTTAGGCCTAAAGTCCAATTGCTCTTCTTAAGCCTAATTTAACTACACAAGTAATCACATATACTACACAATCCTATATGATATTAACACCTCCTAATAAGTCTCAAACTTAATTGACACTCTTAAGTTGAATTTATTAAAGTATTATTAGGCCTAAAGTCTAGTTGTTGTTCTTAAACCCAATTTAATTACACGGTTCACATTTACTTTTTAACTTATTATTTTATTTACAAAATTTTTTCTATTATAATTTGTAATATTCTTTTTCAATTTTTTAACAATTTACTTTTTCAAAATTAAACATTTTTATAAAGAATTTTATACAAAATAATTTAATTTTTTCAATTTTCATACATACATACATTTTATATTATTTTTTCTATTATTAAATTCACTCCTAAAAAACTACAATTATTAATATAAATTAAAAAAATTAACTATACTATTTTTTTAATTATAAATTAAATATTTTATTTTTGTCGTCTATAAAAAAATTTATCTTTTAATTTTTGTTTCAGTCTTGTGTGGGTCAAACCCACGCTGATTTTACTTTTTTTTTTCATTTTTCTTTTGCATTGTGTGTGCCTATCCCAAAGTTGCCTACTTTTTTTTGTGCATGGGCCCAACCCACATTCTATTTAATTGTTTTAATTTTCTTTTCCATTTTGCGTGGGTCAACCCAAGCATCTTATAATTAATTAATTATTTAAATATTATTATGTGTGGGTTTCACCGCTGTATCATTTTATTTTATTTTTTAATTTTCTTTCGAATTTTGTATAGGTTAGGCCCACACTGTCTATATTTATTTAATTGTAAATCTTTTTCTATACGTGAATCGTGTATGGACTGGACTCACGTTTTGTTTTATTTTTTATTTTCAATTTTTTTTACATGTTGCGTGGGTTGTTTTATTTCAGTGTGGGTTTGGCCCATGTTTTTTTCGTGGGCTCCTCTTCCCACACATCCTTCCTGACGTGTTTTCTTGTAATGAAGATTTATTGTAATATTAAATGTAATTTATAAAGATTTTGTTAATGAAAACCACTGCTTTCATGCTTTTATTATAGTATTAAATGTAATTGATATTCCTGAGTTGTATTTGAACTTATTTGGTAACTAGAATTTTAGATTTGTTATAGATTTGAATTTTATTAGGTGGTTCAAAATTTTAGATTTTGTGAATTTTTTTGTTTTTTATGTGAAATAATTTATAATTTTTTTAAAATATATAAATGTGTTATTTATGTCTTGGTCAAACTCATTTTAAGATTTTTGTTTTAAAATGTATCATAACATTGGTTTAGCCGGCTTTGAATGTAGAAAAAATATATGGTAAATAGTATTGGTTAGGAATGTGTAGAATGACAGATAGTTTGCATTGATCTAGCTAACGCATAATGACATATATTAGTGTCGGCTTAATCGACACAAAATAGTTTCTGTTTAGTGATGACTAAGCCAACGTTATTTGTATCTTTTGGACAATTCGATGCTAACTTGAGTTACCTTCCATGAAACTGACGTCTGCCAACTAGTTGACATATATGTGACGCACATATAAGCATCGACTTTTAGTTCTTTGTGTCGGATTCTAGCCAACTCTATTTAACATATTTCTTGTAGTAAATTTTGGAGATGTTTTCATCATATGATCGAATCATATAAGAGCTAAATTTGTATTAGACATATGAAAATACTACAAAATCTTCTATCATTTAATAGAAGAAACACTAGTGTCTTATGTAATATATTATTGAAACCATTCACGATGCATGATTCTTGTTTTACATTTTGTGATTTTCATCACTTAACAAAAATTATAAGATGTTGAATTTTTTCTTAACACAACTTATAGTCTTTGATTGTAGTTATTTCATGATCATCATTTATTATCTATCAAACAAAATGAATAATTTATTTTATTTTCTTTATAATTTTTTAAACAAAATATTTGTATGATATACTCTTCTTACTTTAATATATGTCAAATATAATTTTATTATTTTATTAATTTAAAAATTTAATTGTAGAGGGTTAGACTTTTGATCTAACAATTAAACATAAAGTTAAATCATTAACATTTTTTTTTGTTATAAATTACAATGCATATGGTTATATTTTTTGAAATTGCGGGACTTATTGAATCTTTTCTTAATAATTAAACCGAATAAAATAAAAACAATAAGATTAAAAAGGTAATTAAACTTGAAATAAAATATATTAACATGCAAAAATTAAAAACAATCAATTTTGAAGGTAATTAAATTAATATTAATGCAGTAGGTTATTAATTTTTATGATAATATATAGTACTTCACGATAATTAATTTTTTCAAAATACATTTTTCTTTTAATTTCAATCTTCAATTTTACCCGTTCATCCCATGTGCATTATCTAGTTTTAATCAGAAAAAAGAAACATGCAAATTGTTGTCAAGAAGTTGGAGAAATAAATTTAAGAAATTCATAAATTATTAAATTTATTCTGGTAATTGAGATTCCTTCTTAAAACTATCATTTTCCTTAAACAAAAATTTCGATTTCATTTTAAAAGTACAAGGAAGCAAGTAGCTATTGAAATCTGTTGAGTTTGGCCCACTAATCAAGCTAGCGTGTTCTTAGGTACCTACCACCCATGTGCCACAGTGATTTACAAAATCAGCAGAAAAACAAATGCCTCCATTCTCTTCCACATGTTCTAAACTCATTGGCATTTCTGTTCTCTTAAGTCTTGCTTTTTAGCAACACAAGGCCAATTTATATTTTATTCATGGTTTTCTTCGTCCATATGCACGCTTTCTAGTATTATATAACTGCCCCAACTGCTTCAACTCCTCTTACCACTCTTTCAGCTCTTCCAAGGAATACAACAATCGGGGAGAAAGAAATTAAGCAAGATGATTAAGTTGAGATCAATGAGGTTCAGCCGTATTAGCTCCAAGCTTGGAAATGTGAACAAAGCAACACCACCCACAGAAAAGGATTGCAGAGGCATTGCTGAAATCCAATGGGAACTTAGGCCTGGTGGCATGCTTGTTCAGAAGAGGGAGAGTAACATAAGTGCAGGGGAGGGATTGATCACAATTACGGTGACAACTGTATCACAGTCACACGAAATTTCTATTGAGGCCACATCAACTTTTGGTATGTGTATTCTACCATACTGCTTTCTCAAAATGGCTAGTTTTCGCCAGAAATTAGGTTGAAGATTCCACATAGTAGCATGGCTTAAATAGTAAAAGCTAGGGATGAGTTGTCAAATATATTCTGATACTTGTTACTAGGTTTAAATTATTCTAAATCTCAATTTTGAAATGAATATATTTTAAAAATTGTTTTTCTATCTGTATATTTCAGTCCTGGGTAGAGGAATATGTACCTAAGAATTCATATTGATTCTTAATATACAAGTAAGAATAATTTACATTTCCCAGTTAACTTTAGGAGATAAGTTAGGTCAAAATGGAGATAAGATCCAAAATGTTTGTTTCTTTCAAAGCTGCTCCATATTATTTATCACCCAAAATTTATTTTTTTCCATTAATAGATATATCCTCTTGTGGGTATATATTACAAAAGTTTTGAACAACTAATAATTTGCAGGAGAGTTGAAAATTATCCTGTCACTGGTCACAAGTTTTGAGCCCCGAGAGCAAAGGCTTCTCTTCAGGGGTAAAGAGAGAGATGACTATGAATATCTACATATGGTTGGGGTTAGAGACAAGGACAAGGTTCTTCTATTCGAGGATCCAGCTATAAAGGAGAAAAAAATGCTTGGCTTAAGAGACCAACCCATTAGCAATCCAAGTCGTACTATCACTGTATGACTAATTAACCAGACTCGTTAATATTAATTAGTGTTAACCTCAAAGAAAAGTCCGATAAAGTTTAATGTAGTTTGGCACGCGTGTTTTTAGCACTTTTAGATTAGAGTATAAGAACTTAATTATGTACTTATTTGTTGTTTGGAGCCTTCGCTCAATTAAAAATGTTAGTTGATGCGTAGTTTAGTGGAGTGTTGATTCTCTCTCATTCAACAATTTTCTTATTATATGGTTTGTTTCCTATCTTCAAATATATTATGAACCCACGCGTGCACGCCAGAAAAAAAAGTCGATTAACAATGACAAAGTTAAAGAGGGAAGCTTTGGTAAGGTTGGGACAATTTTTAAGAAAAGATGGCAGATTATGATATTTAAAGTTCAATTTGTCGGGGGAAGAGTAATTTAATTAACAGTGATATTTTTAAGTTTATTCGTATAATTGGTTTGATTTTATGATATAGATAATTTATGGTATATAAAAATTTCTTGAATAAATAAACCTATTATAGTTTTAATATAGTAAATAATATATATAATTCAGTATATTAGAATTTAATTGTATTAGGAACGAAAAGATTTTTATCTATATATTGAGTAAGATTATAATTATATACACTTAATTTTACGAATAAATTATTATAATAATAGACGAAAAGGATTTTAATAAGGGCTTGAGATCCTAAAGCAATCTGCATCTCTTGAAACGCGAAAGTATATTCAAATCCTCAAAATAATTTTTGAAATGAAAATTGCATAGCCAACAAATAAAAATTTATCCTAGCAGCTATTCAGAACAGTTCGAATTTATATTTATGTATGTTCTTTGTTTTAGTACTATTAATGATAATAATGACGAAGCTTTGTCGTCAGCCACAGAAGAGGCCCCAGCACAGATAAGGGTCCTCTTTTTATGGGAAGCAAAATCAATGGAATTTTGGATCTTGTTGGCTAGTAGAATCATTTTATTTGTTCTGTTTAATGATCTGTTTGCATCCAGAGAACCAAAAAATCTCTTGTAATCTGAATTATTTTTCGAATGAATGCATGTATTTCATCGAACAACGATTATCGATAGACTAAAAAACGCAATCTCTCGTAATAATATATATATATATACTTGCCACGTGTCAACCTCACAAAAACAACACGTGTTACAATTTTAACAACCAATTGTGTGTGTCTTTAACACTGGCAAGTGTCTCAGCTTCTTCTAAACCTTCTCTTTCGCGCCTTCATTCTCTCTCATTTACATTTTTAAAATTCAAATTTCAAAAATCCTAATCCTATTTATTCTTATGCACCTTTTTCATTTTGAAGTTCAATTCATTCTTACTTTTTGTCATTCTCTATTCAAATTTTGCCGGCTACTCAAATCATTATACTTTCGAATTTAGAAAGAATTTATTTCATTATAAAAATTGAATCTAAAATATGATAAAAATAAATACTATCAATTTCTTTTAAACTTAGAACTATTTTTGTCCTAAGCAAAGGTAACTTGGCATATATCAAAATACTCAACAATGTTATAACAACTCGAAAACAATTTCATACAATCACTTCAAATATCAGTCATATGTAGTCTTGTTCAAATAAATCACAGAAAGAAAAAGTTTTTCCTTGTGAAGAGTCAATCATGGTTCTCACAATGCAAATGTAACAAATAATGATGCAATCTTATTAACGACAAAATAATCAGTGAACAACTAAAGGTATCATTCATGACAAGAAAAAATGTTTCACTGATGCATACTATTGTTTTAAGATATATTTGTCTCTCTTCTACAACTGATTTCTTACAATTTAACTTTAATTTTCATTTCAACACCCGTCTTAGCACCATTACGTCCGCCTTAAGAAGGTACCTTTAATCAAACGAGTAAAATGAGTGAGGTCTATTAAAATATTTATCATTTTCAATAAAATAAAATAAAATAAACACAAGTACTTAAAAAGTAAATATTTTTTAATTTTTTGGGCCTGACAAGGTTTAACCTTGCTCCTACATATTTCCATCCATGATGAAAAATCATGGTATAGGTAGTTCTTTATAGGAATTGTGTGTCTAGTGTTTGGGTATTTTCTATGCTTTTATATTTTATATTTTATTTATTAGTTTGGAAAATTTTATACTTTTTATATATTTGTTTTTAATTTTAGAGAATTGAAATTAAACTAAATAGATACGGGATAAGAAAAGACATTCAACAAAGAAAATAGATGCGGCTAACGCATGCAGATGTGGCTATGGCTATGCAAATACAAATATGGGCTTACAGATACAGTTATATGTTGTAAAGATGAAAATATGGCTACACAGATACAGATATGTGCTTATAGATACGACTATGGCTATGCAGATGCAGATATGAGATTTTGGATGCAACTATGGCTATATAGATACATATATGGGCTTACACATACGACTATGACTATATAGATATGTCTATGGCTATAAAGATATTGGTGGAATACGGCCTAGTCACCAGTGAAAGAATAAAGAGGACAAAGAGCCAAAGGGTGAATCAAGAGCTTTCCAGAAGATTGGGTTCATCTCGGTCTGTTTAGGCTTTCAATCGGGCCCAAATGTAAAACTGAAGAAATCACTTTGTAGAAATAGTTTAGAAAAATTTGGGCCTTGTATTTAGGCCAAGTAGAATGAATTTGGGTTTTGTATTTTTGGGTCATGTAGTGTAAGTGTTGGGTCTTGAGGCCCATAAATAATGTTGGACGTGATCAAGGAGTCCAAGTTAGGGTACTGGAGAAGCTCTCTCCTTGTGCCACTTGTCATCATCACCTTGGAAGTACCTTAGAGTGCAAGCTAGGTTTGAGAAGCTTGTCATAGAAGCTAGGAGTAGAAGCTTGTCAAAGAAGCTAGAATTGGAGAGCTTCTTCTACAAGCTTCTCCCTGTACTTTCTTATAAATAGAGGTGTAGGCAAATTGTATACTAGGCTTGATTGTATAATGAAATGTTGACCATTTTTCAGCTCATTTGTCAAGTTTCCTTTTGAGTCTTCTTCTCCAAGAAGCCTTGAAGAACAATTGGTGGTTGGTCCAACCTCCTCAAAGATCACTAACATCTACTAGCTCATCCATTGCCTTGAAGCTTCCATCGTAGCTTCTTCCATCAATTCACCTTTCCACGATTTTATTCATTTTTTTCCTTGCTTACGCATTCAAGAAGAGTTCCTCACGTTCATTTGGATCGGTGCAAGCTTCCTCCATACTCTACAACATAATGTGTAGATTCAAGAAGCCAAAAGCATCAAGGAGCTCTTCTATCAGATGCAGATATAAGAGTCATAGTGGCAACACCGATAGTGATGGGAGAGAATTAAAGTTGTTGTTTTCTTTTCCTTTTTTCTTCTACTTTATTTATGAGTTTTGATTAATATGTTATTTGTTATTTATACTAAAGAAGGGGGTGACGGTGTAGCTAGAAGTATCCTTCGTGTCAAAAGACAAAGTGGAGATACAAGAAAAGGAAGAATGAGCCTGTGTCTATGGACAGTGGGGGTCTCAAAGATACAGAAAATCACAACACAACAAACATATTTTACGCCACGAAGTGAATCCGAGAACTGAGCACTAAAACATATTAAAAACCTACGTGATATTAATACTACATTTACAAAACATCAAGTCACCGAAAACATACCTATTTCTCCAGAAGTTAGTAGTGAATGGCAAAATGGAAGTGTGAAATGTAGCCCTGTCCTTTTTGGTACCGAAGCCAACAATGAAATGTGATAGTGTTTTCGTTCAACTCTCTCAATTCTCTCTCTCCTTGTGTGTGCAATTTTTCTGAAATTTTGAATGTTCCCAAAAGTTCTAAAAAAAAAAGGTTCCTCTATACGTGCATGTGTGAGTCTTTATAAAGATGTGTGTGATTTTTCTAAATTAGAAACAAAATTTTGTCTTAAAATGGTAAAATCTAACTCTTTAATGATAATTACTCAAAAAATCAAAATGCATCCAGAAATAACATTCTAAATTCAAAAATAATAAAATCAACAAGAACTAAAATGAACGAATTAAATTTCAAATAGGAACTTTAAATTCCAAATTAAATCAAATACAAAATAAAAAACCTTAAATTAAAATTAATATGAAAATTAAAAATCAGAAAACATGTAAATAAATAAAAATCACAACATCTTCAATTAAAATGCAAATCAACTGCATTCTTTCCACTTTTCTTATTTTTAACGTTAACTACTCCCTTTCCCACATCAGCCAATTTCTTCCCTCCTTTTTAATTCTCTTTCACTTCACTGCCATTAGTTTGTTCTATTTTTATTATTTTAAACGTTAGTTTTTATCTTTTTTTTTTATTACTTCTAAAATCTTTTTAGAATTAACATTAGTAATTAGTTTTTTTTTTCTTTTCCCTTTCAGTAACCATAAAAATTGTTTCTTTCTTTTTTTTTCTTTTTTATGTTAGTTTTTAAAACCTCTTTTTTCATTTTTTTCTCTTTCTTCATTTAAAACTATTTCTTCTTTTTTCTTTTTTTTTTCACTTTAGATTATTTTCTTTATTTTTTTCATTTTTTTAAAACTCTCTTTTTTTTTATTTAACTTTTCCATTACTTAAATTTCTTGTTTATTTTTCTTTTGTTTATTATATATTCCAACGCTATTTATTATTAATTTTTCTATTTTTTTCTTTTTCTTTTTATTATTATTATTATTATTTTTGTTATTTGATTCTTAATCGTGAATACAATTTTTATCATTATTTATTTATTATTATATTTTTTTTATTATTTTTTATTAGTATTTTTTATTTCGAAAATTAAAATTAGACAAACATTTTGTCTTTTCTTCTTCTTCTTCTTATTATTATTTTTATTATTTATTATACTAACTATATTAAAACCTATATTTTATTTAATTTTTTTTATTATTATTATTTAAAACTTTTATTTACTTTGAGCCCATTTTTAATTTGATTTGCCTAGATAAAATTGGGTGTTGACAGTTGCCCCTCTTTACCTAACTTTTAATATGTAATTTGAAAATAGAATTTTCACATTATTAGGATAAAAGATAAGTAAAGACATAAATGCTAATATTATTTGAGACTTGGTAAGAGGTCGAGACCTTGCGTAGTAGCAGGTCACGCACGGAAATAGGTCGAGACCTTGCGTAGCAGTGGGTCACGTACCTAAATATTTGTTCATTTTCGTTTTTTATTTTTTTTTCAATTTTCATTTTTCATATTTTGTTTTTCATTTTTTTATAGGTCGAGTCCTTGCATAGTAGCGGGTCACACACCAAAATAGGCTGAGACCTTGCGTAGCAGTGGGTCATGTACCTAAATATGTCGAGACCTCGCATAACAACAGGTCATGCATCAAAATAGGGCGAGACCTTGCAGAGAAGCGGGTCACGTACCTAAATATTTGTTTGTTTTCGTTTTTTTATTTGAATTTGTTGTTTTTGAATTTTGATTTTGTATTTTTGATTTTTTTTGTATTCTTATTCTTATTTAAAATTTGAAATTTTGAATTTTATTAATATTTTTATTTGAACTTTGTATTTTGATTTTTAATTCAAATTTTGTATTTTTATTTGAATGCATGAGACTTTATTTATTTATTAAAACATTTTTCCTCATTTTTTTCCTTTCTTGTTTTAAAATGAGAATGCATGAATGCACAAAAATATAGTTTTCCAAAATTCTCCATATGTACGAATGAGATTGTATGAATAAATGCAAAAAATTATCATTATTTTTTTAAAATATTTTTTTTTCAAATGAGAATGTAAGTACCAAGGGTATACGAATATGTACAAAAAAGGTTTTTCCAACAGTTTTTTGTTTTCAAAATATTTTTTTCAAATTTTCTAAATAGGTACAAAAGTTTTTTTTTTTTTTTTTCAAAATTTTTTAGAATGAGAAATTATGTACAAATGTATAAAATAATCTTTCAAAAGTTTTTTTTTTCAGAATAGGTACAAAAGTTGTTTTTTTCTTAAACGAGAGACATTCCAAATACAAGAGACATTCCTACATTTGTCATTTACCAACCCTATAGGTAAATGACAAATGTAGGGAGGAGAATTCGAGACATTTGGAGGAAACTGGGATTGCTCGGCCTCAGGTAGGTTATCATTTGCATACTCTTTCCAAAAGAGAAACACTTCATGTGAGGTAGGAGTGCCACTTTATATCAATGTTTCTTGCGTGCTCTTTTGAGAGTTTAGTGAGTACATGGTACCTGTACGAGCAAAATTATCCCAGTTTTGGTGTGCCGATATGGATTGGATGGAAATGTGAAGGGTTTACTTGAGAAGCAATGTGAGCAAATAGTTTTGATCAAAGTGGGTTCAGTATGTAAAATATATTTCTGAAAAGGGGAATGATTCATAAGAAGAAACTCGTACAAAATGCCCCAGTTTCGATGTTCAAGGGTGATGATGAGGTAGGGGTGAAAAGTGGCTTTTGTCACGACCTGGTCAACAACAGCGGACAACGATCTGAAAACGGAAAGTGGGATGAGAGTGAAATGAAAGAGATGAAGTCGCCAACATAGTTTATTAAGGAAAACTATGGAAAACCAAGTAAAAGGAAAAAGATGATTTGCGTAATCAAGATGGGTTCGGGAGTTGGTTACGTGTGGTGAAGGTATTAACACCCCCATAGTGTTTGTCCTAAGACAGTACCTTTAATCGAATGAGTAAAATGAAATGTGGTTTATTTAATGTTTATTTTTCCCAAAAACAAAAAAAAAACTGTAGATAAGAACAAAAAGTAAATTTTAAATTAAAGGACCTGACAAGGATTGATGTTACTCCTACGTATTTCCATCCATGATGGAAAATCAGGGCATATGTAGTTCTGAAAGAAAATGCGTGTTTAGAAATTTGATATTTTTTGTATTTTTAATTTTTTTGTGTTTTTTTATTATTTTTTTTCTACATGGGAATTTAATTCTGCATGACAAATATGGTACTGTATTGAGATACGGTTCCGTATTGGTTTACATCTTGCGGTGTCGCTTCAGGATACAACAATTGGAATGCGCAAGTGATGCAACATTAGGTGTTGAATAAGAGATACGACAATGGGAAGGCATGTTGAGTTAAAATAGTAAGAACGCGCATGTGATGCGGTACTCGGTGTTGAATAAGAGATACGACAATGAGAAAGCGTGTTGAGTTACAACAATAAAAACACGCATGTGATGCATCATTCGGTGTTGAATAAGAGATATGACAATGAGAAGGCGTGTTGAGTGGGTTGGATGACGTCATTCGACACCGAGATGATGTCATATGGTTCTGGGTTGAAGGAGATACAATTCAGTATTGAGGATGACGACATTCGACTCCGAGATGACGTCATACGATTCTGGGTTGAGGATCACGTCATTCAGCTCTGAGATGACGTCATAAGGCTGACGTATGACGTCATACGGTTCTTGGTTAATGGAGAATTATGGCGATGTTATAGATGACGTTATACGACTGGCATGTGACGTCATACAACTTGGGCGAGAGAATGATGGTAGAGGTTTTGGATGACATCATACGGTTGGAGTGTGACGTCATACGACTTTGGGTAAAAGTTTGTGGTGTAGTTTCTAGATGACATCATATGACTGACAATGACATCATACACTTTTGGATGAAAGTTTGGTAATGCAGTTTCTGAATGATGTCATATAGCTGACATATGACGTCACACAATTTTGGGTGAAAGTTTGGTAATGCAGTTTTTGGAAAATTGATATGCATGAAAATTTAAAGATTGCAATATGAATTTATCAAAAGGTACTGATAGGTATTGTTCTCCATATCAAGATTGTGCCCATGGCAGTAATCATTCCCCACAATGCTCAAATCGACTTGTGGTGACTCAGTAGCAAGACTATTTGGCATAGCTTGCCAAGGAGTTTGTCACTCAGAATGAAGAGAATCTGAATATCTCGTCCATGTCGAGTATGTACTCGACAAAACATAGCGAATATATGTTGAGCGGAGATAGTAACACCAGAGAGCTCGGCCATGACGAGCAGTGCTCGGCAAGCCCCATGGCTATACTTAACAATGCTCATATTGGGTATTTACAGTGCAGAAACAACTGGCTCCAGAAGGAAGGGTTGAATGGATCCTAAACTCAATTTGTTGTAAACAAAAACTACCAAGCAAGATTGTCCAAGGCAAGAATGTATAAGCACAAATGAAGCAGTTTTATACTGGTTCACCCTAATCTCTTAGGCTACGTCTAGTTATCCCTTGAAAAAAACCATTCAAGAGGTTCCATTATTTAGTAAATAGTTACAAAGAGTACACAAACATCTCCAGGTTACAACGAGTACACAAACTTCTCTAGGTTACGAGTACAAAAACCTCTCCATGTTATCTGAATACACAAACCTCTCCAGGTTAAACCCGTCCCAGTCTCCCCCTAAGATCAAGACAACTCAAGATTGAAAGAAACACTCTCAAAAGAGAGAACAATGAAAGCTCACAAGGGTTTACTTCACAGTGGTGAAAAATTATACAATAGTTTCGCACAATCCAAAAATCTAAATGCTCTCTATAGAAATTTTACAAAATATTGTATGATGTATTTCTCTTTTTGCTTCTTCTATTTTTTTTCATCTTGAAATTGTTCCTCTATATGTAGCTTTGTAGAAACTAGCCGTTGGAATGCTTGAAAGGGGCAATCTTGACCATCTAATTGTTGAAACTAGCCATTAGAAGAACAACTTCTATTCTTGCTTCTGCATTAAAACTGACTTTATCTGCATATAGAAACAATTTAAACAACCCAATATATCTTTGATTTGAAACAATTAATCATGTTTAAATACTCCATAATAATTTGAATAATTTTCATTATGAACAAATTTGAACGTTAAAGCACAACATGATATAAAATCTGATTTTGATATTTATGTGAAAGACACTTTAATTTGTTTTTCAGATTTAGAAACAAATCAATTAACCACATTTAAATATTCCATAAGAATTTGAATAATTTTCATTACGAACCAATTTGAACGTTAAACCACAACATGATATAAAATATAATTTTGATATTTATGTAAAAGACACTTTAATTTGTTTTTCATATTTAAAAACAATTTTAAAATATTTCCGTCTTCTTTTAATTTTAATCAAAGTTAATTTAATAAAATAATACTAAATAAACCATTACCTAGATTGCAGTTTTGTACATACTCATCATGCTTAGAGATATGTAAATATTACTGTAACAGACACATAATATCATCAAATCCAAACACATACTTGGAGTATTGTTATCATCAAAATTTTATTAGATGATTTGATCAGCTAAAGGGACTTTGAATCGTCTAATGATTCAACAATCTCCCCCTTTTTGATGATGACAAAACTACAAGCCTTAAGAACAAATAATTGCAATAATATTAAGAGATTTAAATAGCGATAGATTTTATTTGATTAAAAGCACGCAAACGCACAACTGCATAAAATTAGAATTGTAAAACAAATCCAAGAGTACTCAAATTATTTGTCATATTTTCTCTTTCTCCCCTTTTTTGTGATCATGGAAAGGGGTTAATTTAAGAAATCATCATGGTTGCAGGGAGTTACTAAAAAAAGATTCTAATTGGTCATGTGTTTGGGATAGAGAATTTTGGATAATAGGGATGACTTCAAACTCTAGCTCACTAACATTGATCTTTAACACATAAATCCTATGGTTCTTGTAAACACTCATCAATTAATAGGTGAGAGAACAATATTATTTCATATTTTGGGGAGTCTATCTAATGTGAATTTGTGGTTTAAATAACACAAGAACTTGGGTAATGAAAGCAAATAAATTGAAGCTTTCTAGGTCTATAAATTTGGTAAAGGAAAATCATAGCTCAGACTCTCGAATGACTTTTATTTTTTAGCGATCAACACGGACCACGACCACATTTTATTAACAATGAAACCTAAAAAGACAACACTATCTACACAAAAGGTGTATTTATCTACATTTGAGAAAAGCTTATTTTTCTTAAGAACTAATAAAACTTCCCTACGATGATGAATGTGAGACTCTACACTAGTACTATATACAAGAATGTCATCAAAATAAACTACAACAAATTTTCATATACAATCCCTAAGCATATGATTCATAAGCCTCATGAAAGTGCTAGGTGCTTTAGTGAGCCCAAAAGGCATCACTAACCATTTATATTGTCCAAATTTGGTCTTGAAAGCGGTTTTCCACTCATCACCCTCTTTGATTCTAATTTGGTGATATCTGCTTTTTAGATGAATTTAAGAAAACACTATGGACTCATGCAACTCGTCAAGCATATCATCAAGTCTAGGGATCAGGTGTCTGTATTTGATAGTGATGTTATTGACCGCACGATAGTCACAACACATTCTCCATTTGCCATCCTTTTTGGGCACCAACAAAACTGGCACGACATATGGGCTGAGGCTCTTTTTCACCCAAGCCTTGTCTAACGATTCCTGAACTTGAGATTTTATCTCTATAGTTTCCTCTGGATTTGTTTTGTATCCCAGTTTGTTGGGCAGACTGGAACCCAGAACGAAATTAGTTTGATGCTTTATTTCCTAAAAAGGTGGCAATCTTGTAGGACCATCACTAGGAAATACATCATCAAATTCTTTTAAAAGTTTTTCAACTTAAGGAGACAAAACCCTAGGTTTAGATTCATTAGACTATGCACAGGTCAGTGTTCCTTAACACAACAAGAGGTATGGAGGTTGCTCAGTAAGGAGACAATGTTTTGAAGAATTTTTAATCAAGAAAGTCTCCTTTTGAGTGACCTCGGGGGAAGGAACACCTAGCTCCCACAACTCAGAGTCATCTTAGGACATAGGTTTTGATATTTTTGCCTTTTTTTCACTATTTATTTATTTTTCATTTGGACTTGATTCTCCAACATCCACATAGGAGTCAAAGGATGAAGGAAAAACTTTTTATGTTTATGAGTAAAGGTAATTTCATTGGTGAGACCATCATGGACAGTTTTCTTGTCAAATTGTCATGGTCTCCCCAATAAAACATGACAAACCTCCATAAGAACTACATCACATAAAACTTCATCAATATAATTTCCTAAGGGGAGCTTGACCTTCACTTGATTTTTAACATTAATGTCCACCCATCATTAATCCAATAGGGTTTAGGGTGAGGGCAACATCTCAAGATTTAATTTATCAACCATCCTAGCACTATAGCAATTAAAACATGACCCGTTGTTAATGATGAGAGAACATACGTTTTCAAAAATTTTACATCACATATGAAAAATTTTCTCCCTCTATGACATGGGTTGTGGGCTAGGTTGATTGTTGAGCATTCTTTTAATCATCAATAATTCCCTCTCATGATGAGCAAAAGCATCCTCACTCCCCTCACACTCAGATTCCTCACTAGTGCTCTCTTTATTTTTTCTCTACAAGTCTTGGCCTCTTAATAAGATAGTCCTCATAGAAGGACACTGTGATTTTACGTGACCCAGACCCATGCCTTTGAAACATTTTATGTCACTAGTTCGGCTTGATGATGTATGCTCTTCTTTTCTTTTTCAACTCTCTTTTCTTCCCTCCCTCTTAATATCTTGCCTGGGATAGGAGTTAGAAGAAGAACTTCTAATTGGTTATCTTCTCAATATTTGTTGTTCAACTTTTATACAAATTTCAACCAAGTCATGAAAATCCTTAAAAGGAAGAAGTTCCACTCTCTCTTATCTCAAGACTCAATCCACTCATGAATCTTGCCACAGTTACACTCTCGTCTTCTCTTATCCGAACCCTCATCATATAATGCTCAATTTTCTTCCTATATTCTTCTATGCTCATATTTCTTTGGTTAAGTTTATGGAGTTTGTCCATGAGTTCACGATGATAGTAAGAGGGTATGTGTTTTCTCCAAAGAGTACTTTTTAGATCATTGCAGTATTCTATAACTGGCTCATGGTGTAGATTTCTATCTCTTACTAGGGTTGTCCACCAATGCAAGGCCATGTCCTTCGAAGCTAAGGGTGGCTATAGGGAATATTCTCTCCTCACTCACATGGTAGCACTCAAACAATTGTTCGACCTTCATCTCCCAATCTAGAAAGGTATCAATATCATTACTCCCATGAAAAGGAGGTAGATATACCCTAACTTCCTTGGATTTTGTCTCTTTCATATGGTGACTGTAAGAATCAGGCTGATAGTCATTCTCAAACTATCTCTCTCTGGTTCTTCTTCCTCACTATCAGAATGATATTTTTTTGAAGAACTAGTTTTGGATTTGGACTTGTGATCCTTCTGCCTTAAGGTCTTCATTTCCTCCTCTGTAATGGCAAATTGTACTTTAGTGTTTAGTTTAAAAGAATGAAGTTTATTCAAATTTTTTTCTCAAGTTTGAAGTATTTTCATTGGACTCGTTGCCACTATGGGAGTGATAATGTCTAGACATCTTAAGTTTTGGGCAGTAGTGTACTCAAGGCAAGACAAACGAGTTTAACACACCACGGGGTCTCTTAGGAAAGTGAGGTGCGTCACTAGGACAACTTAAGTCCCAAGACTTTCCTTCCCAGAGCCTGACCCAATGCACCTCCCAAGTTGTTCTTAGGGTGAATTCACTAAGTAACAAACGAAGGTGACTCAATTAAGCAAGAATAAAACTAGTCGAGTTGATCAAAATTGAAATGAAATGTAAAGAAAAATTAAAGGAAAAGGCTTGAGAATTGTAAAGCTAGACGGATCCTAGTGGTGAGGTTCTTTAGCATCAAGGACCTTAGAAACACTTTACCATTTGTCATTTAGACTAATCCACTAATGATACTGATTTGCAATTACAATTCAAATGAATACAATGAAAAATTTACTGAAAATTTAAATCCCTACACTATGCACTCCTAGTGTGTCACTCCACTTGTTACTTGGTCACTCAAGTTTTCAGCATCAAAGTCTTGTTCCCCCTTTGTGAATGCTTCTCCAAATTGTTCTCAAAGCACTTATTGAAATCTTGAAACCAAATTAACTCCAAAATTTCCTCATCAATGTATCAATCCATCAAGAGGTCAGGAAATGAAAGCAATAAAGCACAATTTTGGAAAGCACAACTCAGAGATTATGAAGTGACAAACTCAAAGATTGTTGAATGAAATTGACAATCAACGGAGGCAAGCACACAAAAAGATTTTCTAATGAATGGCTCTAGAGTAGATGAAAAATAGAAAAATAAAGCTAGATTTTCAGTTCTGGCAGCAGCAGGTGTGTGATTTATGGTTACCAATGTACTACTCCTGTTCACATAAAATTTTTACCACTAAATCCAAACACAATAAGGAACATCCACACGAAATTTCAGGAAAAATGGACCAGTAATTCGCTTTGGATAAATCCAACACATGAAGTAATCTACAGTCCAGTGTGGCAGTTCTCAAGTTATTTACTAATTCACTGGCAGGGGTTCTTGTGAAATTTATCACGGTCACAATACATGAGATTAAATCACCAAGTTTTAACCACACACGCCTAACGTATTAAACTATGGTCAAACCAAATTTGAGGTCCATACAGTCACTGTATCAATTGCTGCAAATCAAATACAGAGGCAAAATTACACTTCTGTCAGGATTCTGAACACTATTAGTATTCAACTTTTACAAATTTAGCATTCTTTTTTGTATTTGGAATTGAAATGCACCTTTTTATCACAACATTTTTAAGATCTTGATAAATCCTCTCAAAAAATATCACTTGAAAATAGGTAAAGATCCAGTGCTAATAAATCTTCCAAGTTCAGTGATCAATAAGGCAATCAACTTCAAAAGAGAATGAAGAAACCTATAGATTCCAATAAATTTGATTAAAACTAGAAGACAAGTGGAATTAGCAGACTTTATGAAAATCACCAATGATCTAATAATGAATTAAAGAACTCAATAATGAAAAGGAAAAAGCAATTAAAGGCCCGCTTCTTTGACACATTTCATCATACACATTCTGCTCAACATTTCTTTCATAAGTTTTTGAACAATCACCTAGTTTACAAGTATAAACCTAAGGAATTTATGACAATTTCAGACTTACACATGACTTTGACATATACTATGGATCATAAAATTGAAAGCTAACTCAAAATTAAACACAATTGACCGAACAAAATTGCAAGAAAGACTTAAGAACATTGAAGCTACTCGATTTTCAAGCAAGAACACCTAAACTTGTTGAATCTTGGATGGTTCAAGAAGAATAACATGAATTGAATTGTTTAAACTCCATGTATCAACTTTTAATCGGTATAAAACTTCAAGAACATGAAAAAAATAGTGTGAACAACATGAAACAACTATAAGAAAGTTGAGAAAACATCAAGAACTTACCTAAGTGCATGATACCACATGATAGAAGCCTCCTTGGTGCGTGTAGCTACTTGCGGATTCTACAAGTGATGTAGCTCGAAGGAGAAGCTTGCATTGAATCAAATGGAGCCTTCTTGAAGCGGAAGCAATGAGAAACCAAGTGGAACCGTGGAAGAATCCAAGGCATTGTGAAGTATGGAAGGAGAGGAAGAAGCTACGGTAGCTTCCAATGAAAGTTTGATAGAGTGAAGGATGAAGACAACGTTGAAGGAGGTTGGGCCAACCTTCAAGGGTTCTTCAAGATCTTCTTGGAGAAGAACCTCAAAGAGGAAACATGATACAAAGCATTGAACTCAATTTGGCAACAATTCATTAGGTAAATCAAGCTTGAAATATAAGAGCACTGTGCATCTATTTATAGATTCTAAGAAGCTTCTCATGCAAGCTTCAAAAGTAGCATATGGGAGAAGCTAAGTGAAACCCTAGCTTGCATCACACGCTAGTGTTAGGGTTAACCTAGCGTGTGAAGCAAGCCTTACAACCCTAGGCTATGCTCTCCATCATCCAATGAGAAGGCGTCATGTGTTACTACTCAAAGTGGTGCTCCTAACCTTAACCTAGGTGCCTTTATCTTTGAAAAGAAGAAATTTCTTTTTACAATTTACAAATGATCCTCAAAACTTAAAGTAGTTAGCATTTTGATCTGTGTAGGTGCTTCTGACTCTTCATGGGCTTCAAGGTATCCGACCATGGACCTTGAGATTGGGCCTTGCTTGAGCCTTCTTCCATCAATAAGCGGCCGCTAAGGCTACTGCTGATTCTTCAAGGCATTCTTCTCCTCGACGATCACCCAAAAAGGCCAATACTTCGACTGTAAAGGTTGGAACTAGCAAAGGCGGGCAGTTGGTCACCCATGACTTGGTCTTCCACAAAGGTGTCAATATCTCCCTTGCTTCAGTTGAAAATGATGTGCTATTGGCGACCTCAAAGGGAAATCTAATGGTCGATTGGTTAGAACTACAATGTAGAGTGTTGGTCGTTGCTCGTCTTCTGATTAATGAGGCTTCTTGTGGGTTGGGCAAAGAGGTCGAAGACTTGGAAAGGAAGTTGGACAACTCGAAGTCTTCTTTAAATTTGGCATTGGAATCTCGTGCCTCTTTAAATGATAAGGTGACCAAGTTTGCCACTGACCTTGTGGCCTCTCAGGCCGATATTGATGATCTGAAAACTAGGTGTACTAACTTGGAGAAGAGAGATGTGGATCGATTGGCCGAAGTGAGGAGAGTTGAAGAGAAGCTTCTTGAAGAGAAAATTAGGCCTTGTAACAATCATGAGATTGGATTTTGTAAAGTTGTTGCCAACATTGTATTCAGGTTTTGTACCAATCATAAGATTGGATTTTGTAAAGTTGTTGCCGACATTGTATTCGGGCCTTGTACAAATCATGAGATTGGATTTTGTAAAGTTCTTGTATGGTGTAGTCTGTGGACCGTAAGTTTTTGGATATTGATAAGTAATTTGGCTTTTAATCTTTGTTGGTGTTGATTATTCTTATTTTTGCTTTGTGCTTGACTACTTGTGCTTTGTGTTTAAGCATTTTAAAAAAATAATAGAGATTGATAACTGAATAAATTTATTGGAGCCTTATTGATATTTATTCATTTTAACCACTTTCTTGTTGCATAGTGATAAGCATAATGATAAGTTGTGGACCATTTTTTATGTATTTGGGCTAATTGGGCTTTAATTGAAAGTTTGATTCAATTTGATGAAATTTTTGGAAAATTTTTAGACTGGAGCATGTTTCGCATTTTGTCCATAACCTCTGCTACAAACCTCAGATTAACTTGATCTTTATGTTGCTTTGTAGATAACTCAAATGTCTACAAACTTTATGAGAGGGTCCAAGACCAAATTCAGACTAAAAAGTAGACAAAATCAGCTTTGAAGTTGGCGTACGAAATCTGGACAACAATTTGAGCGAAAATAATTACTTGAGGAGAACTTAGTAATTTCACCCCAATTGAGCTGGGATCAAAACTGTGTGTTTTTTTTATTAAATTAGGGAAACATAGAAGTGGTTCTGGGCCACCTTAGGGTTTGCAAAAGGATGAATATTTTAATGTTTAAAATAGTGGACAAATTGTAGGACAACAATGACACTACACAAGTTATCTTTGGTGAATACAGTTAGTTTGGTTTTATATGTTTCGTTGTTCTTCTTAAAGCTGCATTTTATTTCTTCATGTTCCTTGCGCTAAAGATTGGGATGGCAACCATGATGATGAGTCGCTAAACCCTTTGTTCAATCCGATCCCCGAAGGTTCTCCTGTTTTCATTAATCCATAGGTTCGTGTTTTGTATTTCTTTCCATAATTACTTGTTCATTTGTTGTTTTAATTTGGTTGTTAGATTTAATAGTTGGATTGAATCTGTGATTAAATGAATACAGTCTGATTGGAATGTGTTGTGGAGTTCCTGAATCAGAATCAAATCGCATTGATGATGTTGCTCACCATGCGGTTGCATTGGTTTGGCACACTAGGTGCTCGATAAAATGCTTCACGATTGTGGAATAGTCGGGATGTTAAATAGATACAGGGATTCTGATTTGTTTAACCTATGGATGTGATTGAAATTATGATTAGAAACCAGTGAGGGATTTGGGAGAATCAAAGGGAGGTCGAGTTAACTTTTGCTACTTGAATTTCTCTACTTTGTTTGAATTGTGTTTTGTTCTCTTTAATTTTCGTGTTCATGGTCCCCACCCTAAAATTACCAAATTCGGTCGTTTAGACTTCTTTTTTTCAATTTTTAAGATTTTTATCTTCATATTTTGACTCCCGAGTACTGCTACAATTGACCTGTGGTGGTCCCATAATTTTTAAAAATCATTTAATACTGTTGTGGAACTTATTTTTCCCATTTTCTTCTAATCGTAAATAGTTGTCAACATTCTCCTTATTTTGCCAATTTTCTATTTTCTACTGATTGCCATGATCAATGTTGATGTATGAATACTAGGAGTAAGGCTTATGAATTGTATGTTTATGATCCTGAGATAAAAAGGACTTTCTGTTAAAGAAAACTAGGATACAACCTGAACATCCACCTGAGCCTGAGCTTGAACCTCATCATGATCATGGATTTGATTCTATTTCTTTAGATTCTAGTAGTAGTAGGAGTAATCATATTCGCTTTTCTCATCATTCTAGCGTAGTGCATACTGTTAGTTTAGATGCTTCTTCTCCTTATTCTGATAACATGGACAATAAAACTCTTAAAGAATTGGTTGCACCTGATGTTACTTACCAGCCTTTATGCATTCAATATCTCGAGTTAGATGTTTTTTAACTAAAATCTGGATTAATACACTTGTTGCCCAAGTTTCATAGCCTTGCAGGCGAGGACATATACAAGTACATAAAGGAATTCCGTGTACTCTGCAGTACCATGAAACCACATGGGATTTATGAGAATCACATCAAACTCAGAGCTTTCCCATTCTCTCTAGATGACGGAGCAAAGCATTGGTTATACTATGTACAACCAACGTCCATTTGAAACTGTGATGACATGAAGAGGTTCTTCTTAGAAAAAATCTTCACAGCTTGAAGAGCCGCTGCAATCAGAAAAGAGATTTGCGGCATCAGACAAGCAGGTGGCGAGAACCTGCATTAATACTAGGAGAGATTAAAGATACTTTGTGCCAATTGTCCACACCACCAGATTGTGGACCAACTACTCGTAGACTATTTCTATGAAGGCCTTCAACCCATGGACAGGAACATGGTGGACGCAACTAGTGGAGGTGCCTTGGTGGACAAAACACCTGTAGTAGCCAAAGAGCTCATCGCAAATATGGTTGCTAATTCTCAGCAGTTTGGGACTAGATATAATAGTAGTGCACTCTACCATGTGCAAGCCTCTTCCAGTAAACCAAATTTCCCAGCCTCAAGCGCTACAGATCAACAGATTTTAACCAACAAGCTTGATGAGTTGGCATCATTAGTGAGACAGTTAGGCATGAGTCAGACAGTCCATGTTTCAACTGTCAGTCCACAACCTAGAGTATGTTGTATCTGTTTTGATGTTCACATCCCACTGATGCTTATCCCACACTGCAAGAAGAGAATTCCAATGATAACATTGTTGCAGCAACTGGAGCTTTTCAAGAGAGATCTCAACAACAGTATAATCCTTACTCCAACACATACTACCCTAGATGGAGAGATCATCCTAATCTGAGATGGGGGTAAAATCAGAGTTAGAATCAAAATCAGAATTTTCATAATACCTCCAACAATTCCACCTTCCATCCAAGGCAAAATTGGTAGCAAAACTCCAGCCAACATATACCTCCATTTCAACATCAAAAGAAGAGTTTTGTGTAGCAAACCACACCATTTACCCCAACACCTTCCCAGCCACAGGGTGGCCCCTCATTGGAAGAATTGATGAAGCATATGGAAACCAACAATTTGCAATTTTAGCAGAGGACTAAGGCCACCATTCAGAGTCTACAGACCCAGATAGGGCAGTTGGCCATTGCTATTAATCAAAATTAGCCTCTAAGTGCCTTAAAGTTTACCTTCCCAAGCAATTCCTAATTCAAACGCTAATGGGAAGAATGTGAGTGCCATTACCTTTAGGTTTAGAAAGCAAACAGTGAGACCTGCACAACTAGAGGAGTCAAATTCTGAAGGAGTTGGAGCTGGACTTAGACATAAAGAGAAAGACTACGATGTGACAAGCAAGGCAACAACTGAGCCTTCTATTCATGTACCCTTTCCTCAGAGATTGATCCCTTCCAAGAAGATGGCAGATGTAGCATTAGAGAAGGAAATCTTAGAAACTTTTAGAAAAGTTGAAGTCAACATCCCTCTCCTAGATGCAATCAAGCAAATTCCAAAATATCCCAAGTTCTTGAAGGAGTTATGCACCAATAAAAGGAAGCTCAAGGGTAATGAGAGAGTCAGCCTAAGTAAGAATTTTCAGCACTCATCCAACCGATGCCTAAAAAATGCAAGGATCCAGGGACATTTTCTATTCCTTGCAATTGATGATTGCATGTTAGACTTAAGAGCATTCATAAATGTCATACCCACATCCATTTTTAATTCTCTAGGTTTTGGTCCCTTAAAGGCTACCGGTGTGGTCACTCAATTGGCTAACAGAAGTAATACACACCCTACAGGTTTAGTTGAAGATGTGTTAGTTAGGGTGAATGAACTTATTTTCCCTGCCGACTTTTACATTTTAGAGATGGAGGGTGACTCTTCTTCTAGCAAGTCCCCCATCATTCCAGGCAGGCCATTCCTTAAGACTGTTAGAACCAAGATAGATGTGCATTCTGGTACTATGTCCATGGAGTTTGGTGATAATGTTGTTAAATTTAATATATTTGATGTCATGCGACATCCTAGAGAGGAGCATTCCATTTTGCGCATTGATGTCATTGATGATGTGATTTATGAGTTATTTGATTCTGTGCATGATGAAAGTTTGGATGTTTATGATAAGTCTGATGTTTATTGTGACTGCAAAAACAATACATGGTGTCATAATTGTGTTGATTTTCATGATATATCCATGTATGACGAGTTAATTTCTAATGGAGAGTCATGTATTCATGATGTTGATGATGTTAGTGATTATTCTATTGCAATTTCGCATTGTACTAACATTAACACAAACGATATATAGGGATTAGCTAGTATTTCTTGTGTTAATTCTTTTGCAGGTACCAATCAAGCCCACACCAGTTCCGCGGAGTTGCTACCACCCACTACAGTTTTCCCCTCCATTGAGCAGCCCTCAAAGTTGGAACTCAAAACCTTGCCTAAGCATCTCAAGTATGCTTTCTTTGAGAAGGATAAGCAGCTACCCTTGATCATTTCCAAGCACGTGTTAGAGCGGTTAGCTGGCAAGTCTCATTATTGCTTCGTAGATGGCTACTCAGGTTGCTACTCAGGTTACTTTCAGGTTCACATTGCACCTGAGGATCAAGAGAAGACTACATTCACATGCCTCTTTGGGACTTATGCATACAAAAGGATGCCTTTCGGTTTGTGCAATCCACCTCGCACCTTTCACAGGTGTATGGTAAGCATCTCTTCTGATCTTTTAAAAGAATGCATGAATGATTTTTCTATATATGGGTCTTCTTTTGATGATTGTTTGAGTAGTCTGGCAAATATTTTACAGAGATGCATTGATAGTGGTCTGGTACTTAATTATGAGAAATGTCATTTTATGGGTGAATCTGGTATTGTGTCAGGACATGTTATATCAAGGAAGGGAATTAAGGTAGATCGTACTAAGATAGAAATGATTTCTACTTTGCCTTACCCCGCAACAGGGCAGGAAGTTCATTCTTTTCTTGGACTTGCAAGTTTTTATAGGAGGTTCATCCAAAACTTCAGCCACAATGCCTAACCCTTGACCAACCTCCTACAACATGATACAGAGTTCATCTTCAATGATAATTGCAAGGCTACTTTTGACCACTTGAAGAATTGTTTGACTATCGCCCCTATCATCCAGCCTCCCGATTGAACACTTCCATTCGAGCTTATGTGTGATGCCTCCAACTATGCAGTTGGAGCATTTTTGGCTCAACGGCAAGACAAAGCTTCTCATGACACATCTCATTTTTTTTACGCCAGTGCTTCCCCGGAGTGTTAGAAGATTTAAGCGCAGCCCTGTCTCTTAGATCGAACTAGCAACGGCTGGACAATGGCAAAAGATAGTGATAAATTAGGGTGGTGAACGAACTACTTCTTTGGTTTGGGCCACGTGTGAAACCCTAATGTCAGTATGTTTGAACCGTGGAGTAATGTGGAGCAAAGAAGGTGAAAAAGTTCAAGTGAGAGGGCTCATTCGAGATTGGGTCCTTCGGGTTCGCACCCCCAACCTAGCTGTTCAAACTGCCACCAAGTTTTTGGGCCCATGTTCTATAGACTCCATTTTTTACATATACACCTGCGTTGCTATGGTCAGAACCCCTGTTTGCACCACCCACATTCTTTCTCTTGCACCCCATGCTTTAAAAACGGGTTGGGGTCCATGTTGTTGGTCTATTATTCGTTAGGTACTCGTTTTCTTTTCATTCCAACACCACATATTTTCTTTTATTTCTCTTACTTGTTTTAGCATTTCATAATTAATTATTAATATTTCCTTGCACTTTATTTTAAAATAATTCGATTAAATTTCTAAATGACCGAATTAATCCACTGAGGTGATATTCATTGCCACATATGTTGCCTCTTTAGGGTTCACCTTTAGTGGTTAAGAATAAAACTCCCTCTCTCTTCAAAGCTTTGGCTTGTTTAGACCTGCAGTGTAGGGAAATCCACGGATGTTGCTACCTTTCATGCACTGAGAGTTTAGTGAACCAAAGTAATAATAGTCCAACCATACAACCCCCATGTGAGCCACATCCGCTGGCATAGTGCGTGGAGTATTTGCACGATCACTGCCTTCCTTTTGATCATCCCTTTTTTCATAACCAGTGTCTTTTCTTCATAAGAATCCCAAAAAGACTAAAATACTCCTCGTCCACCAATGTAGTAAAAAAAATAGAAAAAATAATAAAATCATAAAAAACTCAACTCCCCTTGTTATAGGAAGAACTACATATGCCCTGATTTTTTGTTTCATAATAGAAATATGTAGGAGCGAGGTCAAACCTCGTCGGTCCCCCTTAATTTAAATTGTCATTTTTTCCTGTGCTTCTTTGTTTAAATTAGGAAATTGAAGCATCTAGAAAATCTTTTATTTCTTATTCACATTTCGATTTAGGGTATTGTCTTCGAACAGGCGAGGCGGGGTGCTAATACTTTCCCCACTTATAACCGACTCCCTTACCCTTTTCTCTGAACTCGCAGACCCTTTCTTTTTCAGTTTCCATAGTTTTCCTTAAAATTATGCTGGTGACTCCACTTTTTATTATTATTTCCTCCATATTACACACAATTAAAATATTTTCTTTTTTGGATCGTCGTTCGTCGTCGACGAGGTTGCGACACTCACGAACATGGGATTTATCTCTTAGTTCATAGATTAAGTCTAAAGTAGTTGTCAGACTTTCGTGGTTGAGTTCTAAGCTGAACAGTTCTCGACATAAGCTGGGTTCGCCTAGTTCAATCGGTATCATAACATATGTTCTAGATTAAACTAAACGTAGTTTCCTTGGTTGATGAATGTGGCGTGCGTTTGTACACCCACAAAACTTCTAAGAGCTCCTTGATCCACTTTCCTTTAGCTGTGCCAAGTCTTTTCTTCAATTCATGCAAGATGACTTTGTTTACAGCCTCGACTTGCCCATTGGTTGGGGTGTTCAACCGAACTAGTGATGGAACATATGTCGAGACCTTTGTAAAATTCTTGGAGTTCTTGATCAATGAATTGTCTTCCATTGTTTGTGATGATTACGCTTGGCAACCCAAACCTGCAAATGATATTTTTCCAAACGAAGGCTTGAACTTTCTTGGTTGTGATGGAAGCTAAGGGCTCAACCTCTATCCACTTGGTGAAGTAATCTATTGTGGCTAGAAGATACTTTCATTGCCCTTTCCTAGGATTGAATGGGTTTATGATGTCGATCCCCCACTGAGCATATGACCAAGGAGTACTCATGTGATGTAGCATTTTTGGGTTTTGTGTGCAAGACATTTTCGTACTCTTGACATTTGTGACACTTCTTTACATACTCAGCAGAATCACTTTCCATGCTTGCCCAATAGTATCGGACCCTCAGAGCCTTTGTTGCTATGTTACGACCACCAGAGTGGAGGCTGCATATTCCTTGATGCAATTCGTCCAATATGTATTCGTCTTGATCTTTGTCAACGTATTTGAGCAGTGGCCTTGAAAATTTTCTTTGATATAGTTCTGCCCCAATCAGAATGATCCTGACACATTTGTGCTTCATGGTTGACTCCTCGGCTTTGTCACATTCTCCATCTTTCAATAATTCAATTATTGGAGTCATCCAAGTTTTTATGCTCACCTCTGCGACCATAACTTCTTTAATGGAAGTGATGCTAGGTGTCGGGACCATCATCTGTATGACCGAGTAGTAATGGTTTTTATTCTTAATACTTGTCAACTTGGAGAGCAGGTCAGCTCTTGCATTCTTCTCTCTCCTTATATGCTCAACTTTAGCTACTTTGAATTCTGACATGTTCATTACCTTGTGATAATACTTCTTCATCATATCGTTCTTAACTTGGAACTCTCCAGTCAGATGATCAACTGTTAACTTTGAGTAACTTCGGCATTCTACTTCCTTTGCTCTCATTTCTTTAGCGAGATTCAGACCGACAATGAGGGCTTTATACTCGGTTTGATTGTTAGTGGTTTTGAAATCAAACTATTCAATAGTTAGCCTTGTCTGTCCTTCCAAGATGATCTCAGCTCCGCTTCCTTCCTTTCGCATTTGATGATCCATCCACATATATGATCCATTTTGGATCCATGGTTGTCGGTTGAGGACTCAACTCTACCAAGAAATCAGCCAAGTTTTGAGACCGAATTATTCCAAACTCAGATAGGTTGACCGACAACCCTATCATTCGGCCTGGATTTGGCCAGTACCTTTTTGATTGGGTAATCAGTCTTGACTATGACTGGGTGATTCTGAAAATAGGCTTTGATTCTTGTCGTGTGCACTAATGTGAGTGCTATCTTTTTAATCGTTTGATATCTCTTCCCTGCCTCTTGGAGTGTTCTTCTCATGAAGTATACGAGCTTTTGCTCTTTATCAACTTCTTGGATGAGGACTGAGTTGATCGCTTCCTCAAATGCTGACAAATAAACTAGAATCTTATGGCTGTAAATTGGTTTTTGTATCACTAGGGGTGATGCCATGAATTGCTTTAACTGCACAAAAAGTTTTGTGCATTCTTGACTCCATTAAAACTTGCTTCTCTTTCTAAGTACCCGAATAATGGGTCCTGTCTTTTCGGCCAACTTTGGAATGAATCTGGAAAAGGCCATCAACTTGCCAACCAACTTTTGTATCTCTTTCATATTCTTTGGGTTCCTCATTTCTATTATGGCTTGACACTTATCAGGATTTGCCTCTATTCCTTTGTGCATAAGCAAAAAGCCTAAAAGCTTTTTGCCTTCAACCCAAACACACACTTGTTGGGATTCAGTCTCATATTGTACTTTAGCAACGCTTGTAAGACCTCGTGGAGGTCGACCTTATGTTGTTCACATGAGTCCAACTTCACAACGATGAAGTCAACATATACTTTAACATTTTGACCTATCAAACCTCGAAAGACTTTGTCCATAAGCCTTTGGTAGGTGGCTCCTACATTCTTCAGGACGAATGGCATTACCTCATAGTAGTAATTCGATTCTTCCGTCATGAAGGCAATTTTCTCCTTATCTCTTTAATACATTCTGATTTGGTTGTAACCCAAATAGGCGTCTAGAAAACTGAGCATTCTGTGGTCGGCCGCGCCATCCACTAGTCGGTCAATACTTGGTAGCGGATATGCATCCTTTGGGCATGCTTTGGTAAGATTGGTGTAGTCGGTGCACATCCACCATTTACCATTAGCCTTCTTGACCATCACTATATTTGCAAGCCAAGTAGTGTATTTGGCTTCTTTCACGAAAATGGTCGTGAGCAACTTGTCAACTTCTTCCTTTGCTGCTTTTCTTTTCTCCTCGCCCTGCTTTCTTTTCTTTTAGGAAACTAGCCAAGCATATTTATATACTAATAATCGGTGTGATATCATGTCAGGATCAACTCCTGGCATGTCGGTTGGTGTTCATGCAAACATGTCAACAATTTGGACGAGGACCTCTCATATCATGTTGGCTTCATCTTTGCTTAAGGAAATTCCCAACTTTGTGTCATGACCTTCATCTTGGAGATGTATTTGAACAACATCCTCCCCTGTGATGGAGGACGGCTCAGGCAAGGTCCAATCACCAGAGCTATGCTCAAACATCTTAATACTAGTGGAGAGTCAGAGGCAACTGTGCAGATCAAAATGCTGACTATTCTGAGCTTTGAAAATCTTTTTCAAATAAATCGTAAAAATTAGAATAGGAAAATTTGATTTTTGTATATAACCCCAGGTGCCTTAGGGTTTGTAAAGGCACTTAGGTTAGGGTTTGTAGGTGCCTAGAACATTTGACAAGTGGCGTATTTTCATTGGATGATGGAGTGGTCAGCTCCACACGCTAGGTTACCCTAACCCTAGCATGTGGTGCAAGTTAGGGTTCCTAACCCTAGCTTCTCCTACACGGAAGCTTGCTAGGAAAGTTAGGGTTTCTAATCCTAGCTTCTTCTGCACACTACCTATAGCTTGCTAGGTAATAGGAGGCTTAGGAGCTTCTATTGTAAGCTTGATTTGAGTAATGAAATGCTACTGAAATTTCGGCACATTTGATCAAGTTTCCCATTTAGTTTCTTCTCTTAGAAGCTAGAAGCTCTCTCTTGAAGTTTGGCCTAACCTCATTCTAGGCTTTCACCACCTACTTCGCCAAAACCGCAACCTATCTTCACATTCAGGCTTCTTTCCAAGGTGATTCCTTCCATAGCCATTGGTTCCGCATCATGAGGATCTCCTTCCATGCATTTTGTTAGATGGACAAGGCTTCAACTTGCGCTGCATCCATTGGAGCTTGCACAAGAAGCTAAAGCACCTAGAAGCCTCTCCATCATTTGGTATCTAAAACTTTGGTCTTCAATAGCTAAGTTCTTGATTCCTTCTTGTTTTGTTTCCATGTTCCGTATTGTTTACATCATTTTTTACATGTCTTGAATGTTTTCCACCGATTGAAAGTGCTTTAGTTGAATTTAAACGGTTCAAATCACATAAATCTTCTTGAACCTTTTAAAAATACATTGTTTAGGTGTTCTTGTATGTGCTGCAAACTGTTTTTGATATTTCTTGTGTCTTCTTTGATTTTAATTGGTTCAAATTGTTCATTTGTGTCCTAGCTTTCAATTTTATGATCTATAGTATATGTCAAAGTCATGTATGGTTCCAAATTGTCATAAACTCCTTAGGTTTATACTTGTAGATTAGGTGTTTGTGTAAATGCTTATGCAGAAAATTATGAGCAGAATGTATTTGATGTATTGTGTCACAGAGTGAGCTTTTGTGTGCTTTTTAATTTGCAATGTTGAGTTCTTTAATTCACTGTTAGATCATTAGTGAGTTTCTTCGAGTCATAATACTCCTATATGTCTTGTAGTTTGTTTAGAAATTCATTGGAATCCATAGGTTTCCTGATCCTATTTTGAAACTATTTGCATCTTTGATCACTGACTTGGAAGATTTATTGCCACTGGATTCTTACGTGTTTTCAAGTGAAATTTTGAGAGAAGCTTTTTTAAGATGTTAAATATGTTGCGTTAAAAGTGGCATTCAAATTCAAAATACAACCAAAGATATAAATTGAAAAAGCCGAATGCTATTGATGTTCAGATTTCTGACGGAATGTGTAATTTGGTGACCTAATTCCAAGTAATCGGACCATGATAAATTTTGCAAACACTGCTGCCAGAGAACTATTGAAACTAGAAAAACTGCATTCTTGTGCTGAAATTTGCTCACTGTGTTGAATTTATTGCGAGCGCGATACTGGTTCGTAATTTCTGAAATTTGGAGTGAATGATCCTTATTGTGTTGTGAGTTTGTGGTTAAAATTTCAAGACAAAAGGATAACTATACCGATTATCATAAATCACGCACATAGTGCTGCCAGAAGTGAATTCCAGTCTTTTTTTTTGTTGTTTCTTAATCTACTCTAGAGCGATTCCTAGATCATCTTTTGAGTGCTATACTTCTAATTTAAGCCTTAATTTCTTGCTTGTTATTTCTAATTACATTCCTTTGAGTTTGTCATTTGTGTCCTAGCTTTCAATTTTATGATCTATAGTATATGTCAAAGTCATGTATGGTTCCAAATTGTCATAAACTCCTTAGGTTTATACTTGTAGATTAGGTGTTTGTGTAAATGCTTATGCAGAAAATTATGAGCAGAATGTATTTGATGTATTGTGTCACAGAGTGAGCTTTTGTGTGCTTTTTAATTTGCAATGTTGAGTTCCTTAATTCACTATTAGATCATTAGTGAGTTTCTTCGAGTCATAATACTCCTATATGTCTTGTAGTTTGTTCAGAAATTCATTGGAATCCATAGGTTTCTTGATCCTACTTTGAAACTGTTTGCATCTTTGATCACTGACTTGGAAGATTTATTGCCACTGGATTCTTACGTGTTTTGTTATAATCCTTTGAGTTGTGCTATTCAAATTAGCTTTTATTGTTTTGTATTTGTGACCTTATGGTGAATTAGTACTTTGGTGAAGTACTTGAGTTGAGTTGGAACCAATACACCAAGAGATGAATTTACAAGCATTATTGGAGGATGATTCACAATGGGAGATGCGGTCATGATGCAGAAAAGTTTCATTGAACAAAGTACACCAAAGGAGTGATACACTAGTGAGGCAAAATTACAAACACAAGGAGTGCATAGCCTAGGAATTTTAATTTTCAACAAAAAATTTCATTGTATTCAATTGAGTTGTAATTGCAAAACTCCTTATCATTAGTGGAATAATTCAAAACGTGTAGACGATGAAGTGTGTCTAAGGTCCTTGGTGCCAAAGAACTTCACCTTAGGATTTAGCTAGATTTAAGTTTTTATAAGTATTACCTTTACACTTCCTTTTGCTTCTTTCAGATTGTGCAAACCGACTAGTTTTATTCTTTTCATTGAGTTGCCTTCGTTTGTGACTTAGTGGACTCATTGTAAGAATGACTGGAAAGGTACATTGGACAAGGCTTTGACAAGGAAAGTCTTGGTACTTAAGCCGTCCTAGTGACGTACCTCACTTTCCTGGGAGATGCCCTAGTGTGCTACACTAGTTTGTCTTATCTTGAGGGCACTTCTTGACAAAATTTAAGATGTCTCAACATTTCTTTCACCATAGTGGCAATGAGTCTCAAGACAATACATCAGATTTGTGAAAACTTTTGGAAGAAATTCAGATTATGAAAATAAACACTGATGTACAATTTGCTATTATGCGGAGGAGTTAAAGACCTTAAAGAAGAAGGATCACCAGTATAAATCAAAAACTAGCTCATCAAAAAAATATTATTTTGATAGTGAGGACGAAAAACCCAAGAGGTATAGTATGAGAGTAACTTATCACTATCAGCCTAACCCTTATCACCATCTCAAGAAAGAAAGAAAGCCCAAAGAAGCTAGAGTAGATCTTCCCCATTTTCATGGTACTAATGATATAAATACATTCCTAGATTGGGAAATGAAGGTGAAACAACTGTTTGAGTGCTATAATGTGAGTGAAGAAAGGAAAGTTCCCCTAGCTACTCTTAGTTTCGAAGGTCATGCATTACATTGGTGGACTGCCTTAGTAAGGGATAGACTTCTTCATCATGAACCGGCCATAGCCTATTGGAATGATCTTAAGAGTGCCCTTAGAAGAAGGGATAGACTTCTTCATCATGAACCGGCCATAGCCTATTGGAATGATCTTAAGAGTGCCCTTAGAAGAAGGAATATTCCTTCCTATTATCATAGAGAACTCATGGACAAACTTCATAGGCTTAATCAGAAGAATATGAGTATTGAAGAGTATAGGCAGAAAATGGAATTGTACATGATGAGGACGGGAATTAGGGAAGATGAAAATGTAACTGTGGCTAGATTCTTAAGTGGATTGAGTCTAGAAATAAGAGATAAAGCAGAACTTCTCCCTTATAGGGATTTCCATGACTTAGTACAAATTTGTATAAAAGTTGAACAACAAGTTTTGAGAAAAGGCACAAGTCGAAGTTCCTACTCTAACTCTTATTCCAAGACCGATTATAAGAGGGAGGGAAAGATGTTAAAAGAAAAACTAAGAGAGAATCCCACCAAAGCCATAGTTCAATAAAATAGTAAGAAAAGAGAAGAACCCACATACTCTAGTCGCACTAGTGACATCAAGTGCTTGGGTCGGGGCCAAGACCTATATAGCAGTGAAGAAGAAAAGAATGTTGAGAGCACTAGTGAGGAGTCTGACACAGAGAGGAGAGGATGCTTATGCTCATGAGGGAGAGTTATTGAAGGTTAGACGTTCCCTTCACAGCTAAACTAGCCCACAACCCGAGTCACAATGAGAGAACATCTTCCACACAAGATGCAAAATTTCTGAAAATGTATGTTCTCTCATCATTGACAGTGAGTTGTGTTGTAATTGTTGTAGTGCTAGGATGGTTGATAAATTAAAACTTGAGTTAATACTCCACCTAAACCTTATAAATTACATTGGATCAATGATGGGAGGGGGAGCATTAATATTAAAAACCAATTAAAGGTCAAGTTTTTTGTGGGGAACTATGTTGATGAAGTTTTGTGTGATGTAGTCCCCATGGAATCTTGTCATGTTTTATTGGGAGGACCATGACAATTTGATAAACAAACTATTCATGATGGTCTTACCAACAAAATTACCTTTACTCATAAACATAAAAAGTTTGTACTTCTTCCTTTGACTCCTACTCAAGTTTTGGAGGATCAAGTCCAAATGAAAAAGAAATTAGATGAATTTGAGATGTGGGAGCTAGGTGTTCTTTCCCACAAGGTCACTCAAAATGAGTCTTTATTAACTAAAAATTCTTTGAAAAACTGTCTCCTTATTGAGCAACCTCCATACCTCTTGTTGTGTAAAGGAACACTCATGTGTGCATAGTTTGATAAAACAGAATGTAAGGTTATGAGAAAAAAAAAATTTAGAGGTATTCACATCCTTATGATTAGGGATTCTGATTTCTGACTCTATTCTTAGTCTCTATAAAGATCTTTACACTGGAAATTTTCTTTTGTCTTAGGATCAAATTTCTGATGTAGTTTCAAATTACATTCAATTAGACAGTCTGATAATGATTTGTTGACTTAAAACCACTAATTATATTGAGATTACGTTTGTAGTTTTCACTCTTGATATTAATAGTGCTCCAAGTCCAAATGGTTTTGGAAGATCTCTCTATCATAGTTGTTGGGATATTGTCGCAACCGGGGCCACGACAGGG
>Ga0209489_101075_pt1 | contig 55530 bp, 26 predicted proteins | sample SiratrowhiteBW_FD_187527 | JGI IMG/M metagenome (GOLD analysis project Ga0209489, IMG submission 187527) | Root nodule microbial communities of legume samples collected from California, USA - Siratro white BW (SPAdes) (version 2) | ecosystem: Host-associated > Plants > Roots > Nodule | place... | reverse complement strand
ATATATGATCTTTAATATGTTTCAAAATGATAACTAATTTTTAAATTATCCAATCATTTTATCCATGCACTAATAAGTTTAACCTTCACTAATATATGGATCTTGAAACCCAATAACATTCTTAATTTTCTAAATAGCAGTTATTTGAATTATTTATTAAGTACGAACTATTAAATTTTAATTAGTTTCTTTATTTGAGTTAAGAGACTTAATAATGATAATATCTATATGATATACATGCTTCATTTTCTTTTCGGATATTAATTTTTTTATGACCCGATTAGCAAAAAAGTCTTAAATTTGTTTAATAAAAAAAGTATTTATCTTTAGTAAAGATTTTTTCTTGAATAATATCACAAAGTATATATATATATATATATATATATATATATATAAGTCTATACATATGAAATTAAAAAACATAGTAAAATGGACGAAGTTGGGAGTTTTAGAGAAAGGTTCATACGGTATACTAATTTTTCTCTTTTGGTTTTTTTCAGGATAACAAGATTCGAAGTCTTTAGTTGTAGCTTCGAAGACAACTTTTGTTCCTTTTGGCATTAATTCAATATAAAAGGAGAGAAACAATTTGGAGTTATTTATGGGTGTGAAAAAATCATTCAATGATATTTATAACAATATGGTTTTTAAAGAGGTTGTATAACTTCTAATTTTTTTCATTGAAATATATTTCTCATGGTTTTTTAGATTATTTAATAAGAAAGATGTTACTATTAGGTTAGGAAATAAAGTGATTATTTATACTCACATGTTTCTTAAGGGTTTTTTTTTATTCTTAAAAGAAGAATTGTCCATTGTGATCTTAAATTGGATAACAACTTTCTTTTTCCTTCATTTGATGATCATACAATATAGGGTTATTTATTTTGGATTGTCCAGAACTAGAGAAGAGATAAATGATGATTATATATATATATATGGTTTTTCGAATATATTGTTATTAAAATGATAATTATAAACTCAATGTAGAAGCTTGCATTAAGCACTAAAAATATCAAATGAAAAAATTTTTTGAACAAGTATTTTGTAAAAGATCGAAAACAAAGTTAAACTGCTAAAATACTTCTCCACCATCCTTTTATACAAAAGGAATTTTCAATCCCACTTATATTTTGTAGGTTTTTACATTGAGAAAGATAACTTTTTTAGTTTTTGTTTTCTTTTGTTAGAACACCTTCTCATATCATGTATGCTAAATTTATATATATATATATATATAATATGTAGTGTTTCAATTTTACTATACTTTCATCTAAATTATTTGTATACATGTATCCTTTTTCTTCTCATTTATTATATTCATATATATAACTATTGAATTGAATAATTCGATTATTTATTCATTAGATTTGTTCATATATATTATTTATTTAATTTTTTTATCAATAAAAAATTAAATTAATAGGAATACTTAGGTGTCCCAATCATTTTACATAACGAAACACTAACAAACAAAGTCAATGTCTAACCTTTAGATAACCATATATTTCATACATAAATTCAAAAATATACATTATTTATATAGATGTATTCCATGTATATTAACATTCAATTAGTTATAATTTTAACATAAGTTATAATTTTAAAATAAGATACATATACTTTGTATGTCATTGTTTTATTTTACAATGCAGTCATACTACTCAATATTATTTATTTAACATGATTATATTTTTATGAAAAGAAATATATTCTTCTCTTTATTCATATCCACGTCATAAAATCTAGAAATCAACTTTTGAAATAATAATTCAAGAAAAATTGGAATGTGTTACCAACTTTTACTGGATAAGTTTAGGAAAAGTCAGTAATTATATATAATATTATGAATAATGTTTGAAACTAGTAAACATGAACGTACATTGGCAATATACTGATTTTTTATTCATTGCTTTATAGTAATAGTGTTCTTCATTTACTACTTTTCAATTCTAATAAAAACTAAATAATCTACGAAACTAATTTTTTTTCAATATATATATATATTATTTGAACGGATGAAGATTAAATTAAAAGGATAAGTAAATGATAAAAATCTTGACATCATTACGTTGAGTGAGTCTTTAATTACAAAAGTGTGAAAAATTACCCAAATTTTGTTATATAAATAATTATTTCATACATAATTAACTATAAATAAATATTTTTTATTATGATAACAATAACTAGTTAAAAATAATAATAATCAAACAAGTAAAAAAAATAAAATTATTAATAATAAATAATTTATCTCACATAAATAAATATCGAGTAACTGTTATGTACAAGCCTATAATGGAAAATCAAACTTGGAAAACTTATCATTCCACATTTAGTTTTGGTAGAAAAGACAGTATGTCAATCTGAAATTAGTTTGCTGCAGGATCTTAAATATATTGAATTGTATATTTTAAAGTCATATTTTGTAATTATTTATTATGATAATACTGATGATGAAGAGAAGCCCAAAATTTCCTTTCAACCATCCTACTTTTGCATAAACTAAACACACTTTAATTATTAGTTTCAACATTACTCACTAACAAAGCAAAACTAACATGATGAATTTATTTTTATTGCAAGAACTAATCTAAAGCATGTCTATCAGGAGTTAACGTGAAGGTTTCAAGTTTTTGAAAAGTGAAGTAACAAACATGGCTTCACGTGTTACCCATTATTTTGTGCTTTCTAGCAACAGTTCATGGTCAAAATGGTTTCTCTTCACTTCTAACGAAAAAGAGGCCAGAAGGGCTTCCCTCAGGTAGCAGTGCCAATCTCACTGCAGCTTCTGCACCTTCATCTGGTGTGAGGATACCTGTGTTGTAGTTTATATCTGTTTTCACAAAGCCTGGACAAACAGCATTGATGCAGAATGAGGGATACTTTTTGGCTAGAATTCTTGTGTAGGCATTAAGTGCAGCTTTTGAGACACTATATGCAGACATAGCAAGAGGCCACCCTTTGGTATCGAGTGAACCCTCTTTGAAGTCCTTTAGAAATTCATCCAAAATCTCATCAATCTTTTCTTCTGTAAGGTTTTCAACATCACTAAGTGCTTCTTTAGGCCATCCATTCCTCATAGGCTGCAAAAGAATATTACATGAGAATAACCACCATCTTCAACTGCACTAATAAACAATAAATCAATTAATTGAATCAAATAATTATATATCTATTGCAAACATAATGACAACAAATAATATTGATATTGTCAAAAGTTAAGTATCCAATTTGGTAGCCCAATTGAGGTACCAAAGTAGTGCATCTCACTCACACACCTCAAGCCTTCCCATGGATGAGGAAACATTGACAATTTTTGGGGAGCATGAAAACTGGAGAACGGGAATAAGTGCTTTGGTTAATTCCTTGGCTCCATAGTAGTTTGTTTTAAGACCCGCTTCAGTTAATTCATAGGTTTCAGTTACTATTTTACTCCAATCAACACGACCAGCATTTTCCTGCACCAAACAACTCAACAATAAACTTGTTTTCTTTGATGAATTGATAAGGGAAAGATCCATAAGTGCAAGGTATGATATAAAATTTTAAATTCTTGGTACTACAGTTGTGAACACTAGCACATTTATAATGCACTTTGCACTAACAAATACACTAGTTCCATTAATACTAGAAGTTATGCTCGGAAAACACATAAAGTGGGGAAATACAATCATACCACAATGCCAGCAGCAGATAAAGCCTCACTGTTCACATGTGCCCCAGGAAGTCCAGCATTGTTTACCTACACAATTTCCACGTTTCAAATGCTTAACTTGAATGAGTATACATCATAACAACAACCAAATTGTGTTGTTTATAAATGTAACATGTGAAACTTGAAGTAACATAAATTACATTATTTACATATTTATGTTACAACCAACAAAAGGCATAAGATTTTTCTTACCAAGATATCCAGTTTCCCATATTTGTTCCTGATGAAATCTGCGAGAGATGTTATACTTTTTGGATCTGTAACATCAAGTTGATGAAAAAGGACATGGCCAGGGTGAGCAATGTCTTTGAGTTTCTCAACAGCTTCAGCACCCCTCTTCTCATCTCTGGCTGTGAGCACCACTGTGACCCCATTTGAAGCCAATTGCTTGCATATTGCAAATCCAATTCCCTTATTTCCCCCCGTGACAACAGCATACCTTTCCCTGAAGTTATATTCATATGAAGATTATGGTTAAATTGAGAGTACATTAAAGAAAAAGAGGCTAAAAAAATGTTACCCTTGTGTTGCTTCTGCCATCACACTTGAACGAGGAAAGTAGCAGATGAAAGAGTGGACAAAAACAACCTGCTAATAAATGGTTTAGGTGCCTATTTTCACATGTCTTTCCAATTATATTCAAACAACTATGTGTTTAAAATGGTTAAGAACTTCGTGTTTTACAAGAAATATGACGATAGCATCAATGAAGTTAAGTGTTAATGACCCACATTTTTGGTTGCTTTTAACACAAGGAATTGCCATCTCATTTTATACTCATAAATCCGCAGATACCTTAAATTCTATTTAAAAACCAAAATACAAGGGAAATGAAAAATTAAGCATTTTTTGTGAGAAGATTTAGTTTAAAAAATTAAAAAAAAAAAAAAACTATTTTAGCGGACAATATGTATTAAAGTTAACTGTTAAACTTATTATTACTGAGACACATACAACATTCTTTTAAGTAATTAAGTTATTTCATTTTTTAAAATTTAGAGAACCAAATATACAAATAAATATATTTATATTGATCGGAATTTTACATTCATAAAATTATAGGAATGTAAACTGAATTTACATTTATTTATTCTCTCTTTTAAGAACACTTATCAGTATTTGTCATGAAAAATAACTATAGAATAAAGTTTTGGTTTGTAACAATCTAGTTCTATTGAATACATTGTATTCTACGTACAAACTTCATTGAATAAAGTATCATGTGACAGCTTTTGGACGGTGTCAAATGTCAAATGTCCCTGTTTTGGGTAACAAAATGTTCCTTCTGAATATGAATACAACTAGAAGTGACTTTCTATTGTTTTCTTTTTAATCAGCACTATTGCATGTTAGCTAAAGATGTATATCTTTAAACTTGTTAGAGTACAAAAGTATTTTTTTTTCGTAAATTATTGATAGAGTATTTACATTGACTCCATCGTTTAATAGCACTTTATAATTAAATAATAGTGTAAAATTCTGCATATATATTTCAACTTATTTGTATTTTTTTTATTTCGCTTCATTTTAATTCTTGTAATCTCGATTCAACATTTTTAAAACTTTAAAATTATAGTACTTTTAACATAAATTATTATTTATTTTAATAACTGTAGACAATATGATTATATAAAAAGGTCACCGTGTAATTTAACAATTCTACAAAAAGGTCATAGTGTAAGAACAAAACAGCTACTGAGGTGAGTGTTTGGGTGAATACTGAAAACGGGGAGGAGTTTAGATTGAAACTGCCTTGGAGAAGAAATATGTTTGAGTGGGAGAAAGAATTAAAACAATAGTTATTTAATCTAGTTTTTAATGCTAATGGAAGAAAGGAGAATTGGATTGTTGGATTTGGGATGAGAACGGGTCAGGCACTTACTCTGTCCAATTAGGATATCTAGTGCTTCAGGAAGAATATCACTTATCACAGTGTATGTGGTTCAAGGCGTTATGAGCATTCAAAGTACCGGGGCCAGCAAAGTGTGCGTTTGGAGGGCAATGATAGATAGGCTTCCAACCAGAGTGAATCTGATAAGAAGGGGAGTTAATATACATAATAATTTCTGTCCTCTTTGTTCGAAGGCAGAAGAAACAATGCAACATCTTTTCATAGGATGTAAGGTAGCTCAAAAAGTTTGGGACAATTGTGACAATTGGTTAGACATGTCTTCAGTCAGACATAACGATGTTGTCAGTCATTTTAGGAATTTTTATGCCATAGGGTTAGGACGGAAAGGTAATCAAGTTTGGAAAGAAGTGTGGGTTGCTATAGTGAATGAAATTTGGACACATAGAAATGAAATTGTTTTCCAAGAAGGTAGAGTGGATGCGGTATAAATTTTCACAGTAGTACAATCCAACGCATGGTCATGGGCTAAGTTTAAATGGCAAAGGGTGTATAGGTCTTACTCAGATTGGTACTTTTGCCCCGATGATATGTCTGGCAGATTTCCAATAATTACAATTAGTCATAGTGTGGCTAGCCTTCATAGGAAGAAGTGATAATCACATAGGATAAGGGATACAAGGTATGCTTTTTGTTTGATGTATGCAGGTAAAGCTCCAGAAGTTCAAAACACAAGGATACACTAGAGAGTGAAAGGTGGATCTAAATTCCATTCTGGAAGCCAGTTGTTCTGGATGAGATGGCTGCAGCTGAGTCATTCTGGGTGCGATAGTGTTAATCACGACAGGAAACAAGTATTTATTCTTACCACCAAAGATCAGGGGCAGAATTCGTAATCTTACTGGAAGTAGTCCAAATGGCCATATGTGGATAGTTAAGCTTGTTTACTGGTTTTTGTAACTTTTGTTATCTATATTAGCAGTGCACTGCAATTTGAACAATTGTTGAGTTATTAGTTTGTAGTCTCTGTCTAATTATCATGTGTATTGTGTGTAAGGTAGAGGACAATGAGTGGGGTTGGTGTATAGTTTGTTACTTGTAGCATTTGTAAGCTAGGTAATTTGAAGAAATATGAAACTTTCTTTTATTGTAATAAGGTTGCTGACACCTCTTAAGTGTATCTATTACTTCTATTCTTTGCTATTAAAAAAAAACAATTCTATATTTAGCTACATTATACGATCCAAATTTGAATGTGCGTGATTTTAATTAATTGGAAAAATTTGTATTTCTTTGCTTGATATTTGAGTGATTTGACTCACTTTTAAACTTTTGTAAATATAGACACGTGACATTCTCGAAATTTGAGTCTAATGTATATTTTTAAACGTTTGGGCATGTGATGGAGCATCAAAATCTTAAATTTTTTAAATTAGAATAATTGAGTAGATTCTTAAGTTTGGAGATTTGGTGTTAAAAATGAACTGTAAAAGGTAACATAAAATTTTGTATGAAATTTGAATTGTTATAAATAGTGAATTAAGTAAGTTGGCATGGGTAGTCTTTGGAACTAGAAGGAATTGGTACAAGAACTTATTATGTAGATGGTCAAATGTAGCTTTTTGAAAAAGTATAAGGAAATTGCAAGTTGATGTGTTGGTACATAATGTATGAAACCTATTCGAAGTGTGGAAATGGTTAATAATAGGTAGTATTTTTTTATTTTATGATGCTCAGATAGAAATATCAGAACATAAAATATGAGAATAGGTATTTGGTCCATAGTCTCTTCATTTAAGTGATTAAGAAATTATTTAAAAAGCTCTGTTTAGTGATTAAGAAATTATTTAAGAATTGAGTATTTTGTTCAACTGATAATTGAATGTGAACTAGAAAAATGTCGTACTAATTTGTTATCTAATAGAAGCACAATTGTCCAAGTAATCAAATAGTTTATCAAGTAACGAGTATGTAACTCTCAAGTAACTATTTGAGCAAGAAGAGAGTCTAAAATCAACCTCTTTTATTAAGAAAATATTGTTTAAACACCTTTGTCTTACTCAAGAGATATATCATTAGATTTGCATGTATGTTTACTTAATTTTCTTTTGATAATAAATAGCGATTATAATCTCATACTTTCTTGTGTATGTTTATAAATTTCTTAAGATGAATGTATTAAATTAATTATTACTTGTGTTTAACTTGTGGAGTGAGAGTAAATTGTTTAATAGTCAATTTTGGGAGTAAGTTCCAAGTTGGAAAATCTACCCTAACAAAGATGTAACTTGTACCATATTCATTAAAAAAAATAGATATTTAAATTTCACTAGTTATCAAATCACATAAATGAAGATATTAATTAAAAGTAAAAATTTGATGAAGTTCATGCATTGTTACTTCTTATAGAACGTGTAAGAAACTATTTTGATTACATGTGAACTATTATTTAATTTTGAATCATGTATTAGTCTTTAATATACTTATTCAATGCTTATTTTCTGGAAGTTGTTAAATTATGTCAAACTATTTTTTTTTTCAATTTTTAGATAGGTGAGTAAAGTTGGAAATTATCGAAAAATTGATTTATGACATGATTTTATTTAAGATTGATTCATGGGAGTAATGATTTAATTATTTAAGATGTTAGTTATTTATACATTGAACATTATTATGTTCTAAACTTTTTTTAAGATGTTGGTTATACATTCAATATTATTATGTTCTAAATTTTAAATCACGCTTACCTTCATGTATAATTTATATGTCATGATTGTGATAATTGTATACTTATACATTAGTAGAAGATTATGCATAAATAGAGTTTTAGTTTGCAAAACTCATTTATTTGGAGTGTTCTTCGTATTTATTTTAAATCTAGTTGTTCATGCATGCTATATTTCACGTATATATTCAATTAGTTATTAGTGTATATGCTATCGTGGGATGTTACAATTTTGTTGATTAAGAAGTTGTGAAAAGTAAAACTTTTAATAGGTTTGTATTATTTAGTAGTTATGATATTTTTTTCATATATAAAATTCATGTTAGATCATCATTATGAACTTAGACATTTCAGTTAGACTAATACTGTAAAACTCAATAATTATATATCATGACGTAAAATATATTATAAAAAAAATATATAAAATTATGGGAGATTAGACTAAACTCATGACAAGAAAAGATGATAAAAATTCTTCAATCAAGCTAAATAAAATGAAATAGAGAGAGTTGATATCTATTATAAAAAAAGTTTAATTTAATAACAACAGGTAAAACATATACCATTTAAAATCTAACTTGTTAGAATAATGGTTTCTCTTAGGGGGAGATATGAGAAATTTTGAACTCAATTTCTTTGTATATCCTCATACACTTTCTCCATCTCTCTCTCAAAGATTAAGGTATGAGATTAAACGAACTAAACGTTTAACAAAGCAGGGAGGAGTCACACTCAAGCCAAATACGTCTAAAGTCTTTGCTCCAAGCAAGCTCAATAACCAAAATGACTCTCATAATCTGAACAAACAAAGACTTTTGGATTCCAAAAAAAGAGGAGAAACTACTTATATATTTTACCATGAAAAATACCTGCACATGTTGAAAAACCTGGACACTCTCTAACAGCACCATCAGTGTTGACCTTCACCCAAATAACATGAGGGAATTCCTAAATAATCTAAATAGGAGATATCTCCTTCTGACATCGTGTGATGATATAAAAAAATCTTAAAATAAGAAAAGTCAGTAATGCCATTTTCTGAAAAAATTATCTGTCATTTTAATGAAACCTTTAACAATCTAGATAACTGAATAGATAGAAATATTTTCTTAAAACCTAACATAATTTCTCATCCTTTATATCATCTAAATAGAATAATAAATAATTGAGAGTCTCATAAATTAAGAGACTCAGTGTAAACATTAAAAATCAATATCAATAATATTATTAATCAAAAGAGGAGAATAGAACTTATGAAAAACTCGTTGGATATAATTCTAAATTTGGGAAGTGACAAATCAATAAAAAAATATTTATCTTTCATGATTATCCAACATTTACGATCATAACTTTAAACATACATTCTTAAATTAAGGAATAAGAAAGTGTTAACACTTGGGAATATTACAACTTTAGATATATATTCTTCAAATTGAAAAATAAGAAAATGTTAACACTTAAGAGTATTACTACTTTAAATATATTACAACTTTCAGACATATGGAATCTTAGAAATAAGGTGGTTTTTAAAGGTGAGCTTGTGGATGCTGAATAAATATTTTGTAAGCTCAGTTAAAGGTTTGGCTCTAGTTTAAGTTTAAGTTGAAGATAACCACTTTTTCTTACTCGGATTGGCACTTATCTCTGATGGTGTGCTTACATGCTATGGCTTAGATTTTCATGTTAGTAAGGTGGGATTTGTTATGAAAGTCTGAGAATAGCCAGGTTTTACAGGTTAAGTGATTAGGGAGTTGTGATCTTGCTAACATTATGTATTCTTGGGTGGTTTCAGTTTCTTGTGTGTATTTCATTTGTTTATGTTTATTTGTACTTAAATATGTCTAGAAAGGTGAATTTGTTTCTTAGGCACTTATTTCTTGATGCAGTAGTGTGTACAAGAGTTGGGACACCCCTGAAGTGTTTCCTTTATTATTCATTCATTTTTGCTGTTATAAAAAAAAAAAAAAACTACTTTAGATATATGAAGATATTACATATAAGAGAACAATTAGTTATAATCCATTAGTTATTATAATTTATATTGATTTTACATATTTTAATCCAAACCTTAACATTTATTTGAGATCTTTCTTATTGAATATGACAGGTGTTTTGAAATTTTTATTTACAATTTTCAGTTTACTTTTGCAGGAGCTAATAAATTATTGAGCACACACCCAACCAAACATGCTTTCTTTTTTTTCCTTGCTTAACATTTTGTCGACTTAAAACAATATTATATGAGAAATAACAATATTTGTTACTCTTTTCAATAATGGTTTGATATTTAAACTGTTTAACAGTTTCTTTTTCACTCTCTACACATAGCATAAACAAAAAAAGTAATAAATCATCAATCAAATCTAACTTCTTGTGTTATATGTTACTCCTGAATTTGATAAAAAAACAAATATTACATTTACTCGTTTTTAAAATCACAACACCGAAATTGAGATGAAAAAAATAATATTTAACTTATTAAAATATTATTTGTATTTTATTGTAAAATTTTACATAGTTCTATAAAATGTGATATTTTATAATTTATTTTTTTTAAATACATGAAAACAAATTCATATAATTCTTTCAAATTTCATAATTTCATATTTTATAAATCTTATAAAATCTAAATTACATAATCCTAATCACAAAATTGTTTAAAACATTATTACATTTTTTACAAAATCTTTTAATGTCTACACAAATTTTTTTATGTAAAATAATCTTTTGAAAACAAAATTTAATACACTCTTTTAACATACTATCAAATAACATAACATATTTATACACATATAAAAAGAGTTTAATTTCATGCATTTTTAGTTTAAAATATTTTTCAATTAAAATTAATTAGAAAAGTTTTAAACCTATTTCCTCAAATATTTATCATAAATGATTGTTTTGAAGCATTTCACGACCAAATAAATATTATTTATTTATTTAGTTTTATTAAAACTCCAAATTTAGTCTTCTCAATCTATGCATCTAATTTTTTAATAACATCTAATAATTTTTTTCATTCAAACATCTTCCTCCGTCAATCTAAATTTTAACTATGACACTCTCCACTTCCTAAAAAGTATATTGATAATATGAGAAAAAAAAACGTACAAAAATAATAGGTAAAGTTTTAAATCTTGGAATGATACCCAAAGACACTCCATTGATCGTGAGATGATGAATAAAGGTTGTACACCGAATTTAACTTAGGAAAATTTAAAATTTACATAATTTTCTGCATGAATCAAATTTAGCACTTTTGGTTATTAAATTAGAAATTCAAATCACACAATATTATTTCTATATTCAAACGGTAACAGTGATTAACCGGTGATAGTGATGGATATGATCCCAAGATTTAGAAAATATTAAAATTTATGCAAAGAAGTTTATATATATATATATATATATATATATATATATATATATATATATATATATATATATATATATATATATATATATATAAATTAGAATATGTCTACAAATATTGATTCAGAGAATAATAATAGATAGAAAGTTTGATAGTACTTGAAATACATAAAATACAATATCATAATGCGAAATTTAAATGTGGTTTAGAAAAACGAAAGCACTTCATTCCTTAAGAAAAAGAGACCAGAAGGACCATTATCTGGCAACAAAGCTAGTCTGACAGGACACTCAGCACCTTCGTCAATGGTTAAAAACCCTACATTCTGGTTTAGATCAGTCTTGACAAAGTCAGGGCACAAGCAATTTATGCGAAAACGAGGAAACTTCTTAGCCAGCATTCTTGTGTATGAATTTAAGGCTGTTTTTGACATGGTGTAGCCAGAAAGAACAGGTGGCCAGTTCTTGGATTCTAATGATCCTGCCTTGTAATCTTTCAGAAACTCCCTCAACACCATATGAAGCTTTTTGTTTGTAAGGTTTTCAATATCACTCAACACTCCTCTTGCCCAATCATTTGGTATATTCTGGAACAAATTAAGAACATATGTGGCATGAACAAGGACAAGATCATAAGTGTTTGGCGTTAGATACGAGTTAATAATAACAAGAAAACACAAAATATCTAGGAAAGAAAAGAAAATTGTTATTATATTGTTAAACTAATATGACCCCTGACTTGTATAAATATGGCTAACGATCTCTCCTTCCCATGTACAAACATGGCTCTAATTTACTTGCTAAGAGAAATTGAAGAGAAAACAAAAAGATAGATTTAGTAAGAATGAAACAAAAGTCTAATTATATAAGAAAATGAACGAAATTACTTTAAATTCAAAATTTTAAGATATTATATTTGTGAATTTTTTTTTTATATATTAATAAACTTTTTTGTTCTTATCTAATATAAAACTTAGATTTATTTTTGAATATCTAATATATTTTATTATATTATATATATGATGGGAGAGTTAACTCACTAAATCATTATAAGGATTTAACTATAAATGATAAAATAATTTTACCTTCAATACCCCTCTTCTAGAGGAGACATTGACGATCCTAGGTGAAATGGATCGTTGAAGGAGAGGAAGAAGAGCTTCCGTTACTCTTTCTGCTCCAAAAAAGTTTATTTCAACACATTCTTCAGCTAACTCATAATTTTGTGGAACTATTATATTCCAGTCTGATATTTCGCCCCTTTTCTTAAAAAACAAACAATAAAACATCGCATCATTAAAGAAGATAAACTTATATAAAAATTAATTAATAATTTAAACCAACAATTCTTATGCACAGTTATTCAACTTGAAAGTAAATATTTTAGTTTTAAAATTAAATTGTTTCTTTTATAGATTTAACACCAATTATAGATATGAATTTTCAATTGTTTATCCCACTAGATATATGAATTTTCAACTGTTTATAAATAAATGAAAACCTCACATACAAATTATAAAAATTCTGTATACTCTAAATTCATATAAGTTTTATTTCGTTCCGTTATATTTACTTAAAACACAATTTATGAATTAAATGTGTCTTCCACAAATATTGTAGGGAGTTTTTACCATTATATATATGTCATCAATAATTTTTTAAGTATATTTAGTCTTTCCCAATAAAGTTTTATTTGTTATGTATATTTTTATAAATTGAATTTATTTTTAAAAAGTATAAGGAGAATTAAAATAATTTTTGGATAGAGAAACTTATATTTGAAGAAAAAAAATATTAAGCACACAAATCGAGAAAGAAGCAACCTGTTATTCGAAAAAACTGAACTCAAATTCTTAAATAAAAGTTTCATATTCAATTGTAATAAAAAAAAGTGATTGAAAAAAGAAATTTTAGTAAAAATAATAAACTAAATTTCTAACGAAAATTAATTATTGCCACCCGATATTTTACATTGTCACAGAAATAGGTTTAATCTCCTCTTCATGATGTAAAAAGAACGTTTTAAAATTTTGTTTAATTAAGGTTTTTATATTATTTTATTTGAAAAATTACATAAAAAGTTGGTTAAATGTGTTTTTCCAAAGATTTTTGTTATTTATATTTCTTAAAATTTTAACTATAGCATATACTAATCAAATATGTATCTAATCACTTTAAAGTTAAACACAAAGCAGCACTACCAAATACCATGGACCAGTACCTATATTAATAGTTATTTTATCAACAATTTTATCTTGGACTTCATCTTTCTATTCTCTTTTTTAACCTTCTACCAATCTCAATCTCGAGGCATGCACATGGGAAATATACATTTTTTATGCATTGACTACTAAAACAAATACTTCATTCACATGTAGTGTTCCAAATCATGGACTACACCATGTGATAATGCTCTAATTAACATTGCAATTCTCAACTCAGCTTCTTAAAAGTCTTTCATGATTGCGATTAATTATATTGTATTTTACCTAACATCAAGGTTTTAAAAAGATCTATGACTACAATTACGTTTGCATAACCTTTGTTTATCAACAGATTAAATTTCTCAAAATTCAATTATTTTCGTTTCACATCCGAGCAAAATAATAAATTAGATGAAGCAACTTCTTGTTATGAGTTTTAAATAAAATTATAACAAATGGCTTTGACTTAAAACTTGCTTTTAAGGATTTGAGATTTCGGATCGATTAAAGACAAGACTAATTCATGATATATAAGTGGGAATAATCTTAACAGCATGAGCCATTTTTGTAAAGACAAGTTAGGCTTAAGCTCACTTCTTAATATGGTATCAGAGTCTATTTAAACCAAGTTTGATGGACAATCAGGCTATCACTTACAAATATTTAGTTCTCATGTATAAGTTGAGCAGTCTCGCGTGAGGAGAAAGGATGATAGAGATCCCTCATCAGCTAAAGATAAAGCTAATTCATGTTATGAGTCATTTTGTAACGATGAGTTAGGATTAGACTCACTTTCTAATATTAAGAATACGTTAAACTTGTATGAGCAAAGGCTTTATATTAGAGGAAATTATATTTTATTTTTCTAATTACATTTAGTTTTTTTTAATTTCATACAACAGTTTTATGAATTTTAAAAACGTTATTTATATTAACACTCTTTTTTACACTAAATATATACTTTCTAAATTTTAAAAACATTTACCATCACTCTTGAGACTATTATAACAATACAAAACACAAAAATATAAGTATATTTTAAAAAAGAATTCAGAAAATGTCATTGTAATTTATCTATGATTAAGTTATTGTTGTAGAAATCTTTATATTACGAAAAATAGCATACAAATATAACCGATGTAATCACAAATATCATGGTTGTCATGTTTTTGTAAAGACAAAGAAGGAATTAATAGCTTACCTTTCTAAGAACATTCTCTCCATTTACTAGTCCTCCAGGAACACCTGCATTGTTCACCTGCACCCAAATAGATGAAAAAAATGAAACCTATCAAGAAAATAGTTTGGTTCTTTCTTCCTTAAGAATATGAGAAAAGATGCCAAAAGTGCAATTAATCTGAACAAGTTGAAATAGTGAGACATATAAATTTGTACCAAGATGTCAAGTCTTCCAAATCTGGTTTTGATGAATTGTGCCAAAGCAGCAACACTAGGAGGGTCAGTGACATCAAGTTGATGAAAAACTAAAAAGTCTGAGAGACCAAATTCTTTCAATCTTTCCACAGCTTCCAAACCCCTTTTCTCATTTCTAGCTGTTAGCACCACCACAATTCCATTCAGAGCCAGTTTCTTGCATATTCCAAAACCAATTCCCTTGTTAGCTCCTGTCACCACTGCATACCTGTATATCCAAGTCAATACATAGATCTGTAGCTTATCTCTATGACAAACAATACTTTTTTGTGAAAAAAAAGAGTGCTTAATATCTATATTAAGTTCACAATATTTAGGTTTGTGCATGAGAACAATGAAGTTTTTCTGCATATTATGTTATCTAGATATATTTATATATATATATATAACAAATTCAAGGTTTCACAATATTTTAGCCTCCTTAACAGATCATGATCTAGTCCCTTCAAAAGCATACAAAATCTTGATGAGTATCATTTAGTTTCTACTTACCTTGTTGCTTCTTCTCCCATGTTGATAATGTCCCTGCTATGTACGTAGTATAGAGCTTTTGTTTATTTGGTTGCAGAGAGTGTGGTATATGAAATGGTTTATCAATTCCACGACCCTTTTATAGGACAAATGCTTCAGCTGTTCATCTTTATCCTTCTTCAAAATTATATTCCTACACTGCCAATTCTCAACAGGCGGTTCACTATATAATAATATTAATTTAATTTCATTAATTAGTAATTAAATTTAAATAGATATATGATCATATATATATTACTAGTTGAATTGACTGTTATAAGAGACAGTATAACCTTTAATCACTTTCTTTTACTTGAAATGTCTCATTTTATTTATTTATTTATTTTCAAAAAACATTATATTTTATTTTACCTAGAATGATAAGAAATTTCACCAACAAGAAGAAGCTCCTTCTAAATGGGAACATGCATAATTTGCAAACAGAAAACAAGTATATATTATGTACAAATTGTTTTGTTTGTTAATAATGAGGGTGGGAATCCAATAATTTTGCTTATTAATGTGAGGGGAATCAATGCATTTCTTCTGATTGTTGCATTGGAAGATTTGAAGAAGAATCCAATTTCCTTATAAACATGGGAAGAGGGCCAAAATGTACATTTTTAATTAAATTTTTATTAAAAATTTTATTCTATTAAACATTTAAATATTTCTTATATTTTTGTGTAAATATTTTATTATTTAATTTTTATTAATATAATGATATGTTATTTTCTTTTTCAATAATTAATTGAAATAAATTAAAAAGAAAATGAACCAGTTCCTTAATGAGTTGGAAAAAATAAAATAAAAAAAACTGATAAAATTAAATAATAAAATATTTCAATGAAAATAAAAATTTTGAATGCGAATGAACCAACACTTTTAATAAATACTTAACTAAAAATATCTTAATTTTTAAATTATTTATCATTTAATTATTTTTTTACACTAAAATGTTGATTATTAATACCTTAATTAATTTTCGTAAGCAAGAAATACAATCCTACAACCTATTCTTTCCTTTTCTACTTAAGGTTTCGTCATAAAAATATTTTTTTTTATCTTTTATATTTGGAGCTTGATGTAAAAAATAAAATAAAATAAAAAATTTTTGTTTGTGCTTGAAATTTTCTGCAATTTAAAAAAATGGTAGAAATATACGGGTAATTTGTTTTAATATATGAATAGTTAATTTCTATTTTTTATTTTAAAATATAACTAAAAATGAAGTTAAAATATGAAATATATACCATAAATAAGAAATTTTCTTTATTATTATTATTAAAAATTTAGACAGAAACAAATTAAATATAATTAAAAATTTTGATATAGTTATTATCATAAAATAATTATTAAAACATAAAATATATTATTGTGATAAAGTAACTAGGTTAAAAATAATTTATCTTTTATTGATTTGTGTAATTATAAAATAGTTTGTTGCAAATGATAAATATCAAAACATTGCTTATACCTGATTCAAGTGAACTTAGACGAATTGTGACGAATTCTTCCTCCATCCCATATCTTCTTTCTGTAACTCCATGATAAATTTTAATTCCAAAAATGACCTTGTAGAAATTACCAAGTTATCCTTATTTTATTAAAAAGCCTAACCTTCTTTTTTAGAATTGGATGAACTAGAAAGAATGTCATCCTCTGTGTAAGTTGTGAACCGACGCCATCCTATCCTATTCACAAAACGTTGGCATTCGGTTCACAACTTAGATATTTGATTTTTTTTTTTACTTTTTTTTTTTTGATGAGTTGTTGGAATGTTAGTTACAGAATAATTTTTGTATATATTTATAAGAAGTTAACAAGGTATCTGATTCCTTGGTTAGGGAAAGAAGATTGTATTTTTTGCTCTTGCCTTAATTAAATTAATTTTATTTTATTTTAATTGAATTTGAAATGAAACCTAAGGAAGAGTGAACATGCAAAACAAGAGACTCTTCTTAAAAGAGGAGACTCTTCTTTAACTCTTCATTTGCCTTAATTAAACTCTTCTTTGACTTTTCATTTGCTTTAATTAAATTAATTTAGTTTTATTTTAAATGAATTTGAAATGAAATCTAACCAGGAAGAGTGAATGTGCAAAACAAATAGACTCTTCCTCAAAATGTAAAATGTAGCAGAAGAGACTCTTCATTTAAAATGGGATTGGAAATTGAAATGAGGAGTAAACATACAGAGGCAGCAAAGTCATAATTTAATTGCATTAAGTTTTTAAAAAGTTAAATACAAAAGAAGGTGAACAATTTAATTGCATTAAGTTTTAAAAAAAGTTAGATACTGAAGAAGGTGAACAGTTTAATAGTGGACAAAATTACAGTTCCTCATAATATTTGATATCTGTCACAGTGTACAAAGTTACTATTAATTTTAAAAAAATTGAAAATATATGAACTGGATGGCACCCCCATCCGGTTCACATTTGGAAAAAAATATAAACCAGATCCGGTTGTCATTTTGTTTTGCAAATGGCAACCGGATCCGGTTGTCATTTTGTTTTGCAAATGACAACTGGATGACATGCTTATTCGATTTACATTTTTTTCCAAATATGAAGTGGATAGAGGTGTCATCCGGTTGTCATTTCCAAAACAAAATGAGAATCGGATGAAGCTCATTTGGTTATCATGTTGCCAGATCAGATCGACAGTCCCCAAAATATCAAATCAATTATTCTAATCAACAATATTACTTATTAATTATTAATAAACATCAAAAATTATTTATCTATGATTTATTTGAAGGTTTAATTAAAAATTTAAAAGAAAAAAACGAAATCGAATATAAGAGTGAAGGGAGTGGAAGGTATTTTTGTCTTTACATTTTTTAATTAAGGGTATAATTGTCTTTTAAGAGTAAGTATTGAGGTGCACGACCAGGATATGGGAGTGGGGAAAGAATTCATTAGAGTTAAAAAATGAGGGTAGGTGTCGTCGTATTTATAAGATAATTGGACCTCTAGGATATGGGCCTGGAACCCAACCCTTTTGCCCTGCAAACGCCACGTGTCGAACGATAATAGGTTTCTTTATATGTTGAAGGTTCCGCCCTAGAATTGACTTCAAACGGAGTGTAGTAAAGGCTGACCATTCGTTATAGTTGACGGTCACGTAAAATGTTATATTTATTTGGTCTCAGACGGAAAGTAAAAGAAAAAGTATACACCACCTAGACCTAACTTACACATAATCCCTTCTAGTTTCTCAACAAGCTCATTAAGACAATGTTTATTAGTTTATTACTGAAAAGCATTCATTTGCATGCATATATTTTTTTGGTATTGTCATATTAGGTGAGATATTATTTAAAATACGCGTTCAGATGCTCATCTCGAAGAGAATATTGTTTAAGATTTTGTTCTGGAATCATTATGTTAAGTTTTATATACTAATAACATTTGCTTATATGGCTGTGTTAGAAAAAATATTACTCAGCTATGAAGACTCTTACCTAATTGAGTGACCTTTGAGAGAAGAAGTGCAAAGAAGGGGGAGAGAAGTTGGAATAAAGTAGCAGATCAACAAAATGTATCAAAGAATTAAAATAATTGTTACAAAAGCCTAATAAATATTAGATGATTCTTTATAGAGGATATAAAATTATTAAGTGTTTTGTTAAGATTCTATAAGTAAATTAAATACTTTGGAAATCTGAGTAGGTAAAATGTAACACATAGGAAACATATATTAGGCATTTAAATTTTCACCTTGTGGGCATCTTTTTAACTATAGTGCTTTGTTATTCCCTTCAAGTTCATAAAGCTAAGATTATAGGAGTTAGTTATGTTATTAAGTCAATATAAATGGCAGAGGTGGTGGCTAAGACCCAAGCTCGTAAAGCAATTCCTTTACTCCTCAAAGTCTAAAAAAAAAAATTAATATTCATATATTATTATAAAATAAAAAAAATTAATTTTAAAATTATATTAAAAAAATTTAATTAAAAATTAAAAATATTTTAATTGACTTTAAGTTTATATTGATGCTATAAATATTATTTAATAACTTTAAATTTATATTAGTACTAAAAATATTATTTAATTATTTAATGAATAATATTTTTGAAACTTTCTTATAATAAATTAATAATATTTGTAAAAAAGAAATTGAACAGTCAAACAATCTTACATATCAAAACTTTCTAATTTTTACTATATCTTTCTTATATTTAAATCTTTCTAATTTTTACTATATCTTTCTTATATTTCAATAGATTGACATCATTTTCTTTATATGTCATTTCATTTCTGACTCTTTCACTTCTCTTATTATTATACGTGTTTCTTTACTTGGAGATAAAAACTTAGAGACTTAGAGCAGTAGATTGATTGAGGAAGAGAAGAATTTGTGTTCCCTTTTGCTCCTTTTGAGTGCATCAATATTAGGTAAAAATAATATGAGATTGATAAATTGATATCATTTTTTTATTTTTCATTATTATTTAATTAATCTTAAAATAATTTGTGCAGATTGAAGAAAGAGAATTTAGAATTTATAAATTATATTTAAAGACTTAACAAAGGACATGATTGAAAGATAGTAGGAGACTTGAGACTTCAAGACAAGATACTAAGATCAAGTTCATTGTCTTGACAATCAGGTTTTATCCTTTTAACTTAATCTCATTTTATATATTCAGTGATATATATATATATATTATATTTTTTAATCTTATGAAAGCACCTCAAGAGTTGTTTTTTATTATTTTTTATATATTATAGATAAAACAACTATCACACTCTAAAATAGATTTGAACAATTTAAAATATATGAAGATGTTTTTGGTTTTTTATTTAATATTAAAAAAATTAAAGTCATTAGGTTGTGTACTTTTGAAAGAAAAATGCTTAAACCTTGAAAAATATTTGAAACATGATAATTTGTTAGATCTTGGCTTAGATTTATTTTCAGAATTAAATATCTTAAAGGAGATTATAGGATTAGAAAATGATAAACTCTTTTAATTATATAAAAAGAATAATTGTTTTTCCAAATGCATATATAACATATAGAATAATGTTAATTACAGTATCATCAGTTGCTTTAAACAAAAGAGTTTTCAAAACTTAAACTAATAAAATGTTATTTAAGATCAACAATGTCTCATTAAAGATCAAAGTTTAAACTTATTAACTTTATTATCTGTTGAAAAAAATATTTTAAATGAAATTAATTATGATAATTTAATAGATAATTTTGTATCATAAAAAACTCAAAAAAATAAACTTTAGATAAAAATATCATAATTTTAATTATTTTATTAATTTATAAAAAGCCTCATTTTTTTAATTCACTTTAAGTCACGCACTAATAGATGGATGTTTTCAGGTTGTGCTATAACTCTAAAATTGTTTATAGAAGTGATCTTATATCTTAAACATGGAAGAATTGATAACTAAATTGTATAGAAGTTAGGAAGTTTATGGATTTTAGGATATCTTAGGGAAGATAATAAATATTTTAATAGTAATGTTAAGTTTGGGAATAAAAATTAAAGTTTCTTTTGCTAAATTTTAGTTGATAAAAAATATGATGTCGGCTAAAAGATATCAATTGTGATTGGCAACAAACTTAATTTAAAAAAAGTAGTTCCTCACATTTTAAACAAATTGCAAATTTACTCTAAATTGTAATAAATATGTGAAAAAAAATAATAATAAAAAACTTTTAACACATGGTATAGTGACTAATATGTTTTAGAAGAATAATGTTTTCACAACTGTAATAATTACATAATAATCTATTTTTAAAGAAATTATAGTCATTATAAAAGTAAAATTTTGTATTTATAAAAAAAGATAAAGAGAATGAAGGATAAAATGATGATTGTGAAGTGGTTGTAAAAATTTGTTGAGTGTCAAAATATTATAGTCCTATTCTTTAATGAAGTCGTATAATAAATCCTAGTTGAGAGAAAAAATAACATTATCACAAATTTTAGTTTGTATAAATGTTTCTTAAGTTTGAATTGTTGAAGAACAAACATAGATAGTAATAATTAGTGACTGAAATAATGTAGCTATTAATTGTCACCAAAATTTAATTTGATTGCTAATTAATTAAAAAAATACTTTAATCACTACATTTAAGGACCAAAATATATTGGTCACTAAATAAAGAAAAAAAAATTAGTCATCAATTTTAAGAAAAAAAAAAGTTAGTCACCAATTTTAACAACAAAAACGTAGTGATCGTAGAATAATGATCGAAATAGTCACCAATATCAAAAGTATTGTAGTGATTGAAATAAAATTCTTCGCTAAATGACAAAAAAATTTATCTGTCGAACTTAGGAATCATAATTTGGTGATAGTTAAATAACGCCTAAAACAGTGAGCGGTTTGATTTTGGTCGCTAAAACAACAATAAAAAATTTATTACCAAATTAGAGATCTAATTGTCATGGTCTCTATTAGTCACTAAAATAGTCCTTCATAATTTTCCACACCGCTTAAAGTTTAAAAAATTCGTGTATGATATAATTATATATTTTCTTAGTAAATAAATGAATTTTTCTTTCCATGAATCTGAATCGTTATCTTGCCTATACCTTCCTAAGCATCATAGACTATGTATGATAACTAAATGTTAATTTCATAATTCTTGTTAATTAAATGTTAAAATTAGATTATAAATATCCTAACAATGGTATGAATTCTACTATTTTTCTATTTTTAAACTGCATGCAATCCAAGTATTACTCAAACTAAAGTAGTTTCTAAGTGGTGATCCTGTTGGATAAGTGGTGATCTTGTTGGATCGAGTACTTACCCTTAGGTCAAAAGTTATATTCAATGGTTAGGGTGGAACTCTTTCTACTTAAGAATATAATAACCAAAACCCGATTGAATTGTGACTTGACTCACTTGACACCCACCACAGGATAATAATACTTATAAATATCCATTCTCTATTCCTTTTCACTATTTATTTATAAATAAATAAAAACATATCAACGTCTATAATTTGTATTATCTGTTATATTATTTTCATCTAACTACTCGCATGTGTCTTTTCCATTTAACACAATAAATTTAAAGAATTAATATAATATGGTTAAAAAAAATACACCGCGGTTCGTATCCATTTTTTTCTTTCACTTTATTAATTGAAACAAATTAATTAAGCTAAGCTAAAAAAATATGAGTGTAATTTGTTTTAATATCTGAATAGATAATTTCTATTTTTTTTATTTTAAAATATATCTAAAAAATAAAATTAAAATATGAAATATATACTTATTATTATTATTATTGAAAATTTAGACATAAATAAATTAAATATAATTAAAAAAATTTGATATAGTTATTATCATAAAATAATTATTAAAACATAGAATATATTATTGTGAAAAAGCAGGTAGGTTAAAACTAATTTATCTTTTATTGATTTGTGTAATTATATAACAAAAACACTTCTACTAATGATCTATTATAGATAGTTTGTTGTAAACCATACAAATCAAAACATTGATTAGTGAAAAATATGAAAAGAATAAAAGTGATAGAAAAAAAAATTGTATACACCAAAATTTGCTTTACATAATCATTTTTATTAATTAAAATGTATGAGTGAATAAAAACTGAGTAAAATAAAGATGTTGTTAGAGAAGAATAGGTCTTGGAAGATAACTGAACTTAGAAATATAAGGAAAGAAGTAGAGAAAAAAATCACGGTGTTATAAAATGGAAAAAAAAGAAAAAGATTGGTGCAGCATGAAATTTCAAGGTTTCTCTACTGTGAAAGAGCTTTTGGAACTTCTTCCATCTTTATCACGTTTTCAATCTAATCCCTTTACACAGAATAAGAATAGGCGCAAGAGATGGACAGTAAAATAACAGGTCATTTGTATCTCCTAAATAGTTTTAGATAATTAATCAAAAGATTCAGATATTTTATATGCTAACATGTTTGGCTGTTTCTTTAAGTCAATATAGATAGAGGTTTTCATCATTGTAACATGACTCTAAAATTGTTTACAAAAGTGATCTTATATCTTAAAAATTACAGAATTGATGGCTAAATTGTATAGAAGTTATGAAGTTTAGGACATAAAAATTAAATTTTCTTTTGCTAAATTTAGTTGATGAGAAATATTACTTAGGCTAAAAGGTATTAATGATGATATTTAGCTTAATTTAACTATGGCAACAAACTCAATTAGAAAAGAAAAAAAAAAAAAAAAAACTAGTTTTCCACATTTTTAACAAATTGAAGATTTAATCAAACATATTAATGTACCAAATTTATTTAAAAAAATAATGAACAAATTTTAGCACAAGTTAATATTCTTTAATAAAGTGGTTTAAGATTCAAAGATCAGTTCCGTAATTCAATTTTAGTTGTTTGTCTAATTGTTTCTTAAGCTTGAATTTGATAAGGAATCAAAATTTATATCTTTCTTACATGAAAATTTTGGAGTTTAGATTATATTTGTTCTTTTTTTTAATTTCTTTACTTAGTGTCACAATTTGTTAGTTTGATTATGATAATCAATTCCATTTGTTGGTTTAGTTATGATAAGAAATTTTACTTACACTGGAACTCGTGCTAACAATTTAGTGTTTCAATTTTGTGTTATTTCAAATTTGTTAAAGCTAATAATCATTCTTAACACCCCCACAGACCACAGAGCGAGAGTGTTTTTTCAGGATACCGGTTTGAGAAAAATCAATATAAAAATATGGTGACATTTCTTTACTGGAATGACAAGGAATATAAAAGAAAATCAATACACAAATTAAAGAATGATTAATCAAAATTTAAATACGGATATATTTCTGTACAGTGTATACAATGATGGAAAATATACTCTGTTGCTATACAAATTTTCACAATTATAATCCACTTTATCTATATATGGAGTAGTCCTCATGTCGCCAGTCTCCCTTCAGATACCTGAGTATCATCTGATGAATTGGGTTTGCTTGCAATTCTATTGTATCCAAGTCCGAAAGAACTTCCATTTGTTTCAGATAGCTGAATAAACAAACAATAACTTACACGCATCAATGATATACTAGAGTGAATTAGTGTGCGATCATGCAACTTTTAACTATAGTTAGTCACATCGATAGATATTTAGTGGAAGAAACACGTACTTCAGTGAGCTCAGACAGATGGCGGGATCTGAATTCGTTTATGGTTGCTGCAATCTCCGATGTAGGAAGTTTAGCCTGAAGAGAGTAATGCTTAGTGTCATCTCCATGGACTATGTTATAGCATTAATAAGTAAAGGATTCATCAATAAATTAGACACCTGGTTATTTTATTTTCAGTTTCCCCCGCTTTCAATTGCAAAAACATCAAGATTTTAGAGTCTTCAATGAAATGTGTTACCAATTTTACCATGTCAGAAAGAGTATAAATATACTAGTACTATTTCGAAGAAAAATTGAACAAAAACTAAGTAAATCAGTCATACGACAAAATAATCAGTAGTTCAAATATTATGACACAAATTCAACCACTTGAAGAACAAACATGATATTTTACCTCAATACGGTGTTTGTCCTCTCAGATAAGTATTAGTTAGGATGTAAAAAGTTCATTCAGTGGGTAAATATATATAGTCAAACAACATGATAATTACCTGAGCAAGCACGGCAGCTGCTAGTTGAAGACTTGGTTCCAAGGTCTCTGGGACAACCTGTAAAAGCAAGTGGAAGAGACATAAATAGACAAGAAAGACTATCAGCAGAGAGTATTTCAACGATAAGAATTTCCAAATTATACCAGAAGGCAATCATAACATTAATAATATAAGAGTTAATAGAATATTACAGCGGTAGCTCCAGCCTTTTCCAAATTCAGTCCATGATCAACATCATGAGCGCGAACAAAAGTTTTCACGTTTGGGAAGTGTTTGCTCAGAGCCCAAACGGTTCTGTAATTCGCTCCAGGTGAATCTAGAGTTACTGCTGCGGCACTTGCCCTTTCAGCTCCAACCTTATGCAGGACCTTATCATAGAGTCCAAAGCATGTCAGGTAATGAACATGTATGCAAGCTCAAGTACTCAAGTCATATATACTACCTCTCGACTACCGGCATCTCCAAAGTACACAGGGAGATCCAGGGAACGTCCAATTGCCACTCTATCACTGGAGACATTGCGAACATGAAGTAAAATTAGGTCATCATATATTATTTTTATCCAAAATTATATACATCATACATGTTAGTTCACACATCTTTCGGTAAAATTATATGATAGAATCTTGATTAGATTGTCCCACAGTGACGACCAAACCGCTACAATATTTTACAAAAGTAGAACCAATTTGGGAATGTCAATTTCTATGCATTGAAAAATGCACAAAGAAACCAGCAATTAAAGATAGTCAAATCACACTATGATTCAGTAAAGCCTTTACTGCCTCCAAGAAAGTCAGAAACGGCACACAAGCAAACAGCACATCTTGCCTCCAAGAATGTTATTTAATCATTATGTTCAGTAATATTTTCTTTTTCAACATAAGATATATTAATCTTAAAGATTATCTTAAAGTAACAAAATTATTTACCCAAAACATACAATTGTAGTTGTCGTAAAAAAAAAATACAGTTACAAGAAAAACAATATTGTCATATAGTATTAACTTACCTTCTCACGTCTAGTGCAACAAAAGGAATAAGTTGCTCAGAAAGAAGTTGCGCGATGATCTTGAAAAAACAAAATTGAAAACTGTTATATATGAATAACAAAATAAGAAAATTATTAAAACTAATTCATTAAACCAAAAAAAAAGAACTCACTTGCCCAACTCGCCCAAATCCACAAATGATGATATGATTTTGCAAATCGTCTGTCTGTAAAAAATGTCCTCCAAAAGGAAGTCAACAACTAATTTTACAATTCAAAACTAAAATAAAATAACAATTGCTGAATCAATTTCGTTTAACTGCCTTTACTAAACTAAACTAGTCTATATTTGAGATAAAAAATAAGGATAACCAATGGTAAAGGTTAATCGTGTGATTAAAAGAGCAGGGAGAAGATAATATTTCAAATGGAAGAAATAAAGATGTAATTGTCAAACTATCTTATATAATAAACACGTTTAATGTTTCTCTGCTAAGATATTTGGTCCGAAGGACTATGGGCAGGATTGTTCATAGTTTGGTTCTAAAGACAAAAAAATTGAACTGAAAAATAGTTCTTAAAAACTGAACTGAATTATTTAAGTTTAATATTTAATACCATACTGAAATTAACTATTTATAAGTTTAGTGTTCTCTTCTAAAATTGAGCTGAACTGTTATAGTTTATTAATTTTTTTAACTGCTTTGCAACAGTTTTAAAAAATAAATTTATTAAAACAGATAAAAATTACTTAATAGAATACTAACCCAAATAAGTTCCAGAAAATTTGTCATAGAGCATTCAATTGTAACATAAGATCAATATCTTTTCAGCAAAAAAAAAAAAAGTCATTAAAATAGAAAAAAATAGCATTGTTGAATCCATTATATAAACAAATTTACGTTTGCTGCAAAACTTTTAACTGTTCAACCGTTAAATAGAGCAGGGGCAATAGAAAAAAGTAAGCACTGTGAACTGCAAACCCAAAATATATTTAATAATTTAATTTTGTTCACTATAATGCTAGGAACTGTTCTCTAAAGTAGTTCAGTTTTGACATTGATCTCACAAGTTTAAAACTTAACTTAGTTTTAAGTAGTTTAGTTTTTCTTGATTAATTCAGTAATTTTGGCCAGCCCTAATTATCAGTATCATTACACTTATATGAAAATACAAGCAGAGTTCGTCCTAAAGCTATAAATTTCAGTCTTACCTCACTTTCTACAGGTAATAAACTTCGAACATCATGCAGCTCAAAACGGGAAGCAAGGAGCTGCCCTCCTTCAGCTAGCCAAGGAGTGAGGGCCATTGAAATTCCCACAACAAGAAACAGTAAGGAGGACAACTGGGAAGACATTATGCCCTGCATAAGTATCAAATGGCAAGAATGTTTTAGTTTTGATAACGTTAAATTTCAATGAGCGGAAAAATCTTAACTATCAGTAAATTAATCAATTTGTATTTTCCAATTCCATCTTTTTATGATAAAAAATAATAATTTGAAGTTACAAACATAATAATTATCAATAAGTTGAAGTTACAAACATCAAGGTGCATAAGTTAGAAACCAACACAAACAGAATGATATATTTGAAATAAACACAATAATTACTTATAATCAAATAAACCCTACAAAAGCAAATAGTTTTCAGGGATAAAAAACCTGATTAACAGCTTCACCAAAAGCTACAAATGCAAATTCTCCCCCAGGAGCAAGAAGAAGACCAACTCTGATAGCAGAAATGAGAGAAATACCAAATGCTCTACCAATTAAAGAAACCAACAAAGTCTTGCCAAGTATCAAAAGTCCCAAGGTCCCAGTAATGACTGGAAAGTTTGAAACAAGAAGTTTTGGATCAATTGACATTCCTACCTGAAAATCCACAAAAATTACTTTCTGTTAATTACAAGGATTGAAGCTGGCTTGCTCAGAAAGTGACAAATGTAAAGGCAGTCATTCCTTGCTATAGAAGACATACATAAGAATTATTCAACGCTTTTTACATAAAAAAAAAAAAAAAAAAAAAATGTTATTGCATCACTATATTGTTTACAATCTCCTAACCAGGTTAGCACTACAACCTCTACTAGAGTCATATATGCAGCATTCTTAATACAATTAAAATAAAAAAGAAATACAAAAATGGGGCAACCAAACCAAAACCCATTAAGAAAATCTCTAATATGCGAGATCACATCAGTCTGTATAAAAATCAGAGACAAAACCCACTAAGAATTATTTGAATATAAGCAATTTAACAGCTGATTAACAAATTATAAAATAGATAATGTTGCACGAATAAATAAACAGAACAATTAGCTATCTTTTAAATTGGAGTATTAAGCACAAACCGTCATAAAGAAGAGACCCAGAAGAAGGCCACGGTACGGGGCAATATCAGATTCAACCTGTAAGGAAAACTCTGTTTCTGCCAGTAGTAAACCCGCCAAAAATGCCCCTAATGCCATTGAAAGTCCAGCCTGTTTTTAGTAAAGAAAAAACATATTAACAAAGGTAAAAGGTATTTAGCACAACAAAAAAAAAATTCACTTCACTGGAAAGAAGAATAACTTCAAGAAAACTACCAAGCCTCAGCCTGGCTCAAAACCAAAACAAAGGGTAAAAAATGAAATTGAAAAACATTGGTACAAAACACCTACCCTGGCTGTGAGAAGGCTAGTCCCAAGAATAACGAAGAGTGTATTGGCAGAAAATATTTCTGCATTTTGATTCTCAGCAATCTGCTTATATATGGGTCGCAGGAGCTATGCAAAGAGAGGTGAGAAAAATTACATAGAAAAGGTTAGAGTCGAATAAAGAAATGTCACAACAGGCCTTCCTAACAACCCCAAACATAGCTCAGTCCTCTGAAATAAAACTTTTATATGATATATAGGATTTTGGTACAATTAACAATAACTATGTTAAATTCCGTCCCCATTTACTCCCAGTAGCCCAAGAGACTTCACCCAAGACCTCAATGAACAACCACTACAGTGTACAACTTGTCTCAACCAATATATACGCAAAGGAATTTATGCATTCCATCGTTGATTAGTTGTATGATTAGAAACTTCAATCCACCATGTTATGTAGAATATCTGAATGTGCACAACACCAGATTATAAATCAACGTTTTTTGTAAAATATACAATCTGTGGTATATGGTCAGTAATTTGTACCAAAACTCTACCCCTATTATCCTTTAGATGTCAGTATATCTACCCTGAACAATAGAATTAGTAGTTTATTGTTATCCTTCATGTCTTAAGAAAATACTCGTTAAGATTATTAAAAACAAAATAGATAAACAAACAAGAATATGCAAGTATTCAATCAATCAGAAAAATTAAGCATCAGTTCTACAAGTTATGAGTATATTTTAAAAAATAGAAATGACAGGTCTACATCTTAATTCTGAATATCACTTACCAATCGTCCACCTGCAATTATGGCTGCAATGGCAACCACTGCCTTAACAGCGGCCAGACCAAGTGCTTCAGCAATGGCTTGAAAACCAACCTGAAGACAAAGATTCATATTTCACAAAAAAAGACAACATAGGTAATAACGGCAGTATACAAGTAGCAACAGTCATGATTACAATGACAAAAGTAAGGCAAAGTAGTCATTGGCTTCCAATCAAGCGTTTAACATGGACTACCTTTAATTAGAAAGAACAAACTGTGCTTAGGTCCTTTTAATGCATACATCATAAAATTATAAAAATTAAACAATCCAGTTACATGCATGTCTTCAAAACAATAAAGAACTCCCATATTGAGTGTTGAGGGGATTGATCATATCAAAACAACCTTGACATAAATTATCTCCTGCTACACAAGAATTTATGCAAATTTAAGTAGCCATGCTCTAAATCTCATGACTATAACATTGCCTATTATCTGATAAGACAGTTTAAGAGAGAATATTAGAAAATATTACCCCTCCTTTGGAAGAATTAGGTGAAATTAGAGGTATGAGTATTAGCAAGACAACAACAGCCAAATCCTGAACAGAAACAAAGTCACTGTCAATTTTGGTGAAAATATTGCAATACTATAGTTGGTTAAGATCAACCAGAAAAAAATCAATGTCATAAACATCAGATAGACATAACAATTACAAGATTGAGACAAGGAGAATCCTTGTTGAGAATCAATACCAATATACTAAACAAATGCCAAACATATGCACGGCAAACTACCTCAACCCGTGACAGCGAGTTTTTAATTTCACAATTTCATCCTCCTTCACTAGGAGAATGCCTCTTTAGTATCTGTGAAATGATAGGAATTACTTATTTCAAATTACAATAGGCACGTATTTTATCTGTATTTGGTAGATTATAGGAGTATTCAAACCAATTCACTTTAACATGAAGCACAAAAACTTAACTAAACAGTTGAAAATCAAATAAACCAAATATGGAAAAAAAATTAATTTGATAGGATTTCAGAATTAATTTTGAAAAACAATTCAAGCCAATCCAAATCAAACTAATATGCCCATATTTACGAAATCATCATACCATTCATACCCGTATCCCTAGATATTTATGAAATTAATAAATTAATTTATTTTTCCATTGATATGTATTTAAGGATCACTCGTAATTTTGTGTGTACATAAAAGTATTCTTATTTATAATGATGAAGAAATACATTAATAAGAAAGAAATCAATAATTAATAATGACAAGTATTTGCTAACATATTGTCGTGCTTGACGTAATCAAGTTGTTGACAATCTTGACTCGACTAGATATATGGTCAAATTATAGTATATAGGTAGAGAACAAACCTCACCTTATAAACAAGTTTTGTGTAAGGCTTAAAACCTAACACTAACACTTTTTAAGACAATATTAGAGTCTGTCTTAGTATGGTTTAGTGGGCCTATTATGCTGCTATCAAACATGCTGAAATTGTTTGGACTTGAGAGGGTGTGTTGAAATTCCGACATCTATTAAAGATATGTCTAAATTATAGGATATAAACGGAGATAATTCTCACCTTACAAACCGTATTGTGTTAATGACATTTTTAATAAGCTTGTCTCACTATATGATTAGGAAGGATGATTTTTTCTCAAAACTTGCACGTTTCTTGTTTTTTCTTGTTTTTTTTTTTTGTCACGCTACCGTCAAGGTCTCCAGCAGGTAATGTTCCCATCAAATTTTTTCTACAAGGTATTGTTTATCACCGGGTACTGCTCATTCTCAACATTTTTCCACTAAGCCTTTTTTGGCCGCTAACCATCACCACTGGCATCGCCTTGTTGTGGAATGACCAGTTTTGGTCTTTGACAATTGTTGTGTCGTCTTAGCATTTCTTTTATTAATAGCCATCGTGTTGTCTTAGCATTTTTGCTTTCCAATAGCCACCATGTCCTCAAAACATTTTGTTCTTTCTAACAACTATTGTGCCTTCGGGATTCTTTGCTCTTCGACTCCTGCAGCACTCTCCAAGAATTTTGTGCTCCTCTCCGACATTTATAACAGGTTTGAATGATGTATCATGTGATCCAACTTTAGTGGGGTGTTAGAGATACGATTTGATTATATTAGATTTGATGTAAATCTCACATTTTCTAAGAAAAATCATATCATATTTTCCTGTTTAATGTAATCAAATTATATCTTTAACGCTCCTCTTTAAGTAGGAGCAAAGTATCACGAGTCAAGCTTGTTACAAATGTCATCAACCTGAGAACCCTTGAGAGACTTAGCGAACATGTCAACCAATTGATTGCTAGAGCTGACAAAGATTCACACATCGATTCAGTAAAGGTATGTCAAGATGACGTGTTGTGGAGTCGGTGGCACATGATAGCAGTTGGCCATAAGTTAGTCCACATAGTGGTTGCTAGAGAAGGATGACTCCAATCACAAGGTTGCATTAGACGTCAGAGAACGCAGTGGATGTCAAACAACAAAATGAAAGGGCACTACAGCTACTAAAGAGAAAACAACGTTCGAAGAGCACGGCTGATGGTGGAGAGCATGGGGGCTTGGAAAGAAAAATGTTGCAGTAGATATTGTTAATCCAACAGAGAACGTCAAAATAACAAATTTGGGACCAATGGGTTTACGAAAATAAGTAATGGTGTAACAACTTTGATACTATACTGAAAGGATTATTAGTAATTATGTTATGTACACACAAGTATTCTTATTTATAATGAAGAAGAGATAAGTAATAATGACAAAAATCAATAATTAATAATGTGAAATATTTGCTAAAATATTTCTCTATTTGATGCAATCAAATCATATCATATTTTCCCTATTTAATGTAATTAAATCGTATCTTTAGCACTATGGAAGTTTAAAATGAAAGTGATTTATTTCAATAGACTTAATCTAAGGGAAAGTTGTTAAATTATGAGACCGGTGTAATTAATCAAGTCAGTCATTATAGGGATGGTTCTATGTAGTTTTCATAAATACTAATGGTCATCCTCTCTCTTGAAAAATGTTGGCAACTATATAAGAAATTTTTTTTGTATAGGAAAAGTTTGTGTAAGATCAATATGGTTGTATGGTATAAGGTTTGTTGCTCGGTTGCTAATGGAAGACTTGGCTTAGTTTCTATAGTTGATCTTAATCGGGAAACAATGCTTTAACTTATGTGGGATTTTGTTTTTTCAGATTTCCAACGGACCAATATGATGAGAGCGTGATTCTTGAGGAAATTCACCCTAAAAACATAGAAGTCTTCTTCCTTGTGTTCATCTAGCAAACATAACAGATATACCATAATTGATAGTTTAAGATAGAGGTCTTGGGTAATGGATCGCACATCAACCTATGGACAGACAAATGGTGTTTTGATGTCTCTATTACCACAAAGCTCTCGCTTCTTCCTTCTGACCAGTTGCAGCTTGTTTCAAAGGTTAACGAGGTATTTATCAATGATAGTTGACACATCCCTGAGGTGGTATACCAACATCTTGTCACGCTTCAGTCACAGCTTACCAATTGTGTCATCACTAATAGAACTGACCAACCTATCTAGAAAGTTACTAAGGATGATTTACTATCTTTTCAAAGCAGCCCTGAACTACATTTGTAAACCATCCCAGCGGGTTGCATGGTGTAAATTAATATGGAACCCCTACTTGTCCGCAGCCAAATCTTTTATCACATGGAGCTTTATGCATGATTGCACGCCAACAGATGACCACCTACATAGGAGGGATTGTGTGATGGTATTGCGTTGTAGCATGTGTAATTCAGTTGAGGAAACTACAAAACATCCTTTTTTCCAGTGTTAGGCTTACACAAAAAATTGGATCTGAGTGCAGTTTTCATTTGGTTATCACAATGTTCTCAACTCTTCAAAATCCATTATTGAGTCCCTTCAGGTCAAATGTAACCATCGGCTCAAAGATATGGCTTCTTTAGTTGTTATCCATGTTGTTTGGGTTATAAGGGATATGCGTGATAACTCCGTTTTGAAGATTTGGATCTTCCATTTCAGCAAGTCTTTAAGTCCATTGCTTCTGCAGTTTCTACTATGGGTAACGTGTAACAAAGATATGCATCTAATTCTATAGAGTTTTGTATTCTTAAAAGACTTTTCGTTCTAAACCATCCGCATAGAGTACCTCGTATCGTCCCTCTTACATGTGTTACTTCGGTGGATGGCTTCATAAAATGTAACACTGATGGCACAGCTCGTGGTTCACCTGGTTTGTCTGCAAGCGGTGGTGTATTTCAAAACTCTAGCGGAGACCTGATTGGTTGTTTTGGTGTCTTTCCTGTATTGAGTGCACCATTTATGCTGACACCATGGTTGTTATCTTGGCCATAGAACTTAATTTTCAAGTTGGTTGGTCTAAACTCTGAATTGAATGTGATTCTTCTTTAATGATTCAAGCCTTCAATCATCATAACATTATGCCTTGGATGCTCAGAACAGATGGTTGAAGTGTGTCTACTCATGTGCCTTTCTGTGACAGTCTCTGTTTCCCAAATTTATAGAGAGGGGAACGCTGGTGTTGGTAAATTAGCTAATATTAGTTTAGACAAAAGACTTAATTTTGCTTGGTTGGATGAGATACCTAATTTTCTACGTAATATTTTTCTAGGAGCAGAATAGGTTTACCGAACTGTCGAATTTTGTAATTATAACCTCATGAGGTTTGAGTGCTTCCTCTAGAGTGACTGTACACATTGCACATCATTTTTATAAGTATTATATCTATTTCTAACATGCTTACACCCTAGTGTAAGTATGTCACTTTTATGAAAAAAAAAAAAAAAGACTGAATCTGAAATGAAATCTATTATTTATTTATCTTGGCTAATAACAATGGACATTTTGAATCAGATGTTCTATACATTGAATTAGGTTATATTATAGCTATTGTGTATTTCAAGGTTTGTTTATTACTTTTTTAATAAAATGAATAATACAAAATTCTAAAAATTAATCCAATTCAAATCCCTGTCAATTTGATTGAACTGGATTGGATTTAAATTTAAAGCCAAATTGATTGGATGCTGAAATGAAAACAATGGAATATGATTGAACAACTTTACTCCACCAAACTAATCTAATCCAATCTGCCCACACTTCTATTAATATATCTGAATGATTTAAATATTTTAAGAGAAACCTTGTCTCCCTTTTCTCTCTACTATCTCTCTATGTTGTATTAAGTTTTCTATCCGTGTAGAATACTTGACTGACATGGCATATTTTTGTCACTACAGCACATGAAGTTCAGGTTATCCAGATTCCTGAAGGTAAAAACGATAGTATAGAAAAATTGAAGCAAATGCAACTCATAGGACGAAGTTTATCCAAGTACATATTACAAGTATGACAAGTTGATTATTTTATTTTACGAGAAAATCTTGCAGTTTCTAGATAGATGGTTAAGATTGTAAGGTAACCTGAAAAAGCAAAACAGAGAACGTAGCCCTTCCATGCCGCGATGTGCTCTCACCTCTCTCCTGTAACACCTACAAAACAAGTTCATTTGAATTATTGCTACATGAAAGACTTGGCAGACTATACAGCAAGAAAGAACAGTGTATCAAAATCTTTTAAAGTGATACATCTGTCAAAGCTGTAGCTGTCAAGCTTATTAAGTAATGACATTCTTAACACGTGCAAACTACAAATGAAAATCCAGTCACAGTTAATATCTTCAGAAAGGTAGATATCACCTTATTTGAATTAGCATTAAAAGTTGAAGTAGTAGCATGTTAACGTTTTGCCCAGAGTAAAAATTAAAAGCCAGATCTAAAGTTATTTACTTGCAAAACAACTGCAGTTGATGATAATGCTAGACCATTCCCAATGACAATAGCAGCAGGGCCAGCTTGACCACAAATATAATGAGCTACCAAGCCAACAACTACAGCAGTCACCAAAACCTACATTTTTCCATACATGCTAAGAATTGTTAGCTTGTGTAGCCTAAGGTAAACAACAATAATAAGGATGGAAGGTGAAGTTTTCCCATCACCTGAGCAGAGCCTAATCCAAAGACATACTTCTTCATTGAACTAAGCCTTTCAACAGAAAGCTATAAAAATAGAGTTCAGATCTTCAGTTTATCTTTTATTACAGAGATGATCCAAGCTAAGGCAAAACAAGATCTTATAGTAAACTCCACCTCCAGGCCAATATTGAACAACAGGAAAACAACTCCAAACTCGGCTATTGCTTTTGTCCCATGTACATGACGAATGATGGAGAGACCATATGGCCCAATTAAGATACCAGCAGCCAAGTAGCCAAGAACAGGACTGCCTAAATATTGTTGCAGATAGAGATGATTGTTAGACAATCAATTTTATCAAGTTATGACTTAAAAATAATTCCCTATCTCAGAATTAATTCAGATAATTTGGAAGCCTATGACAAGACCAGCACTCTTTTTATTCAATTCAAGCAACCAAATTTTCTTCAAGCATTGCAACTTCATTTATTATCATAATTCAACAAACAAAATCTCATCAATTATCATAATCAAACTAACAAATGGTCACACGGGAAAAGAAATGTTAGCTATATAAAGGAAGCAGGTATAAACTATACATCAAAATTTTCATTTAAGCAATATATATAAAGTTTGGTGCCTGATGGAATTCAAGCTTAAGTAGAACAGTCAGATAAATAACTTCTTTATTCTTTCAATCCAACATTAAGAAAATAAGGCAACCTAGTTACCTCCAGGAATCTTTTGAAATATTGGTACAAATACAACACTTGCAAGGAGTAACCAGAGCATGTCAAAGAGGGAGGCTTCCTCCTCATCCACCTGCAATAAATACCATGCAGAGTTAGACAAAACTTAATAATAAAGAATATGAAGAAGGAAAACAAACCTCTTGATCAGGTAATGATGCAATAATTTTCTTAATTCTCCTGGGAAGATCCTGAAGCCGTCTAACCAGAGGCTTTGCAGTTGAAGAAACTTCTTCAACAGTGGTTACAATGACTTCTGGCTGCTGAAGCAGCTGAGCACCCCTATCTGTTCTATTGGTATAGAGTACAAGCCTGAAAAAAAATTCCACCTCATCTTGAAAAAAACATAGTAAAACCTCATATTGATCTGAATTAACATGTCGCGTAGAAAAGTATAAACTTCCACAGCAGGAATTTAACGCAAACAGTTTCTAAACAAACCAATGAATATTTTAGACTAGATATTTTTCGATCATGTCACACAAAAGCTAAAAATGGTCATCCTAATTTTTCACATGTTTTACTCCTATACCACAAATATTTGTGTCAGTCAGTCATATGAACTATATAGTTCAAGATTGTTTCCAAAATGGTTGAAATAAAATTAACAGCAAAAACAGGATCAGGATAAACAGAGGTCATGCATACCCTGCTCCAATTAACAATAACCCAACAATTAGCTTGGGTAGTTGCTTCTGTGCAGACTCCATAATACCATGGAAAACCGATGCAGGTGTGTTATCAGCCTCATCGGCAGTAAAAGAGAAGAATGATGCGGGAAAAAATCGGGAAGATTTCTTCAATAATGTCTTGGGAGCAAATGATGAATTATCTCTAGTCAAATCCTTTTGTGTTTCCTGCTTTTTTGTTTGAACTACATTCTTTGACTTCTCTGTTTCATCTTCAGCTTCTTTGGAAGAGTCTAAGCTTAATTGTCCATTCTCATGATCACTCAGATAATCAGACTGTGACATGTCTTCCAAACTTTGCCTATTGTTATCAGATTGTGTTTCGGGTGATTGCATGGCTACCAAAAGCTCATCATCATTTAAGATATCAGCCTCTCTTTTAACGACATCATCACCAGAAAAACCTTGAACCACTTCCTCGTCCTCGGGAATACCTACAACCTCTTGTACTTGTAGAGTGTCTTTCGTATCAGCATTAAAACTAGAGGCAGATTTTTCTGCTTTCTGTAATGCAATCTCTGCATCATTCACGTGTTGTGCAGCAGCAATTTCGGCAGCAACTGCTTTCTCCGCTAAAAGCATAATGTTTGCAACATCTTCCTCTGCTTCTGCTGCTTTCAGCTGCGCCTGTTCTGCAACTTCATGCAATTTGTTCACTTCATTCTGCAACTCCTCCTTTCTACCCTGCAAGCCTCTCAGCTCATTCTCGCAATTCGATAAAGTTGTCTGGCCTTCCTTGATGTCTTCCCGAGCATCCAAAAGCTCCTTCTCTATTTGCATTATATCTTTATCATCACTACTATTGTTAGAACCTTGTGAGGCATCGTTAGCTTCTTTTGTAACCTCGAAAGACTCTATGGCTACTTGAAGCCTTGCCTCAGCCAGAGAAAGAGCCATAGTAGCTTTCTGAACAGCTTCTTTGGCAACAAATTCTTCACTCACAATATTCTGGATGACATCAAGGGTAGAAGTAACATTGTTCCAAGCACTTGCTGCTTCATCTTGCAAAAAAATGGCAGTCTCAGATATCTTCTTAACCTTCTCCTCAAATGCAACGCTGCTTTCTCGAGAAGCTTCTAATTCTTTCTTGGCCTTTTGCAGCAGTTCTTTCAATTCATCCATATTTTGCTCCTCCACTACTTCACCCCCATCTTCTTTCCCCCCTCCTTGCCCTTCTTCTCCCAAAGATTCACTCGATTCACCACTGCCACCGTAGTCCTCATCCGCACTCTCCACCCTATCAACATTCCGTCCATTGCCATTGACATATGCTAAAGGGTCGTTACCCTGACACTTTGTCCAAACTTTCCTATTCCCCCTAAAAGGTTTATTTCTCTTCCAACACAAACTCCTCTTCCCACTCTCAACTCTCAACTCTCCCAAACACTCTACTCTCGAACCACTCCAACTACCTATCTTGTTCATCCCACTAAACCGAGCCTTCGAAATAGTCCTCAAGTTCCCGAGAAAAGCGCAACCAAAACCTCTCCCTCCAAACACAGTGCAAGAATCCAAACCATCTAACACCACATTTGACTGCGGTAACCTAAAAGCTACATCCATATTCTCTCCCGAAACAAAACACTCTCACGGAACCACTTCTCTTCAACGCATTCTACAACCAATTCCTCAGATAAAACTGAAACAAAACAGTCCAAACAGAATTAGAAAGCTCCACAACATTCAACACAACTCAAAATCACGTCCAAACACAACTCAATAGCGATTTCGCCAAACATATTATACTATCACTAAATAATGCTCAGTTCAGAGCGTGCATGCTAGAATCAGTATTTCCATTTTCTCACATTCATTCAATTCAACAGAAAAAATATTTAAAAAGTAAACAAAACAAAGAGAAGTGGAATCGGAATCGGAATCGTCAATGAAACAACCGAAACGTGGAAAAATCAATAAAAAGCTTCGAGGAGAGAAATGGAATTTACAAATTCACGTTTTGTGTTGAAGACAGAGATGAAATGAATGTGTTGTTTGCGTGTTCTGTTAAAACGGTCAGCGAAGTGAGTAAGCAGATACACAGAGGGAGAAGATATTATTCACAAATCCAAGATTTGTATTCACCTCCGATTAACGCGCGTGGGCCTCTATTGTAACCAAGAGAAAATCATAAATAATATGTAGCTTTCTAAAATTAGTATTATTCTATATTTGTTATTACAAATCAGAAAATGTTGGGTCATGTTTTTTATTTAACGAGATTTATTGTGTTTTTTTTTTTTTTGCTGTTTGAAATATTAATATAATTTAAGTAGTAATAAAAAAAGAGAATGTGTTATTTTTTATATATTATTATTATTCATATAAAAAATTTGCATTGTCAATCAATAAATTAGAAATTATATTAATTATGATTTTTTTTATTGAGTGATAATATGAAATCTCGTTATAATATTGTGTTTAAATTAAATTTAATAAAAAATTTGATGTAAAGTAAGCTATCGATTTCATCTATAATGTATTATACTATCAAGTACTCCCTAAAAAAATAATTTTTTAACTGATTTTAGAATATTAAAATAATATTAAGTAATCTCTAAATATTTTAAAAAAAAATCGTTATGAAACAAAAACAAACTTCAAAATCGTCTAACGACCTTTTTAAAATACCTTAAATTAAGGATTAAGACAATGACTATTGAAGATTTCAAAAACTCGTTGAATAGTTTTATTACTTTAGAGATTATTTAGGAGGAAAGGTAATAATTTTAGGATGAAATTTGTGATTTATGTTTTTAATGAAACAATTATGAATAGCTGAGTTTAATTAAAAGATGTGTTTAATTAATGTAAAAGTTTAAAACAAATAAATGGTAGCGCGTGAAGGAAGTGTAGCTATTTTTTTGTATTTATTCTATGATCATTTGCGGATATATATGCAAAAATAAAGTGTTTGTGATGAATGGACACTGCAACTGCAAAGAAATATCAAACATATTTTGTCCTTAATAGCAAAGCATATTTTGTTCTAAATATCAAAGCATATTCGTTCCACTTCATTCTAGTGTCTGAAATTTTTTTTTAATATTATTTTATTTTCATAAAATTATATTAAATAATTTAAATTTATTTGTAGTAACAGTTTATGAAAAGATTTATGTTTTCTCTTCTATGTACATCCATTAGATTAATGGTAAAACAAAATAGAATTTTTATCCTATGAGACACTATAAAAATCTGACCCTTAACAATTTATGAGTTTTTCTCTCAATAATACTGGTTATGAAAAAATAACTTGTTATCGTTTTTTTACTGAGTTTGAGTGAGATGATGTAGTTAATAAAAAATAATAAAACTGTTTAAGTTTAGTTTTGAAAATAAAGATTTTTATTTTTTACATTATTTTATATAAAACTCTACTTTTCTCTAAACATCTTAAGAATTTTCTTTTCTCCTTTTCGTATTTTCGTACTTTCAAAATTAGGATACAGGGGGAAGTAAACCTAAATCAGGTATAGATTAAGTTGGAAAAGTTTAATACCTTGTTGCAGGAGATTTTACTCGTTAGATAAAATGTTTCTCTTTTTGAAATTCAATCTCAATCAAAATTGTATCGGTGTAAAATTATTTTACTTGTAAATATAAAACATTTTCATTCTCCGATTTTATTAAGATTTCAAAACGTTTTCTAATTGATTTTACTAATTGCTTTTATTTTCTGAAAAATCTTTCTCACACTATGAGATGGTGGTGTAATATATATATATATATATATATATATATATGTTGAGCAGGGTTTTTTTTTTTAAATATAAAATAGAGTTGTTAGAGGTGTTCTTAATTTTACATGTATTTTTTTAAGGACAGCTATAGTAATAATATGAATAGCTTTTTTTTTTTGTTTTTTAATATTCAACATGTTTTCTATGATAAGATTGGACATTATTTTTTGTTATTAAATATAATTAAAGAGTTTTAAAAAAATTTAGTTAAAAGTGGCATTCTTATTTATTTTGTAAGGCGTTTTGATTTAACTCATGTCATATTTAGGCTCTTAGAGATAAATGGTTGCAAATTTATATTATTACTAAATTTCACCTTGACTCATGTTTTTAAAATAATAACTATTTGATAAATTGATTAATTTAAGTATAGAAAGTATGATTAAATTATATTATAAATATTTGGTTAGACTTTTTTTATAATAGATTTAAATTCATTGTATTAATAATAATATTTTTCATTTTTGCAATAATGAATTTAGTGTGTCTCGCACACTTTTTATTATTTTTTTTTATCTAATAATAATTTTTTACGACAAATGATCGATGAACATAAGAATCCTTGAGATATCAAAACCTATAATAATGTCATCTTTTAGTAAAAGAAAAAATCATACGAAAAATATATTTTAAAATATATAAATTATACTTTATATTTATAATAAACAATTCAAATTATATAAAATTGTTTTTATATTGAGAAGAAGAATAGTTAAGAAAAACAAGTATATAAATAAAAATTAAAATACACCTGTCCCCGAAGGTAAGAAATAATGATAATAGTGGAAACTCTAACTCTATATAAGTTGATAGTTCTAATTAACAGTATATGAGTAGATTACGAACTAGGTTGGATAAATATTTTTTAAAAACTTTAATATCTTTTCTTAAGTAAATAAATACTCACAAAATGTAGTATGCATTTGTAACATTTTTCTTAATTTAAAATATAAAAAAATGTTTTTATATGTAAACATTCAGTTGTAATTCTCTAGTTTTGAAAGATAAAGAAAATATATTGAAAAATGTCCAACAATTTTTCAATTGACGCTCTAACTGTATAACTATTATATTTTAAGGAACACAATTTTAACAAAACAAATATATTATTCTTCAAGTTTGTTAAAGTTATTTTAATCAGAAGTGTATATTATATTTTAAGTTCACGTAAAATTGCTTTGACAATTAAACTCTTTAATAAATATAAATAATATTTTACTCTAAAAAATAGGAACTATATCTCCTGTTTATAGAAAAAAAAAATAATTTATTAGTTATGTAATTTAACAAAAAAACATTGATTACTTAAAATAAAAATGGAGTATTTTGCACTTAAAACTTATGTAAACTCCCACAGAAGAAAATAAGGAAAACATTGGATTACTCAAACTTTTGTGTTAAGGTTTCGATACATAAACAAACAAACCTCTCAAGTTAGTTTACGAGGAAACTAAAAATAATGTGTAAGCAATGTTTTGAGAGTAAAGAAGTTGAACCAAAGACCCTGCTCAAACTGAAAGAAGGTGGGAGGGGAACAGAAACAATTCATGTTTCCAATTTCATTCAAGAGCTTTCTTCTTCTTCTTCTTTTTCTTCTTTTTCTTTTTCTTCCTCTTCTACTACTGTAGGTTCCTCAGATGCTGCTTCTGCTGCTGGTTGTGGTGGCTCCTCAAATAGAGGCTCGGGAGGTGTAGAAGAACCAGTCCTCTTGTGTGCAGCAGCTTGGAGCACATGGCTGTAGTTCCCTTTCTCCATGAACAGTTGTGCAAAGTGGACTCTGCAGTAGAGGACACCATCAAGGGCAGCATAGTTTGAATGTGTCAGAGGGCACCCTGCATGAGCACACCTGAAACAAGTCTTGTGGTAGCATTCTCCTTCCAGTGTCACCTACCAAATTTCCATGCATGGTTAGTTTAGTCATGTCAAAATTCTCTTTCATGTGATCTGAAACTTTTGAAAATTAATTGTGAAAATCAATGATCTTATGGTTAAAACCCTAATTGAATTAGAGATCAGACCTTTCATGGACTGTAAATTTTATCTTATAAATTAATTTTGTAAAAATGAGTTAAACTTAAAATCATTTTCCAGAAATATGACATTACAAACCTGTTCTCACTTTTTCATATTGCATGGTGAAGATATGAGAGATCACAAACCTTTTCAAGAGGATAGACTGTTTTAGCACATGTTGCACATTTGTCCAGGGTTCCACTGAACATGGAAGATAGCTTGCTAGGGGTTCTATTCTGTTATTGATCATGATATAACTTGCATGTTAGAGAGAGAACACAAGAATACATAATTATATACATAGGAAGATATGTGTAAAGAAAGGATAGGGAACATACGATTTCGATTTGTTTCTCAGTAGACTTTGCTGCAACATTTAGAGTCAAGAAAACAACATAGCTTCATTAGTGTAAATAACAGAAGCTGACATGATCTTAGCTACTTGTAATTTAATGTAAGGTGGGATGAGAATTATTATGAGAATAACACAGAGTTTGGCCAAAATATGCTCTTCCTCTTACCGAAGTTCTTGCTGAAATTGCCAGATTCCTTGAAGAGTTGTTCAAAATGAGGCTTGCAATAGAGAACTCCATCCATTGAGGAGTATGTGCACATCTGATCAACATTGAGTAGTATATCAATGGCAGTCCCAATTTGTGAACAATGTTTAAAGGAGAATTTGTTAATATAATGTGCGTGAAAAGAAAAATCCCAAATAACAAAATCTTGGCTTTAAATCTTTTGATATTATCCACACCCATATGATAGTGATCCAAAAGAAATATTTGGTTTCTTTTTATTTCATTATATGCATTGTTTTCATTTCTTTCCTTCATACATTCCAAATTTCATCAGGTAAATTTTGAAAACATGATTTTGTTTTTACAAATTTCTTCTCAAAGTCATCAAATCAGAAAAGAAGTAACATTCTTATACCTCCTCATTTCAGAACAATTACCATTTTCGTATAATGATTTAAGATAAATTACCTTTGACCCTTTTAACTATGATCTTTCTCATTCCACATTGGAGTTACAAATAGACAATAGTAAAATCAAGAAGGGAAGAAATCAAGAGAATGAAGGGTATTATACCGTGAGATATCCCTTGCAGTGACTGCATTTGAAGCAGTTCTTATGGTAAGGAATGCCTTCAAGAGTTAACAAGTCAACAACATAGACAGTCTTGTCACATGCCTTGCATTTATCAAGAGTTCCAGTGAATGACATGCTTGTTTTTCCCCTTCCTTTATTGCTTGTGCTTTTTTTGTGTTTTTTTTATTCCCTTTGGGGATGTCTGAGGAACAAAGATGGGTTGAACAAGAATGCACACCTCAGACAAAAGGGAACTGAACAAAGTCTTGGATATGTCTGAGCAGAAAGTGACTTATATCAGCATAGGTACAGGTTGTAAGTGGTAAACAAGTGATTATAGACCCTAAAAAATGTGAAACAAAAATGGAAAAGTTATGTTTTATTTGTGGATATGATCTACTTGAATGGAGGGAAAAAAGGCTTGTTGGTTTGACCACTTCAATTAGAAGAAATTATTGGATGGAACAAAAATAGCTATTTCCAACTTTTCTTTGGTTTACTATTCTGGTAATTGAAATGTGGATTTGATAATTAAGAGGTTAATAAAGCAAGTTAAAAGATCTTTGTAAATTAAGAAATTATTTTTATTTTTAGCATGTTTTAATTTGGTTAATTCTATACTGATCAGGCTCCTTCTTCTTCTCCTTCAATCTTGAATCTAGAAACAAGAAAATAGTTCCTCCTCCCCGGTATTGTAAACAGTAATTTAAACTAAAATTGATTTATTAAAAATAATTATAGAATCTGAGTTTAAGTATAGAGCAAGGTTAAAATAAATTTTAATTAGCAAAAGTCGTCCCACTTCTATAAATTATTTTTTGATTATCAGCTTTTAGTGATACTGTGTGAAATATATCCATTAAAAATCATAAGTATGTAGTAAAATGGTATAAATCGTATAATTAGAGAGTGCAAATATGTAAGTTCTTAGAAGTAAAGTTGTTCAATAATTCCTTAAATAATAAAATAAAATAACAATCATTAATTATTTCTTTCACAGTTTCTCTATATGTGCATAGTCATGCTTCCTCAGTGTTTGAAGAGGGATTTATTAGAGAAATTAAATTCCAATGAGCTCCAACAATTTATATAAGAGATATCACCTATTATTCAAGATCTTAACCTAACATTTTTATTTTATGTTATTTAACTTCAATCAATGTGAGATTTAAACTTACTGCATTCTCTAACCATGCTCATCATTAATTATATTATCTAGGAATATAACTGAGAAAAAAGATAGTAAAATATATAGTATTTGTGAATTCTTTTGTGTATTTCTTAACCAGGTCTCTTATATATAGTCAAATATATAATGAGTTCTCACTGATATTAGGTCTCTTAGCCAGGTCATCAAAGTAAGGGTATTTCTTATATATTTCTTTACAGAAACTTGTTTCGAAGGTTCATTTGATTGAAAAATAAATAAAATCAGCATTGATGTATTTAAGCATAGTTTGTTTGTTAATGATATTAGTTCAAGTGCATTTTGCTATCATTTCTCCAACTTTTCTCTAGTTTTTCAAGTTTCTACTTTGTCCAAAATATTTTCTCCAGTGTTTTATCTTCTTACATGAATTGTATTTTCAAATTCAGTACTAATATTTTCAATCATTTATCAACAATTATATTTAAGTAGGTATTGAATTGTAAATGTTTTTTAACATAGCATTACCAACCTCCAAAGATACAAAACTAAATGTCTTCTATTTTATTTTTTCTTCTAGCAAAGTTCATATAATAAATTTGCTTAGCTGCTATCTGTAAACAAGAAGAAAAAACTAAACAAAAGGCTTTCCACATAATGTTTGCCATTTATTCAGACTCATCTAAGTATGGAAAAATTAGAGCCCTGCTTCAATCAAAGCAGTTCCAAGCTTCAATAAATTTTATCACACTTGTGCAATGTTCAATTCCATTCCAGTGATGAGACCATTACCACTTAGTGGTAAATCACACAATCAAGGAGGCAGCACAACCTGTTGACACAGTATTAGATCTGAAATGGTCTTTCCATGCCTATCAATTCTTCTAGAACAGTTGACACCCCCATCCAGGATGTTCCTGACAACAATGTTCAATGACTGGATTCCCTTGACTTCATATATCTCCACTATAACATTTTCATTGACCCTTTTGTCTGTTCGATTTCTTGCATCTAGATCAGAAGAAAGAGACAAATCCAGAAGATGGGAGACCACTGATTTTACCCACTCAGATGTAATAATTAGTTTCAACCTCTTATAATCAAGAGGAAAATGTGGGATGAGGGAAAAATTTATGTCATTTCCTTTATCTCCAGCTCTGCTGTGTGCTACCTTGTAAAGTGGAATCTTCTGACCAGATGGAGCAGGTGAATGTGAGCAACTACTACCAAGGAAAGCAAATTCTGAAGAGGATTTGCCAATTTCAGCCTGTAGCTTTGCTGCCAGTGTCAATGTGTGCCTCGTATTGTATTCAGGATTAACTGCTTTGTTTGACTGACTCACTGTGTTCCTCTTTACCCCGGTTCTCCAGAAAACTTCTTCTCGCTTAACCTGTAAATAAATCTAGCTATGATGAAGAGTTCTGGCAAAATGGTAAATGAATTTTGCAATAAGACTTAAACCACTAGCACTGCAATTACAATAAACATCTTCAACACATAACAAGTTTAATTGAACGTTCAAGTTTATTCTCTGACTTCAGCACATAAGGAACACTTCAGTAAAATGAAATGCTTAATTTCTCATTACCATTTTGAGAAATAATTTCCTAGTTCTCATTTCTTAAGGTATAATGTTGATTGAACAATTAAGCCTTATTCCATTAGAAAAGACTTTTACAAATTATTCTACTCAAAATTAGGTGTTTGATATAGCCCACTGGAGTCTAACGGGTCCATGTGCGTAAGTATAGTCCTAGTACATGCATATACACCACTGTGAGTAAATCCAAGAGAGAGGAAGGGGGAGGAGAGTATACCAAATGTTTTTGTAGAAGATTCTCCTTCTTATATCCAGTACTGCATTTAAATAAAGGATATGTCAGCGTCACTAAAGATCTACTGCAGAAGCAATACTGTGTCTCAAATATAACAGCATTCAAAACAAAATGAAGAACCAATATGCAGATAACTAGTACAACATAGCTAGCTCTTCAAAGTTTAACCACCTAGTTTCAACTTTTTGTCACAACTCCATTCACAATTGGTGTTTTCCAAGTCTTGAATATCAAGTTTGTTTTATAACATTGCGATTCTAATACCAAGTGCAGACTCTGATAATCCAATCAGCGAGAAGAACAATTTTGATAAAATTACAATTTCACCAGCAATCATCAAATTAGAGGAACATTGGTTGTCAATTCAACAGAGTTATAATTCTACACTACAAAAATTGGCCATTAACAATTTTAATCAAATGAATGCAGAGGCAAATTTAAAGTAACATTGACCTGATACCACCACCACCAGCTGGTCCATTTGTATACAATGCTATAAATTCTCTGGTAAATTGGACGGCTTGTTCCTTCTGCTCAAAAAGGCCATCCATGCGTAGCCTGATATCTTCACTAGTTATTTGTGACCGCTCATTTCCATTGCTGCTGGTAGCTTTAAGACTATCAAACCCAATTATATAAGAAAGTATATGGTGATTAAGACCAGGAAATGTTTCTTCCATCCATGATCTCACCTAATTAAGCATGTGAAGAGACCAACATTAATTGATAGTAATCTAGATGTACCTCCAAGTCTTATCAAGCAGTAGAATCAACATAAATTATAAAAAAAAAAATGAAGCTAGATCACTGATCTAAGTGTTCCTTATAAGTTTTTAAACGTTACCAGAAATTCTGCTGCTTTAGCACGTTTAACACATTCATAACCTCCATAAGATATCTCTCCCCATCCTTTCCATCCACAATCCTGTAAAAAGTATTTAAAGCAGCAATGTAAAGATAGGTTCAGTGAATCAAAAGAGAATGATTCAGACATGTACCAGTGGGACCAGCTGCAAAAGTTTATCTGGAACTGATACAGTAGATGGTTTTGCCCCAAGACAGAGAACTCTAGAGCTTGATAATGGACTGAAAGAAACATCCTGAAAATTAATCACCTGTTGAAGAACAGTGAGTTTTTTTTCTTTCTTTTTTGTTGTATATTCTACCATCAACTTATATAAATGTCCAGTGCTTCACAACTAAAATTTAGCTTACCACATCAGGGGTTACATAAGCCTCTGGGTCTCCAACCTCATACAATAATTGTTCAGCACAAGTACTGAAATTTAAAACTCCCCCACTGCCTTCAGCCTTTGCTACACATACTTGGCCATCAAAACAGATTTCAGCAAACGGAAGTGATAAATCCAGTAGTTGCAGGAAGGACATATCTCGGTACTGGTCACCTAAACCAAAGAAGATAGAGCTTAAAGAGTATCATCCGATTCACTCAACCCATCGGCACAGGTTTTATCTCAAACCAAGGGTAGAGAGATAAGCTATATTAGTAGACCTGGATGCATGAAATATCCTCCTGTGAGTTGGCAACCACACTCTAGAAGATGGCCAGCCAGAGAACCTTGAGCTAGATGTTCTAATTCATCCCAGTTCCATCCTAGTTCATAAACCTACCCATACACCAGCTTAATCCTTCAGAATTATGTCCCATACTAAGTTACAAAGAACTGAATAATATAATTCAAAAGAGTGAGAGATTGAGAATGAAAAGCTAATACAATATCTTTATTAGAATACTTATGCTTCTTTGTTTGTTAGTATATAATATTGGTCACATTATAAGAAAAATGTAATTTGTTCTGTACAAAAAGTCTAGAACTTTTCTGAAATAAAATATTAATTAATGTGAAAATTATTAATAACAGGATAATAAGTTATTTTTCTCTCTCACTATGTTTGTTTATGAGTGTCTTTAGCTACTTCAACAAAATCCACCTGTCATATCCAAATTTTCAAAATGCAGGAGTTGCCAGGTGATGAAATATGAATAGTTTTAAGGTCTAGCATGTCACCTCTCACAAGTTGTCCATATTGAAGAACGAATTCAGTCACTAAAAAGCAAGTATTGATTAAGATGGGGAATATGAAGGAAAGAACAGGTCATACCATAGGTGCTAAGAATAAAGCAGCATCTGCAGTTCTCGAAGTAATTATTACATTTGGTTGGTACTTTTCAAGGCAACGAACAATGGGAGCAGCTCCCAAGTATGTGCTGATACCCTTCGCAAATTACAGCCAAATTTAACATCCAGATTAACTCATTGTGGCAAAGTGAATAAAAGATGAGTGGATAACTAAATTTGATCAGATTATGCTCATTAAAATATTATAAACAGACAGACAAGGTGAAATATAGTGGTCCCTTTATATAGTTCAATAAGTAAATGTGTTTGGTTTATGACTTGCATGCATTCAAAGTAAATTGAGTGGAGAAGTATGTGAGAGTATGAGTTGAGATGAAAGTTTGGGTCAAATATATGATTTGATTACATCAGGATATATAATATGATCTTGTTAAATTAAATAGCGAAATATCTTACCAAATATTTCTCATTATTAATTATTGATTTTGTTCCTTATCTCTTCTTTGTAAATAAAAAACCATACTCATGTATAATACACACAATTACAAGTATTCCTTTCAATATGGTATCACAGTAGTACCATCATCCGTGACGTGTTTTGTCACTAATATGTTATTATGTCTATTGGGTCTTTTGAGGGGGTTTCACATAAGAGATCCAACAAAAATAAAACATGGGTCAAATTCATACAAGGGATTGACACTCCTCCAACCCAAAATCTTAGGCAATAAATTTGTTGATATTCTTTTTTATATGTTGTTCAACTTTTTCATTTCTACTAAATTTAGAACTCAAACTCACACTCGGAATCCTAACAATGACCCCTTCAAGTGTGAGTTTCTTCCACATTGGTAGACTCCTTTCGAACTTAACCATGAGTACCTCGCTAGTACTAGAACTTTAGTTACACCATCATTCATCATAACGAGACACGCTTGCCTGAAACCTCCGCCAAAAAGACTTTCAACATAGAGTCCTCTCTTATATTGTACTTGTCCAAGTTAGTCACCAAGATGAATCATCAACTAATACCACTATTGAGTCTTTCAAGGAAGGATTCAAAAGGGGAGATTCAATGACAATGAAAAACAAGTCAAACCAATGTAAGGGAAACTAAAACCTTAACACTCTCAAAACCTTAAGACAATAGGTTTGTGAGTCATCTTCTTTATGTATTGCTCAACTTTCTCATTTCTACCCGATGTGAGACTCAAACTTACTCTCAGATTCCTAACAAGGTTATGATTTTGTCCCCTAGATGCATTGGTTTTGATTGTTACTTTGACCTTCTCTCTCAAGTAAACAATATTTGTTTCAAAACTTTTGCTTTAAGAGCCCCCATACTCTCGGATAGTTGTCACACCCTTCAAGCATTTCTGCTATTAAATAGCCTCCGCATCTTTAAACATTTTTGCTCTTCGAAAGTCAATTCTTTCTCCATGTACTTTTGCTTCTCGATAGTTGTCATGTACTCCGAGCAACCGCTGTGCTCTAATATTACTTTCTGCTCTCTAACAATAACTTCATTTGCAAGCATTTTTTGCACTTCGGTAGTTGTTATGCCCTCTGAGTTTGTTCTCTGATAGCTACAATGCCCTCCGATCTCTAACTCAACCCTACAATTTGAGTTGCCTTTCTCTGGCAACCACTATGTTGCTTGACTCATGGCCAAGGTCATCATGTGCCACAAGCTTCCTGGCACGTCATCTTGACATACCTTCATTGAATCAATGTGTGAAGCTTTATTAGCTCCAACAACCAACTCACTAACACGTTCACAAAGTCTCTCAAATGGTCACGTGTTGATTGCTAAAAAATCCACATCGACTAAAGATATGATCAAATTATAGTATATAAGTGGGTATAAACCCTTATAAGTCGATTTTATGAAATTGAGTTAGACTTAAATTTCACTTTCTTAAGATAATATCAGAAGCCTTCAGAGCCTATCCTAGTCAAGTTTGTTGGGTCTTGTCATCCATTGTTGGGTTTCTCCTAATCCCACGCTTAAGATGTTCAGTCTTTGGCATGAGAAGGTGTGTTGAAAATCCTACATTGACTATATATAATAATCAAATTATAGTATATAAGTGGGTACGAACCTCGTCTTATAAGCCGATTTTATAACGTTGAGTTAGGCTTAAATTCCACTTTCTTAAGAATGATATTTGTAACAAATTTAACTCATATAATACATATGCTTTGGCTTGAGGGAGAGTATAAAAGATGTGACTTTATTATATTAAATAGGGAAATATCTTAAACAAATATTTCTCATTATTAATTACTGATTTTGTTCCTTATTATTGTATCTCTTCTTCATTATAAATAAGAATATCCATGTGCACACAACACACAATTCCAAGTCATCCTTTCAATAGTTTGTTTGGGTTGTTTGAATGCGAATCCAAACAAACTCTAAATAGGTAGCCAAAAAAGGGTTAAAAACTGAACTTGTAACATTTGGTGCAGGTTGGTCGTTGGTTGGTGAATGGTTTCCCACAAATTGGTTGGAAATACATTACAAAAATAAATAAAAGCAGAGTTAATTAGAGAATGACTTTATATGTGAAAACAAACAGCCTCGTGTGAAAATATTCTTACTCCATCCATGAAATATGATTTTGCTGGTGAAAATCCTGAACCTGAAAGATTGTGTACGTATATATAAGTTGTGAAACTAAGTACAAAGACTAATTAAATTAAAAAATCCCAAAATTTAATTTAGTTTTTTATATATAAATATATGAAAAGGTGGAAGAATAATAAAACCAGATGCATCAACAATTTCAGAAAAGCACCTGGCAAAGAGCTAAGACTACGAAAAAAATTGGAAATTAAAAGCATATGCCTTTTTAATCTTAATTAAAGAGTAAATAATAAATATAGAGCTCATAATGTTAATAACTATCATTCTGTTAACCAGAAAAATCTCCTTATTAGAACACTCCTATTGTTTGTTATGCATTAATAGAAGTAGCTCTCTCGATGTCATCCAATTACAGCAAATCATTCTTTCTATGCGAAGAACCTTTACCAAAGGTGAGATCACCCAACATATTTCAAACAAAATGGGAAGTAGAAATTGTAAGGTAGGTAAAAAAAATGCATGAGACAAATAAATTGAACAGTTGAAATTCAGACATTCGTTTAAAATTTGGCTAAAAAATAGGATAAAGGAAAGTTTACTGGAAAATCCAAATACCTATATTAGTGACAGACACCTCGTGAGCCACAGCAACAGAAACATTGAGACCCAAGCTGTTAGCAATTTCTAAGACCTTGTGTTGAGCACCCAGAGGATCCACTGTCAAAAACAAAGAGTGAACAATGAAGCTAGAAAAAAAAAAAAGTGACAAGTCGTATATATCATTACTAAAAACTTTGTTGAACATACGATATCTTTGGATAATCAATAGTTATTGTGATTCATTACATTAGATGCAGCATCAGAAAATACTTACTTGCACCCATATTGGTAATTATGCAAGTTCCTCTTTCCAAAGCCAGAGGCAGCAGCATACGCATCCAGCTAGAAACTGCAAAAATAATTTACAAATATCAAACTTAGAATAAGATGGGAAAAAACACGAGCAGGAAACAAACCACCAGATCACTACTGATGGCTTCAATATCAAATACTTTAAAATGATTAAATGGATAACATGTTTTCAAATAAATATAAATTTAAGCTTCATGTCAAAAATAACTGAAAGAAATTATACCTACAGGTGAATTACACACCTTAAAAAACCTTAAGAATTGGATTATAGGACCCTAGATAGTGTAATTTGAGATTTAGTAGATATAGACCAAATAATGAAACTTAACAATTTATTTGAACAGGAAACACCTACTCTGGGAATCATAACCATCACCACCAGACATCATGATTTGATAACGATCAACAAGAGTCCGCTCAGCCAGGCATTCCAGAACCAGATAATTCAGTTCTTGAACTCTTTGAAGCAGCTTAAGAGCAGCCAAAGGCCTGTCACCACCAAACCCTGCTCCACAGCCAATGTAAACCTTATCCCTTCGCCTTTGGGGGTTACTTCTCTGTAATGCAATATCAACACAGTTAATTACCTCACTAGCTATGAAGCTGCATTTGAAACAAGTAACCAAAAAGATAAGCAAAGGTAAGGAACAATAAGACAACCAGCTTGATTAAACAGTTATGGATCTCTTCTTCATCCTGGGGTTCCATCACTACAACTTCCTCTTGCACCCCTGATTCTGCTAGAAAAAAAAGACTAACCAAATGAAAAAGAAAAAAATCCAAGAGCCCTCAGAAAGAATCTAAACAAAATGCAATAAAAAAAAAGGTCCAAAGAGACATTTTCATTATTGAGAAAGGAATTCTAGATAACCTTTTTGAATCAATGCGTGTTCAACTCAAATACAACTGTGAGAAATTGGCAAGTTTGAACTTGAAAAAGAAGGGTGTAAACTATTCATCAAACACCTTAAATTCAAAACAGTTTCATCGTCTTCTCTAAACATTTTCTCTTTTAAATATGATTGAACAATAACATCAAATTCAAACCAAAATATAATCAACAGTGGACTACCTGTATTGATACACCATACATCAAATTAAGAATTTTTTTTTTTTTTTCAACCTTCACAAGAGTACTGTACTCATATCCCACTGCAAGGAAAGCATGAAGAATAAAAAAAAAATCAAAACTTGACACTTGAACCATTGATTGAAATGAAAACTTGTACTAGCAACAACCCCAGAGAGATGACACAGAGCTACATGCAACTTAGAATACTATTTTCAATTCAATGAGAGAAAATGTGGGATGATCACAACACGCAGACGAGACATTTTTCATGTAGCTCAGATTCAGCATATTCATAAGTTCACAATCACATGCCCACTTACAAATGAAGGAAAATTTGATAATGATGGTGCAAAATTCACTCAACAATGCCTAAATATGAAGAAAACGATTTGTGGGTATGAGAAAGGGAACCGAACAAAATTGAAATCCACTGGTGAAAAGTGACAATCAGAATAAGATGATAACGTTGGTGGTAAGATGGTTCCGTGCTTGAATTGACAATGAACAATGAATCATATTTTAGTGTAAGACTTTGTCAGCATGTTTGGATAAGATTGAATTTGGGAGAAAATTATTTTTAAAAATATATATACAAGTGAATTTATAATACAATAGTTTTGAATATAATAATAACATTTAAAAAAAATATGAAAAGCTGATTTATTAAATGTTCATATAATATATTTAATAAAATAAGATGCTGAATTCTCAAAACATGAAGTAGTCATTATGAAACTTTTAATAGCTAAAAATATACACTCTAAACTTTACAACTATTAATCATTATTATAAACAAAATTATCTTATAAGAAAATCTTTTGAAATAAAAAGCAAAATATATATAATACATATAAATTGACAAAAATATATAATATCTTATTTACTTTAATGTTTAATATTATTTTAGATACATTATTAGGAGTAATTTGTAACTTAAACATACATTTAAAAATGCTTTTAGTTTTAATTATATGATTCATAAAATATATTTCAAATAAATTAAATATATCAATAAAAATTTTAAAAAATGATTTTTTATATGTTAAAGTTAAAAAAAAATATGTTTAAAAGGTAAACATTTCATTCTCTGTTTTTCTTTATAGGTTAACAAAATTAATATATATATATATATATATATATATATATATATATATATATATATATATATATATAAATGTTAAAAGTAAATATTTTATTTGGTCGTGTAACAACTTAAAAAATCTGTCATTTGAGTGAAATGGTAGAAGTTAATGAGCACTTGATTATTATATCATTAAACTAAAAATGCGTATTTATAGAAAAAGTAAGTAGTCAAGTCTGATTTCAACTCAAGTCATCATCTCTCTAAAATCCCTAACCTCTTTTCCTCGAACTTCTAAGTCTCTGCTTCCATACCTCATCAGTTTCTTAAGCGGAGCCCACCGTTGGACTCGTGGCGGATAATAGAGTAAGTCTATCCGATCAGAACCTCCGTTAGAGTAAGTTCATTTTCTGCCCCTTTTTCTTAGAGCAGATTTAGGTTTTTGTTTTTCCTCTGCTTACTGAGCTCGCATGTGGCATCTGAGCCATCAGACGGTGCCTCTGTGAGCTCATTTCCTAGTGTGTTAGTCTGATCGTTGATCAGAGGTCCTTTGGTGCAGATTCGAGTTCCTGAGGATCTTAAGCTTTTGGGAGTGTTAGAGAGAACTTTCACTGCGATTAAGGTAAGGGAAGCTAACC
>Ga0209489_101074_pt1 | contig 55541 bp, 45 predicted proteins | sample SiratrowhiteBW_FD_187527 | JGI IMG/M metagenome (GOLD analysis project Ga0209489, IMG submission 187527) | Root nodule microbial communities of legume samples collected from California, USA - Siratro white BW (SPAdes) (version 2) | ecosystem: Host-associated > Plants > Roots > Nodule | place... | reverse complement strand
AAAAACAAATTTGCGAAAAGATTTTAAAAGGGTTCAATTCACCCCCCCCCCCCTCTTGAACTTAGGCCAAACACTTATTTTAACAAAAAGAATTTTATTTTTGATTGATTCATAATAATTCGAACTGTTGATTGAATCAAAGTTGATCAGTTCATTCTGTGTGATTAACTTCTATTCTATTTTTGTATAGTAAATTAAATCGCTTCTGTACTTACATTTGAATTCTGATAAAACTGTTTGGTTTACTGCATTGTTCTGTGACTGGATTGTATTCTGTTTGCTTATTCATTCTACTGCTTTGCTCAGTAAAGTCAATAAAGATCCAGTTTATCAAACTGATTTGAATTTTCTTAAAAGGTTAAATAGTTTTGAAAAAGTTTTTGAAATCCAATTCCCCCCCCCCCCCCTCTTGTATTTCAGCCAACACAGTTTCTTACAGTAAGGAAACTCACAGCTAGGTGTTGCCATGTGGCATGTCACTCCAAATTTTCTACATGTTAAATGCCTTGCTTGTGTGGCATGCCCTCCTTCCTTTACCATAGACCGTCTAGGGTTTCTCTTGAGCTTGGAAAAGTCCAATCCAAACTATAATTGATGGAGGAAGCCAAAGTTTTTCTCGGTTTTTGATTGTAAACACAAGTGCAGGTGCAGTGGAATTTTGAGATGAGAAGCTTTTCTCAACGTGCAGTGGTGTTATGCGGAAGCATGGCTAAGTGTGAACTATGTGAAAGAAATGGCAAGAGAAAAGAGAGCTATGATTGTAATGATAAATGTTGTAGTGTTGATATCTCATTCAAAGTTGAATTTTACATGGGCTACACCTCTATTTATAGTGCTTAAGGGCAACCAATTTGGAGACAAAATGTGCTGAAAATTATTTAAATTCGAAAGCTAGATCTAGAGGAACAAATGAGGAGTGCCGCTTGTCACATGATCCACCAAAGCGGGTGAAAATCATCAATTTTCAAGTGACACATGGTCGTGCATGCTTTCCTCCATTTGTAGCATGTACTAAGTGTGAGAGCAAGGTGGCGTCCCAAGGTGCTTCTACATGACCTAAGTTTCCTAGGGTTTCAAATGGGCTTGAATGAAGGCCAATTTGAGTCTTTGGTGACTTTGTGTCATCATTTCTACTGCTACTCCAGGAGAAAAAGTAAAAAGCCCAAAATAAAATGTACAGGGGCCCAAATTATTATAACATATTTTAGACATTTATAAAATTAGAGGACTTCTCCTTGATGCTCCCTTCTCTTTAGAGTGATCTCTTCAGGGTTGCATTCAGGCTCGAACAACTGATGGGCATCCCAAATAGGCTCAGATGGGCCCAGTCTTCTGGAAAGCTATTGGTCTACCATTTGGCTCTTTGTCCTCTTTATTCCATGGCTAAGGTGGCTGGGGTATACTCTCTATAAGAAAGGATATACAAAAGAAAAGAAAGAAGGAAAAATAATAATACTTAACGAGAAAATAGAAAAGAAGATTGAGAAATACTTAGAAAGACAAAAGAAAACAAAAAGTATTATGGACATTTTTCAGAAAGATAATTGTGTTATACTCACATTACTCTTTGGATTCATTCCCTATTGCTTCTCTTTTCTCTACAGGTTTTTAGCTTCATATCTCATATTGTCTTACGATCACCTAGGCCCCATTAGAGTCTAGATAAAGGCCTCTTTATCAAATATTATGGATATAACAGTCTTGTCAAGTTTCTCTTAGTGTTTGCATGCATTATGTTCTTTTGAGTGCATATATATAAGCCTAAACACTTGAGAGTTGGAAAGTTTATATAGTACAAACTATATCACTTGATTCGTCTCTTGATTTGAGCTAACTTCTTGTTTGATAAATGTTACAAAACTCTATTCACATGTTTCTCGATTCTTTACTTTCTTCAAAAATATTTTTACTAATTCTATGTTTTCTATAAAATAAATCTACAGTGAAGATTTCTTGCAAAAATTCCTTTTTCTTATGTCAAAAATAGGGGGAAATTAAATTAATAAGCAACATCTATTTTCTTACTACTAATGTCTAATTGAAGTGTATAAATCTTATTGTCGAATGTTGTTTTTGTCATCATAAAAAAGGGGAGATTATCAAGACCCTAGATGATTTACCTAAATGGTTTGCTAAGCCCCTAGATGATTTGTTAGGATACTAGGCGGTCTATGACCCATTGGGTTTGTTGAACATAGAATCATATGTGTAGAGCTGATTGTTGAGAATTTGGACTATCTATCTAGACAGATAAGCCCCTAGATGGTTTATGACCCATTAGACCATCTCAAGACTAATTGAGCTCCTGGACAGTCTCAAGACCAGAAAATCAATTGTCGAATTTATATTTTGTTATGTTTTGATGATAACAAAAAAATAAATGGATAATTTATTTGTTCTAACAAAGATTAGTTCAATTATAATATAGAGTAGACTCTTGAGCATTTACAGCTTATTCATGTTAGACGGTGCGATGAACATGTTGAATGCATAATAGGTTTTCTTGAAATGGTTAAATGTGAAAACTGAAACCTTCTAAATACTTATATATGATAAATGCACATTCAACGAAAGAGATATTAAGTTAAAAAAAAAAAAATTGAATCTACAAAATTACTCTGTTCGACCCTATTTTTTGTACATCTCTAAAATCTATTCGTTCCTAACTAGATTTATTCAAATTAAATCATGTGAGTATTTTTTTAATATATTATGAGTATCTCTAAATCTATTTTGAAAATAAAAAAAATTGAATAATTGAAAATTTGAAATACTATTGTGTGTTATTCGAAATAAAAGGATTTTCTGATTATGTTTTAACTTGTTTTACTATATTCATATTGCAAATGTCTTTTTAATATATTGTAAATATTGCAAATGTCTTTTTAATATATTGTGAATATCTCTAAATCTCAAGTACTTTATTTTAGTATCACGCGATTATTTGGGATGAAAAGATTTTCTAAATATGTTTCATTTGTTTTTACGAACCTGTAGTGCAAATGCATTCGAATTAGTTTCTTAAACAAATTTGAAGAAAAAAAACAAATTAAAAATTGCAAATTGAAGCTTTCTATTTTGAGTGTTTATCACCAAAAAGATAAAGACATGAAGATACTACAGTATCCAAACTTAACCAATTCAAGCATTAAAGGACAAATTCAAAAAGCTACATAAAGAGATTGGAGGTGAAAAGTGATAACAAGATCAACTCAAGCATTTCAAGTTGTTGAAGTGATCTTGCTGAAGATACCAGAGTTACAATGAAGGTCTAATCCATATGTTAAAGCACAAAGTCTTTTGGGTTGAGTGTTAAACCATTGTAATTCTTCACATTGTGAAGTTATACCCCCGTGAGCTTTCTTTATGTTCTCCTTGAGAGTGTTCTTTATCTTCTTTAGAGTTCTTAATCTCAGTGGGAGTTTGTGAAGGTGTAACCTGGACAGGTGTGAATACTTGTTGTAATCTAGAAAGGAGAGAATACTCATTGTAACTTGGAGATATGAGAGTACTCATTGTAGCCAAGTGTGTTGGTTAGTGGAAGTTGTTATACATATGCTTAATGGGAGTGGATTTAGCCTGAGTTTGGGTGATCCAAGATAAATTCTTGTAAGCTAATCTCTTGTTTTTCTTGTTGCTCATGATTTGATTCTTTTGTTAGATGGTTTGACAAAACGTTTCAATTACATGATCTATTAGATGGTGTACTAGACAGATTATTTTTCATCTACTTGAAAAGAATCTAATGCTCCATTCAAACCCCCCTTCCTTCTAGAGCCAATTATACCTTCACATTAGGTATTGGAAAAGAATATGAGGATGACCCTACTGTCATAAATTTGAAACTTGGTAAATTAAGTCAAGAGAAAACTCTTACTGCAATAACTAGAATGATTACAATTGATGAACTTCCTTATTGATTTGGCCAAAATGAAGGTTTAGCAAATTTATGCGAGAAAATTTATCAAAATCTTAACCTAATTGACAATATTCGATCTAACATGCTTAAGAGTGGGTTAAGTTGGATTCGTTTAGACATAAAACATGTAAAGATTCAATATAAGCTAACCTGATATTTTTCTAATAGGTTAAATAATGTGTTTGTTCGTATTTACTCAATTCAACCGAAAAATAAAATTATCCTTAAATGCAAATATTTTTTTTTATGTTTTTATTCCATTAAAAAACATTGTTATACTAATTAACCAAAATTTTACAAAATAAAAAATTTGCCCCAAAGTTTAAATGTTAAAAAGATATTTAAGTCTAAAATTAAATATTTCAATTATATTTAAAATTCAAAAATTGATAATATAAATAACTTTGGTTCATTAAATAAATCATGGGTCTACAAATCATAATTTTTTAATAAATTTCTAATAGTAAAGAGCATATTATTAAGTGTTTCTAAAAAATCATATTATTAATAATTTTTTGACAATTATTAATAAGGTAAAGAAGGATTGACCCTGAAAATAAGAACAAAATATCTGAAAATGTATAGTTCATCAAAAATAAAATTGAGTTTGATAACATTTTAAAAACTATCAATCGTCCTGTTACTGTTAATGACAAATTATTCAAACGGCCCCAACATGCAATTTAGTTCAGAATCGATTCAAAAATACCAATTAAATCGTTAGGTGTAGTAACTTCTATCATTCAATATCTTTGGCTATAATATTAACTGCGTATAGCCACCTTCGATTAATAGTATAAAAAAAATAGGAACAATAATATTAAATTTACATATCGGAATATATGCTCTTTACTGGAACAACCAGACACAGTAGAATGTGCATGCATCTGCACTAACTTACCCGTTGACAACTGTAGTATAAAATCAAGAGAGGGCCATGCTTATCAAATTTAGATTTTGCATTCACCAATTACATATATGTCATCGTGATTAGGCACTTTTTTTTAATTTATAGCCGCATTTTGTGGTTTTCGACGACAAAAACTTGGTGAATCTATTCGTTGTCTCTAGGTAGAAGAAGAATCTATTCCTGCTTAATAAATCATATAGTCCTTTTCGGTCACAAAAGACAAAAATGTTTGCTTATGATTATTGGTTTAATTATCTGTCTTATTCTTCCCTTAATAATAGTTATCAATACGAATTATTTTGATCAAATACGATTTTTAATTGTTATTTTTGTCATATTGGCATCATATATATTTCATTAAGCGTGGATACACAGCCTTCTCAATTTGAAAAAACTACTATACCGATTCTCTTTTTCTTGAAGGAGTAGTTGGATGTGAACATGAAGGTGTTAGCTCCTTGAATAGGTAAAAGTGGCTTGATAAAAAAAATAATAATTTTGAAAGAAAAAGAAGAAACTTCTTAATAAACTAATTTGGTTCATTTATAAATTCATTCAACTCTCTTCTACAAGTATTTTAAATTCTTACTTTTAATTTATACGTAAATTAATTTTAATTTTATTCTTATATTTTTTATCCAAAATTATTTATGGACAAATTATTTATTTATTTAGTATAGTTTTTAAAAGATTCTCTCAGTAAAAAGAAGATTGTGTATGAGATTAACATGATGAATTAATGTACATAAGATGAAGTGAAATACAATAATAATCAAATAACTTACCTTTTTTTTTTCTTTTTAACGACCAAGAATAGAATTTGTAAGAACACTTTAGGAGTGTTCTAACCTTATTACGAAGCACACCTAAAAAGTCCTACTACAAAATGTTTAATAACAGTAATAGAGTAGGTAAATCAACATTGTGTCAAAGTCCAGAATTGAACACGACAAATAATATGCCATGTTAACATCAACTTGAGAAAACAGTAGTAGTTGGAGGCATGACATTAGCATATCTAAATTTCAGCATACACTGGTGTATTGCTTTTCGTACCACCCTTGTCTCCAGTCTTTAGCACCCCATTGCATAATTTAGCATTAAGTCTGCTTCACCATACTCCTTCATTTGCAGAGTAGTTTCTAATTAGAGTTGTCATGCTTTACCTACCACTGAACACAACACAGACCTAGTGCCCTTTCTACCTACCTCAGCACCAACCCAAGTATACATAGTGTGTACTTACCATATTCAATCATCTAGTACTCTTCATCAAAGACTACCTAAGCTCTACTAGACATTCTCGTGGGTTAAGGCACCAGTCCAAAAAGGAGTAATGTACTTTATGCCTACCAGTCTTAGTCAAGTATCAAGCATTCACTTGTGTCATTGCAAAAATCTCAACCTCATCCAATACTCCATTACTAAAAACAATTTTATTCCTATGTTTCCACATTTCCCACACAATTGTCAACCACATCCCTTTCCAAACAATGTTAGCTTTCTTACTAAATCCAATTGCATAAAAGTTTCGAAAATGATTGGTAATTTCATTATTCCTAAAAGAGGTTATCCTAACCACCTATCACACTTATCCCACACTTTTTTGATGATCTCACAATACATAAGGAGGTTGTATTGTTTCCTCCTCCTTTATTGATGGAGAGGCTCCTAGGTGCTTTAGCTTCTTGCACAAGCTCCAATGATGTAGTGCATGTTGAAGCTTTGTTGCATCGAAAAATGGCTTGGAAAGAGCTTTTCTTGATGCAGAAGCAATGGAGAATGGAAGAGGAACCATGGAGGAAGCAAGCGTAGGGAAGAAGTGTGGTGGTTATGGTGAAGAAGGTGGTGAAAGCCTTGAAGGAGGTTAGGCCAACCTTCAAGAGAGAGCTTGTAGCTTCTAGGAGAAGAAAGTCAATGTGAAGCTTGAGACAATGTGCTAAAAATTAAGTCTACAATGGAGGTTCCTAAACCTCTTATTTATAGAAGAAGAAAAGGCTAGTAGCTTCTCTAACAAGCTAAGGTAGCGTGTACAAGAAGCTAGGGTTAGAAACCCTAACTTACCTTGCAAGCTTCCTAAGTGGTGTATAGGAGAAGCTAAGGTTTGGAACCCTAACTTGCATTACATGTTAGGGTTAGAATAACCTAGCTTGTGGAGCAAGCTACTCTTACCTAAGCTAGGCGCCAATGGATGGGTGCCACATGTACAAATCCTTTGCATCTAAAAACCTAGGTGGCTTCTATAAACCCTAAGGCACCTAGGGTTATTTACAAACATCCAACTTTTCCTATTCTACTTTTTACATTTTTTACAAAAATCCCCAAAGCTCAAAATAGTCAGCATTTTAATCTGCACAAGTGTCTCTGACTCTTTGCTTGCTTCAAGGCATTTGAGCATGGCTCTGGTGATTGGACCTTGCCTAAGCCCTCCTCCATCATTTATATACAGTGGACAGAGGCTGCACTATATATTAATCCCTCTTCTCATGAAATAATTGGCTCATCGATGGTTGATAAGTTAAAATCAAAATTCTCCAAGTGATACTTGTCTTTTTTTTCTTCTTAAAAGATAAGCCAGAAAACACTCTTATGTATTGATAAATCTATTTTATTAGTTACATTTTAAACATTTGATGTGACCAATGTGCCAATAAAATAATAAAACTTACTCCACTTGCTGTAATAATTAATTACATACAAAACAATTAGGAGCATGACGAAGTTAATGTAGTAAAGACTACCCAGCCATTAAAAACAAAAATGTGTATTACTGAAATAGTCAACAGAGCAGATGAACAAGGTCCCACAAGCTCAAGAGTTTTTCTTCCCTCTTAAACACCGCCCATCGAAGTTAGAATATTAAAACAACGTTCAATTTTAATAGAGTCTCTTCAATTTTTTATATATGATTTTAACTTTTTGTAATTTAATTCTTATTTCCTTAAAAAATCATAATTTTGGCCCATCCTCATTTCTGCTTACATTTATTTTGGACATAAAAATTTAATACATTCCTTTAAGGTAAAATAAAAGTAATTAAGCAATATATAAAATGAAAAAATTGAACATTAAATCAAAATTATGGATTTTTTAAAATATAGAAACTAAAATTATGAAAAGAAGAATTATAAAAGTTGCTTAGAAAAGATTAAAGAACTAAAATATTTACCTTTAAAGACATGTCAAATCCAAAAGAGTAAATGTTGTAAATTTTATAAATATTTAATAGTGATTTTGTTTTAATTATGAACATTTATGTTTTACTTCCATATTAAATTTGTATTTGTAATTTTATACTTATAAACTTATTTAAGGAATATATATATATCAACAACCAATTTTATCGGGAAAAATAAAATTAAAAATCGGTACAAATCACATAAAAAATTTATATAATAAATAATAAATAAATTTAATTAAAAAAGGGATTTTAATAAAGTTAGTAGAATAAATAATAATAATAATAATAATAAAAGAAAAAATGTTTTGTTAATTTGAATTTTTGAAATAAAAAGAATTATAACAAATATAATAAAACAACATAAAATAATAATAATAATAAAATGTGTATATGATTAAGAATCAAATAACATAAATAATAATAACAATAAAAAAAGAGAAATAATAAAAGATGTTGGAATATATAATAAAAAAAGAAAAAAATGATTCATTTTTGTTCTTGTTGATTTTATTATTTCTGAATTTGGAATGTTATTTCTGGGTGTATTTTTATTTTTTGTTTCAAGGTTATTACACTTAAAGAGTCAGATTTTACCATTTTAAGATTGAATTTTGTTTCTAATTTAAAAGAATCAGACACATCTATATAAATACTCACACATGCATGTAAAGTGGGTACCTTTTTTCTTAGAACCTTTGGAAATGTTTAAAACTTCATAAAAGTGCACACACAAGAAGAGCGAGAGAGAACTGAGGGAGGTGAACGAAAACACTATCACGTTTCACTGTTGGTTTCAGTACCGAAAAGGACTGGGCTACATTTCACACTTCCATTTTGTCATTCGCTGCTAACTTAAGGAGAAATATGTATGTTTTCTATGACTTCATGTTCTGTAAATGTAGTATTAATATCACGTTGGTTTTTAATATGTTTTAGTGCTCAATTCTTGCATCCAATTTATGTTGTAAAACATGTTTGCTGTGCTATGATTTTTTGATGCTGTCCATAGACACAAACCCACTCTGCCTTTGCTTGTATCTCCACTGTTGTCTTTTGACACGGAAGATACTTCCAGCTACCTCCCTTCTTCAGTATAAATAACAAACAACATACTAATCAAAACCCATAAAAATAAAGTAGAAGAAAACTTTAATTCTCATAACCGTAGCTGCATAACCATAGTCGTATCTGCAAGTCACATCACCTTTGCCTAATACCGCTTCCATGCATTCACCGCATCTCTTTTTTTAAGAATGCCTTTTCTTATCTGGTATCTGTTTAGTTTAATTTTAATTATTATTAAAAAAAGTTATAAAAAGAGTTCTCCAAAATAAAAAATTTATAAATTTTTTTGAACTAAACAAATAAATAAAATAATATATAATAAAAAATAAAATATAAAAACATAGAAAGTACCCAAATACCAAACACACAATTCCTATAAACATTAGTAGAAAAACTCTTTCTACATCGGTTATGGAGCACATTCTACATCGGTTCCAAAACCGATGTAGATGTAGGCGATGTAAAAAGTCTTGGACTTTCTACATCGATTCTATAACTTATGTGGTATGTGCATATACTACATCGGTTGATAAATAAATCCCTGATATAAAATACCAATAGTAAGAGTGCTCAAGAGGATATACTACATCAGTTGTGACTCTTAACCAATGTAGTATTTACCCTCTTACATCGGTTGGGAGCCACAACCCATGTAATATCTATCCTATTACATATTATGGCTCCCAGCCAATGTATTGTCTCTATTTTTTAAAAAAAAAAATTATAATTTTCCAAAATTCTTTGATAAAATCTCTAATCAATGCAATGAAACACCATAAAAATTCCAAATATTTTTGACGATATAGATAAGTGAAATAGAAAAAAAAAAGATGTCAAAAATACTAAAAAAATAGAAAACAAATAGTAAAAGATGGAATTTTGGAAACATTTTGTATTTTAAATCCCTTTTGGGATTGTCCACGAAGTTTGTTAAGCCATTTCGAGCAACTTTCATTTTTGGAGAGTCTCAAGCTGAGCTCTTTATCAAAAGTTATTGTCGTTTGAAGTTTTTTCGTCCTAAATTTTTGAATCCGAAAATATATGATAACTTTATACAATGTAAGAACTCTACCATCAAATATATACTAAATCAAGTTGCTGATAAAAAATTTGGTTCAAAAATAAATTTCTAGATATTTTTAATGAATTTTACAAAATTCCTAACCTCTTGGAAAGAGAAGCGGCAAGGGGTGTCGAACCAAGCATTCATGGCATTCATGGTGGAGATAGGCCCACACATCAAGTGTATAGCATCCTTAAAAACCTACAACGGAAAAAACTTATCAAAGCACCTATGTCGAAAATGTTAAAGAAAGTAGATGAAGGCAATAAAGGAACCAACCAAATGAGCGTGAGTGAGAGTGAAAACACAAAGAAACATAAGAGAAACTCAGCATCACCGTAAAGAAAGCACAAATAATAGAAAAAACAATCAACTATTTTGAAATTTTAACAAGTCAACACTTAAAATTCAATTCTGGCAACAAAATCAGTCAATTGAAATACAATTTTAATCAACTGTTTTTCTTTGGAATGCTTGTATAATTGATTTTTTATGTTTCTTGATTAATAGATAAGTTTTACCAATTGGATCTTGTCATTTTGTGTCAAAGATTAGAGGGTTGTTTTTCTGTTTTGTGTTGAGCACTATGTAGAACGTTTTAACATAGTGTTGTCATATTTCAACTAGTGGATTTCATAACTTGCACACTGTTTTTTCTGGTTTTAAAACAAACTTGATATATTCCTTTTGATTCTTCTATATACAAATTGAATTTGAAAAGAAGTATCCAGTTAATTTTTGCTTTGGGTTGAGGATTGTACACTTGTTTATACTCACTGTGATAAAAATTGGTTTAACATTGTTTTAAGAATTTTAGCCAATCGTTTTCCAGTTTTAGCTAGCTATTTTCTGGACAAAACTCTTGATAATTTCATCCTTATTCTGCCTTGGTATAAAACTGTGTTATGAAAAGGGTTTCCAATGTGTTCTACTTGTTTTAATTGAAAACTGCAACTGCTTAAAAGTTTTAATTGATTAAAATCAAATTTTAGCTAATTGTTTTACTGTTGGAATTGCTAAAATTTTTCTAAGTGTTGGAGTGCAAATTTTAACCAACTGATTTACAGTTTAGCTTGTTATTTCGCGGTTTTAACTCTACCAGAAAATTCCATCAGTTGTTTAGACATTTTAGCTAATTGTTTTTACTGGAAGGACACTCTTATTCCATTTTAGCTTGTTGTTTTGTCAATTTAATTATTGATTTGGGTTTCTTTTGATTGGTGATCATTGTTCTATAAAAGTATTCATTCTTTCTAATCATTTTTCAGAAAGGATTAATAGTTCAATTCACCTCCATCTTGAACTTCGGCCAACATATTTCTCAACACTTATTTTGTTATTTTATATATATTTTTATTAATAAATTGATTACTTGTGCCTGAGAATGGTAAGTGTCACTAATTTCCCTTATTTTACTTAGAAAAAAAAATAAAAAGCACTGGAATTAGAGAAAAAGATTGAAGTCGATGGAGAAGGATACCAGAAGTCCTTGAAGGAAGACAAAGGATAGAAGGCTTTTGAAAAGTTGTATAAAAGAGAAGAAAATTATGCGAAAACGGGCCCGAAGCCATTGAAGTTGAGTTGACCTCAAGTTGGATCCTGAGCATTGTAGGATAGAGCTAAGCCTGGTGCCACTTAAATTGAGTCAAGCGTGAACATCATTCCGAAGATCTATTTAATAAGTGCATGTGTTAGGTTTTAGATACACAAAGCCAAAGGAAGAAAAGTGTTAGTCTTAGATAACAATTTTAGGGTTTTTGGTGTACTCTTCTCCTTCCAATGTTAATCTTGTAAGTTTCTGGTTCTTGTGTGTATGAGGAACTAAACCCATTGTTGTTGGGGTTAAATATAACCTAGCAAACTCTCATGTAATCAATATTGTTTTTATATATATGTTATTTCCTTTCAGAGTATTTTAATTTTGCACTTAATGCTTGTTCTGTTGATTCATAAGCTGACACTTTGATTCTAAAAGTATTGGAAAACATTGTTAGTAATAAGGACCTGAATTGGAATACCTAATGAAATTTTCTATCCAAGAATAAATCATGATTCATTTGTTCTCGTAAACCCTAGTTATAAAGCAAATATTTTTTATGTAATTGATCAAGGGATTGACGATTAATTAAGAAGCTTGGCATCATTCACCTAAGGAATTAAGCTTTTAGTATTATTGTGGGTTGAAATTGGCATTAGGAAAAGAAGGAAATTGTTTTAATGCATAAGAGGGATGTATGGTGAAATCTAACCCTAGCAATATTCATATCATCAATCCTTAACCTTATCTTGCTATCTATGATTTGACATAAAATTATAAAAAAATTTAATGTTTTCCATAATTTATTTTCTCATGCAACCCATTCAAATTATGGAATTGTTCTTTTGTCTAATTCTATTATAATTGTAATTATTCTTATATATTGCTTAAGTACCTTGAGAAATAATGATATATTTATTACTCGCTACATGAGTGAGTTGTGCACTTGCCATTGAACATAAAGAAAGAAAAAGAGTGTTAACAACTCTCTATGGTGGCTATATTGCATAGACCTATGTCGTCTAGGAGGTTCTTTACACTCATCATTATTGTGATGGTTGCTTTCTAAGTAATCATCTTGTGAAGAGTCTTTATCATATATTTTTCTCCTTCTTTGTGAACCCTCACCATGCTTTTCTTTATTCTTCCCCATCATTCTTTCAACAATCAACCTCATTTCCTCAACATAGTGGGCCTTTTTTTCATCATTTCACTCATATTCTCATCCTTCATCCAATCTTCATCATGATCTTTAATGCCTTCTTGGACACTAGGGGAATGAGCAAGATCACTTATTTTTATGTTTTTAAAAGAATTCAAAAAAGCTTTTATTCTTTGATGAAGTTCCTTATAAGAAACAAAAATGAAAGGATTTCGATTTGACTGCGAAGAAAGAGAGGTGTGTCATAAGGACAACTTAAGTACCAAATCTTTCTTAGCCAAACTGTTCCCTAGTTCTCTTCCACATCATATCTCAATAGAAACATGAAAACAATTTTTCTAACATTGTGTGTTCTCTTGTGAATCCTAGAGACCAAAGGGAGGTCTTCTAACATTTAAACGCTTAGACTTCGGATCCTTGTTGTCAAGGAGACCTAAAGAAAATAAAATAACAAAGTAAAAGTAATTGCAAGAAACTAAGACAAATAAATAAAGCAAGTAAAACTAAACATTGTCCGAAATGAAAGTGTAACTGACACTTGGAGCCCCTTGACATGCTTTCACAACTAAATGTATGTAACTATTACAATATTCAACGTAGGGATTGCTTCTGGAGCATTTTCCGAACTTAACAAACCATCAAAAACAATTTACAAATGAACAATTGAAATACACAAAAGTTTGGGACAAGATACAAGTGTTGTTTGGGATTTCTTTGCTTTGTAGCTTTCTTTTTTCCCTCAAGTGTGTCACTTCTAAATTGAGCCTTCACTTGTGAACTCTCTAAAGAGGAATCATCAACTACAAAAAAATTCAAGTTTATCTAAGGAAGATGTATGTAACGCCCAAATTTTGTATGTAAATAGTGATATATATATATATATATATATATATATATATATATATATGTGTGTGTGTGTGTGTGTGTGTGTGTGTGTGTGTGTGTGTAAATGAGCCATAGGTACATTAACTATGGAATTTTTTTCGTATGTAATTTATCTACGAAAATAATCCATATCTAATGCGTAGATAATGACCAAGCACATTACATACTGATTGTAAATGGAAAAATTTTGTATGTAATTAATACCCAACTAAGTCAAAAAAAGAAAATTGTAGATTTGTGATAGATGAATCTCCTTGATGCTTTGTCTCTTGCAACTCTACGTGGTGATGTAGAGCATGGATGAAGCTTTGTGCCAAAGCAATTGATGAGAAGAGGCTCCTCTTCAACACAGAAGCAATGAAACACAAAAAGAAACCATGGAGATGATGGAGTATTGAAGAAGCTTATGATGGAAGCTTCAAGGCAAAGGATGAACTAGTGGATGAAGGTGTTCTTGGAGCAGATTGGACCAACCACCAAGGGTTCTGAAAGGCTTTCTTCGAGAAGAAAACTCAAAAGAAGGCTTGACAAATGAGTTGAAAAATATGTAGCATTTCATTATACATTCAAGCTTGAATTACAAGGAGTCTACACATGTATTTATAGGAAAAAAAAAGAAGGAGAAGCTTGTGCTAGAAGCTTTCTCAACTAGCGTATGAAGTAAGCAACCTTACCTTAACCCTAGCTTGCTTCCACACTACCTAACCCTAACCCTAGCATGTGGAGCAAGTCTCCTAACCCTATATGTCTTACTCCTCCATCCAATTACATGATGGCATGTGACGCCTTCTAGAAGGAAACGTCTCCAAAGAAGCTTACCTTAACCCTAGGTGTTTTCTAACCCTAATGCACTTAGGGTTTATTTTTAGAAAGAAAAGTTCTTCTAAACTATTTTTACAATTTACAAATGTTCACAAAGGCTTAAGGTTGTCAACATCTTGATGTGCACTGGTGCCTTTGATTCCTCTTGAGCTTTAATATGTCTGGCCATGGATCTAGTAATTGGGCCTTCTTCTATCATGCCATCCCTCTTGAAAGTACTACCTGCAAAAGGAATCAAATTAGTCACATTAAAGATAGTATGTACATCGTAGTCATCAGGTAGGTCCAATTGGATAAGCATTATTATTGATCTTCTTAAGGACTTGGAAGGGTCCCTCACCACAGGGACTGAGTTTTGACTTTCTCTGTTTTGGAAATCTATCTTGTCTCAGATGGAGCCAAACCCAATCACTCTCTTCAAAAAGCATTTCACTCTTCCCCTTATTATTTTTCCTAGCATATTTTTCACTTTGTTGTTGTATTTGGAACTTCACCTTCTCATGCATTTTTCTCACAAAATCATCCCTTGATGCCCCTTCTTTATGGATAAATTATTGTGAATTGGGCAAAGGTAATAAATCTCTAGGTGTGAGAGGCTTAAATCCATATACAACCTCAAAATGTGAAAGTTGAGTAGTTTTGTGAACTACCTATTGTAGGCAAACTCAATATGAGGAAGATACTCATCCCAAGATTTGTGGTTTCCCTTTAAGATAGCCCTAAGCATAGTCGACAGAGATCTATTGACAACTTTAGTTTGTCCATCCGTTTGAGGATGACATGAAGTAGAAAAATTAAGCTTAGTTCCTAGCCTTCCGCACAGTGTCCTCTAGAAATGGCTAATGAACTTTGGATATCTATCTGAAACTATAGTCTTTGGCAACCCATGAATTTTAACTACATCCCTTCGAAAGAGTTTCGAAATGTTGCTTGCATCATCTACCTTATGGCATGGAATAAAGTGAGCCCATCTTACTAAACCTCCACTACCACAAAGATGGAATTAAAGGATCTTTAGGTTTTAGTTAAACCAAGGACAAAGTCCATACTAATATCCCTCCAAGGTGCACAAGAAACTGGCAATGTTGTGTATAATCCGTGAGGCATAACTCTAGACTTGGCTTGTAAACAAGAAATGCATTTATAACAATACCTCTAAATATCTCGTCTCGTATGAGGCCAAAAAAAGTTTTTCTTTTAGCATGCACAATGTTTTCTCTACCCCAAAATGCCCCATGAGACCTCCTTCATGTGTTTCTTTAACAAGGTGCTTTCTATGTGAACCAAGGGGTATACACAATTTTCTTTCTTTAAAACGGTACCCTTGATTTACATAGTAACCTCCCTTAGGTTTTTGTTGACAATGAGTAAAAATAGATGAAAATTCCGGATCCTAGTTATATAATTCAAGTTTGTTATCAAATCCAAGAATTTGGACTCCTGATTTAGAAAATAACATATGTCTACGTGACAATACATCAACAACCACATTTGTTTTTAAATTCTTGTATTTAATTACATACTGAAATTGTTCCAAAAAATTCATGCATTTTGCATGTCTTTTTTTTTAATTTATGCTGACCCTTCAAATACTTAAGTGACTCACGTCACTGTGAATGATGAACTCTTGGGACACAAGATAGGGACACATTTGTTTTTCAATTCTTGTATTTAATTACATACATAAATTGTTCCAAAAATTTCATCTATTTTGCATGTCTTTTATTTAATTTATGTTGACCCTTCAAATACTTAAGTGACTCATGGTCACTGTGAATGATGAACTCTTGGGACACAAGATAATGTCCCAAAGTTTGAAGGGCCCTTGTTAGCACCAGGAGTTGTTGAATATGATTTGATGAAATCAACACAAGAATGAAGTCTATAATGAATCCTAGCTTGCAACATGAAGTGCATGAAGACTCATAGAACTTGTTGGAGTGTTGGTCCTAGACTTAGGTTGCGTGTGTTTGTGAGTAGTGTGTTTGGTTCGAAATCATATGTTGCATGATTGATAATTCAAAGTAAGCTCCAAAATCAATTTTCTTAATCATATTTTCGAAAGATTGAATAAGAATGAATCAGATTTTCATAATCTATTTCAGAAAAGGAATCAGTAAACTGTTTTCAGAATCTGAACTTGATGATTTTTTTGTTAAGTCAAAGAATAATTCAATTGATTGGATGATTGAGTCAATCAATTGAAGATTTAACGGTCAGCTAATCAACTTTCTCATATAATGACCATGCACGTGTTTTTCACATAATAATAACATACATAAATCATTTTAAGCGAATTCAAGTGAAATTTTTGAGAGAAAAAGCGTGCTTACACCTTGTGATCATTTGGCAATCGATTTTCATCAAGAACTGATCTTGGAGCTTTATTGTTGAATTGATCCTGTGTAACAGTGATCTTCATCCAGAGCTAAGTGTTCTTCTCTGATCTTAATACATCTTGTAATCTGTTGAGTAGAATCAATATTCTATTCATTGTATTCTTGATCATTTATTTGTACTCTGAGTGTTGGGTTACATATTACAGTGTGATTGTAATTGTAACAGGTTTAGTGCAGAAGGTTCTAGATTAGTAAGACACCTACTGTAGGGTTTGTTAGCACTAGTGAGTTGCTGTGAAGATTTGATGAAGCCAACCATGTGATGAAGTTCAAGACCATGTGATCATATGTGGACTGCATGAAGAATTCATGAAGTTCGAAAGGCTCGGTCTAGAACTTAGGGTTATGTGTTGTGTGGCAAGTTTGAATCAATTCAGCATTATAAGCATTTTCAGTCAGGGATAAGCTCCATGTTTTCAAATATGATTTAACTAAGGTTTTGAGATTTAAGTTTTGAATAACTGTTTTAAGTAACTGGAGAAAAATAGTCGACTATTTGACAAAATAATCAACTGAATTTTAAATGACAGTTGTCTACAAAATAGTTGGCCGAAATTTTGGAACATAATGAAATCATTCTGAATCATTTTCAATCTGGTGCTCTGAGTTTTCCAATAGAGAGAAAAAACACCCTAATAGTTTTTGTGATCAAGATCATTCGAAAAGCTCGTCAAGAACTGTTTTCCCAATACTGTTGGAGCTTTAAATTGACTATTGTTGCTAAACTGTTGATCTAGTCTTACTGAATAAGCCTTTTATACTCTTGCTCTTATTACTTTTGTAATTTGTTCTTGTATAGAAGTGCTTGTGCCATTGTGGTTATTTGAAATCTTTCTTTGTACTGAATTTTATTTTGTATTGAATTACCTGGTTTGGTAATTCTGTGAATACAGGGGTACTGTACTGTTGTGAGCCTACTGAGGGGTTCAGTTAGGTGGTTTTTGGGTTATACAGTGGATTCTGAATAGTTCTTGATCTGTTGTAGGTTTTAGCAGATTGTTTTCTGCGGGGAGCAGTGTATTCTTGCGGGTAGCAAGTGGTTGAATTTCTGTAAATTGATCTAATTTGATCTTTTTATAGTGGAAATCCTTATTGTGGAGTAAGGGACAAGACGTAGCCCTAGAGGAAGGGTGAACCAGGATAAATCCTTGTGTTCTTGTTCTCTCTTGCACTCTCTTGATACTTCTTGATATATCTTGTTGAATTTCTTGAATTTTCAAAATCTATTAAAACTTGTGAACTGAATTGTTTGCTTAATATTCGGATAATAGTCTAAGTATTTTTGAAGAACATATATGTCACTTGAATACTGTTTACTCGTGTTAATTCTGGAACTGAATCATTTTCTAATTCACTGAGTTTACTGTTTATCAGTCAGTTTTTCTAGAAAAGTTGATTTGTCACAATTAGTTTTTAAAAACTGTTTTCTGATATTAAACCAGATCTATTCTGTTTAATAGGTTCTTGAGTCTGTAATTCATTGTTAACTTGGAGTTGATCAAATTATTTAAATTTCTTGAATTAATCTTTAAACAACTGAATTTATTGCTTACTGTTGTTTTCCCAGAACTTGCTTAACAGTCTACTGGTTTTCCATAATCACAATCTGAACTAATTCTGTTATTACCTTTATTTTGGAATTTTTTTTGAACCTTTGCTAATTGCAATTTATATCATCTTGAATAGTTTCTTTAAAGATCTTTCATTTCTCACATTGAAAAATACATTTGCGAAAAGTTTTTAAAGGTGTTCAATTCACCCCCCTCTTGAACTAGGTGAAAACTTATTTTACAATTGGCATTAGAGCTCGGACTTGAATCCTAGTCAAGTTTTTCGATCCATGGCCGAGAACAAGTTGCCTTTTGCTGAGAGAGCCTCTATACACAGGCCACCCATGTTTCCTAAGGTTAATTACCAATTTTGGAATGTGAGATTGAAGACTTTTATTGAATATATTGACTAAGGTATATGGAATACAATAGCGAATGGACCTTACATTCCAGTTTTTGTTGTGAATGGAATATCTGTTGCAAAGCCATTTGATGAATTGATTGAAGCTAAAAATAAACGTGTTCAGTATGATTGTGTAGCCAAGAACATAATCACTTCAACTTTGAATCTGGATGAGTTTTTCAGAGTCTCACAGTGCAGTTCTGCAAAGGAGATGTGGGATGATATACTTGAGGTCACTCATGAAGGCACTACTGATGTCAAACAGGCTAGAAAGCATGCGCTGATTTCGTAATATGAATTATTCAAAATGTAACAAGGAGAGTCAATTGCTGATATGCAGAAGAGATTCACTCATATAGTGAATCACTTGATCGGGCTTGGAAAACAATTTGACAAGGAGGAGTTGAATATAAAGATTCTCAAATGCTCGGACAGAAGTTGGCAGCCCAAGGTTACTACAATTTCAGAGAGTATAGATTTGACAACCCTCACCACAGCAACACTCTTTGGAAAGTTGAGAGAACATGAACTGGAAATGACGAGGTTGAAAAAGATGGAATATACCGAGAAGAAAACTAGAAGTCTCGCACTTAATCAAAGGCTGCTAAAGTTGAAATAGTGAGGACAACTCAGAAGAAGATAGTGATACTGAGAACCTCAGTCTGCTGACAAAGAAATTCCAGAAATTCATCAAGCTGAAGAGCAGGACAAAGAATCAGCAAACTAAAAGGTATAATAGAAAACCTGATTCAAATTCAAATAAGTTAACCTGTTTTGGTTGTGGCAAACAGGGACACATAAAATCAGACTGTCCAAATCTGGTTAACAAAGAAAAGACCATTGAAAAGAAGAATTACAAAGCTGGAAAGGGAAGAAAGGCATATATTGCATGGGAAGATAATGCATCTTCATCCAACAACTCTTCACAAGAAAAAATTGAAGCAAATTTGTGTCTCATGGCTGGAAAGAATTCTGAGGTTAGTAGTGAAAATTCTAGCACTTCGTTTAACAATGAAAATTACAGTTCACTACTTCAAGCTTTTCATGAAACCCATGAAGAAGCAAACAAACTGACCTTATTTAACAACAGACTGAAAGGTCTGAATAATTGGTTAGAAGGCAGATTCAAACAACTGGAAGATGAAATTTTAGAACTGAAAACTGATTATGATCATTTGGAAGTGATTTACAAAGCTTTCAGCAGTCTTGACTCTAGTCAGCCAATTAACTGTGAAAACTGTGAAGCTCTGCAGAATAAAGTGAATTACTTAATTACTACTGCTTTTAGACTTTCAATGGGTACTGCAAACCTAAATGCCATTATGGGTTCTCAAAATTGTGTTTTTGAAAAAGCTGGCATTGATTATCAAACTGGTTTTCAAAGAAAACAGAAGAAGTACAATAGTTTTTTTTAAAACAGATGCACAATAGTTTTCATCTCCATTGACCTATTTTTATTGTATGAGAAAAGGCCACTCTGTGAAGAACTGTAAAATTAAAAAGTTTGATGAGCCTAAAGGACTAGTTAGATGGGTTCTAAAAGCACATCTAACACTACTGGACCTGAGTTTAACTGGGTACCAAAACCTAAATCTAATCTGTTTTACAGGTTTGTTTGGCATCCATCAACTTACTGTGGTATCTAGACAGTGGATGTTCCAAACATATGACTGGTGATGCTTCCCAGTTAACTAATTTGAAACTGAGACCTGCTGGATATGTCACCTATGGAGATAACAATCGTGGTAGGATTCTTAGAGTTGGTGACATTGGAGAAAATGACAAAGTGATCATCAAAGATGTACTCTTAGTGGAAGGTTTAAAGCACAGCCTGCTGAGCATCAGTCAACTGTGTGACAAGGGGTACAAGATCACCTTTGAGCCTAATCTTTGCCTCATAATAGATTCAAAATCGACTGAAACTGTCCTAGTAGGTAAAAGGGTAAATAATGTTTATATGCTTAATGTTTTTTTGCATAACATCTAGCATGAACTGCCTACTCAATACGAATGATGAATCTTGGTTGTGGCATAGAAGGTTAGCTCATATTCATATGCATCATCTAAATAGAATTGCATCAAAGGAGCTTGTAGTTGGACTTCCTAAGCTCAAGTTTGAAAGAGACAAACTCTATGAAGCATGCCAAAATCAAACAAAAAGCACTTTCAAACCCTTAAATGTTATTTCTAGTTCTAAACCATTAGAGCTGCTGCGTATGGATTTATTCGGTCCCTCTAGAACTATGAGCCTTGGAGGGAACTACTATGGTCTTGTTATTGTTGATGACTATTCTAGGTTCACTTGGATGTTTTTCATTGCTACCAAAGATGAAACTTATCATGTTTTTAAAAGATTTGTCAAAGTTGTTCAGAATGAGAAGGACTGCAGTATTTCATCCATTAAATCAGACAATGGGAGAGAATTTCATAATGAGAAGTTTGACAGATTCTACAGTAAACTGAAATTAAATGCAACTTCTCAGCACCAAGAACTCTACAGCAGATTGGAGTTGTAGAAAGGAAGAATCAATCCTTGGAGGAGCTTGCTAGAAAAATGCTGAATGAGATTGAATTGCCAAAGTATTTATGGGCAACTGCAGTGAGCACAACTTGCTATGTGCTTAATCGGGTACTCATCAGGCCAATATTGAAGAAAACACCCTATGAGCTGTTTAAAGGAAGAAAGCTCAATATATCTCATCTAAAATTGTTTGGTTGTAAGTGTTTTATCTTGAATAATGGTAAGGATAACTTGGGCAAATTTGATTCAAAATATGATGAGTGTGTTTTCCTTGGCTATTCACTTCATAGTCATGCATATATGGCATTTAATAAAAGAACCATATTAGTAGAGGAATCCATGCATATAACATTAGATGAAACTAACCAGAATATGCAGGAAAATTCAAAGACAAGTGCAGATGATGAGTTTCCAAACATTCAACAAGTTGATACTGGTCTGGAAAATAAATTAGAAGATACTAGTAAACTGTCAAAGGTTCAATCAGATGATCAGTGAGTTCAATCAACTGAATCTGAAGTCGGTACTGGTGCAGTTAATTCTGGCCTTCCAAGAGAGTGGAGGGTTCCAAGAAATCTGTCCTTAGACAATGTTATTGGTCAAGTGCATAAAGGTGTTTCACCAGAAGTACACTGAATCAATTCTGTGAACTTATGGTATTTGTTTCACAAACTGAACCAAAGGTTGTTGTTGATGCACTGGAAGACAACAATTGGATAATTTTTATGCATGAAGAATTGAACCAATTTGCTAGGAACGAGGTCTGGACACTTGTCCCAAGAACAAATTAGATGAATGTCATTGGCAATAAGTGGGTGTTCAAAGACAAGTTAGATGAACAAGGTGTTATTGTGAGAAACAAAGCTAGACTAGTTGCTAAGGGTTACAATCAGGAAGAAGGAATTGATTATGGGAAAACCTATGCACCAGTAGCAAGACTTGAAGTTGTTAGACTGCTCTTAGCATATGCTTGCATGAATGGATTCAAGCTTCACCAAATGGATGTCAAAAGTACTTTCCTTAATGGGTATATTGATGAAGAAGTTTATGTCTGTCAATCTCCTGGATTTGAAGATCATAAACATCCAAATTATGTCTTCAAACTAAAGAAAGCTTTATATGGTTTGAAGCAAGCCCCAAGACAGTGGTATGAGAGGTTGAGCAACTTCTTGCTATCTCATGCATATGAGAGAGGCAAAACAGATAAGACATTGTTTATTAAGAAAACATTCAATGATATTATTTTGGTTCAAGTTTGTTGCAGCTATGCAGGGAGAATTTGAGATGTCCATGATGGGAGAACTTAATTATTTTCTTGGATTGCAGATCAAGCAACTAAATCATGGGACATTCCTTAGTCAAACCAAGTATTGCAAAGAGTTATTGAAGAAGTTTGACATGGAAAATTGCAAAGAGATTTCAACACCTATGGCCACTAATTGTTACTTGGATTCAGATGAAAAAGGAACTAGTGTGGATCAAACCAAGTATAGAGGCTTAATTGGTTCACTATTGTATCTTACTACTAGCAGGCCAAACATCATGTTTAGTGTTTGTCTTTGTGCCAGATTTCAATCCAATCCGAAAGAATCACATTTCACTGCAACAAAGAGAATTCTGAAATACTCGCAAGGAACTACAAATGTTGGGCTATGTTACAAAGCAACTAGAGAGGTGTTTTGTAACTGAAAGAATTCGAACAGAACTAAGCACATTGCAATCCAGCCAGTTGAAAGTCTGAATAAGACAAAACCATTCAAGGTCACGTTCTGCATGTGAAGAGAGAGACAACTCAAGATGCCACATGGTGCTGCAACAGTGGAGAGTCAACTAATTAAAAAGTTATTTTTGAAGAATCTCTACAGCTAAGTATAATCAACTGTGTAAAACTGATTGCCTATGGAATCTCAACAAACTACAAAAGTTGTTTTGTGTTTTTGAATTGTCAATCAATGTGTTGTTTTTCTTAGAATTATTTCCCATTAAGTAGAGGGTTGGGCATGCATTCACTCGCACATTACCTCACTGCCTTGTTCTATTTGTTCTGTGTGAGAAACTTAGTTCTCTTGCTATACTCTTCCACCAAAAATGGCTTCTTCCTCCAACCCACGAAAAAGAACCAAAAGAGCTATGGTTAAAGATGCTGGATCAGACAGTGACAACAACGAACCCGATTAGCTTGATAGGTGGTTTGTTGGAAACCAGGAGAGCATTGAAGAATATTACAAGCTGTATAGCAGAAAGATCATCATTACTCCCAAAGTGCTGAGTCTTAAGTGGCTTAAGGAGGAGAAACTTGATGAGGTCCATGACATGCTCATGTTTCAAAAGCTGGATAGGTTTTTGAAGCTGACTGGGAACACTTACCCAGATTTGGTTAAGGTGTTCTTGACCAACATGTGGTATGACGAGGAGAACTTGTACTCACAGATGAAAGGCATTGACATAGCAATCAATGAGGAGGTGTGGCTTAGTGTCACTGGCCCGAGAAATGAAGGTGCTACTATGAGTAGAGGGAACACAACAGAACTGGGGAACTTTAACAACCACTTAAAATTATTACAACTACTTCACAACCACCATTTTACCCTTTATTCTTTCTCTTTCTTTATGAATACAAAAATTTATTTTTTTAACGACTATAATACCATTAAAAGTAGGTTGTTATGTGGTTATTACGATTGTCAAAGTATTATTTTTCCACATATAAAAGAAAAAACATGTTTGCATGTGTAAAAAAAAGATGTTGAGGAGAAAAAAATTTGGTTTGCCAATTGAGCCTCAACATTTCGAACGGGGACTAATACTTCAACCCCTCTTTCACCATTTGCACTCTTAAACTTATCTCTCCCGAAACTTCCCTAGACCTCCCATTCAACATCAAGTTTAGATCATAAGCGGGATTTGGTGAGGGACGGTGGTGGAGCAAAAGCGGTGTGCGAAGAGCGTAGCAGAGTTAGCCCACAGCGACGCAGTGGGCGTGGAACTTCTCTATCTTGTGGCGGATCTAGAGGTTGAGCAACAAGGACGATTGAAGGTGGACCAATGGGGAGAGTTGGGGTGGAATGAGACAGTTTGGTGCATGTGCTCATCACTGAGTCGTGAACGACGTTAGGGGGTGTGCCGGTTGTAGGTGGTGTGGGAGGGGTTCACAATAGCGGTAGGCAGTGTGAGATCCAAGGCTAGGTTTGGTGTTTTCACAACGCAATTGCTCGCAAATGGAGGCGGTTACGGAGGAATTTACATACGGAGGAATGGCGGCAAAGGCTGCGATAGAGGTCACTACAAGAAAATTTGAGTTTACATACAGCCCAAATCCGTATGTAATATGCAAAATTCGTATGTAATTTTAATTTACATACGGATTACATATGGAAAAAAATCCGTGTAAAATCCTCGTAGGTAACACTTACACATGAATTTTAAAATCCATATTTAAGTTCCTACAGATAAATTTGTACATAATATCCGTATGTAATTATATACGGATTTAATTTGTATGTAATTACCTACGAACCATATCCGTATGTAATTACATACAGATTAAATCCGTATGTAAATTACCTACGAATTTTGATCAGTATGTAATTACCTACGAATTTTGATCCGTATGTAATTACCTACAAATTTTGATCCTTATGTAATTATCTATGGATTTGATCCGTATGTAAATTACATACGGATATAATCTGTATGTAACTTATGTTTTTCTAATTCCAGTGCCCTTTCAAATTTCTTAATGCCCATTCATCCATTACCCAATTCAGCTGTTCATAAATTCATGATATTATGATATTGAGACAATTGTGAAATATTTTTTATTATTTAGAATAATATTCAAATAATTTATAAATAAATTAAAAACAGTATAAAAAAGAGTTAAACATAATAGAAATTCAAGCAGAATAGTGTACTTTATAATAAGAAAAATTCATGCATAATAACACAAATATTTAAATGTCAACAACAAAATCCTAAGATGTATCTCATTATTCTTTTACAAACAAAGAATGAGTATACTAATCATGAGACAAATTATGTTGATCATCATGTGGTTGTTCATCTTGCGGTTGTTCATCGCATTATGATTGTTCATTCTTCTGCTTTTGATTTTGTTGGCGTCTATTTTATTGTTGAAAAATATGTTGGACAACTTCAGATGCTTTGAAAGATAAGTACAGGAAGACTGCACCAATAAATAGCCGAATGGACAACAAAGTTTATACAACAAAGTTGCTCCTCAATAGTAGATAGTAGATAGGTGATCTTACTAGTTGCAAGTTACTATCTCAGTCATTCAATCTCTTCATATTTAACTTGTTTGTGTCTTCAAATTTAGCAATAGCATGATGAACCACAAGTACTTTAATATGATCCACAGTGAAATTTGTGTCCTTAATACAAAGATAGGAAACAAAGCATTTATATAAAGAAAAGTGAACAAACTACAAATAAGATATAATACAGATAGAAAAAAACCAAACTCTTTAAAATTTGTATATTTAGACTATATTATTAGTTTAGTAGATATGAGAGTGTATCATTAAAATGATATTGGATGAGAGTAGTATTTTTAAACTTTGTACGACATGTAAATTATTCAAAACTCATATTTGGGTCAATCTTAACTCGTAGTTAAAAATAACTAAAATAATAATAGTACATAGGACTTGAAATGCAAAGTTTAATACACATCAATAAACCTTTCTATATATATATATATATATATATATAGTACAAAGGAATAATATTACTGATAAAAGAAATATAGGACAAAGGAATAAAAACTAAAATAATCGTGAATTATGAACTATGACATCTTCTACCAGACAAGAAAATATTTTCCTAAGTATAATCTGGAATGTGAACCAATGAAATATAATTTATGAATAACCAAAATGCAAACGCTATTAAATATCTTTATTAAGTTCGTAAACACTTGTCGCAGGTCGTGGGTGTGAGGCATTTATTTGGCGGTGGCTCCGTAGGGGGCACAGTGATGGCAAGGTGGTGCTGGAAGGTCCATGGTGGTTCGGTGCTGTTGGGTGGGGGCCATGCATGGTGGTTAGGAAGTTTGGGTGGTGGCTACGAGGCAAGTAGAGGGCTGTGAAGCATGGCTTTGGCTTCCTAGTAACGGAAGTGATGATGTTTGTAAGCGTAATGGAAGAGGAGAGGAAGGTGAGGCATGGTTATTCAGTCGAGAAAGAAGAAGAAGACAGTGGGGAGAAGGTGGGTGCGCTGCTTGCCAGGGGGCTGTTTGGGACGTTATTTTGGCTATTGGTGCTGCAGTGGTGCAGGAACGTGGTAGTGAGGTCTTAAGTCTAGGTGGCTACGTGGGTTTGGAGGTTTGGAGTGTGGCACAACAAAGGTGGCGAAAGGCCTGTGTGGAAGGTATGATGACTGCATAGTGGTTTGGAGGTGAGAGAAAAGAGAGGTGAATGGGAAGGGGTTGGCTTGATGGAAGGTGTGTCGAAGGTGATGGTGGTGACGTTAGGGTTGAGGTTGGTTGGGAAAGGGGCATCGAACGAGAAAGGAATATGGGTTTGATGGTGATGGTTGTGAAGCAAGGGAGAGAGGGAGGTTGAGGATGAAGTGGTGGTTTTGGATGGCAGCGTGTGGTTGAGGAGGAAGAAGGAACGCATGGTGTGACTTGAGGGCAGAGAGATGGTGTGGTGAAATAAGTTTAGTGTGATGGTGAGGCGAGGAAGAAAGTGTCACTGAGGGCTCATGGTAGGTTCAGGTACTTGTTACGTGGGTTTGGAGGTGCATGGGGGATATGGTGGTTGACGAGACATCCTAGAAGTACTTGGAGGCTTGGGTTGGGAGGAAGGCATTAGAGGCGTCAGAGGCATGAGAAAGGTGTTATGGGTTCCTTGCTGCTCTTGCCAAGACAGGAGTGAGGGTGAGGATGAGGCGTGGGTGGCTATTTGGTGACTAGGTTTCAAAGGTGGAATTGGATAGGATGATGGTGATGAGTGGTAGAGGGTGACAGTGACATTACCATGACCTCCGACAACCTTGATGGCAAGGAATGAGGGTGCCTGATGCTGCATAACTGTTTGGTTTCAACGACGGCGATGATTCGGTGGTGGCGAGGCTATGTTGGTGAGTATGGAGGGTGTGTTCGGTGATGATAGGGTGACAAGGTGAGGGAACAGGGTGACGCTGGGCATGGTAGCAAGGCAGAGTCGTGGTTAGAGAAGTCTCGTTAATGTTTTAGTGCGATGGGGTTGTTGTGAGGGAGGAAAATGATGGTTCATGGATTGGTCATTGATGGTATAGTGAAGAGAGATGGAGGAGCATGATTAAGGTGGTTAGGAGGTGCTGTTCGAAGAATCTGTGGCGCAGGAACGTGAATATGGAGGGTTGTGAGGCACGTGAATGGCGTGGTAGTGGCGGTGGGTACAGGCGCTGGTTTTTGTGGAGATGGTAGTGAAGATGTGGTTTGAGGATGGTGACGAAAGGTTCGTGGTAGCAGCTGTGGTATTGTGTGAGGGTTGCTTGGCTGTCCCAGAGGCTGGCGGAGTCTGGTTCAGGGAGGTTTGCAAAAACAGAGGTGCAAGGTTGCACCTCCTAGTTCTCTCATTTATGTAGGTCTCATCATTTTTTATTTTACGTTTGAGTCATTCATTCACAGGCATACGCGCAAACACAACAGTAAAGCATAGAAGAAATTAATGGAGGAAGCATGAAATCATTCGGGGCACGTGAGAGATTAAGGGAATGAAAAGTTCAAAGCATTCAAAACATAAAAACACACTAAGGAAACCAATTAGCAGGAACAAAGAACCATGATACCTCTCGAAGTCGTTCTTCTCTTCCTCCTTCCCCTTACTCCCAGCAGTTCTCTCAAAACCTCGAGAATGTCCGTTCCTAACTCTCTAATTCCTTCTCCCTTCTGTTTCCAGTGAGTCCAATCTGTGCCAAGGTTTTTTTCTTTCACTAAGCAGCCAGATGCGAATGTAACAGTGTCCTCCTCCTCCCTCTTCCTGCTCCCATATATCCCAAAAACCAATAGTAGTGTCCTCTCTTGTCTTATTAGGGGACATTCTCCTCTTTTACCAGCTTTGGGATCGCTCCTGCAGAGGACAAAATTTCTTTTTTGCAGGCACTGGAGGGTGACGCTGCTGTGTGTTGGTTTGTTGGGTGTACCAAAATTTAGGGACGAGAGAGAGAGGATCCTGAAGATTTGAAGGTGTGTGGGTGATTAGGGAGTGTGAGAATAGAAAGAAATGGGCTGACCCAAGAGGTGGTAGCCTCGATAGATCCACAAAATTTTTTGTGTTTTGTTATTATTCTCAAAATTTTTTTGAAAATAGGAGAAGAATAAAATTTAAAAAGAAATTTTGATTGATTTTCTAACACATATTTTAACAACAAAAATTCAATTTTGATTAAATAAATCCCTTTTTTTTAATTTTCCTTAGAAGTTAATTAAAAAATAAATATATTCTTTTTTTGAAGTGGATTTTGTCTATCCGGACGAAATTAGGTGCTGACAACACTTAAAAAATATAAAATCGAATACAAATTTTAAGTATATTAAAATTTTTAAAATCTTGTAATTTTGTCTTTCAATTACATTTGATTTTTCGCTTGATTACTTACAGTTTGTTGACGAATAAGATGAATTTAAAATACCAAAACAAAATATTAATGAAAAACAAGACACATCCAAACAAAGAAAAAGTGAAAAAGCAAAGCATTGGTCTTTACTTAAAAGTCATTGTTTTATTCAGTAAATATTAAAAAAATCTTATTAACATATTCTTAAAGGTATATTAGTAATATCTTTAATGAAATACTTTTCTTTGAATTCCTTAATTAGATGGAACTCAATAACATTTATCTATTAACACTACAAGAAAAATCACCAATAGTGACTAAAAAATCGGTCACTAAATGACCAAAATCGGTCATTGATTAAAACAGTGACCGATTTAGTGACCAAACGCATCAGTCGTTATTTTGTTGGTCGTTGATGTATAGTGACCGATTCTGTGACTGAATCTATGACCGATTCTGTAACCGAATTTGTGACCGATTCTGTGACCAAATCTGTAACTGATTTTGTGACTCATTTTGTGACTGATTCTGTGACCGATTCGAATAGTCACTAAATCGGTCGCTAATATTTTTTTTCAATTTTATTTTTTTCTGAAAAAGATAAATAATAACAAAAGTTTGACATTGATAATTTTTCTTTAGTCAAACATGTAAAGAAGACATAATTAAGATTTAAAATTCAAGGCAAACAATACACTAGTAATAAAAGTATCAAATTTGACATATCCTTCAAGTCAATCATCCAAATTTGACATATCCTTCAATTCAATCATCCAAAATCATCATTATCATCATCATCATCATATTGCTCATAAAATTTGTGATCATCATTGATATTAATGTCATCGTCATTAGATATATATTCATCATAAAAATCACTTTCCTCTTCATACTCTGTTTCAGTGAGTTGTGTGTCATCTTCCACGTTGTCTTCATTATGTTCACTATGATTTTGTACATCATTTTCTACTACTTCATATCCACCTTCATCATCTCTTAGTTGACTAAGTAGCTCATCATTTGACACATATTTAGTATTAGAGAGACCATCTTCATATGCAACCTCTAGTGTATATTGATCATCAACCATACTTCTTGCTCTTGTTTTAATGACAACCCACCAATCTACCTTTTCCTTAATTTTTTGGGGATAAGGCATATAATATACTTGAATTGCATTTGTCGCAAGTATAAAAGGGTCATAATTCAAATATCTTTTACAATGATGAACCTCCACAATATCATATTCCTTGTGAACTTTTTTACACCATGATTCCTTTCAATATCAAACCATTGACAGTTGAATAAAGCTAATTGTTTTCTTGGTTCTCCATAATTGGTTGCACAATCTCCTAATGATACCATGATAATAAGTTTCTTCATCTCCACTATGCTCACTGTCAACACCCGATTTCGCCGGTTGCGACACTCACCCTTAACACAAACTCCATAATTGACTGTTTGTTTTCCAATACTCAATTCTTTTGTATGAAACTTGAAACCGTTGCAAAATATATAGGCCAAGTAAGAACCTTTTTCCTTGGACCCCATGCTAAGTCATGCAAAAATTGACTTTGAACCATATTGTTCCTATCATGAACCTAAATGAATGACAAGAGGAAATCGAATATAGCCATAATAGTGTAAAAATGCATACTATTAATGCATGTAAATTTACTATTACTCGACACTTACATATGTTTGAAACCATCTAGGAAAACCGAAAGCAATCCTAGTCTTGATTTCTCTTTGAGTGATATTTGGATTTATTGCTTTTAGAAATTGTTCAAAAATTCTAACATTTATACATAAAATTATGTTAGTTATTATATACATGCTTAAAATATGTACGTTGACATAAAATGAAGGTACTTACTTGATCAATGGTTGCACTTCTTCACAATTAAGCAATACATGCAAAAGTGCAGCTTCCAATTCTTTCTTATTTAAATACCTTCTCGAAGAAGTTCCACTATAGCGACTAGGATGATTAAAAATTGTTAATGTTTGGTCCACTTTTTCATTTTCACCGCCATCGTCATTACGACTTACCTTATTTCTCATTGTTTGCACATGAGACTCAAAATAATATGAACAAAAATGAGAAATCTCTTGCACCAGATATGCCTCAGATATTGACCCTTAAACACGTGCCTTGTTCTTAACCATTTGTTTCAACTTATTCAAGTACCTAATATAACATCATCATATCATTAATAACTAATTTCATAACTTGCTTGTTTAATTTAATAAATTAAATATATTACCTCTCAAATGGATACATCCAACGATATTGAGCAGGACCTCCAATTCTTGCTTCATAAGGTAAATGAATAGGTAAGTGTTCCATTGAGTTGAAGAATGCAGGTGGAAAGAATCGTTCCAATTTACATAATGTAATGACAATGTTATGTTCCATCAGTGACAAATCATTCACCTGCAAAACAGTTGAGAACAAATCTTTAAAGAATTTACTCAACTCAGCTATAGGTTTCCAAACCTGATTTGGCAATGCAATAAAAGCAATTGGCAACAACTGCTCCATAAATATATGACAATAATGACTTTTCATTCCAATCATTCTTCCTTGTTCTATGTTCATACATCTACGCAAATTTGAGGCATAACCATCAGGCATTCTCAAGTTATAGTATTTCTTTATTTAAACTTGAGGAAACCTTTTGGGAGTTTTCTCTTGTGAATTGAGTGAGGTCGAGACTACAACACTGTAATTTGATGTAATTTGATGGTTTGAGTGTCTGAAAAAAAATTGAGCGTGAAAACACTTAAGGAAAAATTGCAATAAATTATTGAAAGTAACCACTCATTTCTTGTCTAGTTTTTTATGTTTGTATTTAAAAGTTTGAGTAGGTTTTTCTTATGATTTTCCAGCTTGACACAACAATTACAAGAATCGAATGAATTGGTAAACAGAAATCATAGAAAGGGTAAAGGTTCTTCAAGTTCTTCTACAAACATGGTGGATAGTGATGTAGATGCTTCTCTATCAACCTAGCCGTGAGAGAAGGGAGAGGAGATCACATAAATCTAAGCATGAGGACAAATTGTTCAAGAATAATGTTAGATTTCCCAAGTTTAGTGGTAATTTGGACCAAATGTATATGAGGAATGGAAAGGAAGGTGAACCAATTTGACTATTCTTGTAATTTTAGAGATCGGAAAATTTTGAAACTTGTTCCTTTGGACTTTGAGGGTTATGCATCATTTTGGTGGAACAAATATCAAAAGGACATTATTGATGGTAAACATTTTCAAAATACTTGGAAATATTTGAAAAAAGTGTTGAGAAAAAGATTCATGCCTTTACATGAAAAAAAGGAAGAGCAAGAGCCATATCAAAGTATGTATTATAAATCTTTCATTCTTCTTATCTAAAAGATTCTCAAAAGACTTCATCTTCTTCCTTACCTTCTAAAATTATTAACTTTTCATTTTCTTCGTCAAATAGAAAAACTTATTCTTCATCTTTTTCATCTAAATCAATTTTCAAGAAACAATGCAATGTTTTAAATGTGTGGGTTACAGAGACATTGCTTTGGATTGTCCAAATAAAATGGTTGGGATGATAAAAGATGATGAAAAAGTAAGTTCTCCAATGTCTCATCTTCTCCTTGAAAAACATTAAATGATAAATAGTGAAAATTGTTGATGGAGGAAGTTGTACCAATGTAGCTAGTAAGAGATTGGTGGAAAAGCTTAAACTTCCAACCATTCCCCACCCAAAACCTTACAAGCTACAATGGTTGAGTGAAGATAAGGAGATTAAAGTGACTGATCAAGTGCTTCTTAGTTTCTCCATTAAGAATTATAAGGATGAAGGGTTATGTGATGTTGTGTCCGTGAAGGCATTAAAAACACTTTAGATTGAGTTCAAGAGGGAGGGTGGCAGGTGAATTGAACTATTCAAAATTTTGTCATGTATTGTTTAAAAAGAATGAAAGTTTTCAAGAAAATCTCTTTTACTACAATTTGTAGGTGCACACTAGAAAAATTCAATTTCAATTTAAATACAAACGATTTAAAGTTCAGACAACAATACTTATCATGAAAAATTAATCAATTGAACTACTAGCCAATCGATTGAAATAACTCCCAGAATTTTTAAGACAAATTTTCAATCACTTGTAGGTTTTAAACAATGAATTTAACAAGCAAGCCAACGAATATGAAATTTTCGAATTTTTACTGGAAGAAAAATAACTGATAGAAATACAAAGTTAACCAATTCAAAATTTCCCAAATAAGTTGTAAGTCACAAGAATTAATCACATTCAATTGATAGCAGTTTATATAGTGTAAGATAAAAAAAGAAATATGTTAAATTAAAGAAGATTACACAACGAAAATAGTATGTGTAGTAACTTGATTAACAACAGAATAATAGTAGGTGCAATACAAAAAATTCAATCGATTGATTACAAAAATAGCTTATCGATTTTTACATAGATAAGTTAAGTTTGCAACAAATTCAAAAGTGAATCAGTATTAACGGAAGAGATATCAGACACACATGACTTATACTTGTTCACCCTCCCTCAAGGGCTACATCTAGTCTTCCTTGCCAACAAGCAAAGTAAACTAACTAAACATTCTTAATTGTAAACCTCATACAAACAAGAAACCTTCTTGTGAAAAGTGTTTTAGGTTGAGTTCAAGAGGGGGGAGGTGAATTGAATCTTCAAAGATTTTTACCAGTATAAGTAATTACTAGAAAGAATAAAGGTATTAAAATAATTAAAACAATTAACAGTAGGAAATTTGAATTCACATAACAAAATCAATTAATTGATATCCCAAAACAATTAATTAAAAAGACCTCACAGTATTGCACAAAGCAGAATCAATCAATTCAAATTCCAAAACAATAAATTAAACAAACCTTATATTACACTATAAAACAGAATCAATCAATTCAATTGCTAAAGCAATTAATTGATTAATCTCAGTACAATTCAATCACAGAATGAATCAGTTGAAATACTGGAACATTTAATTGAAACAACTAGCAGTACAATATCACAAAGAATCAATCAATTGAATCAGAAGAACAATTAATTTACTAATACATGTTAAAAACATTGTCAAACACTCCAATTGATTAAAGATGAAAAATAGTGAATGTGAAATCTTGAAATTCTTTACCAAGAAATTGAATCAATTGAATAAGGAAAACAATCACTTGAATAAATTAGACTAAGAAAACAAACTCCAAACTAAAATCAATAATCACACGAAACAATCAGTTAAAAATTATCACATATTGGAAAGAAAAAACTTCAATCAAATGATTCACTCCAACAATCAATCACAATTTTTCACACAATTACATAATAGTATACGCAGTTGATTAATTCAGAGAATCAGTTAATTGATTTTCCAAGAATTAATTTTTGAGAAAAAACTTATCAACATGTGTACAAAATAAACTGAGTAATATAAAGACAAATTATTTGAAATTCAGAAGACTTGCACAAATCATAGAATAGCACGTAATAGAGATTATAAAGTTGTAGTACAGGAAAAATTAATTAATTGAATCAAGAAAACAATCAGTTCAAAAATCTGCTTCAGTAAAGAAAATTATACCGAAATAAGACGTGAGTCAATAAAGGGTTAATAGAGAACAAGAACACCAAAAATTATACCGGTTCACTCTTCCTCAAGAGCTACATCTAGTCTCTTTGCCAACAAGTAAAGTAATTCTCTAAAGAACCAACAAGTTCAATCAAAACAACCAATACAACCTCTTGCACCCTACAAGAATGCCCACTTGCAACCTATAAGAACACTTACACACAATGTAGAACCTACTGCACTTCTACAAGCATAAACCATATACACTTGCAGCAAAACAACTTACAAAAACAATGTTTAATCAAAACCGAAAAACATTGCAATTTCAATTTAAACCATTGAATGAAATTGAATCCAGAAACTTCCCTTGTGATGCAAAACCAAAGCAAGCACCAAGAATGAGCTTAAAGATTCACAATCTTAATCCTTGTTGAATCAAAGCACACTTCAAAGCCAATACTTTTTCAAATGTATTCACTGTTTTCTCAATAATTCATTCAGTAAGTTTCTATCTCTATTCTTCGAAATGAGAAGAACTAGTTCTGTTTTATATAGCTAAAACAGTTTTAAAAACAATTTAATTGTCTCGAATCAATCGATTAAAAACATAATTAAATCGATTGATTTTCTATTAACAGTATTCATCAAACTAAATTTCGAAAACAATCAGTTATAAGTACTTTGATGAAATGATTTTCAAAAATATTAAGTTGCACTTAATTCAGTTTAATATGATTAGTCCGTAATAAACCTTTAAAGCCCATTCCAATGGTTCAAGATGCATGTTCATGGTTTGGACTATACTTACACACACACACACTAAGTCTAGACCAACTCCTACTTCATTCTTGGTCCAAGTTTTCTTCATCAAATACCATAACATCATTAGTGTTAATGATCTCTCCCAATTTGATAAAGGCAATCCAGTATGTGTTGAGTTGCTTCAAATAAACTTGCACATACTGCACCAATGATTTATGCTCAAATTAAAATCAGAAAACAGCTTATTAGTAATTTGTAGTCATTGCAAGTAAGGCAAAATAAATCGATTGAATTAGAAAATCATCCGATTGATTTTCTGCAATTCAAAAAACAGTTTAAGTAAAATGATCCCCTATACTTGTTTATTCCCTCAAAGTTTAAGTCAGTATGAAACACAACTAAACACATTATATTTCAGTAATTTTGAACAAAACATTACATGATTGATGACATTACATGAAAGATACCAAGTAAAGAAGCAAATTGATTAAAACATATCCTAATCCAAACTAAACCAAACAACTGATTAAACCAACAAAACAGAAATATAGAACCATATAAAATAAAAGCATAAAACCAACATCAATAGCAACACACTTCTTGTCCCCATTAAATTCATTACATGGGATTGAAGACACATATAGCCAACAAAATACAATGAATGCAGTACTTATTCCATAGTACATGTCAGCCAACTACTCTTGAATACCCTCAATTTGACCATCCAAGTGTTGAAACCTTGCAGTGCAGAATTCATGATGATCTCTCTGATCATGTGCCATGGTATCCAGCCTATCAATCACCATATGTTCAAACCATGACAAGGGTTCTCCCTTGTCTATTGGAGGCACATAAGGCACCATTGCATAATTTCCAGCAGTAGTTCCACTAGGTCCAACACCATCTCCTTCTTGTCCAGCATCAACATCTTCATTTCCTTGTTGCCCATCTCCTTCTTCCTCAGCTTTATATATCCAATATTCATCATTAACCTTCTTCAGTCCAATCCTGTGCAATGTAGCACAAGTGATCTCAATGTGAGGCTTCACCATCTCTGTTAACTCATCTTCCAAATCCACTTCGAAGTGCTCTAGAAATTTAGAAACCAGAACTACATAGGGGATTCTGTAGTCAGCAACCTTTCTTGTTTTGCTCATGTGCTCCTTGATGACATTGATCCGGTTGATCTTGTACCTATGCATGATACAGTACATCAAGATGAGATTCTCTTCAGTCAAGAGAACATGATTATAACCCCCTGGTGTCAGCAGCCAAATCACAATGAAAGCTAAGATTCTTGGGTTGATAGAAAGTCCTCCAACATGATATCCTCTCATGGCTGCATGAGGATTCCTTAAGTAGGACCTGAAGAACTGGATTTTATTGAAATTTTCTAAGGAATTGGTGTTGCCTTTGCCTACTGTTCTACCTGTATTTTTCAGTCCAGCCTCTGCAGTCCACACTTTTTGAATGATAATCATGTCCACCCCCTTCACATGAGAGTACATTGCCTCATCTTCAAAACTCAGATTGGCGAAAAATACCCTCACTAGATTTGGATACAGGTTTCCAGTGAGGTTCAGAAAATTTTAAAGATTTTGGTGCTTGAGCATCCTTTTCACGTTGTTGAGGTTCTCCTCCTCCAGCCAGTCCATCCTTAGAAATTTTGCTTGCTACATGCAAATAAACTGCAATTTGCTCCTAGTTTATAGAAAACCACTTCTCCAAGTGGCCTGCTTCTCCAGCTTCTTCTTCCACCACACACTTACTAGTGCTCCCTGATAAAACCAAGTTTAGCTCGAGTTCGAAAGGGGGGAGTGGTGAATTGAACTTTAAAAAAATTTCGCAAACATGGAAAGTCTTGAAGTATAGAATGAAAGTTCTTAATTGAAATAATCAAAAGTGTGATTTTGAAATGCACAGCAAAAGATCAAGTCAGGAACAATCAATTTGATAATCACACTGAATGTCAATAGCAAGAAATCAACCAATTAAGATGTGGAAGCAATAAAATGAAATCAGAGATCAATCCTGATAAATTAGAAATCAATTAAGTAACACCATAAACAATTGATTGAATATCACACTAAGAGCAGTAAACAATAGATAGCAATTTATTCAGACACAGATGCAGTCAGTTCAGTAAAGAACACAAGTCAGACCAGTACTTCAGAAACTAACTGATAAATAGTAGAAATAGTTAATTGAAAATTCTCAAACTGAAGTCAAGAACTGAAACCAGACAATTTGACAAACAGATCAATCAATTTCAGAAAACAGAAAAAATAACAGTAGCAGATCAAACAATCGATTCAACCCAAAAAATGGTAAATTGGAATTTCGTCAATGACAGTGAGTTTTTCAGAATACCAATTAACTGAACAGTTGAGAATATCACACAAGAATCAAAAATAGATAGCAGTCAATTAAGTGATCAAATCAACCAATCTCAAAACAACAACAACAGATATGAACAATTGATTTAACGTGATGAACAGTTAATTCAGAATATAATAGCAGAATTGAAAAGAGATCAAGATGACGGAAAGAGAAATCAAGAACACTAAGATTTATACTAGTTCACCCTTCCTCAAGGGCTACAGCTAGTCCTTTGCCAACTAGCAAAGAATTCCACTAAAAAGATCAACAAGATCAATCCAATACAAAGTCAATTACACTTGTCAAAGCAAGAAACCCACTGTAGTTGTAAATAGTGCAGAACCCTACTTCACAAACCCAAATTGCAAGCCCTATGCAATATTGGAATCAAACTCACAATTACAAATCACAAACCCTATGTAATTTGCATCCAAACCACTCGCACTACAATAGCAATGTAAACAGTAGTGCTTCTACACAAAGAACAGATTACAAATAGATGATAATTAGTGTAGAAGACTTAGCTTTGCTGCGAAACCACGATTACACGAAACTCACTCAAATGAAAGCTCCAAGATTCAAGTTCTTGAGGTTTTCTTGTTGAAAATCAATGTAAGATGTGTTCTAACAGTGAGGGCACTTTTTCTCTCTTAGAATTTCTCAAAAGAATCAATTGAATGTATTAGGTTAAATCAAAAAATGGGCACTGCCCTTTTATAAGCAAATTGGTATAAAAATAGTTAACACAACCAAAACTCAATCGATTGATTTTTCCATTCAATCAATTGATTTTTCTGTAACACAAAAAACCAACAAATTGGTTTACGAAAAACAGTTAACTAATTTTACTCTCAAACTATGTTTTTAAAATCCATTGACATCATTTTAGGTTCAGTTATCTATTTGTAAAACAGATTGAATTTAAGGAGCTTCTCTTAAGTGATATATCATGCAACTCATGGTTTTGAACCAAAACCCACTCACACACCCAACCCAAGTTCTAGACCAAAATTCCATCAAAATCCATGATGGCTTCAAGCAATCCACTTAGCAAGCTTTGATCCACATTGACTTCATCAGTTCACTTAGCAAGTCTTAGTGCTAATAATCTCCCCCAATTTGATGAAGGTAATCAAGTGTGTGTTGAGTTGTAGCAACCAAACCTACACGAACTGCAGTAGTAGATTTCTACACTAATTGACTAACAACAATTAATTAACAATCTGTAAGCGCAAGCAGGTTAAAAAAAATAAACTGATTGAACTGAAAACCAATTGACTGATTTTTTGCAGTTTTTCCAAACCAGCTCAGATCAGCTCAAACCAGAACCATGTGATTGCTCCCCCATACTTTGATACTCCTTCAAAGCATAAAAAAGTAGTATTAAAACATAAACACCACATAAGTTCTATTCCAATAATACGAACCATATTATAATCCATTAAGTGATACAAGTCAAACTTCAAACATGATTAAACGAAATACAACTTGAACAGAAATCAGCCAAGCTGAATAAACTAGCAGAAACACAGTAGCAGCAACAAAGAAATACAACATAAGACAACACACACGTAATAATAATAAGAAGCACACCCTAATGCAACACAACAACACAACATACATTCTTCTTCCTCATTGAATTCATCAATGGAAGGGAAGAGACCAGCTATGATATGCATGAAAAGGCCCACACGTCTGGTCCATAGAACATTTGCCCAATCTTAGCTTGGATGTCTTCAACTTGATCAATGTTCTAAAAGTGTGTTTCACAAAACTGATGGTGGCTCCTTTGTTCATTTTCAATGGTGTGCAGCTAACTTATTATCATTTGTTCAAACCTAGAGAAAGATCCTTATCCTTCTACTGGAGGATTACAACACACACGTAAATTGTGTAGGATCAAATCCTCCTCCAGCATAGCAGCAACAGCAACAACACTAGTCTCAGCTCCATCATCCTCTTGATATTGTTGTTGTTCAGCTCTATCTTCATTTGCTTTCCATACCCAGTAATCATCATTAACCTTCTTCAAACCAATCTTGTTCATGGTTGCAACGGTGATTTCATTTTGAGCCTTTACAGCCTCCACAACTTCTCCTTCAACATCAACTTCAAAATATTCTATGAAGTTGGATATAAGGACCACATAAGGTATACGGTACTCAGGCTTCTTCTTGGTCTTTGCAATATGTTCTTTTATCACATTGATCCAGTTGACTTTGATCTTGCTCATCAAACAGTACATTAGAATCAAATCTTCTTCCATCAACACAACATGATTATAACCTCTTGGAGTCAGCAACCAAATCACAATGAAGGCAAGGATGCGTGGAATCAAAGAGAGACCTCCAACGTGATATCCTTTCATTGTAGTATTTGGATTTCTCAAACATGTCTTGAAAAACTGAACTTTGTAAAATATTCAAGGTCAGTGGTGTTGCCTTTGCCAACAAGTATTCCAGCATTTCTCAGTCCAATAACAGCAAGCCAAACCTCGTCATTTATGCCCATGTCTACTCCCTTGACTTGGGAGTACATTACATCATCATCAAACCACATGTTGGTGAGGAATACCTTTACCAAATCTAGGTAGGTATTCCCAAATAGTTTGAGAAACTTCTCGAGCTTCTGATACTTTAGCAAATTTCTCACTTCATCGAGCTTTTCTTCTTCTAGCCATTCCATTCTTATAAATTTTGGACTGATGATCGCCTTCTTACTAACTTCATGATAGTAATCCTCAATACTCTCTTGATTCCTTGAGAACCATCTCTCAAGGTAGCATGTTTCAATTTTATCTACTTGATCAGCCTTCTTCACAATAGCCCTCTTGGTTCTCTTCTTTGGGTTAGATGAGAAGGCCATGGTAGGAAGAATTGATGGATTTCTGAAGAGGATAAATGTTGGACTGTAGATCAGCTATGAATGTAAGTATGCAGTGTTTTGGTGTGTTTGGATACATGTCAATGCAGTATATAAAGAGAAGGAAAAACACAATAAGCCAAGCGCATGTATAATCATTGATTGACAGCACAATAAGTTGTTTTTCAGATTGTTGGGATTTTGCGAATAATAAATTGAAACAGAAGTGACTTAGTTTCCGAGATTCTTCATAGCAGCTTTTGACTTGTTGACCTTCAATAGGTTGATGACATGTGGCACTATGTAGATTCTCACTCTTCACATGTCAATCCCATGCATTGAATGACTCATCCTATTCAACCTTTCTTCTTTAACTAAGCTTATTGTTGCAAAGCTATTTCCTTTCCATTGTTCAACCTCGCACATACCAATAAATTGCACATAAATTATTCAGAACCAGATTTTCAATCATCTACAATATAGTTCAGTAAAATACCAATTAATTGAATTTGTTGACTCAATTAATTATACTAGGTCTGCAAAAAATTAACCAAGAACCAAAAATGCATGAGCTGATTAATTCACACATTTAAAATCAATTATGCCCAATTCATTTTTAAGAAAATTAAATCTTTCTTTATTAAGGGGCTTAGTAAATAAATCAGCTAGTTGTTTCTCAGAAGTAACAAATTGAATTACGCAGTCACCATTATTCACATGATCTCTTATAAAGTGATGGTATTTCAATGTGTTTTGTTCTGGAATGTTGCACTGGGTTCTTTGTTAGGTTTATTGCACTAGTATTATCACAAAGTAATGGTATTTTAGAAAGAGTTAGACCAAAGTCACTTAGTTGTTGCTTGATCCAGAGTCTTTGAGCACAACAACTCCCAGCAGCTATGTACTTCGCTTCTGCTGTTGAGAAAGCCACACACGCCTGCTTTTTACTATGCCCTAATATTAAACTGGATCCAAGTAGATGACACGTTCCACTTGTGCTCTTTCTATCAAGTTTGCAACCTGCAAAATCTGAGTCAGAGTAACCAACTAAGTTTAAAGATACTTCACTAGGATCCATAGACCAACATCTACAACTCCTTTGAGATATTTCAGGATTCTCTTTGCTGCCATGTAATGTGACTCTTTAGGATTGGCTTAGTATCTCGCACATAAACACACGCTAAACATGATATATGGTTTGCTGGTAGTGAGATAAAGGAGTGATCTTATAAGCCCTCTGTATTTTTTTTGCTCCACATTAACTCCTTTCTCATCTGTATCCAAGTAACAACCAGTTACTATTGGTGTTGCAGCCTCCTTCCAACTCAAATTTCTTTAATAATTCTCTACAGTACTTGGCTCGACTAAGGAAGGTTCCATGCTTGAATTGCGTGATCTGCAATCCTAGAAAGTAGTTGAGTTCACCCATCATGGACATCTCAAAATCTCCCTGCATAATGCATCAGCCCAGAAGTACTTAGGCAGATCTATCTCGTTTAATAGAGTCCTTGCTAGTTCCTCCAATGACTTATTTTTCCTCTTCACCACTCCATTCTGTTGTGGAGTCCTTGGTGCTAAAAAGTTGTGCTTGATTCAAAATTTGCCACAAAATTTGTAAAATCTTTCACTCTGGAACTCACCCCCATGATCTGGCTCAATGCAGAAATGCAACAATTCTCTCATGTTGGATAACCTTTTGACATGTTTCACATAATCTGTCCCTTTCAAACTTGAGCTTAGGTAAGCCAATCACTAACTCTTTAAATGCAAGCCTATTGAGATGATACATACGAATATGAGCTAAGCGCCTATGCCGCAACCATGTCTCATCATTCCTAGACAGCAAGCAATTCATGCTCGATGTTATGCAAGAGACATTGAGCATGTATACATTTTTTGCCCGTTTACCCACAAATATAGTCTCATTAGTTTTTGAATTTGCAATTAGGCACAAATGTGATTTTGTAGCCTTTGTCACATAGCTTTTATACTGAGTAGGATGTGCTTTAAACCATCTACTAAAAGCACATCTTTTATGATCACATCATCATCTCGTCCAATGTGACCAACACCAAGTATTCTCCCTCGGTTGTTGTCTCCATAAGTGACAAAGCCATCTGGTTTCCATTTCAGATTAATCAATTGTGAAGCATCTCCAGTCATGTGTTTGGAGCATCCACTGTCTAAATACCACAACTGGTTCTTTGATGTCAAACAGACTTGCAAAACAAATTGAGTTTGAGGAATTAGTACGCTGTTAAACTTGGGTCCACAAGTGTTAGTGATGCTTTTAGGCACCCACCTAACCAGCCCCTTAGGTACATCAAACTTTCTAACCTTACAATTCCTAACATAATGGCCTTTCCTCAAACAATAAAAACAAGCCATGAAAGGTGAAGATTGTTGTTCATTAGCTTTAAAGAAACTTCAAAATTTCTTTTGCTTTCCTTGAAAACCACATTGATATCCAATGCCAGCTTTTTCAAAATCACAGTTCTGAGATCCCAAATTTGCATCGAGATTTGTAGTTCCTATGGAAAGTTTACATGCAGTAGTAATCAAATAGTTAACTTTCTTTTGCAGAACATAACGGTTTTCACAATTAGTTGACTTGCTAAAACCAAAGTCACTGGAAGCTTTGTAAATCATTTCAATATGATCAAAATCGGTTTTCACTTTTAAAAGCTCATCTTCCAGTTCTTTAACTCTGCCTTCCAACCAATTTTTTAACCCTTTCAATTGGTTATTGGATAAATCCAATTTATTTGCTTCTTCATGTGTTTCTAAGAAAGCCTTAAGAAGGGAACTGTAATTCCCACTATTAAATGAGGTGTTGGAATTCATGCTACTCACCTCAGAATTTTGTCCAGCCATTAGACACAGATTTGCTTCAACATCCTTATGTGAAGAGCTTCTAGAAGAGGTATCATTGTCATCCCACACTCTATATGCTCTTCTACTTTTTCCAGGTTTGTCGCTCTTCTTTTCTTGTGCTTTTTCTTTATTCACAAGACTTGGACAATCCACTTTAATGTGTCCCTATTTACCACAGCCAAAACAGGTGAATTTAGTAAAACCATTATCAATTTCCTTATTATACCTCTTACTTTGTTGGTTCTTCACTTTGCCTTTCATCTTGATGAACTTCTGAAATCTCCTTGTCAAAAGATTGAGATTCTCTGTATCACTACACTCATCAAAGCTTTCCTCACTGGATTGTATATCTACAAACTTTATCTTAAGTGCTAGGCTTTTGGTCTTTTTCTCCATTGTCTCCATTTCCTTCAGCCTAGTCATCTTCAACTCGTGATCCCTTAGTTTGCCAAAGAGTGTTGCAGTAGTAAGTGTTGTCAAATCTCTAATCTCTGATATAGCAGTCACTTTAGGTTGTCAGCTTCTGTCCAAGCACTTAAGATCTTAATGTTCAGCGTCTCCTTGTCAAATTGTTTTACCAAACCAATCAAGTCGTTGACAATGTGAGTGAACCCCTTCTATACATCAGCAATGGTCTCCCCTTGATGCATCCTAAACAATTCATACTCCTAGATCAGTGCATACTTTCTAGCTCTCTTCACATATTTAGTTCCCTCATGTGTGACTTCAAGTATGTCCCACATTTCTTTAGCCGAGCTCAAAGCAAGAAACCCATTGCACACCCTAGCACATAGCCTATTGCATCCCCAACAGCTGTAAACAATGCAGAACCCTACTACAAAAACCCAAATTACAAACCCTATGCAATATGGGAATCAAACACGCAATTACAAATCACAAACCCTATGTAATTTACAACCAAAACACTCGCAATACGATAGCAATGTAACCAGCAGTGCTTCTACATAAAGAACAAATTAAAAACAGATGTAAATCAGTGTAGAAGACTTAGCTTTGGTGCAAAACCAAGATTACATGAAACCCACTCAAAGCAAAACTCCAAGATTCAAGTTCTTAAGGTTTTCTTGTTGAAAATCAATGTAGGATGTGTTCTCACAGTAAGGGCACGTTTTTCTCTCTTAGAATTTCTCAAAAGAATCAATCGAATGTCTTAGGTTTAATTAGAAAATGCGCACTGCCCTTTTATAAGCAAACTGGTTTAAAAACAGTTAAGGCAGCCAAAACTCGATCGATTGATTTTTCCATTCAATCGATTTATTTTTCTGTAATACAGACAAAAAAATCAATCAAATTGGTTTATGAAAAACAATTAACTGATTTTACTCTCAAAATATGTTTCCAAAAACCATTAACCTCATTTTAGGTTCAATTATCTATTTGTAAAACATATTGAATTTATGAAGCTTTTCTTAAGTGATATATCATGCAACTCATGATTTTGAACCAAAACCTACTCACACACACACACCTTAAGTTCTAGACCAAGACTCCATCAAGATCCATGATGACTTCAAGCAATCCACTTAGCAAGCTTTGATCCATATTGACTTCTTCAAATCGCCTAGCAAGCCTTAATGCTAACACTTGAAGGTCTGGATCTCTTCTTTGGTCTAGTTGAGACAAACTTAGTTGGAATGGAGTGAGTGATTAAGCAAAGGTGGATGACTAGGCCAAGAGCTTGATTTTTTACTAGTATGAATGGTTTTTCTGATGCAAAGGTTTGTGAATGAATGCATGCAACATGCAGTAATATAGACAGTCCACACAAGCACAAAACAATGCATTTAATATGTAGTGAGTGACAATTCAACAAACTGATTTTCGGTGGTTGGGATTTTGCACATACTCAATCCGTTGAAAATAGACTAAACTTAGCTCAAGTAACCCATGAAAACAACTTTTTCTGTCTAAGACTTTTTGACTCTTCAATTAATTGATGACAAGTGGCTTATTGAGCATTTTCTCCTCTTGTTCATGCCACCCTTATGCTTTGAAGTTCTCACTTCATTCAATCTTTGTTGGGCCTTCTTTTGACTGGGTTTGATGTTGATATAACCCTTCACTATATTTTCCATACTTTTACACAACCATGTACAGGCATCAGAATCAAAATCAGATAAGTTTACAATCAATTGTTGATAGGTCTAACAAATATCAATTAAATCTTCTCTGATTTTTATTTTTTTTTTGCATTGAGATACAGATATTGCAATTAATGATAATTATCGATTTTCACTTTCATATTACACTGTTCAAATCAACGATGCCCAGTTCAGTTCAAAGCATAACCTGTCCTTGCTAGTGGCTTAGTGAAAAGATTAACTAATTGTTTTTTAGAAATAACAAATTGAATTTCACATTCACCATTATTGACGTGATCTCTGATAAAGTGATGGCAAATTTCAATATGTTTTGTTCTAAAATGATGCACTAGATTCTTGGTTAGAATAATAGAACTTGTGTTATCACAAAATAAGGGAATTTTATAGAGATTTAGGCCAAAATCACTTAGTTATTGCTTGAGCCTAGACTTTGTGCACAAAAGCTTCCAGCAACTATACATTTTGCTTCTGCGATGGACAATGCTACACAAGCTTGCTTCTTGTTGTGCCATGAAATTAGACTTTGATCCAAATAAGTAGCATGTTTCAATAGTGTTTTCCTATCCAATTCGCATCCTGCAAAATCAGAATAGCCAACTAAATTTAATGATACCTCACTTCGATACCACAGTCCAACTTTAGTAGTGCCTTTTAAGTATTTCAAAATTCGGTTGGCTGCACTAAAATGAGATTCCTTGGTGTTTGATTGGTATCTAGCACATAGACACTCATTGAACATTATGTTTGGTCTACTTGCAATTATACACAGTGAACATTTAGTTTACTTTTCTTAATTTGTTCTCCCTTTTTGCATGCTTCACAGATTTGTTCCTCTCAAGCTTGAGTTTAGGTAAACCAATTACAAGTTCTTTAAATGCAATTATATTTAAATGATACATGTGTATACGAGCTATGTGTCTATGGCACAACTAAGTTTCATCACTACTGGATAGCAAGCAATTTAGGTTGAAATCAATGTTTTCAATATTTCACAAGTATACATTGTTTAATCTTTTATTGACAAGGTGTGTTTTCCTTGAACCTGCACTGGATATGAGACAAATTTCTAGTTCAAATGTGACTTTAAAGCCTTTGTAACATAGCTGACTAATGCTTAAAAAATTATGCTTCAGCCCTTCCACCAACAACACATCCTTGATGATCAAGGAGTCTTTGTCTCCTATGTTTCCACTGCCTAAGATTTTGCCATTGTCTCCATAGGTAACACAATCGTTGTGTTTTCCACTAAAATTTGTAAGCAATGATGCATCTCTTGTCATGTGTTTGGAGCAGCCACTATCCAAATACTAAAGCTTATTATTGGCTGCTACCTTTTCCTACAAAACAAATTATGTTTGAAAAGATGGTACCCTATTAAACTTGGGTCCAAAACTATTAATAGTACCCTTTGGGACCCACCTTACTAAGCCATTTGAAACAACCAAAAGTTTAATTCTACATGTCTTAGAAGAATGACCTTTAATAGAATGACCTTTGTGCAAATAGTAAAAGCGTGTTTGGAAAGGTGAGGATTGCTTCTTGCTGTTATTGAAAAAGCTACTAAAAATTTTAGTTTTCCTTTGAAAATCTTATATAAAACCAATGTCAGCTTTGTCAAACACATAATTTTGGGAACCTAGAACAACATTCAAATTTACAATTCCCATAGCCAATTTTGAAGAAGTTTTTACAATATATTTTACTTTGGCTTGCAGAACGTAACAGTTTTCATATTTGGCTAGTTTACTAGATTCACCCCCATGGTTAGAAGATTTATAAATCATGATTAACTGCTAAAAATCAGAATTTACAGCTTTCAATTCTTCTTCCAATGAGTTGACTCTTTTTTCCTATCAATTGTTTAAACCTTTCAATGGTTGTTTCACAGGGCTAATCAATTTGTTTCATCATGTGTTTCTTTAAATGCTTGAAGCAAGGTGCTATGGTCTCGTGATTAATGGAGATGATAGAGCTAGCACTACTTACTTAACACAAGTCTTTGACCATCAAACATAGGTGGGCTTCCTCATATTCTTTCGATGAAGAGTTGTTTGTAGAGTCATTCTCATCCAATGTAATGTAAGCTCTTTTTCCGTTGTTGTTTTTGCTGAATTTCTTCTTGTCCAGAGTATTTTCTTTATGCATCAAGTTTGGACACTCAACTTTGATATGACCTTGCTTACCACAACCACAACAAGTAAAATTAGCAAAATTAGAATCAATTTTCTTGGCATACCTTTTTGTTTACTCATTCTTGTCTTTTCCTCTCTTTTTCAAAAACTTGGTGAATTTTATAGTTAGCATATTAAGACTTTCTGTTTCACTATCTCCACTGGATCCAGCCTAACTGATTTCATCTAAAGCAGTAGACATGAGTTCTAGTCCCCTAGCTTTCTTCCATTTTCCTACTCCTTTAGCCTATTCATTTCAACCTCATACTCCCTGAGTTTTCCAAACAAGGTTGTTATACTCAAGGAAGTAAGATCTCTGGTTTTAGAAATTGCAGTGACCTTTGGTTGCCAAGTCCTATCAAGACACTTCAAGATCTTGTTATTGAGCTCGTCCTTGTCAAAAATCTTCCCCAGACTGATTAAATGGTTCACAATGTGTGTGAATCTTTTCTGCACGTTTGTTATGTTCTCTCCAGGTTGCATTTTAAATTGTTCATACTCTTGAATGAGAGTATACTTTCTTGCACGCTTCACATCACTTGTTCCTTCATGTGTTGTTTCAAGAATCTTCCACATCTCCTTTGCTAAAGTACATTGGGATCTAAATTCAAAGCTGAAGTTATGATATTTTTTGCCGTGTAATCAAACTGAGATTTCTTGTTCACAACTTCATTTCATTCAGACCAAGGTTTATCAACATTTTCGCCATTTATAACAGTTTTAGGCGCACAAGGTCCATTACAATTGCATCCCACACACCACGGTCAAGTGATTCTATGAAAATTTTCATTCTAACTTTCCAAAATGGATAGTAGACCATACTAAATAAAAGAGGCCTGTTTGTATAAGCACCATCTGCAAAAGGCTACTTCCCTTAGCCATAGGATCGAAAAACTTGAATAACTTTCAAGAATAACTCTAATACTAATTGAAAATACTTTAAGCTAAGTTCAAAAGGGGATGAATTGAACTATTAAAATTTTTTGTCAAATATGGTTTAAAAGGAATGAAATTTTCAAGAAAATCTCTTTAACTGCAATTTGTAAGCGCACACCAAAAAATCATTCAATTTCAATTAAAACACAAATCAGTTAAACTTCACACAGCAAGACTTATCAAAAAAATTAATCAATTGAATTACTAGAGCATGCCATGTATTGTTGGGAACGCCATGGAAATATGATAGACATGGATACCATGATGGCCTCACCAACAAGTTTTCGTTTGAAATGAAATGAAGGACATATTCCCTTACCCCTTTAACAGCTAAGGAAGTTAGAAGATATCCACTTGCAATGAGGGAATCAAGGGAAAAACACATGAAAAGAAGCAAGTCCAAAGGTAAGGAAGATAATGAGTTACTTATGGTGAGAGTGCCATGTGACAAAGGTACCTTGCAACTCAAGCTTCAAATACTCTCCGATGAGAGGTGGACAAGTGGCAAAAGAAGCTAGGAGAAGAAGCTCCTACATAGTGTCTACTTGTAGTAGCACATGGTGCCTTCTTGAACTCATTTTTCCTAGGTGACACTTTCTTGGAGGCTTCTTTCAAAGGTGACCATCCAATTTTTCTTATGAACTCCAAGGCCCAAAATCCTACACTACTTGGCCTAGAATACAAGGCCCAAAATCTTATTCTACTTGACCTAAAATACAAGGCCCAAAATAAATTCTATAGTACTGTATACAACTTTTTACAAGTAGAGGTCTTGTAATCTTGAAGCTCCAAAATCTATAGAGTGATATTCTACAATTTTGAACTTGGGCTTAAAAGTTTGTTTGGAGGCCCAAACAAGCCCAATTAGGTCCAATCTCCTGATCATGGCTTGATCTCAGTGACGTCTTTATTCTTGTCTATAGTCTTAGAGACGGGTTTGCATCAATAGGCCTAGGCATTCTAGCAATACAAAAGAACCTAAGGTCAACTTTTCCCTATTTATGGAAAAGAAAATGTAGAAGGTTATCCAGATTATGAGATGAAGGTTGAGTAGATATTTGAGTGCTACTAGGTAGACCAAGAGACGATTATCCCTGGCTACCCTAAGGAAAAAAAACATGTGTCCTCCTACTAGGACAAGGAGTTAATGGATAAACTTGGAAGACTTTAGTAGCGAGATATGAGTGTTTAATAATATAGGTAGAAAATGGATTAATTGCTTTTGAGGGTGGGGATTAGAGAATAACCAAGAATAACAATGGAACTAGTAGAAAAAACACATACCACTGCGGTTTTATAAGACATACAATCGCGGCTCTCGAACTGCAATAAATCCAGCCGCGATAAAAAGTACCAAAGTTGTTATCGCGGTTATATAAACGTGGTGGAAAATGGGACATACCAACGAGGTTGTTTATTAACAACCGCGGTGGTATTGCTTTTCTTTTTTGAAAGAAAGCATTACTCTCAAAAAGCACCTGTGACCTAATGGATAAGGCGCATGACTTTTAATCAAGTGAATGTGGGTTCGAGTAGCACCGGGCGTATTTATTAAGCATCTCAACTTTTTATTCTCTCTATTTCCAGCCTCCTCCGTTCACTTCAAGCGCTCCGTTCACTTCAAGCGCTGCTCCTCCAATTGCACCACCCTCTTCTTCAGGGATAGGAATGACATGAACAAGTCAAACACAGTGCAGAACCCACTACACCAACCCAATTACAACACCCTATGCCACTAACATCAAGGGGAGAGGGCACTGCAAGGGAGGAAGAAGAAAAAGAAGAAAAGGGAATGACAAAAGAGGGTAAGAGAAGAGAGGGCACGCGAGGAAGGAAGAGGAAGGATACAAACGCGGTTCCTACTAACAACCGCGTTTGTATCCTTTTACAAAACAATTTTTAAATTATTTTAAATTATTTTGTAAATACTACCAACGCAGTTAACGCAGTTGTTTTCAGAACCGCGTTGGTATCTCCCTGCAGTTTTCAATTTTCAATTATTTGTGGCTTACCATCGCGGTTCAAAAATGTCACCGCATTGCTTTTTATTGCGGTTCCTTCCTAACTGCAATAATATCCCGCCTTAAAATGTGTTTTTTCTACTAGTGCTTGATTCTAGAGTGGTTGTCGATATGATTGCAGGATAGCGTTGTACTTCTGCCTTATAAATGATGTGGTTCAATTATCTATTAGGGTAAAGCAACAACTAAACATAAAATTAACTTCTAGACAGTATCCAAAAAATTACTATTGTAGGAAAGATTCCAAGAAAGAGGGTGACCGCTCCAAATTTACATATGAGAAACAATGGGATAAGGAAAGGGAAAGAGAAAACAAAAACAAAAAAGACAAATATAATTACAAAGATCCCTCAAAAGAGACTAAAAAGCAAGAGGTGTTCAATGCTTCAAGTGTCATGAAAGAGAACACTACTCTTATGTGTATCCTGATAAAGAAACATGGTTTCAAACGAAGAAAACACGAGGAGTTAGACAACTCTCATTCTTCACTTAGTGAAGAAGAAGTTTTAGAATTTGAAGAGGAAGTCCTTTCTTCTGAAGGACAACTGTCATTGGCGTGAAGGCTTTTCCGAAACCAACCTATTGAAATAGAACATTCACAACGTGAGAACATCTTCCACACAAGATGTAAATATTTTAATATACTTATGCTATCGTGGATAGTGGTTCTAGTTCTAACTATTGTTGTACAAGGTTGCTGAGAAAGTTAGTTTTTCCTATTAAGCCCTATCCTAAACCTCACAAACTTCAATGGACTAATGATGATGGTGGTAATGTAGTCAAAGAACAAGTCAAGTATTCTTTCGACTCGCAGCTACTCTTAGTTGACCCTATTGAATTATTTTTTCCTCAAACTACTTCTGACTTAACCATGTATTCTTTTACAAGTCACTCCGTACTTAAACAAGTATTCTTTAAACTAGTCACTCCTGGATAATAACCGAGTGTTATTTGTCAGACAGCAACTCTTGGATGTGGAAGTTGTAAATTTGGTGATTAGCTAATCACTAAGTTTTGCTCACTGAAGAGATTCAACGTTTGTTGATGTAAATAAGATTTATGCTCTCCCTTATAGCTCTCTAAAATGAACACTAATAGTCTTATTCTTAAAGTTGTTTTTTCGGCTAAAAACTTTTAGCAGAGTTCATGCATTATACATAATCTCATGCTTTCTTCTTCTTGAGTTGTTGTCGGCTTCGAAAAAAATATCTATTTTTTGTCGTTGAGTAGCTTCAGCTCTTTTTGCATTTGACTTGCTTGAGTAGGGTACTTTACATCCACTCCATACAACATTAATGTTCTCTTATTCTTTGACATATTCTTTCCAATATCTAGATGTAGTTACCTTTTCTTATGTATTGTAGCTTTGCTTGAGTTTGCCTAATTGTAGTTGTACAAAGCAAATAGTCTTTTTAGAGTTATCAATGCTTAGTATCAGGAAATTGCAGAAGAAAAATTAACTTTAGTTCAATCTTCAATAAATTTTTTACCTTGATTTTAGCTTGCATTGTAATGGATCTCTTTGATAAATGGAAGTAGCAAACATTTCCTTCAACATAATTTATAGCTTAAGCATATATGTTTTTGTGATGTACGAGGTTAGCGTACTTCTTTATGTTTATGGTCTTTCAATCTTCTCATGAATAATTTTTTAATACTTCTCTATATAGTTTGTAGTCTTTCAGTCTTTTCGTGGATGTCATTTTAGTATAACTTGCCAAACTATTCTTTAATATTCAAGTTTTTCACAATTATATCCGTGGAAAATTTTGAAGTTGTGAATGACAAAATATTTGTGGGTATGGAAAATAAGCTTTTTACCCATGACAAAAATATGTGGAAAAGATTTCATGGATAATTTGACTTTTTTTTCTGTAGTGTTAAAGCTGAGTAAACAATTTATTTGATGGTTAACTCTAACTCGAATAGAATCCATCACAAGATAATTATGATCAAAGAAAGATAAAGCAAACGTGACATAAATCAACTAACCTAACGACGACGAAGAAGAAACCCTTCAAAAGGAGTGCAACAACTTCAAGCGACCGCAAACAGCTAAACAAAAATCAAAGGGCACCAAGTACTGATTATATCGCACGAGTGCACGACTGTTAAGGAAGCATTAGACGAGGATACTTTTGTGATCGTGAGATGAAGTGAAGGTTTCATGCGTTTCTAGTGAATGCTTTGTGAGGGTTTGGGAGAGTGAGTAAAAGTCTGTGAGTTTGATGAACTTTGTGTCTCAATGATTAATTTTGTGCGTGATAGTGAGTAATCAATGAGTTTGGTGAATTTTATGTATCGTGATTAATTTTGCGCCTAAGAGTGAGTGAGGAATCAAATATTATCCGTGGAAAATTTAATTTCGCAAAAATGTCATTTTTTATCCAATTTATATTTCCCAGGCATTCTTATCCCTGCGAAAGTTGTATTATTACCAAATATGTAGTAAGTTCAGTCCTTCCCATGAATAATTCTAGTAATACCCGTTAGATTATTCTTTAATGTCTTGGTTTCTCACAGAAATTTATATCTTATCCACGATAAAATATTTGTGGAAAATATCTTATGAGAAATAAAATTTTTAACCATGAAAAAAATATGTGGAAAATATTTTATGGTAATTTGACTTTATCTCTTGTGATAAACATTGGAAAAAGTAATTTTATTAATGTTTATAAAATTTTATAGAAATTTTATTTTTTAAACTTTGTTTAAATTTTTAGTAATTTAAAAACTTCAATAACGGTTATTTTAGAGTATCTTATTAATTTAAGTATGTTTTATATATATTTATACCTTTACATTCATTCATTTTTAGTGACACTGTTTGTAGGTTTGTGAACTACGCCGAAAAGAACAAATGTTAAAAAAAAAAAAAAAAAAACACATACAATGATGGTTGAAAGAATAGCAATCATTGTTTCCCATTTTCAACAATGATTCAGGCTATAATCGACGTTGATTTCGCCAAACTTACATGACAAACAGTGATATGTTAAACCATCGTCGTAACTCAATTTGATAATGACGAGTTTAACCGTTATTCAATAATATAATGATGCTTTTATTAACTATAACTCCAAATCGTTTTTAAAATATTATTTAATTGTTGTTGAAAACTTTGTGTACAATAATGACTTAAATTTACACTCTAAATATTCTCTACTTCAATTAATTATCATATGATTTATCTCATCCTTCCCAAAGTATGGAGTATGGAGTGAAAAACATTCAAGTGTTAAATAAATTCAAGAAAAATACGCAATCAAACTTTTTCACCTGTATATAAACATTCCATTTTCAAAAATATACTTTGGAAATATTAAAATGATGAGCATGAGAATAATTTAAAAAATTAGAAAATATACTTTTTGACACATTTTTTAACTTCGTACAAGTCTTGTTAAAATAAAGTATTGAATTATATTATTGATATATATATATATATATATATAAAGTTTTTAACTAAATTATTATTTGGACTCGTCTTTAAAACAAAATTTTACAACTTTTATGAATAAAAGTAATATATAAACTTTTAAAATATCTTTTCTTAACAAGAAAAAATTCATTTTTATTTTGCAAATATAATTCAGTGAAAAAGAAAAGGACCCAATCAAAAGAGAATAAGTATAAACAATATATCTTTCTATAAAACTGGGGATGGAAGTCAAATAGACACTATTAGGTAAAATTAAATACGTGAAAGAGCTGACAATCAATCCAATCTAATAGCCCTACCCTACCAGCTAGCTCCTCTGGTCAGCAATTATAAAACTAAAATCCAATTCAAGGGTCACAATCAAAAATAATAATACAAATGTGGTGGTAACGAAAGCCAAAGAAAAGCATGGAAAAGAAAAGTCATTCATAAAAGTTGTATACACATTCTCGTAATGTAGTTTAATGAGAGATAGTGTAGGGACAAGTGCATAGTCCAAAATATGCATTTTGTTAAATGCATCTGCTTCACCCTAGTCCTCTGTTACAGAAGGAAAGTTAATATATAAACAAATACATGCAATTGGATTCATTGATCTGTTCTGTCATATTCATTGGGTCCATTTTTCCTGGACCGCATCAACTCAGGGGCATTGAATCACCCAAGTTTCCATCATAACAACAATTTCCTTCCTACCTCAGTCCAAATTATGATAAAAAAGGAAAAACAACGACCAACAATAAAGAAATGATGATAACTTTTGCAGTTATAGACACGAATCTGTGGTGACATTCTCCTTGGTACCCTTTCTAAAAATCAAAAGGGGTAGGAGATTTTGGAGTTGGCCTGAACTTTCCGTAATTAATGTTGTATCTTTTTGTAAAGTACTGATAATTCTTTCCTTGTTTTATGAGAGTATAAAATGAAAGTAAATGTATTGAATGCTTATGAAGTGTAATATTTAATTTTTTCAATTAATAAACATGACGTTATTGCTAAAACGAACAACAATAATCTATTTTTTAAAATTAATTGCACTATTAATTCTCTCAGTTTCACAGTTCATGTAAATTAAATAATTTTAGCTTTAGTTCCTATTAAATTTCTTTTACTTTCCATTTCTCTAAAATTGAAAGAAATATTTTTGTTTATAATTTTATGTAAGGTGCGATGGTGATGTCAAATGACACTCTCTATAGTAATAATAAATATCTTATTATTATTATTCTTATTATTTTTTTATTACTTATTATTATAATAGTAATAATAATCATAATAATGATAACAATTGTAATAATAATCATAACAATAATTATTATTATTATTAAATAATAACAATGATAATAATCAGAGTAATAATAAGAATAAAAATAAAAAAAAAAAAAAAAAA
>Ga0209489_101073_pt1 | contig 55560 bp, 31 predicted proteins | sample SiratrowhiteBW_FD_187527 | JGI IMG/M metagenome (GOLD analysis project Ga0209489, IMG submission 187527) | Root nodule microbial communities of legume samples collected from California, USA - Siratro white BW (SPAdes) (version 2) | ecosystem: Host-associated > Plants > Roots > Nodule | place... | reverse complement strand
ATATATTTTAGATCCAAATTCAGGTCCTAGTAATTTTCTTGAATGATGAAATGAGCTTATTGAATCATCATTACAGAATACATAATAGCATCTAAGAAATAATGTGATGTAGTGAAATGCACCCTAATATTTTACGGGTTTAATGGATTTCAATTTTTCTAGTGAATTGGTTATTTTTTTCCCACACAGGTCAAAAATCTTTGGAGACACAATTTCGCTTCTTAGGTGTCTTCCAAAGTTGTTTTTTTTTTATTGTGTTTGTAAACTTTAGAGAGATGTTTCTATCAAAGGAAATTGTGTTTTAAGTGCACAAAACTATTATAAAAATTATTATTAAGGCAATAAAACTACTTTTGACATGACTCCTAACTTAAAATTACTAAAAGAGGTTGAATAATTTCATACGATGAGAAATATTTCTAAAGTAATTGATAAAATCATTATTTTCATTTAACATTTGCTATCTTATCTTCTTACAATATAAAATTATTTTCTCTATCATTATTAATTTTATTTGATATTTCACTTTCAAATGACTGATAAAATAAATTTTTCAAAAATACAAGGTATTAAAGCAATTTTTTTCATTTTTGTTCAGAAGGTATTAATTGTTTAAGTTGGATTCTAATAATTTTAGTTATGAAAAGCATTTTTATTCAGGAATAATAATGATTGGAATTGTTTAATTGTATAAGTAATCTTGTATATAATTGAATGTGTCAATTAATATATTACTTCTCAATTGTATAATTATTTCTAAAACTTTTATTATGAGAATAAGTCTATTTATCAATGTCTGAGAAATAATTTGTGGTACTGTTTTCAAGAATGTTCATAGTTTATTATTTTTTCACTTCAAAATTATACTATTGAATGACTTTAATTTTTAATTCCTTAGCATTTGAAATAACAATTATATGGAAATCATATTCTTTCAAAGAATTAATTGGAATACACTGATAGTATAAAAATAATTTGCATTATAATCTAGTCATATATTTTTCAATGTAGACATGAAGTGAATTTGTTCCACTGGTCTTTCTATAAAATTATTTTCATAAGTTTATATTTAAAAAAATAATAAAAATAAGCATATATTTAAAAAATTGTTTTTATAATTTAGATAAATGTTAAATAATAGTAAAGAGTGTGTTAAAAGTATATTTTTTATCAGCATTAAAAATATATTATTAACATTCCTAAAATGAAAACATGCTCATTAGTCAACTTGAAGGCGTAAATAAGTATAATGAGTGTATCATAGGAGCTTTTGAGATGTTTCACTGTGGAAGCCACAAGAATTTGTCTTATTCATTTTTAATCACATTTAACTAAAAATAGACACTTCATCACTACAAATAATTACACATAAGCACATTAATTGTTAATTTAAAATCTATATAAATTATTACACATAAGCATGTTTTACCCAAAATAAATACTTTAGAACCCATAATTTGATGAGTTCTTCCTGCATTCTAATACACTTTTTTTGATGAGTTCTTCCTGCATTTTAATAAATCCTAATACGTTCTTCCTGCAATCTAATAAAAAAATTTAATATTACAATTGTTCTTATATGAAAATCGGATGACATCTTTATCTGGTTGTCATTTAAAAAAAAAATTAAAAACCGAATCTCATCCGGTTGTCAATTTTTTTTTCAAATGACAACCAGATGGCCTGCTCATCTGGTTGTTAATTTTTTTTCAAATGACAATCCGATGGGGTGCTATCCAATTCTCATTTTCAAATCAAAATGATAACCGAATGAAACCCATCCGGTTCTCATAGTCCAAATCGAAAAATTAATCCATTTCCGATTTGGACTATGAGAACCGGATGAGTTTCATCCGATTATCATTTTGATTTGAAAATGAGAACCGGATGACACCCCTATCTAATTATCATTTAAAAAAAATTAACAACCGGATGAGCAGACCATCCGGTTGTCATTTGAAAAAAAATATAACCGGATGGAGGTGTCATCATAACAGGATGGAATATTATCCAGTTCTCATACAAAGATAATTGGGATATTAAAATTTTTTATTTAGATACAAAAAAAAACCTATTAGGGGAGAGGAAGAACTCGTCCCACTCTTCTTTTTTAAAGACATGGGCTTAAGCCCAGCTGTTACAATCCCTTCCTTGGTTTAACCTAATTAAATTAGGTTTGAGAAAATGGAGATGCTGCGGCGGCATTGAAAGGAAGCAGAAGAAGCTGTATTGACTCGTCTACGTCACACAGAGGTGCAACAGGGTGTCTAAGTTTTCTGCCTTGGTGGACGTATCACCGTGGAAGCCACACGAATTTATCTTATTCATTTTTAATTACATTGAATATTTCTAAGCAAAACTTATTAAAGACCGACACGTCATCGGTACAAATAATTACACATAAGCACATTAATTATTAATTTAAAATTCATATAAATTATTACACAAGCATGTTTTGCTCAAAATAATCACTTTAGAACCCCACATTATCTTACACAACAGTAACCCGCTTAAAAAAACGTGTGTGATGCATGAGTTTGAATTGTGATGGGAACACACAAGCGTGAGATAACCACGTGCTTGGTGTGAGTCGTGACCTCTCGCCACACTCGCATACTTACAATAATATCTAACACTCCCTTCAAACCTCGGAACTGTGTCATTTTGTAGTAAACTTCCGTTATATAAATTCACTCTTCACAAACCATTGTGAGAAAAAAAAAAAAAAAGTTTTTCCGAGATTCATATGATGGGGTCCGATACTTCTTCTGTTCCGGTTGTAGATAAAGTCATCAATTCTCAAAATGTAGCAAAAAAGAGGTTAGAGGCTCTATTCACACACCATTATTCTTCAAAAGTTCATAGAATAATCGATAGGGTGCTCTAACAGCTCTCTTATTGTTCACTGTATTCCTCATAAGTTTTCTGGTTTCTTGTTTGATGCATGTTCACATTTAAAAATGGAAAATGAAAATTATTGTATCTGGATTCAGTTTGGAAATGCTTGATTTGCTGCAGGTCGTGTTCCAAGGAACAGACACAAGAAAAAGCTCCTAAGAGAATTCGCAAGGCTGTAAGAGAGAAAGAGAAGCGTGAACAGTTGAATGAACTCTTTATTGATCTTGCTGATGCACTTGGTAACTTGATCTTATGTCAACATTATCTCAAATTTTAGGACTTTAATCTTATGTGAGAGTCTCAAATTTTTATGTTCAATTTGAACTTGACTAGCAATTCTGTTGCTGCATGCAGTATTTTATGTTTGATTTTTAAGACAAGGTTGGTTTACCTTTGAAACTTTGCACCATCTAATATTAGTACTGCTTTGTTTCTTTTTCTTTTGGGGCTTGGGGTTATGTCAGATCTCAATGAACAGAACAATGGAAAAGCTTGTATACTGAGAGAAGCCATTAGATTGCTAAAAGACTTGGAGGTTCAGATTGACTCCTTGAAAAAGGATAGTGCAGCTCTGTTGTCTGAGACTCACTATGTAAGCTCTTCACAAGCTTTTTCTTCACTTTTTATCCTATGGAGATTACTTGCATGTGTTGATTGATATATACAAAGTCTCAGACTAAAGCTTAAGACACTAATAGACCATGTTCATTGACAAAAGAAATTCATGGTATTATCTTAATTATGCAGGTGACCATGGAGAAAAATGAGATGGTGGAGGAGAACAGTATTCTGAAAACTCAAATTGAGAAGCTTGAAACTGAGATAAAAGCAAGAGTAGCCCAATGTGGACCTAGCCTGATGAATGTAGGTGCTCACATGGAATTTCCACAACCAGAAAACATGACACAGCTTGCAGGGGAGAGCCTCCAATTGGCCACCATAGATCCTACAGTGCAGCAAGGACATGCAGTTTTTCTTGTCCCCTTATGTCCTCCTCATGGCCAAGGTGCTTTATCAGCTTCTAATGTTGCAGAGCAGACCCCAAAACCCACATCCACTGTCACTAAACCACAAGCCAGGTACCCCACCCCAACGGACTCATGGTCTCTGCAGTTGCTTTCAGAGCAACCATCTTCAAATTAAGACTGTGTTAATGTGTAGACTTGTGGACATGGATCCTCTTATGTGAACATTTCCATGCAAATGTTGTTCAGGAACTTTTGTATGTTCTTTGTCCTTGTGCTTCATAACTGTTTGTGATGGTTACATTATTTTTCTTTTACTTTTAAGATTTTAAAATTGTTTCATAAAATTATTTTTATAAACTGTTTGTTAAAGAATAAAGACAGGGAAGATGAGAAAATATAAAGAAAACACATGGAAATGAAAATTGAAAATCAAAACAACTATGAATATTTTGTCATCTTAGTTTCAGACAATGAAAAAAAATGTTGATTAAACAGTCTTTTTATTTTTAGATCTCTTACCGAATAATTAAAAAAGGAAACATTTTTCTTCCTCTTCATTTATTTATTTTTTTGCTTTCCAATTTAAAAGATGTGAATAAATTGCTACTTTCTTTTTCAATAGAGTGAAACTATGTTAAAAAGATATATCTATTTGAATAATATTCTTTAAGACTAAGTAAGATTTAACGGTAGCTTTTACTATTCAATTATTTTATTCTTATTTTGTAAATTTTACCTATTTCTTTAATACTTTATCATTTTTTTTAATTCAACACTTTTTATTTGTACAAAAATATAAAGCAAAGTCAAAATAATATTATTTTAAAAAATTGTAACAAAATATCTTTTTTTTTTATGACATGTCATTTCTTTGTTAAAAAAAGTTAACAGATGATAAATATATAAATATTAAAAGTTTGATAAAATATACCAAATAATAATCATGTGATCATCGGATAGCTGAACTTGTATAAAAAAAAATGTTAGACTGGAAATAACCAAGTGATTATAATTATGAAAAAAAAATACACAAAAGAAAATAAAAAGATAAAGTAAATTTGATTTTCTTTAAGTTCCAGGAACGTGCTGAATTTTTATAAAGATTCTAAAAAGTAAATATTTTAATCTAGGAAAAAAATTTATTTATTTATTTTATTTTTTATATAAATATATAAAAGAAATTGTAGTTTTCCTAGTATTTATAAGAAAATAACTCATAATTCATTAAACCATCTACCAGCACAATGCATAATAGTTTTAACGAACAATGGTAAATATATATATAAAAGGTCAAAAGAAAAATAATAAATGAAGAATTACACAATAAAAATTAACATTTTTTACTAGCAAAAAAGAATAGTACAAATAAAAAATAAAAATAAAATATTTCAATCCCTATACAAATATTACAAGAAGAGGGATTGTATGATGTTTTTTTACAAAAAGTAGTTTAAATACATTTCTATGTGTCGTGCATCTAAGTTCCTATGTTTGAATTTCAACGTTACATGATCCATTATATAGACCAAAACTTAAGCTAATATACCTAGGAGACTATCTAAATATGAGAATAACAACCTAATTCATATTTGCGGCTAAGTGAAGATTGCAGAGGTAGTGGTGCTTAGTTAAAATGTTTTAATCTTTTTGCATTATATTACTATTATTTCCATTCCACCTCAACAGAGAAATATTGTATACACCTTCTAGTAATAACTTGCCATTCACATTTTGCTCATCGATCCTTGTACCTTCTTCAAATTTGCATTGTTGATGCCTTCTAAATTGCTTTCCTTATATTACTACCAACTCTTTTATAGAGTCACTGGCTTGATACTCTTTCAATCATACAACAAATATGTAGCCTACTCATACACCTTTACTAAATGGTCAGTTCCTCCTCTACATTACTGAGAGTCCATGTGATGCAGTTCCATCACAAATCCTAGAAAGTATTATTTCTGACTTGTAAAGCAATACTAAAGACAACAGTACCCCTAGTCCCAGTATGTAACATATGGTTACTAGCAAAATAGATTCAGTTAAATAAACATTCAATATTTACAGTAGTTAACCCCAGATTATTGCAACTATTGTACCTTTTGCACCTGTGAACCGCCCCCATCTAATTTACCCTACATCATGCATCCCCACTTAGACAGTGCACAAATGCCACTTTAGATAAGAGAAATCGCCCATTTTGGACTTGTATCTCAGCCAAACCTAGACTTTAATATGTGTCATGAAAAAAAAAATATTTCTTACGCATGACTATTTAAATATAATTTTATTCTCTCATTCCAAAAGCCTCGTATAATTACAATCTACGTACATTTCCAAATCAAATTATTCTTACTAAGTTCCATAGTATTGAAATGTTAGAAAATATGCATGGTTGGGTCATTTTGCACTAATCATACTTCAATCCACCTATTACACATGTTCCACATTCTAGTTATAACTTCACATGTAAATAATAGATGAGTCATTTTTTTTTGGCTAGCTCACCACATAGTAACATAAGTGTCATCGTTAAACCAATTTTCTCATGGCTTAGATTTTGTCTTGTTGTTACTCTGTTTAAGAGCACTCTTCATACAAAGTATTATGTTGGTTGGAAAGCCTTCACTTTCCATAACATAGTGAAAATATCTATATGTTCCCTAGCAGCCCAATTCTACAACTTTTCATATGTTGATTTAATCGTGTATTCATCTACCTCTTCATATCCCCACACTCATTCATCCTCGTCCGTTCATGCAAAGGGTCTAGTGTTTTATTTCTGTCATAAGGTTTGCATTAAGTTTTTTTTTCCACTCAAACCAACCTCTTCTCCATTTGAAATCTCATTCCCACTTATTTCCTTCCTAAACTCCTAACTCCGCGATTGTTGCTCATCTCTTTATTGCATTTGCATACACTCTAGATAGTTTATCCATGAGAAGAGAGTCACCATTTTCTTGTTCTCCCAGAAATATACCTTATCACCTTTTCCAATATTTCAAAGAATATTTTTACTAAACCATTGTCTTCCTACTTCCTTTTCACATACTTCATGTAGGTCTCTCGACCACCTTGATTCATACCTAGGCCCGCCCTCTTTATTCACTTCTTCCATGTCTCATATTTTGACTCCAATATTTCCTTCAATAAAACAATCCTTGTTTATCGATTCTCAACTTCCATTTTCACTTAGCTAAGAGTGCAATATTGAATATTCTAATATCCTTGATCTCTAGTCCCCTATATTCTTAAGTTTACATAGATTTTCTATTTTATCCATGTAATTATCCACCCTCTGCATTCCATCCTCACAAAAAATATCTTTGTATCCGTATGATCTCTTGGCACACTCGTGGTGTTGCTTTGAAAAAATTAATGTAGGTTAATTGAAGTGTTAACTAACTTCAATATACATCCACATATAGAAATACACTAAATAAAGTTAATATTATAATAGAAAGTCTATCTCACTGTGAACTCTCACTTCTAAGTTGGATTTTTCTATTCATTAGAAGGTCTTATTTATACATGTAGAAATGTTTAATTAATTTCTATAAAACGCACCAAAATAGTTGGAAAAATCATGTGCACAGTGCTTCACTTAAGAGCTCAAAATGTCAAAAATCATGTGCACAGTGCTTCACTTAAGAGCTCAAAATGTCAATTGATGTATAATAGAATGCAGAAGTTACAATTGATGTAGGTATACAGTTTGATATCTTCTGGTGTTTCGAAGACAAACATTCCAGACAAAAGACAAACAATCTTATACCATCAAACATTATAGGATTAACTGACAATCTAGAACCTTTAGATACTAATTTATTAAACAAATCTTCACAACATTACTTTACTAATAATTGAATCTATCATTTCTCTTAAGAGTTATTTGTATTGGTTGAATTTTAAAAGTTTGAGTATATACATCCAAAATATTTCTCCTAAACTTCAAATCATGACACTGGTATGGAAAGAGAATTGACGCATTGATTTGGTCAAATTTATTATGGTCATCTTGTGTATGATATGCAAAGAGATGCTTGTGATCTAATTATAAAGACATTATGAGAATAGTTATAATTTTAATAATGTAATATAGTTAAAATGTAATATTATTATATTGATTAGGATATATTAGTTTTTTTGATTCTTTTAATTGGACTTTATCTTTAATTTTAGAAGGCTTAAAATAATTGTTTAATAAAAGAATTAAGTTAGGCAAACATTTTAATAGTGTATTTAAATGTCTAGCATTCATTCATTCATATATATATATAGTCTTTTTCTATTAACAAAAAATAGTTTTAAGTACTAGTACGAAATTGAAGTTTTATGACCATTTGTTTCAGAATCAGTGTAAAATAGGATACTACGGTAGTTTTATAATAATCAAAGTATTTATTTTATTGATATAGATTCTAACCAATGTAACATTTAGATTTAACTCTGGTTAATAATTCTCACCAATCTAGTGTGCATTCTTCAGAAAAAAAAACTATTTTTTCTGAAGCCGTTACGTTGATTATATGGCCCGACCGATGTAATATGCTTTATTTGTTCTTTGTCCTATTTTGGTTCACGCTTCCTTGCCATTCGTTTAGCCATTGTTCGTGCCTTCTTTCTCTTCCACTGTTCTCTACAGCATCTGTTTAGTAATTGTCTCTCATTTCCATTTTTCTCTTTCCGCATTTGTTTGGTCACTGTCTCTCATCTCCACTATTCTCTATTGTTCTTTGTATCACATGTTCTCCTCCATGTCGTGCCGCTTTCTCTTTCATCACTAACAGAGTCCAAGAAGCCAGCCGTGAAGGTGCCGCTAGTACAATCGCTCCCAAAACCCGCCAGACCATGTCAGTGGTACAACCATTGAACCCTTTTGGACCGCACTATTATTACAACCACTCCCCAGTTTCATTAGTGCGTAAATAATCACATTAGGTACATTTCATTAAATTTTGGCGCATTGCATTTTGAATTCATTTCATTGTGGTGGACTTACTTTCACAACTTTTATTTTATAAATCAAAAAGAGCAATTGTTGTAAAAATAATACTCTATTTTAATCACGAATTGTTATCTAAATAATATTATATTTTTAGTTAAAATGACTATATTTCAAAAAATTCTTAATAAGTTTGTTGTCTAAACAATATTTTGATTTTAATCAGATTTTAATTAAAAAGTGATTGTATGTCAAAGAATACTCAATAGATTTAAGGTTTCAACGTATATAAAGGATAAACACTTTTTTGAGTTATTAAGTGAATACAACAATATTTTTACAAAACTTTTTTGGACACATAAGGATTTGAACTAAGCTTTAGCAGCGTTTCAACAAAATTTACAACTTATTTTTTTTTTCTTCTTCTTTTTGGAAGGGTAGTTTTATATAAAGCATACAAGAAAGAGTTGTTGTAAAGCTTCAAACTTAAGTAATTATCTTCACAAAAACACCCAATCAAGGGTAGAGTTGCATTAAATACTCCATGCATCATTGAATGTTAAACTCTTATTATAGTTAATAGTAATTATCAATCCTTGGTTAGATATATTTACTCAAACCAAACTAAAAGTAAAGATTGTACACAAAAAATAGTTAGACTAGATTTGACATAAATTTGTGTCAGGATAGTTGTCGGTGCAAAGCAACTTTAACTTGTATCCAAAGAAATCTTGAGGTTGACAAGTGTTTTAGTAAATCCTCTTAGTAAGCAGAAGAAAGAAATATTTCCTGCAACATAAAATAAACTTAAATATTTTTGTTAGGTACAATATAAAGCTTAAGATGTGTGCTTATTGTCTGATGAACACTTCGCTTATCAGACGAAACACTTGCGTCTTATATGATCTTTCTTTTTTGTAAATCACATTGTCTTAAAGGAGCAAATCATGTTCATGTTTTACACTTTGTTGTGAAAAGTACTTAATCAAAACTAGGATTATTGGATTTTACTCTCTTGTTGCTCAAACAATATTTTGGTAGTTCAAGTGATAAAAGTCTCATATCAATTTTATCTTTCTTAGAAGCACATCACCCAGGCATTGGTGTGACAGTCAAGTATTAAGACTTATCACTTAAACAACAGTGTTGTAGTTTGAGCAAGGGAGGTTTAATAACTTTTTTCTATTTTAAAAGGTGAGATCTACTTAAATGATGGTTACTCACCAAAATAACTCCAAAGTGAAACTAGTGCATATATATATTTAATTAATTGATATATATATATATAAGTCAATTATTGAAGGGCTTTTAATTTTATTAATAGCTTAAATCACATATTAAGTTACAATGTTATGAAAAATATAAAAAAAATATTAATAGTGTCGTGTATATAAAAAAGAAAGAAAAATAAATATATCAATAAATTGAAAAAATAGTTAACCAAAGAAAGAAAATAAATGAGCCCAAGTTATGAGTCAAATGCTGACGAGTTCTTTCTGCACCTTAATAAAAAATTTTAATACTATAATTATCCTTATATAAGAATCGGATGGCCTGCTCATCCGGTTGTCAATTTTTTTTCAAATGATAACCGGATGGGAGTGCCATCTGGTTCTCATTTGAAAAAAAATTGATAACCGGATGAGCAGGCCATCCAGTTGTTATTTGAAAAAAAATATAACGGCCATCCAGTTGTTATTTGAAAAAAATATAACTGGATGACTTGAAATTGACAATCGGATGGGAATATAAGGACAATTGTGATATTAAAATTTTTTATTATGATGCAGGAAGAATGTATTAGGGTGTAACTCGTTCAAATGCTTGCTGCCATCCTTTTTAAAAAGACAAATGGGCTTAAGCCCAGCTGTTACAAGCTACCTATGCATCCTTCCTTGATTTAACCTAATTAAATTAGGTCTGAGAAAATGGAGGAGCTGCGGCGGCATTGAAAGGAAGTAGAAGCGTTAGTGACTCGTCTACGTCACAGAGGTGCAACGACGACGGGTTAAGTGTAACTGTGGATAACACACGAATTTGTCTAATTACATTCAATATTCCTAAGCAAAGCTTCACTCAAGACTGACATGTCATCATCACGAATAATTACACATAAGCACATTAATTATTTCTTTAAAATTCATATAAATTATTACATACAAGCATGTTTTACTAGAAATAAACATTTTAGAACCCCACATTATCTTACACAACAGTAACGGCTTAAAAAAAGTGTGTGATGCATGTGTTTGAATGGTGGTGGAAACATACAAGCCTGAGGTAACCACGTGCTTGGTGTGAACCGTGACCTCTCGCCACACTCGCATACTTACAATAATATCTAAGGCTCACTCCAAACCTCGGAAGTGTGTCGTTTTGTACCAAACTTGCGATTATATAAATTCACTCTTCACAAACCATTCTGAGAATAAAGAAAAGTTTCTCTAAGATTCATACGATGGGGTCCCATACTTCTTCTTCCCATGTTAATCAAGTCATCAATTTTCAAAATGATGCAAAAAAGAGGTTAGAGGCTCTATTCATACACCATTATTCTTCGAAAGTTCATAGAATAATCGATAGGGTGCTCTAATAGCTCTCTTATTATTCACTGTAACTGCATTCCTTGTAAGTTTTCTGGTTTCTTGTTTGATGCATGTTCACATTTAAAAATGGAAAATGAAAATTATTGTATCTGGATTCAGTTTGGTAATGCTTGATGTGCTGCAGGCCGTGTTCACAAGTAAAAGCTCCTAAGAGAATTCGCAAGGCTGTAAGAGAGAAAGAGAAGCGTGAACAGTTGAATGAACTCTTTCTTGATCTTGCTGATGCACTTGGTAACTTGATCTTATGTCAACATTATCTCAAATTTTAGTACTTTAATATTATGTCAGAGTCTCAAATCTTGCTGCATGCAGTATTTTATGTTTGATTTCTCAGTTGCACCATCTAATACTAGTACTGTTTTGTTTCTTTTTCTTCTGGGGCTTGGGGTTATTATGTCAGATCTCAGTGAACAGAACAATGGAAAAGCTTGTATACTGAGAGAAACCATTAGATTGCTAAAAGACTTGGTCGGTCAGATTGACTCCTTGAAAAAGGATAGTGCATCTCTGTTGTCTGAGACTCACTATGTAAGCTCTTCACAAGCTTTTTCTTCACTTTTTACCCTATGAAGATTACTTGCGTGCCTATGTTTTCCTTTAATTACCATGCAAAACATGTTTTTCTTTTAATTACCAATCAAAACATGTTTAGAAAAGATGAATTTTAAGGATTTCAGCTATCTTTAGGATAAAGTTTGCAGTTTTAGTGGTATGTTTGACACAGCAGTTGAAATTTTGTAAAAGGTTCTTTTCTGCAAAAATAACTTACTTCAAGTGGTTAATGTATTTTTTGGATATAGTCTATAATCAAGAGTAAAGCTTAAGATACTAATAGACCATGTTCATTGACAAAAGAAATTCATGGTATTATCTTAATTATGCAGATGACTATGGAAAAAAATGAGATGGAGGAGGAGAATAGTGTGCTGAAAGCTCAAATTGAGAAACTTGAAGGTGAGATAAAAGCAAGAGTAGCCCAATGTGGACCTAGCCTGATGAATGTAGGTGCTCACATGGAATTTCCACAACCAGAAAACATGACACAGCTTGCAGGGGAGAGTCTCCAATTGGCCACCATAGATCCTACAGTGCAGCAAGGACATGCAGTTTTTCTTGTCCCCTTATGTCCTCCTCATGGCCAAGGTGCTTTATCAGCTTCTAATGTTGCAGAGCAGACCCCAAAACCCACATCCACTGTCACTAAACCACAAGCCAGGTACCCCACCCCAACGGACTCATGGTCTCTGCAGTTGCTTTCAGAGCAACCATCTTCAAATTAAGACTGTGTTAATGTGTAGACTTGTGGACATGGATCCTCTTATGTGAACATTTCCATGCAAATGTTGTTCAGGAACTTTTGTATGTTCTTTGTCCTTGTGCTTCATAACTGTTTGTGATGGTTACATTATTTTTCTTTTACTTTTAAGATTTTAAAATTGTTTCATAAAATTATTTTTATAAACTGTTTGTTAAAGAATAAAGACAGGGAAGATGAGAAAATATAAAGAAAACACTTGGAAATGAAAATTGAAAATCAAAACAACTATAAATATTTTGTCCTTTTAGTTACAAAAAATGAAAAAGAAAATGTTGATTAAACAGTTTTTTGTTTTTCAATGTCTCACTGAATAATTAAAAAAAAAAAAAAAAACAAAACAGGAAACTTTTTTCTCCCTCTTCATTTTTTTCTCTTTCCAATTTAAAAGATGGGAATAAATTGACTACTTTCCCTTTCAACAGACCTGGTGAAAAGTTGTTAAAAAGGTATATATCTATTTGAACAATATTCTTTAAGACTAAGATTTAATGTAGCTTTTACTATTCAATTATTTTATTCTTATTTTGTAAACTTTACCTATTTCTTTAATACTTTATCATTTATTTCTTTTAATTTAACACGTTTTATTTATAGAAAAAATATAAAACAAAGTCAAAATAATATTATTTTTAAAAATGGTAAGAAAATATCTTTTTATTTTTTTATGACATGTGATTTCTTTGTTAAAATAATTAACAGATAATAAATACATAAATATTAAAAAGTATGATAAAATATACCAAATAATAATCATGTAATAATCGTATTATAGCTATGCTTGTATAAAAAAAATGTTAGATTGGAAATAACTAAGTATCATAATTATGAATGAAAAAATATACACAAAAGAAAATAAAAAGATAAAGTAAATTTAATTTTCTTTGAGTTCGATGAATGTGCTGAATTTTTATAAAGATTCTAAAAATTAAATATTTTAATCTAGTAAAGAAAATTAATTTATTTTTATTTTACTTTTTATATAAATAAATAAAAGAAATTGTAGTTTTCATAATATATATTTATAAGAAAATAACTCATAATTCATTAAACCGTCAACTAATACAATGCATATCAAATGATAACGAACAATCATGAACATATATAAAAGGTTTAAAAATAATAATAAATGGAGAATTACATAAAAACATTTAACATTTTTTATTGGTAAAAAAGAATAGTATAGATAGAAAGCATGAGGGATTGCATGATGTTTTTGACAAAAACTACTTTAAATACATTCCTACATGTCGTCCATCCCAACCCCAAGTTTTCTTATGTTTGAATTCCAACATTACATGATCCATTACATAGACCCAAAACTTTAAGCTGATATATGTAGGAGACTATCTAAACATGAGCATAACAACATAATTCATATTTGCAACTAAGTGAAGATTGCAGAAGTAGTGGTTCTCAGTTAAAATGTTTCCATCTTTCTGCATTATATTACTATTATTTGGGATTCCACGTCAGTAGAGAAATATTTTATACACCTTCTGGTAATAACTTGTCATCCACACATTTTGCTCATCGATCCTTGTACCTTCTTCAAATTTGCATTGTTGATGCCTTCTGAATTGCTTTTCTTGTATTACTACCAACTTTTTTACAGAGTTACTTTATTAACTTGATAGTCCTTCAATCTTTGTTTCAATAGTCCCATAGTACAACAAATATGCAACCCATTCGTACACCTTTACTAAATGGTCAGTTCCTCCTCTACATTACTGAGAATCCATATGATGCAGTTCCATCACAAATTGCAAAGCATACTAGAGACACCAGTACACTCTAGGGAATGTACACTCTAGGGAATTTATCCATGAGAGGAGAGTCACCATTTTCCTATTCTTCCATAAATATACCTTGTCACTTTTTCCAGTCTTTCAAAGAATATTTTTACCAAACCATTGTCTTGGTATTTCCTTTTCATATGTTCGTATAGGTCTCTCCCCCACCTTATTCATACCTAGGCCTACCCTCTTTATTTAACTTCTTCCATATCTCATAATTTTATTCCAATTTCCTTCCACAATCCTTGTTTATCGATTCTCAAACTCCATTTTCACCTAGCTAAGAGTACAATACTGAACATTTTAATATTCTTGATCCCTAGTCTCCCATATTTCTTAGGTTTATGTAGATTTCCCAGTAATCTTCTTACCCTCTGCATTCCATCCTCACAAGAAATTTCTTTGTATCCTCGTAATCTCTTGACACACCAGTGGTGTTGCTTTGAAATATTTAATGTGGTTTGATTACAGTGTTAACTAACTTCAATCTACATCCACAGATATAAATATACTAAGTAAAGTTGATATTACAATAGAAAGTCTACTGTAACATTAAAAAGAGTAGTTATTGTCTAAAAAATACTTAACATTTAGTCATGAGTGATTTTTGTTTAAATAATACTCTACTTTTAGTTAGGAACAACTGCATTTCAAATAATTCTTAGTAGGTTAGCCAGGAGCGGTCATTGTCTAAAAATTACTTGGGTTTTAACCAAGAGCGACTGTGTTTCAAAGAATGCTTAATGGGTTTAGGGTTTCAACATATACAAAGGATAAACACTCTATTAGGTTACTAAGTGAACACAACAATACTCTAAGCTTTTAGCAGTGTTTAAACACTTTACAACTTGTTTTTCTTTTCTTTTCTTCTTGTTGGAAGGGTAGCTTTATATGAAGACGTATAAGAATAAGAGTTGCTGTAAATCCTTTATGGTCATTGATAGCTTCAAACTCAAATTACCATCTCCATGCAAGTGATCAAACTAGAATGTAGAGTTGTACTAAATGCTCCATGCAGCATTGAATGTTAAATTCCTTTTCAAACAATATTACCATAGTTGGTAATACTTATCAATCCTAGGTTAGATAGGTTTACTCAAACCAAACTAAAAATAAAGATTATACGCAATAGTTAGACTGGTGTTGACATAAATTTTTGTCAGGATAATTGTCGGTGCAAAGCAACTTTAGCTCGTATTTCGAGAGATCTGGATGTTGACAAGTACTTGAGCGGATCCTTTTGATAGGCAGAAGAAATAAATATTCCCTGCAATACCTAATAAGCTTGAAGCTTAAGATGTGTGTTTATTGTCTATAAACACTTCACTTATCACATGAAACAAATACCACAAGATTATGTATTGTTTGTCAGACGAAACACTTGTGTCTTACATGATTTGTTATCTTGTAAATCACATAGTCTTAGAAGGCAAATCATGTTCATGTTTTACACTTTATTGTGAAAAGTACTTAATCAAAACTACGATTGCTAAACTTTGCTCTAACAAGACGTCGCTCAAAAGATATTTTGATAGTTCAAGTAAGAAAGATATCACATCAATTTTCTCTTTCTTAGAAAAACATTGGTGTGATACTCAATTGTTAAGAGTTATCACTTAAACAATAGTGTTGTAGCTTAAGTGATGAAAGTTTAGTAACTTTTCCCTATTTTAAATGATGAATCCGGGATTATTACTTACCAAAGTGAAACCAATGCAATGCATTTATATATTTGATTGATATATATATATATATATATATATATATATATATATATATAATTATTTAATGATTTACTATTTGAATTTTTTTAGAGTTTAAATTTGAATAATTATATGAACGTATATTAAACGTATATATAATTATTTGAATTGTTTTAAAGTTTAAACTTAAATAATTATATGAACGTATATTGAACTAAGTATGTTATGTTTGATTGAATTATTTTAACTTAAATATCTAGAATAATATTTTAAGTTACTTTGTAATTTATAATCTTAAATATATAAGTCAATTATTGAAAAAAGATATTTCAATTTTATTAATAATTTAAATTACATAAATTTAGTTACAAAGTTATGAAAAGTTAAAAAATAATTCTTACACCATTATTTCACACACACACACGCATATATATATATATATATAAATGCTTAGCGAGAATCAAATTTTAATTTATTTTAAAACATATTAAATACAAATTTTTTAAAGAGTGTTTTTTGATATTTTGTATCAATTATAACTTTGAAATGGATCACTAGATTCGAATTAACGTAAACTAATTTATTTGCATCATATTTTCAATATGTTTGTATGTTGATCATTAGTTCTTGATAGTTTATACTTTTTTTTACTTTTATTCTACATAGTTTTCGGCTGAAGTTGCACTTGATATATGAATAAAATGACCAATAGGTGGTTATAATTAGAGCTAAGAAATTGTTATATATATATATACGAATTTTCTTTATATATGTATTACAATATATAGAATAAAGTGTTAGACAAACGCTTTCATTTATTTTAAAATTATTAGATCGTTTATTCCTATAAAAACTATTCTATAAATGTCAACAAAAACATAGGATTGAAAGACTACAAGTTTCATTTGTCAGTAATCTCCTCTTTCAATAATTATATAATGTGTAATACTTTCGAGACCGGTCCTGTCTACCAACTGGATGCCTCACACGTCAGGGCATGACGACCGTGGCGTACCAAACCCATCTGTGAAACCAAATTTTAAATATTCTTAAAGAAAAAGTTTACCAGTTTTTTTATTTATTGGATAAAAAATTGCAGATTTTCAAAAAGCATCTATCGAAAGTTATATATTTTTAAGATATAAAATACAGTCATTTTTATATAATATTTTTGTCATAAATGTTCAAAAGTTGTAAAAAGTATAACATTCTCCTCTAAAAAGAATAAAAACCAGTGATTTCTTATCCAACGGTGAGATTGGATTCACCTGAAACACATAATTTGTTCTCTGTCCTTGTGTAATCTCCAATCAAACCAGTTTAGTTTCATACACAGACACACTCCTTTTGGAGAGAGAGGATCAAATATGGGAGCAGGAAGTTTCCTGAAGGTGGTTCTGAAAAATTTTGATGTTCTTGCTGGGTAAGTTCTTCTTTTTCCTACCTTTTTTTTGCTCTCACCTACCCTCTGTAAAGCACACTACTTAGGAAATTATTTTGATCATGTGCCACAGGGCTTCACAATCATACCCCAGTGACCAAATTAGCAATTTTTTTCAAGTTCAGTGTGTTTTTATTTTTCTCGTAACTGATGGTGATACCTTTGGCTATTGGGTTTCTCTTGCAGGCCTGTGCTTAGTCTTGCGTATCCTCTGTAAGTACACACAAGACATGTTAAAAGCTAGGATTAACTGTATGTTTAGTTCTAAAAATTTTCTGTAGTTTCCGTTTTGTTATTTTTTCAAAGCCAGTGGTTTTCTTGTATTTTTTATAAATATTCAAATTTTAGTCTCTAAAATAAACATTTGATCTCTGTACAAAGTTTGAGTATTTAAAAAAAAAAATAGGAACAAAAAGCAATTATTGATTCATGGTCAGTGTTTTCTGTGAATATTCCAATATTTTAGGACCTAACACCGATAACCCTTTTTTCTGATATTCTGTTTGTTTTGATTTTGCTGGCTCTTGTGATTGATCCATGCATGGTCTCTGATTTCTGTGAATAATGTCTCAGATATGCCTCGGTTAGGGCAATTGAGAGCAAGTCTCCTGTTGATGACCAGCAATGGCTCACTTATTGGGTTCTGTATTCCTTGATCACCCTCTTTGAACTTACTTTTGCCAAAGTTCTTGAATGGTAATTTTGCCTTTGCCTTTGAATTTTTGGGGGTTTTCTTGTTAACTTAACCTGACATGAGTACTGAATAAATTTGATGAGAAATCTCAGATTTTGACTCGTAGTGATTGTTATCACAAGTGCTGTAACCTATTTTGGATGTTATTGATTTGGAGCTAGGTTATGATAATAACTATTTGAGAAAGAGATGTGTTTGTCACTAGTTACTAGTTGTCATCTTAGGTAAGTTTACCAGCAATGTAATTTACCGTTACCTTTTGTGGTGTAAGTAAGAGTGTTAGTTGTAGTCTCTCTCCAATCAGATCTAAATATTTACAATTTGTGTTCTGTGTGACATGGAATATGGAGATCAAGACACAAATGAATTACATGATGAGTTTGGTTTTGCTTTGAGAGTTCTGATTATTTTAGCTGCTATCTATGCCTTATCTTGTCCATTGGGATAGTCTTAGAAAAAATGCATGTGTATGATAGTAAATATTTAAGCAATACAGTTATACTAACAGGCAATGTAAGAACAATGACAATATACTTTGTAATAGGTAGGCTGATCTTAAATTCCTGTGTAGTGTACATTATATGCATTATATATATATAAACCTTAGTGGAGAAGTGCACAACAGACTCTCTTAACACTTGTTGTTTCTCTACACACTCTCCAATTGATTGATAATTGTGTGCTTCTAACTCATTTGGGAAAGAAAGCCACCAAATGGAGAATGAAACTAACATTTATTAAATCCATGAATTTCATCAATAAGAGTGTACATGAGTACACATGATAATTTTTTCAAACTATTAGGGTTAGTGTAACGTACCGAAAATATCAGTGTAATGTTGTTTTCAACAATTAAGGGAGGTAAATGTCAGAACAGAAAATCAGGAAGTGTTTGTATAATTTCAGAAAACCTCAGGAGTACATAGTGTAGTTTACTACATTTAATGAGATCTGCATTTCTGATGTATTTAAGATGTGATGGTTATACATAGAGAAAGAATTAGGCTGGGGAAAATGTAACTACCTGTGGTTTAATTGTGTCAATCTACTACAGGATTCCCATTTGGTCATATGCAAAGCTGATCCTTACCAGCTGGTTGGTCATTCCCTACTTCAGTGGTGCAGCTTATGTCTATGAGCACTATGTGAGACCTATCTTTGTCAGTACTGAGAACGTTAACATCTGGTATGTTCCAAGCAAAAAGGATTCTTTGGGGAAGCCAGAGGACATGCTAACTGCTGCGGAGAAGTACATTGAAGAGCATGGAACTGAAGCATTTGAGAATCTGCTTAGCAAGGTATTTCCATGTGTAAAACTTGGTTAATGGTTAATACCACATATTTATGCTATCTTTTGTATCTGACTAACAGTGCCATCATCACTCTGCAGGCTGGTAAATCTAGGAAAAGTAGCAAGCATGCAAATGGAAGCTATTGAATGATGGGGGAGAGGTTGCATGTACATGTTGGCTAAACTTTTGTTAAGTGGACTACATATATCAGTTTTATGCTGTGTCAAACTGAGGTATATAGAATTGTAGAATATATATAATGGATGTGCAATACAAATCAGGTTGTTACTTAATACAAATCAGTCTGTTACTTTTTTGCCTTTGTCACACTGCTACTCCCAAACTCCCCTCCAACAAGAGTATAGTCAAATAGGTTTTGGTCCAAACTATGCATGTTAATAAATAGTTTGTTATTTGTGGAAATTGGCTTTATTGTTTTGCACTCCTATGGTTTTCTTTTGCACCTGCATGGGTTGTGCAAAAGACGGTTTTTTCATCAAAATAATGTAATTTGTTCTCTAAATTACCGAAATGGGTAAAAAAAATTATACATATTTGGATAAGTCTTACGAGTGATGGTAATTTTACATAGGATGGTGATATTTTGACATTATTATTCTGATACTATTTAACACTAACATATATTATTATTTTATTTATATATAATATTTTATTAATAAAATACAGTGTCAAATATGAGTATTAGAATAGTGATATCAAATTAATATTTTTTTTTTAAATAATTGAAGTTGTCAATATTGTATACTACTTTAGTTTCCATAAGATACAATGACTTGGGATCAAGATTTTGCATAATTGGAATAACTTAACTCATCCTTAGTTAGGAACTTTTATTAGTGAAGTCATCATGATGGTTTTAGTTGTTTCATGCAAAACTTTATCATCAATGATAATTTTACTAAAATCTAATATAATAATGATAATTTACTAAAATAGTATATAATAGTGACTTATGTAAGATCTACATTATTAACGATGACTTTAAAACTAAAGTCTTGTATGTTGTTGATCATTTTAGTTATCTGAAGTCATTATTTGTAATGACAACTAATCCAAATATGTAATAATTTTTTTTATTCATTTAAGAAACCAATTATTTCTTTATACATTGTGAAATTTAAAAGTTTGGAAAGATTTTGGATTACACAATCTTAAAAACATTTTTGAATTGTATAAATTAAAAGTTTTCTTTAAAAAAAATCTGAATCGTGAATTTAAGATTTAGAATTTATGAAATTTAATATATAATATTAAATTTTGAATTGTAAAATTTTAACTTATTGTTTTAGATTGTGTAATTTAGGATAATTGTATAATCTAATCAAGAAAAAACTTTAAACTGGAGGAGAAATGAGAACTTAATGTTTATGGGAGGGGGGAGTGAGAATTTTAACGTTTATGGGAGTGTGGAGAAGAAAACAATGAAGTGCAAAAAAATGGAAATGATGTCTACTACAAAAATATTACAACACTAAAGAAGATGAACCCCTTCAAAGGCTGGACGATCACTATTAGTTTTTCTTAGTGGCAGGCTTTCTCTCCTCGTGGTAGATACTATAAAAACTCACATAAGATTATTATAGATGATAAAATTTTTCCCTCAATCAATTTAAATGGTAAAGGGAGGTTGTTTTAACTATTAATAATTTCTATTTAAAAGTATTAAAATCTGGTTTAGAAATAGAAATGAGAAAAAAAATAAAAGAAATAAATAATTAAAAGATCAAGTACAAATGTAAATAAAAAAAAAGTCGCATAATTTTATAAAAATTAGATTTTTATAAAATTTTATTGTTTTTGTAAGGTTCTTTTAATTGGTAGGGAAAATTATGTTTTCACTAGATGTTAAATAACAATCACACTCCTCTAGTTCTCAGATAAATATTTATACAATTTTACTTTCTCGAAGTTATTTATAAACAACACTCTCCTACTCTTATATTTTAATAAGTGTTACTTTATTTTAAAATATCATATTATCTAACATTTAAAAAAAAGTTAGGAAAATTAAAAATTAATTTTGTAAAATGTAGAAATTTTTTTCATCACAAAACAAATTATCTAATTATTATATATTAAAAGTATCACAAAAATTGTCATTAACTAATAAATTGTCTTATAAAATATAAAAGGTTTGTATATTTTAAACATTATTTCAGTAAATAAATAAATAAATAATATGCTATTAAATTTATTAAAAAATTTGTTTTTAATACAAATTTAAATATAAATATAAGCAAAGGCATACAATTGATACTTTATTAATAGCATAAAGGTCTACTTTAAACTATTAGTATGATGTACTTTTTTTAGTAACACATTTTCTTCAACCCACTCGGTTAGAAACTAAGAATCAAATATTCAAATATGATAAGAATCAAACATGGATTCCAACTACATTCATCGTCCTTATAATATGTAAACCTTATTTATGAATCCTTACAGTTATATGAATATTTTTTATAATTAAATCATTTTATTCTTTATTTATGAAAACAGTTATATTTTAAACCTTTAATTTCCCTGTTTAGCCATTACCGAATCCGTTTGTTTCACACCTTCAACAACGAGCCGGCAAATTCAACGCCACTCCTGTTTAAAATCCTGTTTAAAATGAAGCGAAATAGGCAAGGATGATTGGGTTTCAAATCACTCAAACCACATAGGAGCATCTTGGTGAAAGCCAACATTGTGTAGTCCAACCTTTTCCCAATTGAAATATCAAAAATACCCCTGAAGGCTGTTGGGATGTGTCACACATACGTACAGTAGACGTTCCAACAAATAGGAAAGGGTTGATATCAAGGACAATGAAATTAACTTTATTTATTAGAAACATAACCAGAATATTTGATTATCCATCCAGGCTTACAATAAGAAACAAAATATCCATAAAACTACAGCTATGTCATTATGCCACTTCATGGCCATGGCATGGAGAAGGATAACTAGTCTTAGTCATCAGAGATGGCACTAACGCTTCTTTACCGGTACCTGGCAATATTTTGTGCATAAGAGCTAGGATCATTTTGTAAGAGTAATCAGGTTTCAGTCTATGCTTCAACTTTTACTTCACCTTCACCTTCAACTTCACCTTCAACTTCAACTTCACCTTCAATTTCACCTTCAATTTCACCTTCAACACCATTGATCACTTCATTAAGGTATTCCTGAGCTTCATCTAATGCTGATCCTTTAGCATCAGCCGCATACAAAATCTTCTTAATTGCCAGAGACATCTGCATAAAAAAACCATAATAAAGGAATTGACTTTTATAAATCCATTGTACACAAATTCATAAAATATATTAAGGAATTTAGACAAAAGAAAAGCCTTGAATAGATCATGAGAATATAATATGATAGGCATAAGCACACTGGAAAGTAATCAACCTTTCAATTCCCTTGTGAATAAAAATAACTACACTACAATGAAAGTCTTCATTAGAATTCTTCTTACAGGATCATTCTCCAGTTCTGTAGCCTGACAAAGAATTTCTATATCCCTTAGTTTTGCAAAGTAAAAGTCTCTTTCTTTTTCCAAGTGATCCACTGACAGTTTGAGATCAGAAACCTGATAAACAGAAAATAGAAAACATAATGAACAACAAAAAACAGGTAAATCATTTTTCATTAAATTATTATGTAACAGACTTTCAACAGAAATACCACCACAAGACCTAATAGATTGTCAGGTTAGGTCTCATATATTGCATGATATTAGGTGCAACCATTAGGAAATCAAAATGTCTAAATTCTATGTACATGTCACAATTTCTTCAATATAGAATTCTATTATAAGTTCAAATTTGCCTTAAACTTTCAACAAAAATACCACCACAAGACCTAATAGATTGTCAGGCGAGGTCTCAGCAAGTGTATATTGCATGATATCAGGTGCAACCATTAGGAAATCAATAATGTCTAAATTCTATGTACATGTCACAATTTCTTCAATATAAAATTCTATTATAAGTTCAAACTTGCCTTCTTTGGCTATTTAACATGTATCAAACTATGCCTTAATGCTTAGAGGTTTATCTTACATGTCATTTCTATAACTATCACATATCACACACGAACTGAGAACATTGTGAACCTAATCTTCACATATATACCTGCTTGGACAAAGCCTGAATATCAGTTGAAGCATTAGCCCCGTCTGCTCCTCCACTTGACCTCAATTGCTTGGACCCTACACTCAAAAGGTCATAAACACAAAAGGAAAAACAGAAACGGATGAAGGGTTAAAATTGTAACGCAGAAAAACCACTATGAAAAAACTACAAAACAATTTAAATTCAAACTCAAAGACACCCATAAGAAAACCAAATGTTTTGTTCGTACTGAGTGAGTCGCCTGAACTAGAATGATTCATAGTATTTGTTTGCAGTGATTTTGAGCTCTTTAGACCCTTGACATGCCTGTCCTTTCCACCCTTACTACCCCTACGCTCAACAGGATTATAGTTCCTACAAAAAAAGTGGAAAGGACCTCATAAATTGCACTGACCACAACATATATGCACAGCCAAAACAGCTTAGTATTTCATATCCAAATATCAGTAAGAATGTGAGTTCAAATAAAATTGAAACCTATTCTAGGATAGACCAGCAGTGAATCTCAAAATTCAGCACATTATTAAAATAAGTAAATAAGGAATAAAGATTAAACATACTAATAAATGTAAAACCTAAGTCAAAACAAAATTTCAAACCCTTTTCAGTTTCTCTCTACCCATTGAAATTTGCATTTTTAAATGTATAATAATTACATCCTATAATATGATCAGAATGGAATTCCCCTTTAAAAGTACACCTATGGAATTTAAGTTAAGAACACCAACACCCATGGCAGACCATCCTTATATATAAGGATGACTTTCGGTCCCAGAAAACCATTCAACTTCGTTTTAATACTAAGTCTGAACATCTCATTCTATTTGGGACATTGTGGTTACGTACTAGCATAGCAAGTGACTGGCTTACTGTATGCCAGACTTCATATGTAGTACAATGAGATCAGGTTTGTCATAGATTAGATTATCTTAATGTTCCAGATGAGCAATAGTCACCCGAAAAAGTAAATGGTCCTCTTTCAATAACACAACTACAATCACGCAAATAAATAAATAACATGATTGCCAAGTCATTTTGTGTGTTTAGGGAATACCTTTCTCATGTTCCTCCATTTTTTTATTCTATTTTGATAGCATAAATAAACTCACCACATGTATAAGCTGTCAAAAGTGTTCACAGTGCATAGCGACTGAAACAGCATTCTTTTGAGAAACTGATAAAATATCAAGTTTTTAATTTTTATTAATTTAATATTTTTTTAAATTAATATATATGACACTTTATTTATTTGTCAACACTATCGTGTTAAACTCCATATGCATATTATCACAAGAAAATGATAGAATTACGTGTATTTCTACGTTCTTACAAGAAAAATAGAAACTGAGGTGATCAAAACTATTAAAAGATTGTAAAGAACTCAGAAAGCATACTCATTCATAATGCCTCCATTTACAGAATCACAATAACGTTTTAGCCATTGAAGGAACTCCAAGTTGTCCAAAGGTCGGCCTTTAACAAGTCTTCCAACTTCAATATGCTGCCACATGGTAATCAAGTTAGCCCAATACATGCAGGCATCTACTATTAATTCAGTAGATAGTATATACAAGCTTTCAATCTCAGGTTATAATCTGAAATATATTGACAGCAAAATCAAGATGGAGATTCCCAAGAAAGTGATTAAACTGAGAAATAAACTATGAATGCACAACAAACCATAGTCATACCACAATAATTGCAGTCGGAAACAGAAAGGTAAGAGTAAAAAATAATAATGATCTCACATATCTGGAATTAAACCATTATATGTACTCTTCATTAGAACTTGTAGGTCTTCATCACCAAACTATTAACCCGTATGATAAATTTTTTTCCCAATGGTGAATCATTCCTTTAAAAGTTTAAAATCTGAAAGATACCTTCTCAATTTTCAGCTTGTTGAACACATCCTGCAGAACTTTGTAATTCTGAATCATATCATACTCCGTCTTTGCATCAAAATTCACCTAGAACAACAAACTCTCAAGTTTTAAAAATTAATCTTCACAACGAAGAGCATAAAATAAGTTAGAGCAAAGTCATATTGCCACCTTGTGCATTGGAACAACCCCTGGATATGTCATGTCCATCATCTGGCATTGTACAGCACCAGATGCAGCCTAGCAATAAGCATAAGGGAATAAGTAGGGATGAACAAAAAAAAACTAATAGTCTCATTGTAGATAGTAAGCTTAATTAACTCTAGCATTAGCTAATAAACTTTCCTGTCATTATTAGTGTGAACACTAGCAAATTTGAAACAGAATTATTCTTTAGGAGAAAAAGAGAGGGGAGGAAAAATAAATCAGACAAGTTTGGTGCAAGATCAATTCTAGTTCCATTCCACGGCATGTTACCACCTCAACACACCATTAACAATAACAATTAGCAAACTTAATTATAAACATCCTTGACTGTCCAAATATTTTTGACACTCACACTAAGAGAGCATACTGCATAAGCAAGTATGACATTGGACAATATGTTGGTAAAATGAGAAATAAAATTTGACTAATTTATTAAAAAAAAAAGGATAAAGAATGGTATATCAAGCAACAATAATCACAAACACTAGACCAATAACTTTGAATATTTTCTTTCAAAACCCACAATGCAAAGACAGAAATCCAACAAACAGATCAAACAACAGCTGGCTGTACACGAATCAACTGGTTCACATTCAAAACAACATTTCCAGATTCCAGTATAATACTCAGAACTTTTTATTCAACCACATTCAGTAAAACCATCAAAAAACTCCACCCGGAGCATTCCTATCAAGTTATTGAAAAGAAAATCCACAGCAAAACCAGATTCTAATTCTTTCAAGAACCCTAATACCTCACAAAGACGCACACGGAGATAGCATTCACCCAAAATAAGACGAGGAATCCAAAATGCCAATATGTATGAACGAAACCAAAAACGAAAAAAAAAAATACAATGTATTACTTTTTGGTAGAGAAAAATAAAATGCAAAGAAAGTATTAACAACCCACAATATTTAAACTTCAAAAAATAAAAAATAGAAACAACCGGCATTCAGATAATGACATCAAACACACCCCCAATAACATAAACAAAAGAAATAAAGAAACCACATTTCTGTATGAACCAAAAAATCATTCTTTTTTTTTAAATGTTGGCAAGAACAAGAACCAAGAGGACTACCTCCTCAATGCGAGAGAGGTTAAGTTGAAGGCGATTGTTGATCCAAGTGAGAATCTCATTTCTGCCGACAAAGTATGCGCTATCCATCATCCCTATACTCGACGCCATTTCTTTTCGACGAACAGTGAACACCAACAACAGCAACAACCCCAATGAAAAAAAAAAACAAAAACGAACCAGCACGCTTCAGGATAAAGGGATCAAGATTCTTCGGGTCGAAATCTGAGGGTGGGGTTACACGTTTAAATCAAAAATTTTATTTTTATTTTCAGAAGAAGAAAAAACAGGAAAAACGGAAGAAAATGAATTGAATGAACGAACGGTGAAGAATTGATTTGATTCCTCTGCTCTCCAAAGGGAACAGAAACCGAAACAGGACAGTGGGCACAACCAAAGCGTACCAACACACAAAGAGAGAGAAAAAGAGGTTCTTTATCACATTCTCTTCTTTCTTTCAGACACATATAACGTTTGCTGTAGCAGCCACTCATGAAGTGGGAAACCCGTTTTTAAAAATATTAACTAAATAATTAAGTTATTAATGGGTAGGTTTATCTTTTTTTAATAATTTCATTTATAATCTTAGTGCTCATATTTTCTCTTTTTATTTATTTTTAATTATATTTTGTGTAACACTATATATTATTCCGCGGTTCCCAAATTTAGTGACAGATGGAATAATATGATAAAGTTATGTGATTCTTCATCATTATGTCAACATGTGTTATCAAAGTTTTGTTTTTTTGTTAATTTAGTCATATTCAAATATCAGCTCATGAAAATGATTTCATGGAATAAATAATATTAATTATTATTATCATTATTATTATGTTAGAGAAGACTATTTACTTTGTGTGTATTTAATGTATTTATGTGTGTTTAATGTATTTCATTATATTAATCATCCTTTGGTACTACCAGCTATGATTAGTAATGGTAACTTACTGCTAAATTATTTGAAAACTTATCAAATAAGAAAAAAATTCATTAGAATTTATGATTTTTACAAATTTTAAATAATGACAGAAAAAATTTGAGAAATTGTTAATAATATGTTTCATTTTTAAATCAGAAGAGACTCATTAAGCAATAAATAAACTTTACCAAAATTTATCATTTTTAATAAATTTTAATTAGTAATAAAGTGCTAACAAAAGGCTTCAAGGAGTGTTGTTATCATCTCCTTTTTAGTTTCTATTGTTGCATGATGTTTATTTTTTGTCTTTATATTTAAAAACAAGTTATTTTATTTCTTATATATGATATTTTCATTCTTTACACCATCTAAAAATAATGATGTTAAACAACACAAGACTAAAATAATAACTGTAAAAAAATTATGATTGTTATTTATATTATATATGAGACTATTTTAGGAAAAAGGGGCAAGGGTGTGAGATTCTTGAGATGTGTTGTCTAATTCCACAAGAGGTAATAAAGAAGTTGCGGGCCCTCACCGATAAAGTCTTTTATTGGATAAAAGTTTAAGTTAAACACAAAGGACAATGAGAATTGTTAACTATAAGATTATTGGTTGAACAAAAGCAACAATTCTAACTTAAGAACACTCTTTCTACGCATATGGTAAAGGGACTCTTCAAAACGTTTGTAACCTACCACGGATTCAAGCCTTCTAAATCATAAGTCTTCTAATAATGTAAATGTGAATACAAACCAATATGATTTTCTTGTTTTTTGAATTGTTGTTCAACTTAAGCAATGAGAATAGTTCTACAATGGTGGTCAATAACAAATTTGTTAGAACATTTCTTTCTTGTGGATAAATCAAAAACACCAACCTCCCCAAAAGTGTGGTACAAAATTTTGAGAAGGAAACAGACTAAACATGGAATATTTGTAGTATTATTTTTTTAAAAAAGTAAAAACTATCAAATAAGTTTTCAAAAAGTGTAAAGGATAATTAGTGTGAATTCAAAACTTATTTATCGTTTATATCTTTAAGATCTGTGTTCTTAATTTTAAACATTAATGTGACAATATCATTTAATCTCATAAAGTAATAGTTGATAATAGGGTGATATAAGAAATTTGTTTGTAAAAAGAATAGTATGATTGATTTCAAGTTTTAGTTTAAAAAGAATAGTTTATATATGTACCAATAATTTATAATATATATATATATATATATATATATATATATATATATATATATATATATATATAAACATGTTATTATATATTTTAAGAGCATTAAGTAATGAATCAATAGTTCAATATAAAATTGTAATTGTTACTCCGATCTCTTGATACCAAACATTAAATAGGATTAATATTTATTTTACTATTATCATATCCAAAATTGCATGTAACTCATTGAAATTTTGGAAAAAAAAATCAACTTATATTTCTAGTATTTGTGATTGAAAATATGATAAATGTAACTTTATCAATTTAAAATAGTGTATTTAAATACAAATTTGAGTACAAGTTTGGTTTAACATAGATTAAGTTAAATAAAATTTATTACCCACATTTATATTGAAATTACTCTGAATAACTCTCATTATTTTTCATGTCAAAAATATGATTTGTATAACGTTCAACCATTCAGGACATTAAATTTCATATTCAAAGCAAAAAATAAGGATTACTTTGATTACGTAAAAGCAAAACAATGAAACTATTTTAATATTATCATTAGGCCATTAGGCGTGAAAGAGATATTTCAAGAAAGACAAATTGTCCCCTTATTTGGCTATATCAAAACTGTTTGAATAGGTCAACAGCAGGCCAGTATCTTAGATAGCCAATTAAATCCTTATTAAAGTGATTTCGTTTTTAATAAATTCAATTCAAGTTTATGAAAACTGATGTATAATATTTAATAACAATACACGCAAATAACTTATATTTTTGTACTATTTTCTATAAATCGTAATAAAAATCTGAAGTAAAATAGAAGATATTTAGCCGTAAAGCTTTAGTTTTTTTCATTTCTGATTTAATACGTGTTTGTGGGTTTAAGGAAAGACAATCATGAATTACAAGGCAAAATGGATCAAATACTTTTTGGCACGAGACCTCCACTGCTTATCTTGTAATGCATTGAAAAGAAAAATAGTTTCATTATACGTCAATGTTTCTCTTTTTACTGTGTTTCTTTTAAGGGTCACAAAGTATCAAGTTCAATAGATTAGTAAGCTCCTATGTGGTAAGGCAAGACGGGATCATACTTTTAATTTGTTAATTTGTTTTGGATTGTTTTATTAGTTCACATATCTATCAATTCCTTTGCTTTTATATTATATGCATGAAATATTAGAGTTGATTTATTAAAATCAGAATAAAGAATACGATTTCAAATTTTTTAATTTTCCTTTTGTGTTGTTTAAAAGATTAAGTATACTATATTTTATTTCTAAGTTTTGTATGGAATTGAAATTGTTCATACATAAGTATGGAGTGTCTTGGGTTTCAGTTGTGCTTTTCGGTATTGGGTACAGACTTTCAACTTAGTTTTTGTTTTCAAGCTCACTTTTCGGGTTTTAACGGAATATGGGAGGATATAAGCAAAAGGTACTCTGATGTCAAAGTCAATACACGAATATTGGACTGGTAGTTTAAAGAATTGGATTTTCGTACCTAGACTTGGCTCGTTGGCATTGTATTTATAGGAGTCAAACTGTACGAAAGCATTGTGATTGTGCCCTGATGCTCCATCCACTATGTGGCAGTCAATGCTTGGAGTGGATATGCATCCTTGGGGCAGGATTTATTGAGATCGTGTAATTTATGCATATCCTCCACTTGCCATTCAATTTTTTAACCATAATCACATTAGTCAACCACGTGATATAATGCGCTTCTTGAATGAAATCAGCCTTGAAGTCGTCGTCGGTGAATGTGATGCGAGGCATCCTCTGTCGAAGTGGGGTGGTTACAACATTCACAACCTGGATTGCCCTGAGGTGCTTCCGTCAAGCTAAAGCAGTCGGTTTGCCCCCGACGAATCCTCCCACTATCGTATTGATCACTCCCCTAAGTGTAGAGTTCTGAGGTTGACGAAGGGGTGGAACATCAGTTCGCTGGCGGCGAGGAGGTCTCGGCTCTTCTTCCAGTCGTACTCTCCATTAGTACCCCTTAGGTAATGGTTCTCAGGAGTTCTCTCCCTCTTCCCCAATCCTTGCGTTGGGCGTTATATAAATCACCTTAGGTGACAACCTATATGAGCTCCTCTATTTTGTTTTCAGTGCCACACACTTCTCGATATTGTGGTCGTAATTCTGATGAAAGCGACAATGTTTGCTTGTGTCTACGTTTCGCAGAGTAGGTGCCTTCCATAATGCAGGGAGGAGGTCGACATGCAAAGTTTCCTCAAGGATTTTGCCTCGGTTTGTATTAAGAGGCATGTAGTTTGGGAATTTAGGTGGCCTTACTTCTTATGGCTTTGAGAATGATGGGGTGAAGGTCTATTATCTCACACCTTGGTCTTCTCGGGGGCTGACTCAACCCTGACTTGGTTTCGAAATTCTCTCAACTCCTCAAGTTGCATGAACTTGGCGACCCTCCTCCTTAACTTGTCAAGGTCAGATGTAGGTTTCAAAGGCTATCAACGAATGATTTGGGACGTAGGGCGGTAACCATGTGATGTAGAGCCACCTCTGGGTTGAGGTCACGGATTTGCAAAGCCAACTTCCCAAATCTCTCCATGAACACTCGTAAGGATTCTCCTTTCTCTTGTCTAACATTCACGAGTGCTAACGATGTCAAGTGATGCAGCTTGCTGACAGCGAATTGCGTACTGCGTACTGAAACGTCCAACTAGGGTCTCAAAGCAGTCAATGGAGTGCGACGATAATCAGGTGAACCAGCTTAGAGTGGTTCCCTATGGTCAAGAACAGTCTACAAAATATGGCCTCGCCCATGGTGTATAGGCTCATCTGTGTAATGTAAATGATTATGTGCTCGTCAGGATCAATTGGGCCATCATATCGGTCCTTGTTAAGTCCTTTCCAATTCACACCCAATACGCTATCGACGAATGGGTGTCGTCGTCCTTCCATTAAGGAGGTGTTTTCTGAATGAGAGGGGGATTCTTCTTCCTCCGTTTTAGCTTCCTTGGTAGGTACACGGGATCGGCCGAAGTGCGCTATCACGTTTTTACTACTTTCTACCCCGATGGCATCGATCGTTCTCCATGTAACTTCTTTATGTCTTCGTTTTCCTTCTTAAGGACACACATCTCCTCCTCATTCTTCTATTTCATCTTGATCATTTCGTGCTGCAATGATAAGAGTAGGGTCATTGGATCAACGTTTGTCATTGTTCTCTCTCGCCTCTGATTGTGAACTTAATTGTAGGTTGATACCATTCGAACTTTCAACTTGCACCTCTAGGCCTCACGGTAGGCGCTAATTGTTCTTACTGAGGCCTAGATGGTCTTCAGTCTCACCTGTGGTATTCAGTCTTGGGCACAGTCCTCGACTTCCAACGTAGTCTTTGGTATCGTGCTCACTCTTTGGGTCCCAGCAGGGTGTGGGAGGATGCCTACAAAAGGTACTCTAACGCCAAAGTCAGTACACGGATGTCTGACTAGCAGTTTAAGGGATTGGATTTTCGTACCTGGACTTGGTTCATTGGCGTTGTATTTATAGGAATTAAACTGTACGAAAGCATTTTGATTGGTCAAGGTTTTAGGATAAACCAACTTTTGGCAATCTACTGCTATCAATGATTGTCTAGTGAGCTAACACTATTATATCATGTTGTGGCCAAATATATGTCAGTCGAGACCACCTACCATTTGACCATGACTGTACACAACTCTACCCTAACTGTATAAAAATCTTTGATCCATTACTCACTTTGGTAAATGTATCTCTCCTCTTATTTTAATATTTTGTAATTACATTGGGTGAAGTTAATATATATCTCTATTCTCCACTTCTATTTGAAACTCGTCTTCACTTTATAAAAAAATATTACATGATTAATTTTCAAAAAAATGTCATTTCATATAATTAAAATAAGAGAAAAAATATGAATAAAAATGCTTATAAAAGTTTTTCTCAAACTTATGTCATATTTTTAATGTATGTGTGTTAAGTTTTATTAAAAATTGGAAAAACTAGACATTACTAATCCACAACAAGAATATTGTTTACAATAATTTCTTGAAGTTCTACAACACATACTTATTTTTACTAACAAGTTAGTCTTAACTTATAGCATAATAAGATTGTTTGAAGGTTTAAGAAAGAATATAAAAATTCAAACTAGACTTAAGATCTAATGTCTTGAAATTATATATAATGATGAATTCTCTCTTAATTTAGTTAAGACTTTCAATGATATAACAACCAATAGTTTTTTTTTTTTCTTTTTAAAGTTGATTATTAGAACGAGGGTGCTTGGATTTTACGCATTACTTCTTTCTAACTCAGTTTATTTTCTTCCTTTTTTTTTATATAGTAATGGGCTAAAAAACTAGCCTTATCTCAACTTTTTAAGTTCTTCTGTCCAAGATGAATGTTGAAGTACATATCCATCTTATATAGGCTCTTAATTATATAATCTTTGTTGCTTAAATAATGCATTTTGTCGATTTTCTAAGTGTTGTCACGTTTTTTAACACAAAAATCATATGTAACAGGTGGAACAAATGATACTTTGCACCAAGGCACACTTTTTGACAAGCTTTGTTACGAGAGATTTTGAAAATTGTAACTTTGGATGTAAAGATTTGTAAGATCCTCTCTTCAAAAATATTTTCTAAAAAAAAACTTGACATGTAATGCATTAACTTGTCTAAAAATAAAATAAATGAACCAAAGTTCATATTAATTTATTGTAAATGCATAAATGATAATTCTTAAACTTTCTAAGACTTTATCAAATGCATGTTATTCCTTGATCTCAATTGCGAGTATGCATTATAGTAGACAACAAAACTAATATTTCTATATCCATGCTATTAAAATAAATTTTAAGACTTATGATCTATTTTATCCTAATAAACTAATTGTTATTTTTCTTTAATTAAAATTATAATCAGTTTTCATTCAATTTTGAATTAACCATACATACAGTTAATTGTATTGAACAGTAAAAGAATGACTAAACCTTTCAATAGAATCAAGTTGAAATATACTTTTCCATGGTAGATTAAGAAACTCATATTTCATGAAAAGATTTTGTTTAATGTCAATAATAATAGGAACATGGATTATAACACCTATTCAATAAGATTATGTTTTTCTTTTACAATTAGGTTTGTGATGTTCATTGTTTACACTTATGTTTGATTTCACTTATATATATATATATATATATATATATATATATATATATATATATATATATATATTTATTGTATTTATATTATGATAAAATAAATAATTAAAATATAAACAAAATAATTTAATATTTTAAAAATATATGTTTCTATATTATAATAAATCATAATTAGAATAAAAAAATTTAAAATAATAAAAAACATTCATCACCATGATAAATTTAATTATCTAATATATATTATTTCTATAAATTTAAATATTATTTTTAAAACTTATTTTTGGCAAACATATGTAGTACTTTTTTAACGGTACTTTTTTTAAGGATTTTCTGAATTTCTTATATATTTAATTTTTTTAATCCTTATTAATAAATCAAATTTTAATTTTTTTACAAAAATATAATTGGTTAAATATTTTTGTATTACAGTATAAATGTATTACCATGAATCTAAAATATAATTCATACATTCTAAAATATTTTAAACTGAATTTTTGAATTATAATTTAAGTTAACTACTAGTTGACATAATATAAGTGAATATATACTATAACTCTTATTAATCTGATTAATGATGAAAGAAAAAAAGTCCGGACTGCAGGTTGAAAACCTGGGAGTGCAGGAAGAAAGTGCATGTGCGTGAAGAAGTTGGGCCCAGTCCATTTGTTAATTTGGCTAAAGCTCAAGTAATAGGTGGCAGGAGGAATTAGGGTTTTGTCATTTAAAAAGGCAAAACAAAGGGAGACAGAAGATCCAGTCGCAGGGCGCAAGCGCGAGCAGAGCACAGCAGCGGAGAAGGAGAAGGGAAAACGGCACCGCCGCCGTAGAAGACAGCAGTCATGGTCCACGTGTCCTTTTACAGGAACTGTGAGTAGATGGATCAACACTCCCTCACAGCGCCGTTTTATGATGTCGAACAACCCTAACAACATAATTGATCTCTTTTGTGTTTTGTGTGGCAGATGGAAAGACGTTCAAGAAGCCGCGTCGTCCTTACGAGAAGGAGCGTCTGGACGCGGAGCTGAAGCTGGTGGGAGAGTACGGACTGCGGTGCAAGAGGGAGCTCTGGAGGGTGCAGTACGCCCTCAGCCGTATCCGCAACAACGCGCGTAACCTCCTCACTCTCGACGAGAAGAACCCGCGCCGGATCTTTGAGGGCGAGGCTCTCCTCCGCCGCATGTTTCGTTACGGTCTCCTCGACGAGACACAAAACAAACTCGATTACGTCCTCGCACTCACTGTCGAGAACTTCCTCGAGCGCCGCCTCCAGACCCTCGTCTTCAAGTCCGGCATGGCCAAGTCCATCCACCATGCCAGGGTTCTCATCAAGCAGAGACACATCAGGTCCTTTCTAATTTCCGAATCCGCTCTTATTTTGGTATCGATTTTGTTTCTCGCTGCTGTTATTGCTCATTATCAGAATTTGTATACTGAAATCTCAAGCTTTCAGTGTTGAATTGTGTTTTTTTTTTTCTGAGTTTGCGTTTTTTTAAAATTGTATGCTTTTTCCTGATTAATGCTAAAATGTACAGAACGGAAAAGGAATGGGGTGATCTGGATAATTTTTTTAGTTTTTTAATTTCCTATACTTGAAGAGGTTATATGGACTAGTTTCTTATGAGTAAGTGACTATTAGGTAAGTGTTTGTGAATTAGGTTATATTTGGATGCATTGAGTAATTATAGAACAAGGGAACGATGATCAAATTTAATTCATTTTATTTTGTAAATTGAAATTAGCTTAATTTGCTGCAGAAATATAATTCATTGTACCATTCTGTTTCTTCTATAGGTGCATATAAAGTAATATATGTAAACGGAGCCAAGTTGTTTTCATAATTGAAATTTACTTCGTAATTTTTATAAGATCTTTTTTGTGAAGAGCTTATTGAAATAGGCCCTAAAGTAACATGTGAATGTATTGTGAGCTGTTTTGGGAAGTTCTCTCGTACACTTTTATCAGGTGTTACAAAATCCTGTGTTGCCAGAACTGAGTGTTGGTGTATCAGCTTTCTCTTTTTGAACTCTTTTAACTTCAATGGCTGAATGTTTTGCAAGAACTGAGTGTTGATTTATCAGCTTTCTCTTTTTGAACACTTTTAACTTAAATAGCTGAATGTTTTGCAAGAACTGGTTGGCGATGTATCGGTTCAATTTGTTTGATATATTCGTAATACATGTATTGTTTGGAGAATGACCTTTTTATTGTGTCATTTGTGATCGGCAGGGTTGGTAGGCAAGTGGTGAACATCCCCTCTTTCTTGGTGAGGGTTGACTCACAGAAGCACATCGACTTTTCACTTACAAGTCCCCTTGGTGGAGGACGCCCTGGAAGAGTGAAGAGAAGGAACCAGAGGGCTGCTGCCAAGAAGGCCGCAGGTGGAGATGGAGATGAGGAAGATGAGGATTAGACTATTAGTTATGTCTCTCTAGTGCATTTACACCTTTGCCACCTTTTGCTTTACGTACCTAGATTATCGTTTTTGATTGTTATACATTTTTCATCCTCGGTTCCTTGTTTGGGAAAACATTTTGCTTGACATATTATGTTCTCTAGAACTTATATATTTGAAAGTATTAAGATTTTCTTTTAATAATTTGATGTTCATTGATTCTTTTTCTTCCATCAATTTCCTAATGAGCCTTAGTTTCTGAGCTTCATTTTCACGTGGTTTTTAGAACCACGATGTAAGTGTTTTTGAATGGATTTTTTTGGTTATACTCTTTTAACAATCACATTATTTTTAGGATATTGAGCAGGAATAGATAGGTCCTCAATTATAGAGCAGGCGATGTGAGTAATTTACCTCTATTCCACAGCTAGTGTTTGCTTTGTAGTGGATAATCTTGTACTCAAATCAGATGCTTAAACTGTATTTGTAAGTAGAAGAGTAGTTGTGAATGAACATCAAAGAACCCATATATACTTGAACTGGCTTTAGAAAGAACCAAACCTCACATCAGATCACTTAACATTGATGCTCTCTAATCTCACAAGTCCAATTTCTAAGATGCAACCACACTTCATTGATCCACCGTCCAACCCAACCAAAAGACAGTAAATTCAACAATATACTGGAAAGGAATTGATATGCTCAGCTGCCAAAAGTTGAGGGTGACGCTGGTAACTTATTTTGGCATGCCGTTAAAGCGAGGTGAATCGAGGTTGTCTATTTTTGGTTCGACACACCAAAGTTAACATTCATACATCTCTATTTGTCAGCTTGAGGTTATGCTCTTGGCTTGGATAATTTTCCATGAAATTGTTATTTAACCATTTGTGATATTTTAAAATTTTAATATTATATATATAAAAGAAAACATATAGATTTTTGTTGACTTCAACATCACCCTATTGTATTAGGGCATGAATTCTTTTGAAATCTGTTTGAACTACTGAAATTTAGATTTTATTGATTTACCGTATGAATTTTGGTTTGGTCCATAAATATTATTATTCTTATTATTTTCTCTTTTTCTTGATAAAAATAATAATAATGTTCTCTTTACTCTTAAATTAAATATTGAATGGTGAATTTTGAAGTATGAACTTATTTGGAATATCGAAATTCTATTCCATCCTGCAAAAGAATAATCTTTTTATGTATAAAAAAAATCTTATAAAACTTCACCATTAATACATTGTAAGAGTCATTTAAGAATACCATAATTCATTTAAAATAAAATAAGATTTTATAAGTGTTTTTATAAGACGGGTGCATTATAAGTAGTTTTACTAATTCAACTTAGAAATTCAAATGTTGAATTTCTAAAAAGAAATATTTATTTTAATCCCTAAATATTAAATTTTAGATTCTAAAATATAATATTTTAAAAAATATCTAGTCTCTCTGTGTAGGAACTAAAACTATATTTTGATAAATTATTTATTAATTTTAAAAGACTAAAATAGAATTTATCTAAACATTTCAGAAATTGAAATTATAATTAAAAAGTTTTTCTTAACGGCAAAAAATAAATTAAATTAAAAGAGACACTTAATATATAACTCAAGACTTTACAATAAAACAAATAACAATATCAAGAAAATAAAATAAAGCTACTTAATTAACCCTCCAACATTAAAAATAATACAACTACGTAACCTCCAAACACGAAAGGAATTACACACATGAATAAAATATTATAATTAAAAAGTATTTATAATTAAAAAGTATTTAACGTTATCACACCGTGTTGACTAGGTTATTTGTCCAGCAATAGTTATACTTACTTCTCACAAAATAAACAATTTGCAACTTCCAACAGAATGAGAAGAGAAGCGTAACCAGAGAAAGAAAGAAAGATGGATTCTCTGAAAATGTTCAAAGGTTACGGCAAAATAGAACGCGATCAGGATCGAATCGAAGATCAACAACGAAACCCTAAATCCCAAATCTCAAAACCCTTAATCACCACTACAATTGCCGCCTTCGCAATCCTTTTCCTCACTCTAACCTTCGCCTTCGCTCTCGCATCCATTCTTCACCACCGCACCACTGAGTCACAACAGCTTCTCAACTCGGCCGAGTCCATCCGAGTCGTCTGCAATGTCACGCGCTTCCCCGCCGCCTGCCTCGCCGCCATCCCGCCGTCCGCCAACACCACCGATCCCCAAACCATTCTCGTCTTCTCGCTCCGCGCGTCGCTTCATGCGCTGCAGAACCTCTCGTCCTCGCTCGGCGCTACGAAGGGAGGTGCGCTCGCAGACTGCAAGGAAGTGTTGGACGACGCGTTGAGTCGACTCAACGACTCGCTGTCTGCCGCGGCGGCGCTGAACTACAAGGCGGTGGGCGACGTGCAGACGTGGGTGAGCGCGGCGGTGACGGACCAGCAGACGTGCCTGGACGGACTGGAGGAGGTGGGTGACGTGGCGGGGCTTGAGAAGATGAAGAAAGTGATGAAGAGTTCACACGAGTATGTCAGTAACAGTTTGGCTATTGTTGCTAATATTCGTAATCTGGTACGCCACTTCAACATGACGCTTCATTGAATTTCAAATCGTTGCATTTTCTTTTTACTTGGATTTGGTATTTGTGTGTGTAAATATGCTTAATTAATGCTATAATATGTGAATGTACCAAAGTTGTTGTTGTATTATGGAGTTTTAAATTTTGATTGAGTTCTTTCAGTTCATCAGAATGTTTGGTGTTGGTGCAAAGTTAGTTTAGTGAGGACAGATATTGAAACATTTATGAAGGTAATTTAAATGTAATTGTAAAATAACTTTTGTTTGCTGAAAGTGGAGTTGAAATTATTTTTACTAAAATATTTTAGATCGAGTCTCAAAATTTAAGATCTTCTTTGACGAAATTGTCTTTTTTTGGTTTTTAAATGTAATTATGTAAGTAAACATGTTTGGAGTGAAAGAATATTGTAGAATGTATTTTTAATGTAAAGATTGTAACTTTCCATTTATCTTAGAGGGTTTATGTGATGGAGTTTTCTTTCCATTTCTCTTTCCTAATTCATTTTATGTTTTCTTCTTTTAATTGGCTAGACCTTACCATAGAGATTGAAAATTTTCACATCCTAATTCTGAAATTATATATTTAGTTCATTAAGAAGACTAAACCTGTTTGCAAGAAACTCATTTAATTAAGTAATAATTTTTTTTAAATAATAACACTTTATTCTCTTTTTTCATGGCAAATAATCTACTACTTATTGAACTATTTGCCTTAAATAAGAACAAGTAATTATTAATAATCTTATAAATAACAACATAAGATACAATTTTAGAGTGTGAAAACATATATATTACACTATAAACTCTCTAAAGTATCTGAATATGATTAATAAAAATGAAATTACTATTTATACATTCTTGCGTTTTGATTTTCCTTTTCGGGTTCCTTTTTAACTAATATTTTATTTTTTCCCCCAAATTATTTTTATGTCCACGTGGTTAGACTCTTAAGTATATGTTTATGTTACTATTTTATTACATTCAATTTATTATTTTATGTAAACATTTACTGGAAATGCTTAATTTAATCGATCATTTTTTTTTTCTAAATTTCATTTAATATTTATTATAGACGATAGTTTTTTAAAATAAAATAATTAAAAATCCATAAAAATGATAAATTTATTTTCTATTGAAAATTTAAAAAATGTTAATAATTGCAAATGTAAAGTTTTAATCTTTTAAACAATAAATTATATAGTGAGATCACCTTTTTATAAATTTATTTATTCTTTCTCATTATTTAAAACTTCAACAAATATATGGTAGTTCGAATAAAAAGAATTTACAAATCATATTTATTTTTTACTAAATCAAAAAGTTTATAATCCGAATTTTAACCAAAACAACTACATACTCTTAGACAAAAGAAAAGCCACCCCTTATGAACACATGTTAGGTATTATTAACTAAAACAAAATGAAAAGTATGGTTGAAGCAACATTACATAAATATAACAAATTTTTAAAAATGTTGGGAATTCGAGAAAATTACAAACAATTTTGTAGTGTTCGGCCAAAACAGTGCTCGACCTTAGCAAATTGTCTCATTCAGGCCGACATATTATCGGAAATGAGTAGTTCTTGATTGACCAATACTATCATTACACGTTTTGAATTTCACGCCACCCACAATAGAACAATATTTCATCTGCTTTATATTTTCTCTCTTGATAGAAATTAGATTTTGTGTACTTTATATCTCTTTAATGAGAGAAGGTATAAGTTAATTATTACACTTTAGAACAACCATCACTATAAATAATAAAGGTAGTAAGAGAAAGAGGTATATTTTTTTAATCTGGTAAATTATCATCTTTGATATTTGAGAACTGACTTTGGTAGCAGAGTGTCTTTTGCAAGTATCTCACCCATTAGTATTAGCTATCGGAGACTGAAAATCAAGAAGGAGTTGTCGGAGTTGGCATTAAAGAAAAATTGTTATAAACTCTAGGTCGAGAAGGTGATTTGACAAAAACTTATGTGATATCAACTAGAAGCAGAGTGCAAGACCAAAGGCAAGAAGACTTCACAAGGGCAAATGATCACATGGCCATATTTGCTTCTTTAGAGCAAGAGATGACTGAGATGCGACAAAGAAATGAAGAGGAGATTCACGTCTTGAGGCATGAGAATGAAAAAATGAGAATGAAAAATGAGAGAGAGGCTATATGGTCGCCCTCCTTCACCCCTCCAAGAAGGCGAAGATCAGACAAAAATATATTTACAAAAGACACTTTGATGTTACAGTCAGTTCTCAGATATCAGAGATTATAGTTTTACTGAATTGGAAAAAACGTACATCTTTCTCTTATGACCCTTTGTTATTTATAATGATGGTAATTATGATTAACTTTTATCTTTTGTCAATAAAAATATTTTCTTATAATCCTTTGTTATTTATAATAATGGTAATTATGATTAACTTTTATCTTTTATCAATAAAAACATGTAAAATACACGAAATTTACAGTCGATCATAGGGAAACATAAAGTACTATTGCCCCAGATAGGTGACGTGAAATTTAAAGCGTGTAATAATGATATTGGCCGATCGAAAAATGTCCGGATTCAAATCATGACTGACAACTTATCAAGTCGAGTAGTGCGTTGGCGTAACAATATAATTATCATTCTTTTCATACATTGTGTATCATATGCAGCTTCTTCATGCTTTGCTTATCAAGAACTTAATTAAAATCTTATAATTGTTATAATGTTGCTCTAAGAGTAACGTTTTGCGAGGAAGGTGAAGAGTGAAAATGGCACACGTCTTGCATGTAAATCTTGAACGAATGAAGAATATGAGCAATACTATGACAGCTGGGCTGGAATATTGTAAGCTACTCGGTCTTAATAAGCGGCGACTAAGGTGCAATTAATATGGGCTTCAAAATGAAATGATATAATGTAATATAACAATAGCAGTACATATTCTAGGTGTTGTTTATTGTATGATTATGTTAAATTGGAGATTTATCTCATTACTTAGTAGTAGATATGTGCAATATAGGTGAGCACCTTTATAGTATATGAAAGGAACAACAAATTTAAACAGAGCTTATGCGAGAGTGGAAAGATTAAATGTGATATTACATAGCTCTCTGTTTTGTATTCTTGCAAATATTCGTATTAATATAAATTATAGTTGTCGATAAAAAAAAAAAATATAGTTTTCACGTCGTCTACATTCCAAATATTTCATGATTTATGATGTTATTAGTGTTAGAATTGTTTATATATTTAGATGACATTAAAGAGATAACTTGGTTTACAGTGAACCAGTCTATACTAACCATTAAATTTATTATCATAAAATTTAATAACTAATATTAGTCTCATGCTACTTTATGTACTAGTTATTATTAATTAACATTATATTTCAAAGCACATATGTTTTTAGCCACTTGTCCCTTATCCTTTTTTACATCAAATTCATATCTTCTATTTAACACATAACTCCTTCGAATCAGATTTAGCAGATTATTCTCACTGATGATGGAAAGCCACTCAGATCTTTTGCCAAGTCTATCAAACAATATCAAGTGTCAAATCAAAATCTATAAAGCCTGTGAGAAAATAAAAAATCCACAGCAAAAAAATTAAGTTGACTTTTTTTTTTCTTGACACTCATTTATAAACAATTATTTAATAATTAATTATATTTTTGTATTCTTTAACTTAAAGATATATATATATATATATATATATATATATATATATATATATATATATTATTAGAATTAAATTATTAAGTGATTGATTTATTTTAAAAAAGTATCAAAGTATAATTTTTTGATTTAAAATTCTAATACCAACTAATCAATTAGAAATGTTTACCTGAAAGCAAAACTCTCATAAGAGAATATTGAGAATACGAAGTCTCCAAAAACAAATGTCCAACCAAACACCAATGGACATAAAGATCTAAATCAACACCTATGCACATAAAGATTTAAAAGCTTTCATATTTACCTTTTTCTTGCATCTCATTTTATCATTCCCAAAATTCTTTTTTCGTTAATTTAATATGCGTGTCACGTGTTGAGCTGACACAGTTATATTTTAATTATATATCTTAATTAGTCAAAAGATGTGTGATTAATTAAAGACGTGTTTATGTATTTAGAATATAAAAAGTTGTCACTAGGGAGGGTGACGACAGTCTGGAAGTTGTAAACAAAACTATTCTATCTTGTTTTTTTTTCGCTCTTATGCTTTAATAAAAGTCTTTGTTATCTATTATGTTTCTTTAAGTATGCTTTAATAAAAGTCTTTGGTATCTATTATGTTTCTTTAAGATTTCCTAATACGTGCGAGTTCTTCAAGTTGTGATCAATTTCTAGATTTTCTATTGTATCAATTGGTATTAGTTAGGTTTCTTCTTCGCATTCTTGAATGGTGGAAAATACAAGAACACAAGCGGCAATGAAGGAGATGGATGATCGTATCACAACACAATTGGAATCGCGTTTGATAAAACTGACGATAAACATTCAAAAGACTCTTGATGCTTCGTTAACGAACAGTATTCAAGAACAATTTCGAAATTCACAAGAAGTCACAGGAAGTCATGGTTCATTGGCGGTGATGACTCGGAATTAGAATAAGAGCCCTCCTTCATAGTATTCTTGCGGTACAAGACTCGCCAAAATTGATTTTCCAAAATTTTTTGGTGATAATGTTCATCAATGGATCTACTAGGCTGAAAATTACTTTTCTATAAACAATACACCTAATGATGTTAAAGTCAAGATAACTATAATCCATCTTGAATTGGGTCGGATACACTCAATTGTTGATTGATTGATTTGGCGAGGAATGTGACGGTCCCATGGCTGATTTAATGAAGTTGCTTAAAACGACCATCGTTCAAAAATACCATGAAGATTTTGATGCTCTTATTACTCAAAGACAGTTGTCCGAAGAGCATACTTTGAGTTGTTTTCTAGGAGGATTGAAGAAGGACATTCAAATGATGGTGAGAATGTTTCAATCGAGTTGTATGCAAAAGGGCGTTTGCCTTGGCGAAAATGTATGAAATTGCTAGTTCTACATCAACGATAACAACCTCCTTCAATAAACAAAATCGAATTTTTTTTGCAAAAGTCCTTGATGGGAGAAAAACCAGCCTTCCACACACCTTTAGCGGTAGACGATTTCAAAACAACATCCAAGATTGTCAAGAATCTTACTCCTACGTATATGGCAGAAAGGAGAGTTAAGGGTCTTTGTTATTTTTGTGACGAACCTTTCACTCAAGCTACAAATCCACGTTTTAGAAATTAACGATGAAGACGATGTTAAGACTTTATTCAGCAAATGTACTGAGTCACAAGTAATATAGTGAATTAAGTAAAGATGTCGATTCCTCAGGGAACAATTTTGTTTTAGAATTTCAGCGTCACTACTCAATAAGCAAATTCAGTTTTAAGATGATTTGATAATAATTCGAGTCAAGAAACATAAAAGAACAATTAAAAATAAATAACAATTATAAAAAGGAGTTTGCAAGATCTAGAACTTTGGGATTGAACCTCATCTATCTCCTTCATTCATATTTTGGATTTGATAAAACATACAATATCCGTAACTACTCACAATTGATGCACATATAAAAATCATTCACACCGATTCCTCTGATATGAAATTCATAAGGAAATTTCCTAAACACTGATCCCTCAGCTATTTAGTAAATTACCCTGCATTAAGAACAGATGTTATACGCAATCAATACATCGAAACCTATCCCTAGTATTCCAATATATTGAGTGTTTTCATCTAGCTCGAAAACTCAAAAGTACTTCCCAGTTACAATTAAGAATCAAAATCAAGACTCTATTGATAAGATAAAATCTAGCATTAAGCACAAGATGAAAATACCAACTGAGTAGAAATTGAATATTATATATAAAAATCACCAAAACATGAATGAGTTCAAAAGATTACATTCAATCCCAAAGATGAAGAATTAGCTACCCATAGTAGTCATTACAACCCAATGAAAGGAAGATTGCAAGAGGAGAAGAAAATCTTAATTCTAGTCGTCCGCCTCCATTCTCTAGGTCTTGCTTCCGTCCTCTAGGTTTTGATGCCTTCCAAAACCCTAAGAATCTTCTTTTAAACTTGGTTTTGGGCCTAGGTTAAGTGGCTTTTCTTTTGGGTCTTTCTCTATTCTAAACTTTTCATTTCTTTTCTTCATGAATCTTCCAATCTATCATTTTCTTCATTCTTTTATACATGAAATTTCACAATAATTGAGATTAAATGATTTCCTTTAACTCAGGACTCAAAACATAAATTTAAATCCAAAAACTCTAAAATTGGGAGTAATTACTATTTTAAATAACACTTAAACCCACAAGTACTCAATATTTCTCATGTATAAAAACACTCAAAATTGGTACTTATCAGACGACGAAACACCGCTACTGGATACCGAGATCAATGACACGGATGTTGATATCAAAGAACCAAAAATCTCTATAAACGCTCTAACAGGAGTTGCTGGTTTCAGAACTATGCGAGTTATCGACTATCATATCAGAAACCAATTCATGTATTGATAGACAGTGGAAGTACACACAATTTCTTGGATACTAATGTAGCCAAGAAGTTGGGATGTAAAATTACAAAGTTGGATCCTTTAAATGTGGTTGTGACAGATGGGAATAGACTGCAGATTTCATCAGTAGTCAAGGACTTCTCATGGACAATCCAGCAGACTACTTTCACTTCAAATATGTTGCTCATACCACTGGATTGCTGTGATGTGGTGCTCAGTATTGAATGGCTAATTACATTGGGTAACATTACTTGAAATTTTGATAAACTCATAATGGAATTTATGGTGCAAGGTAGGAGACATGTACTTCGTGGAGCTTCTTCTATTGGCCTTCGTACTGTTAAAAAATAGCAGTTGCATAAAGCCTTATCATAAGGAGTTCATCTTGTTGTGCTCCAAGTTTGCTATAAAGATGCTTCTTTACTTCAATCTATGACTATATATGATACTCAACAACTTATCCCACAAGTACTTTTGTAGCTTTTAGATGAATTTGAAGATATTTTTCAGAAACTCACACAATTTCCTCTTTCCAGACCTAGTCATGATTATCGAATTCCATTGATACAGGGATCTAATCCGGTGCAAAAACGACCTTACCGATATGCAAAGCAATAAAAGGACATTATTGAAAATTTGATCCAAGAATATCTAAAATATGGGATTATAGAATAGAGTACCAACCCTTACGCCAGTCCAATAGTTTTGGTGGGAAAAAAATGGTTCTTAGAGATTGTGTGTGGATTACAAAGAGTTGAATAAAGCCGCAATCAATAATAAGTTTCCTATTCCTTTGATGGATGATTTATTAGATGAATTGCACGATGCTAATGTTTGTTTCTAAAATAGATTTGAGAACTAGTTATAATCAAGTTCAAATGACAACCTCTGATGTGAATAAGACAACATTCAGGATACATGGGGCCACTACAAATATTTGGTCATGCCATTTGTGCTTACCAATGCTCCTGTTACTTTTCAAAGTCTCATGAATGATATTTTTAAACAATTTATGAGGAAGTTCTTGTTGGTTTTTTTTTATGATAAACTCATCTATAGTAAGTTTTTAGAAGAGCATAGAGTACATCTACAATAAGTTTTGTTAGCGATGGAAGCTAATTCATTATTTGCTAAAAGATCAAGTGTTATTCTATGGTTCAAAGGGTGGAATACCTCGATCATTTCATAAGTGGTGATGGTGTTTCTATAGATCCTGTGAAAATCGAAGCTATGATTAATTGGCCATTGTCACAGTCAGTAAAACAACTAAGAGGCTTCCTTGGGTTAGTTGGATACTACAGACGGTTTGTCTATAGATATGGAGTTATAGCAAACCTCTTAAAGACATGCTTAAAAAAGACAATTTTTTTATTGATAAATTAGGCTAAAATAGCCTTTCAACATCTCACACAATTGTTGTCTTCTATTCTTGTGTTAGCTTTGTCAGATTTCAATAAAACCTTTATTATAGAAGCTAATGCTTTCAAGTTTAGCATTGGAGCAACGTTAATGCAAGAGAATCACCCAATTGCCTTTATAAGCAGAGCCCTTAACAAACAACAACAATCTCTTTCCACATATGAAAAAGAGCTCCTAGCATTAGTATTTGCAATTTAGGAATGGAGGCATTATTTGCTAAATAGACATTTCATTATCAGAACGAATCACCGTAGTCTAAAATACATATTGGATCAAAGGTTGTCTACAATTTTTCAACAAAAATGGTTAGTTAAACTCATGTAATTTGATTTTTCTATTGAGTATAAACAAGGATCAGAGAATGTTGTAGCCGATGCACTTTCTAGAATAGAATTTGTGGAATGTCATAATTTGGCTACTTCTCAGCTACAATCTAAATTATTGACTAAGATTCAGAATCTGTGGTACTCGGATCATACATTGCAGAAGTTGATTTATGAGATTGTGAAGGATCCATCATCTCATAAGTATTACACTTGGCTTAATGGTGAACTACGAAGAAAGGGACGTTTGGTGTAGAAAATGATCTAAATTTAAGAAAAGATATTCTCCATTAGTTATATGCTTCTGCAATTGGAGGACATTCAGGCAGGCATGCTACTTTACAAAGGCTCGAAATTGTAATATATTGGAAAGGAACGCATAAGGATGTTCAGCTCTTTGTTCAACAGCGTATCACTTGCCAACAATGCAAATATGATAATACAACATCTCCGGGCCTTTTACAACCCCTTCTAATTCTGAGACATGTGTGGCAAAATATCACAATGGACTTTATTAAAGGGCTACCAATTTCTTATGGTAAAAAGGTTATTTTGGTAGTGGTTGACAGATTGAGTAAAGCTGCTTATTTCATGGTTTTATCTTACCCATATACAACTGCGGATGTTGCACAATCTTTCATGGATAATATTTTTAAATTACATGGACTTCCAGATTCTATCAGTGATAGAGATTGTTTTTTCAAGCCAATTTTGGAAGGAGTTCATAAGTTTACAGAGACTACAAATCTAATTGTCTACTGCATATCACCCTCAGACAAATGGCCAATCTGAGGTTGTCAATCGCTGTCTTGAAACATATTTGAGATGTGAAATTATATTTTGATAGACAAATTTTTATTGCTTATAGTAGCTGTGCAAAATTGAATCCCAAGTTCTTTAGTCATTTTCAGGTAGTTGATCGTATTCGAGCGGTTGCATACAAGTTGGATCTTCCGCAGTCTTCTCAAATACAAACACATTGGTGATGCCGTTTTTAGCCTTACACTGTCCCGGGATGTTATGGATGCCATTTCAAACAACGAACCCGAAGCAATTTTGGATAGAACTACTGTCAAACGTGGAAGCCAAGCTGTTACTAAAGTCTTGATTAAATGGAAACACCACCTCCCTGAAGATGCTAGCGGGAAATATTATCACCTCAAGAAAAAGTTTCCTTTCTTTTATTCTTAAAGACAATGATTTTTCAAGCCAGAAAATTTGATATGGGTGCCACATGTTGAACTGGCACGATTTCACTTTAGTTATATATATCTTAATTAGTAAAAAAATATGTGATTAGTTAAAGATGCATTTATGTAATTTGAATATAAAAGGTTGTCATCACGGATCATGAGAGCATTCTAGAAGTTGTAAATAAAAGTTTTCAGAATCTATTTGTTTTTTTAAGATTCCCTAATATACGAGGGTTCTTCGAGATAAATTCCTAGATCTTCTATTATATTATAATATCCGACAGCGAAGATTTCAAATCGTTGGTTCGCAATTTCCAAAAACTTGAAGAATGACGAACATTAATGTCATTTTATATTTTCATAAAAAATGTATTAAAAAAATTAAAGAAAAAATAAATAATACCAGTTATACTTGTGTAGAAAATGTGACCTACCGTCAACCATATCTTGCATTGTCACGGTAGCATCCACCTTTAGTGTTTTTTGTTTTAATAGAAGGAATGAAAAATAAAATTAAGATAAAGCCTAGATTTTAATGTTACCTTTAATTGAAATTTGAATTTTGTCTCTGTAATTGAAGTAATAGAAGTTGACATCAGACAGATTTAAACGAGTTTGTCTATAATTTGATTTTTTTTTTTTCAGAAATGTTTATAAAAAATTGGTCCACAGTTAAAATATCGATACCAATAGTCATGATACAACTCTTAAGTAAAGAATAAGAAAAATAAAAATACTGAAAGACTGCACCTTTGTTTTAAGGTAAAAGGTGGTGATGGATCATGGAGAATTCGCTAACTCTGCTAGTCTTTCACCTTGCTCTTTTACCTCTTTCTGAAGCATACTGATATGAGAGCAAGTTTCCTTTATGATCTGCAGCATGCTCACTGATGCCTGCAGCAAAACATAGATAAGCTTTTGTTGAGATAATGAAAAAGTTTTCATCTTTGAAGCATTATTATATTTACTACCAGTATCACCTCTGGGTGTATGGTAACATTAACTGCTATTGTGAGATTCGTCATGAACTATAGTGTTTATCGTCTATGGATTATATATGCATCACAAACATAATGTAATAATGTTCAGAATGAAGAAACAAAAGATCAGAACTTCTAAAATTCACATATCTTGGCATGTCATACCTTTGAGTCGCTTGTTTGGTTTAGTTGTGGCAGCAGTGATTGTAGCCTCAGCATCAGATCATTAATCCCACTTTCTGTGAATTTTGAAGTTCTGAACTTTCTCCTGCCAGACATGCTGAAAGTTTTAAGTTTTGCAATTGTGCTCACTTTGATGTGAGAGTTGGCATCAAGAAACTGAAAATGCTTAAATGGAGGAAGAGGGAGGGGCTAAAACTGTTTTTTATACTAATAATCTGTCACTATGAACAGTTAGAATTAGATGACTATACATAAACATCAATAAACTAGAACTGTTTATGTGGAGGCCCATTGATCACACAATTTGAACTACATGTCCCACAGTTACAGTGGTTTTGAGAGTTGAGACTCATTGCCTAATATAATCCTTATGATGTACTACACCATGATGACTCATGAACTTATCTGATATATTGTATCCTTAAAGACAGCCTCATGCACATCAAACGGTATCTTCTTGTTTGTTTTGTGGGAAAATTAAGGTTGGCAAAACATAGCATTCGCTGTGTCAGTCATTGCTTTTTTGTTAACTGGTTTTGCTTGTTGGTTTCAATCACTACCAGCCGTAATGTGTAATGTTCTCCTCGGTTATGGAACTTTTGTAGGTTAGACCATCAAAATCTGACCCAATCTACACTGGCAAAACACAGTACATTGATATTAAAGAGTGATTAAACAATAATGACAGACTTTTATTAACTAAGTTTGTTAATGAAAAATGTCAGCAACGACATAATCTTAATCACACTTTTGAATACACTTGGTATTGTTAGTTTAAATTTATTAAAATATGAAAACTTTTATAGTTTTATTAAATTTTAATCGATAATAAATAATATATTTCAAGGACTATACTAGAAAATATGTTGATAACACTCATGTATTTCAACATTGCATTGAGTACAAATGGTTAATGAGATTTATATAAAATGTGCAATCTTGTAAGTTGAACTATTTGCAGCATGCTTAGGTCTCCATTTGGAAGAGGTTTGAAGTATGCTGAAACAATCCTTTTACAAATTTAAAACTCAGCATGCATCTCGAGGTTGGAAAACAATTTTCATAGGCCTGAATTTGTAACTATAACTTTAGAAATGAATTTATTAAATTTCGACTTAGGGGAGTTAATCACATGTATCTTTTTTATTAATTCAGTCTAATCCAAGAGTAGTTACGAGATTCAGATTTTAGAAATTAAACTTGATACATTCCAGGCTATACTTGAAGAACTCTTAACTTGGTATAGTGTCTCATATTTCCTGAGGCTGTCCTTACTATGTAGAAATGGGTTACGCTTACCATGTTACGCCAAATTTCAAAGGACAAAAAAGCTGTTAATATTGCCTCAGAGGTGGCCAAAGTTTATGCCACAAAATTTTTCAAAAAGGTTAGATCTGTACTCTAGAAAATTTAAGCAACAATTGTCTTATCCAAAATTGGTTCTTTTTTAAAGATTTATCATGTCTTCACAATCAATTTTAATAACTTACTTTTGCATTGTCGAAGGCTTTGTAGTAACTTTATTTAGTAGGTAAAATTCATATTTTAACTTTAATTCCCTAACCCGTAAAGTCATCTATTGTGAATAGTTGTGCTTGACACACATTTCATTATGTTTTTTTCGTCCAAAATGCCCTCTTGAATGGAAAGGCAGAGAAACTAGTAATTTGAGCACATTCTCAAATTTTAGAAAATGTTAAAAAAATCAAGAAATAAAGGTAATGAATATGTGGTGTAGGAAAAACAAAGATGCAAATGTGGGAAGAAATTATTCAGAGGAAGGAAAAATTACAAGGCATTTTGTGGCGACCAGTTGGGACTTTCATGCAATTAGGTGTCAAAGTGAAACAAAATATATAAAGCATCAATCATTTAAGAAACGATAAATAGAAGAGTTTTGAGACTTTATTGCCAATCTCAAATTAAAAATCTACTATTTTCTCTGCAGAAATTTATCCAGAGAAATTGTTAACAAAAAAACAATGAAAAGACCATATATTGAATTACATAGAAAGAATTTGCACGCATAAGGGAAACTGTTCTAAAGAACCTCACCTTAAGCACAATAAATAACAAAAAAAAAAACATTATAATTTTCCCAAAGCTTACTCTTTTAACAAATAGGTGTCAATTAATACTTCTGTAAATAATACGTAACATCTAAACAGTGGGGCAACGAGAGAACGTGATGGAGGGGATCTTGTGGCATAATAGATTAGGTCTTTTGCAGAAGGTAGCAATGACAACATTGAAGGGAGCACAGTAGCAGGGGGATACGGTGGCGAAGATGAGATTTGTTGGAGAAGGAAGTAGCAGTGGGTCAAGGGAGTACGGTCATCTAATACTTAATAAAAGTGTCATTTAACAAATTTAACAAAAAGAGGCTGGTCAAATAATGTCAAGAAAGGGTAAAACATAGGAGGGTCGGTGTAATTTGTTCCATTTTCTAATCGATAACTATTTACTTTAAAGGTTGCCCTTTAAAGTAAAGTAACTAAGGAAAAACAAAACAAATTGCACAGCCTCTAATCTGACAATATGATAACACCTGTTTGTTTGAGATATCTAAAAGTAGGAAATAGAAATTAGGCAGCAAAATATTTATGATTTAACTCACTTAACACTTTATCCAGTTATAGACCGCTACGAACATGAATGCTTAATTAGATTCCCTCCAGACTGACTAATACAGAACCAAGCAAAAATCATTAACGGGTAAACTCCTTAAAATAATATTTGTGGACATTCAAGTTAGCAAACTTATATCCGCAAATGTGGATGTCCTATTGTAACAGCATACCGAGTAATGCCATGACAGGAACAGGTCCAAGTCAAGTTATTAAAGAGCATTTATCATTTTCTTCATCTCAGCAGACCTCCTGGGATCTGGTTCTTCAATTGCTCTCTCGGTAAGTACATGCTTGATGCGACACATTGACTTCCTCACCTGATTTCATATACCAAATAAATCAATACGTGTTTTTTTGGTTCCGCATACACAGTTAACATTTGTAATTCACTGTTCAGGGACCATTGTGATTGTTCTATATCATTAATCCATGTAATTTCGTTTAACAAGAGCAACACATGTGTAAGGCAGTACAAGTGCAAAGAGAGGTGATACCTTAGGGATGCGCTCTGGGTTAGGAAAACGCAGGTTCTGTGCATTAAGCATCTGACGCTGAGTCATCAACATGTTCTTCTCCTTTAACAACACATACCACAACTTATGAAGGTCGTCCCAAGATTTCAGACGCAGTTCAGAAGCCTTCCAACTCCGACCTAGCAATAAGCATTAAGAAAGATAATAAAAAGAGACAGCTATTATCAGAACAAAAATAGCACAACCTTCAAAGCTCAACGGAGAAAATCAAGAATTTTCGTTGTACTGAACAATTGTGGCTATGGCATGAAAATCAGTGAAATTTTTCACACTAAATCCATTTGAAAACAAGAGGTGCATGATGCATACCATAAACAACAGGTTTGTCATCTTCTGGGCTCCTGTCTGCCTCAAAGAACTCCTGAAGGGGATTGCGAACTTCTCTGCCAGCATCAGGAGCTGTAGTGGCATAATGTTTTGATCTAGCAGCAGCAGCAAAGAGTGTTCGTCCAATTGTTCTAGACAAAAACATGGCTGCATTGCCAATCATATGTATTGCATAATGTAAGAAACCAGATGACAAGAAAATGCCCATACAAACAATGTTATCAAAATCAAATCAAATATTATCTTAAATCACATTCACATGGATTTTCCAGGCAATGTATCATTGAGTATGGATCAAGTAAAAACTGAAAAATTCCATCATTTAGGTAAACATTGGGAAGAAAGTGCAAGTCTGAATTCAAAAAAATCAATTGGCGGACTTGGCTAGCCCTATTCTTTTACACCCGCACATGTAGGGATTGGGTTGGGTTTGGGTTTAGTGTCATACAGAGCTATGCCAGCAATCCCTTTCAGCTCTACACTTAAGCCAAGGCTAAAGCTCGAAGTGGCCATACAGATTAAGGCCAACTCACTAAAAGAATGAAAATTAGTAAAAGGAGGACACAGGCAACCCTAAAACGAAGTGAAAATGTTGATCAACTAAGTTTTCCACTTCATTACAAGTTCAATATTATATTTAGTAAACACACAGAGAATGAAGCAACTGATACAATGCATCCTTGCAGAGTTACACTATATCCACATAATGAAGCAAGTCTAGTAGAAAACATAGATTAGGGGTAAAAGAAAAGGAGGAAACACGAGATATATTCAGAGAATTCAAAATATTCATCGTGAGACACCCGCCAAAATGTGCAATTGGCTAGTTGACAGTGAAATGGAACCTTCGTAATAGACAAAATTAATGATGGTGGATGAAAAAAAGTCTACTTTGATATATTGAATTTCCTAGCTCACACGAACAATGTATATGCCTATAAGCACCCAAATCGATGTACGCGTACGCATCAATTTGAGGTTACACCGGACGAAAAGTATTTGTAGGCAAACCCAAAAAAACGGGATTACTGGACTACTAATCGCATTTTGAGGGAAAAATGCTTTTCCAGATTCAGACCAAATATCGAACAGTTTGTGGGCAAAATCAAACATATTGCAAAATGAAATAAAGTGAATCATTGTGTACAACAAATAAACAAGAGCTTATAGAGGGAAATTAAACAGACAGAAAAAACTTCAGAAAAGGGGGAAATAGGTACGTAAATAATAGTTAGTCCACTGTAATAGGTCTTGGGGAAAATCCACGAATTGAAAATGAGAAAAATGAAAAACAAACGAAAACAGGAATAAGAAAAAAACAAACCTAAAGAAGTAACCAGAATGCGCTGCAAATATGAAGCAAAGATGAAAGTATTAAGATGAATTCATAAGAAAAGAAAATAAAAGTTGAGGTTGGGGTTTATGGATTTTCCGGAAGTGAGGAGGAAGAACAAATACTCTTTATTTCTCTTTATCGTGTTCAGTGTAATAAAAAAATGTTAAATTACTTAACTTTAAACTGTTTGAAATTTTCTAAATATGTATTTAGTTTCTAATTAATATAATTTGCTAACATTTTCAAAATCATCCTATGATACTTTGATTTTTAATTGAGCTCTATTAAAAATTTTACAAATATCCAAAATATTTTTTTTTTTCGTGTAAGTATCTATAATATGATTTTGTAATGTGATGATCATTTCCTCTTTTTATCTTTAATTCTATGGTTAATTCTTCCTTCTCTTTTCAATCTTCTTCCATTTGTTGTAAATAAGAAACATTAAGTTTAAGGAGATTAAAATGTGAATGAGTAAATTCAATAAATTAAAGACCCAAAAATAAAATAATAATAAGTATTTTTCAGTTAATAATGCATGTATTGTAAATAATTAAAAATCAGTTTAAGAATACTTTTGAAATGATTATTATAAAATGTATTTTAAGAAAAAATATTTTAAAAATTTTATATTACATATTAATTTATAATTAAATAGAAACTATATTTTTAATTGTAGCACAATAAATATGATTTTATTTTCTAAAATATGTATCATTTTTTTAGTTCAAAAATATTTTATTAATAAAGTGTTTCAGTTTATAAATATTTATTTGCCGAGGATTCCACATTATAGCTGATAACATTATCTTATGTTATATATCAAACATTCTTTTGATGAAGTAATAAACAATGTATATATATATATATATATATATA